>Ga0075343_1000055_pt1 | contig 23566 bp, 28 predicted proteins | sample RushOxbow_ThreeS_2_FD_120072 | JGI IMG/M metagenome (GOLD analysis project Ga0075343, IMG submission 120072) | Natural and restored wetland microbial communities from the San Francisco Bay, California, USA, that impact long-term carbon... | ecosystem: Environmental > Terrestrial > Soil >...
CTGCGGGCCGAGCGCTACTACATCCGCGCCGTCGAGCTCCAGCCCGACAACCCGGAGACCTGGTACACGCTCGGGATCTTCCAGTTCGACGTGCGCGAGAACATGTGCGCCGCGTACCGCTTCCTCGACAGCGCCTACACGCTCGATCCCGCCGGAAACCAGTGGGAGCGCGACGGCCCGCTCGACGTCGCGCGCGACGCGGTCAACGCGGGCGGCTGCGCTCCGGGGTCGTAGCGGAGGAGCGCGCTGCCGCCAGCACCGCTTCGAGCGTGCGGGGAGGGGAGAGCTGAGACGGCAGGCCGTCCCATGCGAACCAGCGAACCTCGCTCACCTCGACCTCGTCCGGTGCGCCCATCGCGTCGCCGTTCGTGAGCGTCGCCGTGTAGTACGCGACGTTGATCACCTCGGCGTCGGGCTCGTCGGGCTCGTCGGCGTAGGTGTCGACCCAGGTGCCGAGGTAACCCGCGATCTCGACCTCGAGCCCGGCCTCCTCGCGCACCTCCCGCACCGCGGTGTCGGCGGGATGCTCGCCAACCTCGCAGAACCCGCCCGGCGCGCACCAGGTGTCGTACCAGGGCGACTCGCGGTAGGCGCGTCGCACGAGGGCGACACGGCCGTCGTGGATCACGATCGCGTTCGCGCATGGCTTCGGATTGCGCCAGTGACTCGTTCCGCACCTCGAGCACGCGACCGGCGGCGGCGACGGAAGCTCCGCTCCGCACGCCGAGCAGAACCGCAGGGCGGCCACGAGGACGGGTTACGGCCCGAGGATGAACACGACGTGTGCTCGCCCGAGCGCACCGGCGCGCATGCCGTCGAGCGGGGTAACGAGCTTGACGCCGAGGTCCCGGCCGAGGCGCCGGCCCTCGCCGACGAAGCCGGGGCGGTACATGACGATGCTGCGCGGAACCTGCTGCGGCGCGTTCGTCACGGTGCCGACTTTGTACCCACGCGTCTGCACGCGAGCCGCGGCGGCGGCCGCGGCACCAGTGCGACCGTTGCCGTTCAGCACCATCACGACGGTCTTCGAGCGTGGCTGTCTCGCGACTGCCGTGGTGGCGGCCGGCTTGCGGGTGACGGGCCGTTCCTGCACCCGCTGCTGCGGCGCAAGCGCCTGTTGCCGGGCGGCCCCCTCGAGACTATCCGCGACGAAGCCGGTGAGCTTGCCGCCGCCGATCACGAGGAGCAGGAGCAGCTCGAAGGCGGCAATGCCGACCGCGACATAAGCGGCCGTTCGCCAGGGGCGGATGAGAGCGTCGTGCGGTGGAGCAGGAAGCGGGTGATCCACGGGCGATCGATTTCGCCCATGCTCGTGCTATTCCTGCCCGACCCAGTCCCACGTGGAGCGAAGGCCGTCCTCGAGCTCGACCATCGCCGCGAACCCGAGGTCGTGCGCGGCGAGCGACGGGTCGAGGACGCTCCGCTGGAGCTCGCCGAGCCGCGCGGGTGCGTGGAGGGCAGCGGCGTCGGAGCCGGCGACGCGCGCGGACAGCTCGTAGAGCTCGACGACCGAGGTCGCACGTCCGGTTCCGACGTTGAAGACGCCGCCGTTCTGGCCGATGGCGGAGAGCGTCGCGCGTGCGACGTCGCCCACGTACACGTAGTCACGCGCCTGCATTCCGTCGCCGAAGATCTGCGCCTGCTCGCCCCGTGCCAGCGCGCCGAGGAAGATGGCCACGACGCCGGCCTCGCCGTGCGGATCCTGGCGCGGCCCGTAGACGTTTCCGTAGCGCAGCGACACGTGCCGGGTCTTGTACAAGCGGTTGAACATGCGGAGGTACTCCTCGGCGGCCAGCTTCGCGGCGCCGTAGGGGGAGAGCGGCTCGCGCGGATCGTCCTCGCGCGCCGGCTCGGCGCACTCGCCGTAGATCGCACCGCCCGTCGAGGAGAAGATCACCTGCGCTCCGTGGCGGCGGGCGGCTTCGAGGATGCGCACCGATCCGAGCACGTTGACCGCGGCGTCTTCGGCAGGGTCGTCGACGGAGACGCGCACGTCGGCCTGCGCCGCGAGGTGGAACACGAGCTCGGGCCGGACGTCGTCGAAGAGGTCGTCGAGCGGCTCGCGGATGTCACGAACGTGCAGGTGCGCCGCTCCGGCGACGTTCTCCTGCCTGCCATGCACGAGCGAGTCGACCACGGTCACCTCGTCCTCGCGTGCGATGAGCGCGTCGACGACGTGTGAGCCGATGAATCCCGCCCCTCCGGTGACGATCGCCCGCACGCGTCGCATCCTACGGACGGCCGTAGGATGGCCTGCGATGTTCGTCACCTTCGAGGGCCTCGACGGCTCGGGGAAGTCGACCCAGGCGGACCTCCTGCGGGCGCGGCTGGCAGCGGACGGGCTCGAGGTCGTCGCGACGCGCGAGCCGGGTGGCACCGAGCTCGGCGAGAAGCTGCGCGACCTCGTCCTGCACGGGGGACACGTGAGTCCGTGGGCGGAGGCCCTCATGTACGCCGCCGCCCGCGCACAGCACGTCGACGAGGTGATCCGGCCCTCGCTCGAGCGCGGCGCGACGGTCATCTGCGACCGCTACGTCGACTCCTCCGTCGCCTATCAGGGCGTCGCCCGCGAGCTCGGGCTCGACCGGGTGCTCGACCTCAACCTCGCCGCGGTGGGCGGCCTCCTGCCCGACCGAACGTTCCTCCTCCAGCTCGACGTCGAGAGGATCGGCGAGCGCCTGCACCGAGAGCACGATCGGCTCGAGCGCGAGCCGATCGCGTTCTTCGAGCGCGCCGCCGCCGGCTACCGGGAGCTCGCCTTGCGGTTCCCGGAGCGAATCGCGGTCCTCGATGCCAGTCTTCCGTCGGACGAGCTCGCAGAGGAGGTGTATGGATCCGTTCGCGTCCGTGCCTGAGCAGACCGAGGCGAAGCGCCTCCTCTCCGCCGCCCTCGCCGACGGCGGGGCCCACGCGTATCTGCTCCACGGTCCTGCCGGTGTCGGCAAGCGCACAGCGGCTTTCGCCTTCGCTGGTGCGCTGCTCGGCGATGAGCGGCGCGCCGTCGCCCGTTCGCACCCGGACCTGTACGTGCTCGCCCCGCTCGGCGAGATGATCCGCATCGACGACGTCCGCGCCCTGCGCCACGACTTGCACATGCGGCCCTTCGAGGCCGACCGCCGCGTCTACCTCGTCCTCGACGCCGACCGCATGAACGCCGACGCCGCCGACGCGCTGCTCAAAGATCTCGAGGAGCCCCCGCCGTACGCCGTCATCGTGCTCGTCGCCGGCGAGCTCGGCCCACTCCCGCCGACGATCCTCTCGCGCTGTCAGCTCGTCCCGTTCCGGCGGCTGTCCGAGAAGGCCGTGCGCGAGTGGATCGCGCAGCAGGCGCCCGAGCGAAGCGACGAGGAGGTTCGCGTGCTCGCGCGTGCGGCAGGGGGGCGGCTGGATCGCGTCCGCCGCCTTCTCGACTCCGACGCGGCCGCGCGGCGCGAGGTGTTGATCGCCGCCGCGCGCTCGGTCTACGTCGATCCCGCGTTCGATCCGCGCGCTGCCGCCGCAGTGCTCCTCGATGTCGCGGCCGAACGCGGGGCCGAGGCGAAGGAGCGCGAGCAGGCGTACGTCGACACGCTCGACCTCCCCGCGCGCGACGCCGATCAGCGCGTCCGCCGTGCGCAGCGCGGGGCCGAGCGCGACGAGCTCCTCGCGGGTCTCGAGGGACTCGAGGCGTGGTACCGCGACCTCGTCGTCGTCGCTGCGGGTGCAGAGAACGCAGCCATCCACGCCGACCGCCTAGACGATCTTCGCGACGACGCCGAGGCGGTGGAGGGCGCCGCGGATGCCTCCGAGCGCGTGCGCGAGACATGGCGCGCCCTCGAGGAGTTCAATCTCAACCCCGCGCTCGCGCTCGAGGCCCTCTTCGTTCGCGTCCATCGAGAGTTGCGCACGGCAGTCCGCGCTTCGTGATCGACGCCAGCATCCTCGTACCGACGTTTCGACACGCGCGTCTCCTCCCCATCGCCCTGGCGAGTGCGCTCGATCAAGAAGGTGTCGCGATCGAAGTACTCGTTGTCGGAGACGGCGTCGAGGATGCGACGCGTGAGGTGCTCGAGCGTCACGCGGACGACCCTCGTGTGCGCTTCTTCGACTTCCCCAAAGGTGCGCGAAACGGCGAGGCGTATCGGCATCAGGTTCTCGCCGAGGCGCGCGGCTCGATCGTCACGTACCTCTCCGACGACGACCTCCTCCTCCGCGACCACGTCGCGAAGATGCTCGTTCTGCTCGAAGACGCCGACTTCGCGCACTCGGCGACAGCCTGGTTCGAGCCGAGCGGCCTGCTTCGCTTTCATCCCTGGGACGTCGCCAGGTCCGAGTTCGGGGAGCTGATGCGTGAAGGAGGCAACGCGATCGGCCTGACCGCGACGAGCCACACGCTCTCCGCGTACCGCCGCCTGCCCTTTGGCTGGCGCACGACGCCCGGGCGCGAACCGACGGATCGACACATGTGGCTGCAGTGGCTTGCTCAGCCGTGGTTTCGCGGTGTCTCTTCGCCGATCCTGACGCACCTGCAGTTCCCGAGCCAGCGTTGGGGGGGCCTGCCCGACACGGAGCGGGCCGAGGTGCTCGCCGCGTCGTTCGAGCGCTCGCGTAGTCCAGGGTTTCGCGAGGAGATCGACGCGCTGCTCGCGGACGCCGTGCGCCGCGCCGGGGAGAAGTACCGGCTCGAGGCGTGGCGATCCGCCCGGGAGATCGGCGCGCTGGCCTCCACCCGCACGTGGCGCGCGCGAGCGACCGTCTTGTCCCTGCTCCGCCGTGGATAGGCTCCTCCAGATGGACGTCGTAGCCGAGATCGACGGGATCGAGCATGCGCAGAAGGACGCGGCCTCCGTCACGTCGGAGGGCGAGGCGCTGGAAGAGCGGATTGCAGGCGTCGAGCTGAGGCGGCCACCGACCCATGCCGACGAGCGGGGGACGCTGACCGAGATCTACGACCTGCGCTGGGGCTTCACGGACGACGAGCTCGTCTACGTGTACCACGTGACCATTCGGCCCGGCCAGCTCCGGGGCTGGGTGGTGCATCGCGAGCAGAACGATCGGCTGTTCGCCTACGCAGGAGTCCTGAAGATCGTCCTGTACGACGCTCGCCCGGACGCGCCGACCCACGGTCGCCTCAACGTCTTTCACCTCGGCGGGCACGACCGCGCCCTCCTGAGCATCCCGTGCGGCGTGTACCACGCGGTCTGCAACGTCGGAGCGGACGAGGGCGCATTCGTGAATCTCCCGTCGCGTCCCTACCAGCACGACGACCCCGACAAGTACCGCCTGCCGCGCGACAACGACGTCATCCCGTACCGGCTCTGAGCGGTCGGTGATCGCCGCTCGGGCGGCGCTACACTGATCCGCCCCTGCCGACGTAGCTCAGCTGGTAGAGCACTTCACTCGTAATGAAGGGGTCCCCGGTTCGAGTCCGGGCGTCGGCTTCCACGACTGCGGCGTGGCGCTCGCTTTCGGTGCCGATCCTCGGCGTGTGGCAAACCCGCGGCCCCGCGCGCAGTCGCTACGGACGCCGCGCCTGCCCGGCGGATCGATGCTGGGCGCGAAAGGAGGAGACGATGACCACGCATGTTGTCGGACATCAGGCGTCCGGCGAGGTTCGCATGTGGCATGGGCTCTCCGCCCACTGGGCGTGGCTCGCGGGAGGCATGCTCGTCGCGTTCGCGGCGCCGTATGTCCTGGCGGACGTGTTCGAGATCGACCGCGATCTCTTCTACGGGCTCTACGCCGCGGTCGTGATCGCGCTGTTCGCCGTCTGGTCGCGCTCGACCGGCTACGACCTCATCGCGGCGGCGAAGCGCCGGTGGCTGGCCGCGCTTCTGCTCGGGCTGGCCTGTGCGGGCGTCCTGGTCGCCATGGTTCTTCGAACCGAGGAGGCGACGACGCGACCGGACGGGCTCGAGTTGGTCGCGGCCGTCGCCTGGCGCGGAGTCGTGTACGGCATCGCCGACGGCTTGCTCCTGTCGGTGTTCCCCATCCTCGTCGTCTTCGCGGCGCTGGCGGGGACTCGCCTCGACCGGAGACGCTCGGGCAAGATCGCGATCGGCGCGATTGCGCTCGTTGCCTCGCTCGCCATGACCGGCATCTACCACGCGGGGTACAGCGACTTTCGCTCGGAGAAGATGCGCAAGCCGCTGGCCGGCGACGCGATCTGGAGCGTGCCGACGCTCATCACGCTCAATCCGATCGGATCGCCGATCGCGCACGTCGGGCTGCACACATCTGCCGTCTTGCACAGCTACGAGACGGACACGTTCCTGCCTCCGCATCGCTAGACGCAAGCCCGCCGGAGGCCACACGCTCGCCGGGCGGCCTCCGGCGACCGTTCCCCTCGCTCAGCTGACCGCTCTTCTCACCAGCGCGGCGATCTTCTTCTCCTCCGCCTCCCCGAGTGCGACCAGCGCGAACGAGCTCGGCCACATTGCGCCCTTGTCGAGGTTCGCCTCGTCGGTGAACCCGAACGTCGCGTACCGCGCCTTGAACTTGTCCGCGCTCTGGAAGAAGCAGACGACCTTGCCGTCCCGCTTGTACGCGGGCATTCCGTACCAGGTGCTCGGCGCGAGGTCGGGTGCGGTGGCCCTGAGAATGGCGTGGATCTTCTTCGCGAGCGCGCGGTCGGCCCTCGGCATCTCGGCGATCTTGTCGAGCAGGTCCCGCTCGCCGTCCGCACGCTGAGCCTCGCGCTTCAGCTCTTTCGCGCGCTCCTTCATCGCGGCGCGCTCCTCGGCCGTGAAGCCATCGGACTTCTTCGTGCTCATCGTCTCCTCCTAGTCGGGTCGCCTTCGATCGTGCCACGTCGCTAGCGTCGAGCTATCGCGGTACCGCTCTCGACGCCTCTCTCGCAGGTTCTCGTCGCTCACACGATCGAGCTCGACAACGCGTTCGAGCGTCGCTTCACCGAGGCGGGCGGCGGAGCGCGTGTCGCGTCGTACGTCATGTGGTCGAACCTCCTCCGTTTCGTCGAGGGCGGGATCGCGGTCGGCGAGCTCGTCGAGCTCACCGGTCTGCCGAGGTCGAGGGCCCTCTCGGCGCTGGGTGGGGTCGAGCGCTGGCGGTACGTGACGATCGAGGCGGGACGCGCCGGCCACGGAAGCGCCCGTGGGCTGAAGGACGACTTCGTCGTGCTGCTCACGCCCGCCGGCCGGCGGGCGGCGGCCATCTGGCCCTCTCTTGGTCAGGAGATCGCCGCACGGTGGAGGGAGCGGTTCGGCGTAGCGCCGCTCGCCGAGCTCGAAGTCGCTCTCCACGCGGTCGTCGACCCGCTCGCCATCGAACTGCCGGCGTACGTACCTATCCTGGTCGGCTCGAACGGGATGGTGCTGGACCTGCCGCCGCGCGAGCGGCCCGGCCGGAGCGATGAGGCTCAGCCGCTCGTCGTTCTGCTCGCGCGCGCCGTCATGCGGTACGGGCTCGACTTCGAGAGCGAGTCGCTGCTCTCGTTGGCGCTCAGTTCCAACGTCCTTCGCGTCCTCGACGAGACGGGTGTCGCGGTACCGGATCTTCCGCGGCGTGCCGGCATCTCGAAGGAGGCGGTCGCGATGGCGCTGACGGCCCTTCGAAGGACTGCGTACATCGAGGTCGACGGGTCGAGCGCGACGAAGGCCGTCGTGCGGTTGACGGGTGGGGGGCGAGAGCTCCGCGCGACGCACGACGACCTGCACGAGACCATCGAGACCCGCTGGGTCGCAGAGGTCGGCGGCGACGTCGTGGCGAAGCTACGTCGTGCGCTCGAGCGCGTGCTCGACGATCCCGGACTCTCGGAGGGCCTGCGGCCGCCACCGGGCGGATGGCGCGCGCGCGAGCAGTACCGGTTGCAGACCGAAGCGCTGATCGCCGATCCGCGCGGCGCTCTTCCGCACGCGCCGATGGTGCTCCATCGGGGCGGCTGGCCTGACGGCAGCTGACTCACTCGACTCAGTACGGCTGCCCTGACGCGCGGAAGAACGCCTCCAGCCGCCGCGCTTCCTCCTCCAGCTCGCGCCGCGCGACCCGCGGCAGTGGCGCGAACGGCCGTAGGCGAACGCGGCCGCCGACGAACGACCACTGACCGGCGACGAAGCCGTCGACGAGGAACGTCTCGTCGATGTCGCCGTTGCGGCGCACGACCACCGGTCGGTGCTCGTCCGTGACTACGCGAGTCCTGACGTCGTGCGCGAGCAGCAGGTTGTCCCAGCGCGGTAGGAAGCGCGGCGGAGCCGGGGTGTCACCGCGGGGAAGCGGGGCACGGGGTAGGTCGAGGAGCTCGCGGCCGAGCTCGTCCTCGAACCGACGCAGGACGAGTCGCTCGATGCCCGCGTCGAGGATTCCGAGCGGCAGTCCCGTCCACTGACCGATGTCCTGACGGCTCGACGGTCCGAATGCGGCGAGGTAGCGGCGGACGAGGTAGGCGGCCCCGGCGTCGCCTCCGGCGGGATCTCGTCCCAGCCATGCTCGCGCCGGGACGAAGGTCCCGCCCGCTGTGTTGGAGCGCCAGGCGGACGCCGACGGCCCGTTGATCAGTCCGGCGTGTGCGGCGAGGCCGTACCAGACCAGCCACGGGCGACGATCCTCGACTCGCAGCTTCTGCCGCCCGAGCGCGGCGAGGAGCTCCGGGCGCGTTCTCGGCTCCTCGGCGGCAAGTGCGGCCAGTCGCGCCCCCTCGGCCGCGAAGTCCGCTTCGTCTCCGAACGCCGCGAGCTGACGCTGTAGCTCGGCGATCCGCCGCTCGCGGTAGATCCCCGCGTAGGCGAGGTAGTCCTCGGCCGTGACGAGATGAAGCGTCGTGCGCATGAGCGTCGCCTTGATCACCGTGCGCCGCATCACAGCCCGCGCGAGCTGGTCGGCGCGGAACCCGTCGATTCGCGACCACAGCCCGATGTACGGCGACGGCGGCCACTGCGCCTGGATGCCGGCCAGGCGCTCGACGGCTCGCACGGCAGCAATGCGATGCCGCCGAAGGAGGAGCTGCCGCGCCAAGGTGGCGCGGTTCAGCTCGCGTAGGGAGAGGCCTCTTGGCATGCAGGCATCTTCGCGGCAGCGCCGAATCGAGACGGCCCGGTGCGCGTTGCTCTCGTCGCCCTCGTGCTCGCCTTCGCGGGTTTGCTCGCTGTCGATCTCCAGTCGGCTTCCTCGCCGCGTGCCGCCCTCTCGCTGCCCGCCCGCGCCACCGTGCCGAAGCCCACACCGCAGACGGTGGACGTCGCGTTCGTCAAGAACGGCTGGATCGTGCGGGTCGAGCGCATCGTCCCGCGCGGCGCGGCACGGGCCGAAACGGCTCTTCGCGAGCTCACGCAAGGTCCGACGAAGACGGAGCGCCTCCGCGGCATCCGCACCGCGCTTCCCGAGCGGGCACGCCTGCGCTCTCTCAACGGCACGCGCGACACGTGGCTCGCGAGCTTCTCGCGCGCGACCTTCGGGGCAGGCTCCGCGGAGACGAAACGCAAGCGTCTGTGGCAGATCGCGGCGACGCTCGCGCCGCACGGGCAGCGCGCGGAGGTGGCGCTTGCGGCCGAAGGTCGCTTCGTGACCACGGCGAGGCTCGGCGTCCGCCCGGGCGTCTGGCGAGCGGAGGCGGGGGAGAAGGATTACCCGTACGTCGAGCGTGGGGTCCGCACGCGCCTCGCCGAGCTCGGCTACCTGGATCGCTGGGACATCGTCGACGCCGACGGCTACCTGGCAGAGCAGGCGCTCCTTGCGTTCCAGGGCTGGGAGGACCTCGAACGGACGGGCACCGTCACCGGACAGACGCAACTCGCGCTCTTCACGGCGAAAGCGCCGCGCCCGGCCTCGCGGCGCGAGGGTCGAAGGATCGAGATCTACCGCGACCGGGGCGTGTTGCTGATGGTCGAGGACGGGACCGTCACCCGCGCCGTCCACACCTCGACGGGCGTCGGCGGGATCACCCCGGTCGGTGACTTCAACGTGTACGCCAAGGTGCTCATGTCGTGGTCCGTGCCGTTCCAGGTCTGGATGCCGTACGCCGCCTACTTCACGGGCGGGATCGCGACGCATCAGTCGCCGAGCGTGCCGTCGTATCCCGCCTCGCACGGTTGCGTCCGGCTGCCCGAAGGCGAGGCTCAACGGGTCTACGACTTCGTCCAGGTCGGCACGCCGGTCTCCGTGCGCTGAGTCGTCGCTACCGTGCCCGCGTGCCGCGCCGCGTCGTGCTCGCGATCCTTCTCGCGCTCGTCGTCGCCGTGCCTGCGTCGGGCGGCCGGAGTGCGAACGGCGCGGGCGAGTTCACGTTCTTCCCGCAGGCCGGGATCGTGTGGCGCGACCTCTATCCGAGCAACTTCGTCGATCTCGACCCTGGCCCGGGCCTTCGCGACTACGCGTGCGGGACGCAGACGTACGACGGGCACACGGGTACCGACACAGGGATCCGCAGCTTTCGCGAGATGGACATCGGCGTGCCGATCTTCGCCGCGCTCGACGGTGAGGTGATCGCGGTGCAGGACGGCGAGTTCGACCGCAATCACGGCCCGACGGTCTCCCTGTTCGACAACCACGTCGTCGTGGAGCACGGCACGGGCCGCTTCACGATCTACGGACATCTCCGCAAGGGGATCGGACTGAGACGGAACGACCGCGTCGTCGCCGGGCAGCAGATCGGGTGGACGGCGTCGAGCGGGAACTCGACGGGGCCGCACCTGCACTTCACGTCGCAGGTGGACAGCACGATCCATGAGCCGTTCTCGGGCGCGTGCAACGCCGGGGAGAGCGGCTGGGCCGCGCAGGTGCCCTACCCGGTCGCGCCGTACGCGAAGGACTTCCTTCTGAGCCCGAAGCCGCTCACCGGCAAGCGCGACCTGCCATGGGATCAGGCGGTGCGGACCGGCACGTTCGTGCGTGGGACGAAGATGTTCTACTCGCGGGTCGAGATCGGCGCCGCGTTCGCGCCCGGTGAGCAACTCCTTCGCGTCTTCATCTCCGCGCCCAGCGGACGGGTCGCCGGCGACGCGAGCGCCACCACGGCGATGGCGGCACGACATGGCCACGGGTACTGGTGGTTCGCGCATCGGGTCGCGCTGAACGAGGTGGGGACGTGGCGGGTCGAGGTGAGGCTCGGCGACGACATCCTCGCGTCCAGGCCGTTCACCGTGGTTGCGAAGGCGGGCCAGGTGCGCAACCGACGGCCGCACGGGATCGAGGTCGAGCTCGTCCCTGCGGCTCCGTCGCCACGAGGAGTCGTCGAGTGCCGGGTGACCACGGTGCTCTCCGGGGAGGACCCCGACTTCGACCTCGTCCACTACCGCTACCGCTGGACGGTCGGCGGGAAGCTCGTTCGCGCGGTGCGGAGCGCAGCTCTGTCCGATGTGCTGCGCAAGGGGGCCGCTGCCTCCGGCAAGCCGGTGCGCTGCTCGGTCACGCCGAGCGACGGGCGGCTCTCCGGCCGCACGGTCTCGGTGTCTGCGCTCTCGCGCTAGCAGCCACCGCACCAAACCGAGTCTCCGCACACTCTCGTAAGGAAGGAAGACAAACCGGAGGTGCGGAGATGAAGGTGAAGACAGTTCTCATGGCGATCCTCGTCGGCGTAGCGGCGCTCGACGTGGCGGCGCCAGCGCTCGCGAAGGACGGCGACAAGCTCGTACGGGGTACCTGCACGGCGGCGAGTACGGCCAAGCTCAAGCTGAGCGAGGAGGACGGCCGCATCGAGGTCGAGTTCGAGGTCGACCAGAACCGCACCGGGGTCCGCTGGCAGGTCGTGCTCCGGCGGCCGAACGTCGTGCTCGTGCGCACCACGCGCGTCACCCGTGCACCGAGCGGGTCGTTCGAGATCCGTCGCGTGGTCGCGGACCTCGCCGGCACAGACCGGATCACCGCGCGGGCGACGAGCCCGTCGGGGGAGGTGTGCCGGGCGACGGCGACCTTCTGAGCTCGTCCCGTCCGGGGCGGGATCCACGATCCGGGTGTGAGCGACGCGCCGTTTACGCCGACCGGGCTCGATGCACTCGCACCGGCTGAGGTCGCGCGCAAAGCGGAGAACGTCGGCGTGGCGAAGGCCGCGATGGCGAGGTTCGACGTGTTCGTTCTCTCCGTCCTGGCGGGCTCGTTCATCGCGCTGGGAGCGATCTTCGCGACGACCGTAACCGCCGGCGGAGGTGAGCTTCCCTACGGCGTGGTTCGGCTGCTCGCGGGCCTCGTCTTCACGCTCGGCCTGATTCTCGTCGTCGTCGCCGGCGCGGAGCTCTTCACGGGGAACAACCTGATCGTGATGGCCTGGGCGAGCCGTCGCGTCGCAACGGCGCAGCTCCTCGCCAACTGGACGATCGTCTTCGCGGGGAACTTCGTCGGCGCGCTCGGGACGGCGGCTCTTCTCTTCGTCTCCGAGCAGTACTCGTTCGGCGGCGGGGAGGTCGGGGAGTCGATCCTCGCGATCGGCGTTGCGAAGACGACCCTCGGCTTCCTCCAGGCCGTGGCCCTCGGGATGCTCTGCAATGCGCTCGTGTGCCTCGCCGTCTGGCTCACGTACGGAGCCCACACGACGACCGACAAGATCCTCGCCATCATCCCGCCGATCGCCGCCTTCGTCGCGTCTGGGTTCGAGCACTCGGTCGCGAACATGTACTTCATCTCGATTGCGCTGCTCGTGAAGACGGACGAGGCGTTCGTGTCGGCTCTCGATCCCCAACTCGACCTCTCCGAGCTGACCGTGCAGAGCTTCCTCCTCGACAACCTGCTCCCGGTCACGATCGGGAACATCCTCGGCGGCGCAGTGATGGTGGGGGCGGTGTACTGGCTCGTCTACCTCCGGCCGAGATCGCAAGCCGCGGGTTGATCAGCGCGCGAGAGACAGCGTCACGAGCAGCGGGAGGACGATCCAGACCCCGAGCGTGAGTGAGATCGCAATGATCGCGAACCGGCGCGAGTGGTCGGTCGGCGGATTGCCGGCGTGCCCGATCGTTCTCCACAACTCGGCGAGCGGTGGCTTGAGCGAGAGTCGGATGCGCCTGCTCGCCAGCGCGGCGCCTCGCAGGACGAACCACGAGATCAGCAGACCGACGGCGATGCTGATGAGGCCTGCGACGAGCGCGATCCACCACGCGCTGATCGCTCCCGTTGCGAGCCGCCAGATCGAGAGCCCGGCCGGGATGAGGATGGCGCCGATGACGAATGTCGGGACCCCGATCTCGCGTCCTTTGGTGATCTCGACGAGGGCCTGGGCGTCGAACCGCGCCGGGCGAAGCAGCTCGAGCTCCCGCGAACCGCCCACCGCTTGCATCTCGCGCATCCAGTACAGGTTGCGGAGGCTCATTGCCACCGACTTGCAGTAGGCAACGACGACATACCGCGCGACGAGCTCGATGAGATAACGGACGGGGGTTCTGAGAAAGCCGAGGCGCGCCGGCGCGCTCGCACCGTGGTGGCCGTGGCGACGGAGGCTCTCCGCGGCGATCAGCACGCGGCGGTGGTCGTCCTCGAAACGGTCGGGGCGCGCGAGCGGCGTGGTGCGCGCTAGCTCGCCCAGCATCTCGCGGTCGCGCGGGCCGCGGACGTCGATCTCGTCCAGGAAGGCGGCGACCGCCTCGTCGTCGGAGCCGAGGAGCTGAAGTCGCTCGAGCGGGTTGTCGTAGGCCTCCTCGAGGCTCTCAGTGGACGAATCGCGCATCGCTACGCGCGATCGTAATCGCGTCTATCCGCTCGAGTTCTCTGCGGCGTGCGGTGGCACGATGACGACCGGGCACGGCGCATTGCTCGCGACGCTTCCCGACACACTCCCGAGAACGGCGGACTTCAGCCCACCTCGACCGCGCGAGCCGACCACGACGTAGGACGCATCGAGCTCGGTGCACACCGCCACGACTCGATCGGCAGCCGACCCGATCTCGGCGCGCTGCTCGACCTCGTCCCCGAGCCCCGCCTCGGACGCAATGCGCCGGAGCGCGTCACGCGCGTCCTCGAGCTCGGCTTCGCGAAGGCGCTGCTGGCCTGCGGGAGCCGTGCTGACGCCCGGCGCCTCGGTTCTCGGCGCGACGTGCACCAGCACGAGCGTCGCGTCAAAGGCGGCAGCGAGCTCGCCGGCCACGAGGAGCGCAGAGCGGCTGCCAGCGGAGTCATCCACGGAGGCCACGATCGGACCCACAGTCGGAAACTACCCGTCGGGCGACGTCTCGACACGCGGTTCGCGCGGTCCGTGGCAGGATGGCATCGCCGTGGAGACGATGCGCGCCATCCGCAAGCGCGAGTCCGCGCCCGGGCTCACGCTCGAGGAGGTGCCCGTTCCCACACCTCGGCCGGACGAGGTGCTCATCCGGATCGAGGCGGCGTCCATCTGCGGGACCGATCTGCACATCCAGCGCTGGGATCAGTGGTCGTCCGAGCGCGTCGAGCCTCCACTGACGCTCGGGCACGAGCTCTGCGGGACGGTTGTCGCGACCGGGAGCGCCGTCCACGACATCGCCGAGGGCGACTACGTGTCGGCCGAGAGCCACGTCACCTGCGGGGCCTGCTTCCACTGTCGCACCGGGAAGGCGCACATGTGCGAGCTGACCCAGATCCTCGGTGTCGACCGGGACGGCGGGTTCGCGGATTACGCCGTGGTGCCCGCCTCGGTGGTCTGGCGCAACGACCGCTCGAAGCTCCCGCCCGAGATCGCCTGCCTCCAGGAGCCGTTCGGCAACGCCGTGTTCGCCACCTCGACGCAGGATCTCGCGGGCCGCGCCGTCGCCGTTCTCGGCTGTGGGCCGGTCGGTCTCTTCACGATCGCGATCGCGAAGGCCTTCGGTGCGGGGAGGCTGTTCGCCTCCGACCATGTGCCATTTCGGATGGAGCTCGCCCGGAAGCTCGGCGCGGACGCGGTCGTGAACGTGTCCGAGGTCGACGACGTCGCTGGCTGGTTCGTCGAGCAGAACGAGGAGGTCGGCGTCGGGGTCGTCTTCGAGATGTCCGGCGCGCTGCGCGCGATCCAGGACGCGTTCGAGGTGGTGCGCCACGGCGGCCACGTCGTCCTCTTCGGGATCCCTGCGCGACCCGCGACGATCGACGTCGCCGAGTCGCTCATCTTCAAGAACCTCACGGTCACAGCCGTCAACGGCCGGGAGATCTGGGAGACCTGGTACACGACCCGCTGGCTGCTCGAGCACGGCGTCGTCGACCTGCGCCCGCTCATCACCGCCGAGCTCCCGCTCGACAGCTACGAGGAGGCGTTCGGTCTGCTCGAGTCGGGCGAGGCCTGCAAGATCGTCCTGCGACCGAACGGAGCGATGCCGTGACGACCCTCGACACCTCCCTCGGCGCGGAGCTCGACGGGCTTCGCGAGGCACGCACCTACAAGCACTTCCTCACGCTCCAGTCCCCCCAGGGCCCGGTCGTGCAGATGGAGGGGCGCGGGGACGTGGTCGTTCTCTCGTCGAACAACTACCTCGGTCTCGCGGGACACCCCGAGGTGATTCGCGCCGGGATCGAGGGGCTCGAGCGCTACGGGGCGGGAACGGCGTCGGTGCGCTTCATCTGCGGCACCTTCGAGCCGCACCTCGCGCTCGAACGCGCGCTCGCGGATCTCTCCGGTACCGAGGCGGCGCTCACCTACGTCTCGTGCTGGAACGCGAACGAGGCGTGCATCCCGAGCCTCACCGACCCGAACACGGTGATCCTCACGGACGAGCTGAACCATGCCAGCCTCATCGACGCGATCCGCCTCTCGCGGCCGGCCTCGAAGGTCATCTATCCGCACTCGGACATCGACGCGCTGCGCGACGGCCTCGCGGCTGCGCCACGCGAGGCGCGGAAGCTCATCGTCACGGACGGTGTCTTCTCGATGGAGGGCGACCTCGCCAAGCTGCCCGAGATCGTCGACCTCGCGCGCGTCTACGACGCTGTCGTGATTCTCGACGACTCGCATGGCGTCGGGGTGCTGGGCGAGACGGGAAGAGGCACGGTCGAGCACTTCGGCCTGCTCGGAGAGGTCGACGTCATCACGGGGACGCTCGGCAAGGCGCTCGGCGGAGCGGCCGGCGGCTACGTCGCGGCGTCCGAGGAGGTCTGCGACATCCTCGCGCAGCGCTCGCGGCCCCAGCTCTTCTCGAATGCGCTCCCGCCGACGGTTGCATGCAGCGCGCTTCGCTCGATCGAGCTCATGCTCGAGCGGCCCGAGCTCCTTGCTCGGCTTCGCGAGAACACGCGGGTCTTCAGGGAGCTGCTCGTCGAGGCGGGCTACGCCCCGCTCGACGGAGAGGCCGCCATCATTCCGGTCATCATCGGCGAGACCGCCGACGCGATGGCCATGTCGGCACGGCTCCTCGACGAAGGGGTGTTCGTCACGGGGTTCGGCTTCCCGGTCGTCCCCGAGGGCACGGCGCGCATCCGCGTCCAGATGTCGGCGGCGCTCGAGCATGAGCATCTCGACCGCGCTATCGAGGCGTTCCGACGCGCGCGCCCCGAGTAGGGGACGCCCACAAGGGGGACGAGAAGGCCTCGGTCATCCGACGAAGATGCGGCGCATGGACAAGCTGCCGCTCAACATCGTCGGGCTCGGGCTCATCGTTGCCGGGCTGCTCTTCGCCTACTTCCTCAACTTCGTCGGGATCATCATCGGGCTGATCATGGTCATCGGCGGGATCATGGCGCTGTGGATGACCTATCGGCGCAAGAAGTACGCGACCTCGTAGGAACTGCAGCCACCCCGTCGAACCCTGCCGCCATGGGAGTCAACATCATCGGCCTCGGCCTCCTCGTGGCGGGCGTCATCTTCATGATCATGGGCGGCCTCGTCGGTTGGATCATCGGCGCGATCTGCCTGCTCGGTGGAGTCGGCGCGCTGTTCATGACGTGGCAGCGCACGCGGCGCACCACGGCCTGACGCGCTAGCGCTTCGTGAAGACGTAGTCGTTCGCGCGGGCAGCCGCGTGGCAGTTCTGGCAGAGCGCGCCCTGGGCGAGTACGCCGTAGCGTGAGCCGGCGAGCTGGTACTCGATGTAGCGCCAGTTCCCGCCCACTTTCCGCATGACCGCGACCTGGAAGGGCGCCCCCTTTCGGCCTCTCGGCTGGATCGTCTTCACGATCACCGTGCCGTTCGGATAGCGCTTCCCGACCTTCTTCTTGCTCGCGTAGACGTTCTTCACGCCCGAGTGAGCATTCGAGAGCGGCCCGGTGCTCGTGAACGGCTTCTTGTTGATCCGCTGCCACTTCGCGTAGCCTTTCGCGTACGACGGAAGGCCGCTCGCCGAGGTGCTCGCGACGGCGACGACCGCGACAGCGGCGGCGAGAGCCGAGGCGGTGACGAGGGCGACGATGCGCGCGCGCACCGCCCCATGATGCCGGACTCCCGCGACGGTTTCCTGAACAGATCCTTGCGACCCGGTAGAACGCAGGTGTGGCACACGGGCATGACCACACGCGCGCGGGGAGCCGGCGGGCGCTTGCCATCGCCCTGGCGCTCACCGCGTCGTACACCGCCGTAGAGGTCGTGGGCGGTCTCGCGGCGGGAAGTCTCGCGCTGCTCGCGGACGCCGTCCACATGCTCTCCGACAACTTCGCTCTCGCGGTCGCACTCGTTGCCGTCTGGCTTGCGTCGAAGCCGGCGACGCCAGAGCGCACGTTCGGGTTCAAGCGTGCCGAGGTGCTCGCGGCGCTCGCGAACGGCGTGCTGCTGGTCGCGCTCTCGATCTGGATCTTCGTCGAGGCTGCGACGCGGCTGCGCGATCCGGGCGACGTGCTCGGCGGCTGGATGGTCGTCATCGCGCTCGTCGGGCTCGTCGTGAACGTCGCCGCGGGGCTCGTATTGCACGGTGCACGCGGCGCGAGCGTGAACGTCGAAGCGGCTTTCCGGCACGTCCTCGCCGACGTCCTCGGGTCGATCGGCGTCGCGGCTGCCGCGCTCGTCATCCTCACGACCGGCTGGGCCGAGGCCGATCCGCTCGTGAGCATCCTCATCGGACTCCTCGTGCTCGCGAGCGCCTGGTCGATCCTCCGCGACTCGACCGCGATCCTCCTCGAGGCGACGCCGCGAGGGATCGACGCGACTGCACTCGGCCGTAGGCTGGCGTCCGCTCCCGGAGTGGTCGAGGTCCACGACCTCCATGTCTGGACGATCACGTCCGGCTTTCCCGCGCTGTCGGCCCACGTGCTCGTGCGGCCGGGCGAGGACTGTCACGGGCGGCGCAGAGAGCTCGAGCAGCTTCTGCGCGACGAGTTCGGGCTCGTCCACACCACGCTCCAGGTCGACCACGCACAGGGTGCGGGCCTCGTCGAGCTCGAGCGCTTCGGCTGACGTGAGCATCGAGTGCCGCGTGCTGGGTGCGCACGAGCTCTCGCGTGTCCGTGAGATCGACCGTACGGAGGCGATCGACGAGCTGTTCGTACAGCGCGGCTCGCTCCTGGAGCTTCGACGGGGCGACTGGAGCGCACGGTCGTGGTCTCCGGAAGGCGAGGGCGAGCACTCGGTCGCAGCGCAGCAAGCCGCTCTGGAGGACTACGTGCGACGCGGAGGACTCGTATTGGGAGCGTTCGACGACGAACGCCTCGTCGGGATCGGCGCAGTGGTCACGCACCTGCGGCCTGGCATCGCACAGCTCGCCTATCTGCACGTGACCGACGGTCACCGTGCTCGGGGAATCGGCGGCAGGCTCACGGCCGAGCTGGAGCGGGTCGCGCAGGAGGCGGGGGACACGTCGATCGTCGTCTCCGCTACGCCCTCGCGGAACACGGTTCGCTTCTATCGCGGCCAGGGGTACGTTCCGACCGCGACGCCGCTTCCGGAGCTCCTCGCGCTCGAGCCCGAGGACATCCACATGGTCAAGTCCATCTAGGCTCGGCGCTCCAAGGCGACGGGACTCGCCGAACCGTCGCCAGGGCTGGTGGCTCCGACGGCGAACGAGATGTCTCATGGGTGTTGCGTTGGCAGTTGCACTGGGTGGCGCGTTCGGAGCGGTGTCGCGGTACGGAGTCGACGCGTGGGTCGAGAGGCGTGCCGAGTCGACCTTCCCATGGAGCACCTTCGCGATCAACGTGAGCGGTTGCTTCCTCGTCGGGTTCGTCATCGCGGCCCTCGTCGATCGCCAACGTGCCCCACAGTGGCTTCGAGTCGGGCTCGTGGTCGGGTTCTGCGGCGGCTACACGACGTTCTCGACCTTCGCGCAGGAGACGCTCGACCTGGTGGAGACCCGTGAGGTCGGCATCGCCGTCGCGAGCGTGCTGGCAAGCGTCGTCTTCGGAGTTCTCGCGGTGCTCCTCGGGATGCGGCTCGGCCGCGTGGTCTGAGTGAGCTAGAGCGTCAGCTCGGCGCGGACCGTGCCCGCGCGCTCGTGGCGGGCGACGACGCCCACGCGATCGCCGGCCTTCGCTTCGATCACCCATTCGACGAAGGTTCGCTCCGCGGTGGAGTGGTCGACCCCCCACCACGTCACTTGCCGCCGCTCGACACGGCCCCCGAGCTGACCGGCCTCTTCGCGTTGCTTCCCGCTTGCGATGCGCGCGCCGTCGGGTACCTCCAGCTCGACCTCGATGGGGCGCACAGCCTTCCGGTCGAGGGCCTTCGCGGTGACGTTCGTCGGGAGCCAGCCGGCGTTCTCGAGCACGAGTCGCAGACGGAACGCTCCGTCGGCCACGGCCTCGGCGTCGAAGGAGCGGATCTCGAGGCGCGGGGAGACGAGCGCGAGATAGACCGCGAAGTCGGCGTGCGGCTTGACCTCGGCCTCGAGCTGCGAGAGCGGCGGGTTGAACCAGAAGCGCACGAGATCCCAGCCACCGAGCTCGACCGGCCCCAGCTGCGGATGCTCGAACGGGTACCAGTCGACGTAGCCCTCGCCCAGCTCGTCGGCGACCTTCAGAACCGCAAGCTCGTCCTCGGGCGGATGCTGGCGCAGCCAGTCGATGAAGTGGTAGCCCTCGAGCCCCGCGCGTCGTTGCGGGCTCCAGAACTCCGTCACCCACGCATAGGCACCGAGGTGGTCGTAGATCCAGTCGACGTCGCCGCCCTTGATGACCATCTTCGGGTGGTACTTGAAGTCGTGGAAGATCGAGATCGACGGGTAGCCGGTCAGCCGGGTCGCCTCTTCGCCCATGAGCTGGAATGCGCGGAGGTCGGGCACGGGGAAGTCGTCGTCCGACCGACCCGACCACGGGCGGAGGTGGACGCCCGAGAAGGTGTGGTAACCGACGTACGACGTGATGTTGTTGCGCGCGACGATCGCCTCGACGAGCGCGCGGACCTCGGGCTCTGACGTCGGGAAGGGCCCAGCGCCGGCCTGCTCGGCCTCGGGAGCCCAGTCGGCCGGCCAGTTGCGGTTGAGGTCGAGGCCTTCGAGCGGCGGTGCGATCGGGATCGTCACGCCGTCCCAGTTCTCGATCGTCCCCTCGGGCAGCACGCGGTAGAAGTCGCCGTCGATGTCGTCCGGCGCCCGGGCGACGAGAGCTCGCGGGTCGTCGGGATGCGGCTTCCAGGAGCCGTTCGAGTCCTTCATCCGCATGAAGAGGACGCGGCCGTCGCCGTCGACGTCCTCGCGGTGGAGCCCGTCCTGGCGCTCCTCGCGCGGATATGGGCGGACGCTCGAGCGGCGGAAGCGGCCGTCGGCGAGCCCGGCGTCGGCGCCGTCGGGGTTGACGCGTGGGACGACGTAGAAGGTGCGGGTGTCGATCGCATGCCGGACGCGTGCGTCGTCGGAGTGGAGGAGGTGGTCGAGCAGGTTGAGCGCCGCCGTCGTGCCGGTGAACTCCATCGCGTGGATCTGGGCGTGGATGAACACGGCGGGCTTCTCGTCGTGCGGCCCGGTCTCCGTGTTCGTGACCGTGGCGAGCCAGATGTCGCGACCCTCGTAGGACTGGCCGATCGACTCGAAGGAGAAGCGGGATGGATGCTCGGCGACCCACGCCTCGAGCGTCTCCGTCAGCTCGGCGTAGGTGTAGAAGCGGTTGAACTGGACGCGCATCGAGCGCGAGCCTAGCTCAGCGAGCGCGGAGGATCAGGCGCCAGGTGTCCGGGGTGACGGGGGTGGCACCGTCCCACGCTCCGAACGCCTCGGCTTCCGCGAAGCCGGCCTCGCGGAGCATCTCGATCCACTCTTTCGCCGAGTAGACGCGCAGCACGTACGGACGCTCGATGCGCTCGCCCCTCGGCGAGACGATGAGCCTGTAGGTGTCGATCGTGCCCGTCACCCAGTCGGTTGCTCGCTCCTCGAGGTACAGGGAGCCGTCGGGCAGCCGATCCCAGGTGCGGCGAGCGAACGGTTGGGCGAAACGGGCGAAACCGTCGCGATGCGCGGTCTCGAGGATCAGCGCCCGCCCGGGCCGGAGGACTCGTCTGAGCTCGCGCAGCACGCCGACGTCCTCGTCCCGCTCGAGGTATCCGAGCGAGCTGAAGAGGGTGAGGACGGCGTCGAAGCTCGCGTTCTCGAACGGCAGCTCGCGGTAGTCGCCCCGCACGAGGCGCGGCCACTCGGCTTCTCCTCGGCGCTTCGCCGCCTCGGCGAGCAGGGTCTCCGAGCGATCGAGACCTGTAACGCGGTATCCCGCTTCGACCAGGGCGAGCGCATGCCGTCCGAAGCCGGTCGGGCAGTCCAGGATCTCTGCACCCGGCTCGACCTCGGCGAGCGCGGCGGCAGCGAGGGCCTCCGTTCTCGTGCGGTCGGGGTCGACCGAGGGAAGGTACGTCTGGAGGTAGGTCTCGTCGAAGATCGCGTCCCACGAGCCCATGTCCGGCAGACTCCTCTCCATGCGCGACCTCCTCGAGTATCGCTCGGAGTTTCCGATCCTCGAGCATACGACGTACCTCGCCAGCCACACCCTCGGGCCGATGCCGCGGCGTGCGCCGGAGCTTCTCGCCGAGTTCGCACGGATGTGGGAGGAGCGGGGGATTCGGGCCTGGGCGGAGGGCTGGTGGGAGTCGCCGACGCGCGTCGGCGACCAGATCGGGCGGATCGTCGGTGCACCTGCGGGTTCGGTCGTGATGCAGCAGAACGTCGCGATTGCGGAGGCGATCGCGCTGTCGTGCTTCCGTCCCGTGGATCCCGCGCGGAATCGCGTCGTCTACGAGCGGGGCAACTTCCCGTCCGTGCGCTACCTCTATCAGGCGCAGCCCGATCTCGAGGTCGTCGTCTGCGAGTCCGACGATGAGCTGGTCGAGCGCATCGACGAACGCACGCTCCTCGTCCCGATCAGTCACGTCCTCTTCAAGGAGTCCGAGATCCAGGACATCGAGCCGATCGTGCGGCGCGCCGACGAGGTCGGCGCGCACGTAATCCTCGACTGCTACCAGTCGGCAGGCATCGTTCCCGTCGACGTGATGGCGCTTGGCGTCGACTTCGCGGTCGGCGGCTCGGTGAAGTGGCTTTGCGGTGGGCCGGCGAACGGCTGGTTGTACGTGCGGCCCGATCTCGCCGACCGACTACAGCCGACCTACACCGGCTGGCAGGCCCACGCGCGGCCGTTCGGCTTCGAGGAGGAGATGGAGTATTCGCCCGCCGGATCGACGCGCTTCCTGACGGGGACGCCGAATCCGGCGGCGCACATGGCGGGGACGGCCGGCTACGACCTGATCGAGGAGATCGGCGTCGGGCGGATCCGCGAGAACTCGCTGCGCCAGACGCAGCTGCTCATCGACCTCGCCGACGCCGCCGGGCTGGAGGTGTACAGCCGGCGCGACCCGGAGTGGCGGGGTGGGGCGGTGATCGTCGCCGTGCCGGAGGGCGCCGCCGTCTACGCGGAGCTGGAGTCCCGGGGCGTTCTCGGCGACTTCCGCCCCGGCGCAGGGATCCGGCTCGGTCCCCACTTCTTCTCGACGGACGACGAGATCCGCTTCGCGCTGGAGCAGATCGTCGACATCGTCGAGACAGGCGCGTACGAGCGCCATCTCGGTGCTGCCGCTCTCCACTGAGCTTGTAACAACTTGTAACTTGCCGATTCGGCCGTCGAGTCGACGCGGGAATCCGGATCGTCATACGATCCTGCTCAGATGTCCCTGCAAACGAGCCCGAAGTTCCTGCACGAGATCGTCTCCACCGTCGCGTCGTCGCTCGAGCTCTCGGAGGTATTGCCGGCCGTCGTCTCGCTGATGTCGGACGCGAGCGGCGTGCACGGCTGTTTCGTCTATCTCCTCGAGGACGACCGGCTGGTCATGCGCGCCGCATCTCCGCCCTACGAGAAGCAGGCCGGGAAGGTCTCCTTCGGCCGCGGTGAGAGTCTCGCGTGGTGGGCGATCGAGCACGGCGAGCCTGCGTACATACGCGACAACGCCCTCGCCGACCCGCGCGTGAAGTACGTGCCCGAGCTCGAGGAAGAGCGCTACCAGTCGCTCCTCGCTCTGCCCGTCGTCGGGCGAGACGGGGAGGCCATAGGCGCGATCACCGCGCACACGGAGGCCCCGCGCGAGTTCACCGACGACGAGGTCGACTTCATCGTCGCGTCCGCGTCACTCGTCGCCGGGGCGATCGAGAACGCGCGCCTCTACGAGGAGACGCGTCTTCGCGTCGCCGAGCTCGAGCAGCTGACCGAGCTCGCCGAGGCGATCGCCCGCGCCGAGGCGCTCGAGGAGCTCCTGGAGACCGTCGTCCTCGGCGCGCGGCCACTTCTGAAGGCGCGCGCGACGCACGTGTACCTGCTCGATCCGACACGCGAGGAACTCGACCGCGTGGCGAGCGATCCCGAGCCGGGCGGCGCTCGC
>Ga0075343_1000056_pt1 | contig 23220 bp, 16 predicted proteins | sample RushOxbow_ThreeS_2_FD_120072 | JGI IMG/M metagenome (GOLD analysis project Ga0075343, IMG submission 120072) | Natural and restored wetland microbial communities from the San Francisco Bay, California, USA, that impact long-term carbon... | ecosystem: Environmental > Terrestrial > Soil >...
CCAGTCGCTGCAGTCGGGCGTCTTCCCGAACTTCGAGTTCACGTGGGAGTTCTCGAACTTCTCCGATGCGCTCTCGGACTACAAGACGCAGTTCTTCCGCTCGTTCCTGTACGCGGGTATCGCGACCGTCCTCTCGCTCCTGCTCGCGTATCCGCTCGTCTACTGGATCGCGTTCAAGGCAGGCCCGTGGCGCAACCTCTTCCTGCTCGCAATCGTCGCGCCGTTCTTCGTCACGTACCTGATCCGTACTCTCGCGTGGCTCAACATCCTCGCCAACGAAGGGCCGGTCGTCGGCTTCCTGCGTGACATCCACGTGCTCGGCGCGAACGAAGGGCTCCTCTTCACCTCACTCGCCGTCGTCGCCGGGATCACCTACAACTTCTTCCCGTTCATGGCGCTGCCGCTGTACGTCTCGCTGGAGCAGATCGATCCGCGGCTCCACGAGGCTGCAAAGGATCTCTACGCGAACCCGAGGCAGACGTTCATGCGGGTCACGCTGCCCCTCTCGGCGCCCGGGATCGTGGCGGGGACGCTCCTCACCTTCATCCCTGCGGCGGGTGACTTCATCAACGCCGAGTTACTCGGGACGCCGAAGCAGCAGATGATCGGCAACGTCATCCAGGCGAAGTTCCTCGAGTCTCTCGACTATCCGACGGCGGCATCGCTGTCGTTCGTGCTGATGGCGATGATCCTCATCGGGCTGCTCTTCTACGCGAAGATCGTCGGCTCGGAGAAGCTCACCGGATGAGCTTCGTCAAGCGCCACATCCTCGGGGTCTACGCGGTGCTCGCGATCACGTACCTCATGCTGCCGATCGCGGTCGTGATCCTCTTCTCCTTCAACAACCCGTCCGGGCGGTTCAACTACGTGTGGAACGAGTTCACGCTCGACAACTGGGTCGAGTGGGACGACGTGCTCGGCCTGCGCGAGTCGGTCATCAAGTCGATTCAGATCGGCGTCCTCGCCACCATCGTCGCTGCCGTTCTCGGCACGCTCATCGCGCTTGCGATCGTGCGCCACGACTTCCGCGGGCGCGGGCCGACGAACGTCCTCGTCTTCCTGCCGATGTCGACGCCCGAGATCGTCCTCGGCGCCTCTCTGCTCACGCTCTTCCTGAACACCACGACCTTCATCACGCTGGGGTTCTGGACGATCTTCATCGCGCACGTGATGTTCATCGTCAGCTACATCGTCGTGACCGTGAAGGCGCGCTTGATCGGCTTCGATCGCCACCTCGAAGAGGCTGCGATGGATCTCGGCGCGAACGAGTTCACCACCTTCCGCAAGATCACCCTGCCCCTGCTCGCGCCGGCGATCGTGGCCGCGTCGCTGCTCGGCTTTGCGCTCTCGATCGACGACTTCGTCATCACCTACTTCGTCGCAGGCGGCGAGCAGACGTTCCCGGTCTTCGTCTGGGGCATAGCGCGCGTCTCAGTGCCGCCGCAGGTGAACGTCGTCGCGAGCTTCATCTTCCTGGTGGCGATCGCCATCGCCCTCGCTAACGTCTTCTGGCAGTACCGCAGCGCCAGACGAGCACAAGGAGCCCACTAGCCATGACCACGATCGAGTCGCTCGACCTCCAGCGCGCAGCCAAGGAGCACCTCTGGATGCACTTCACCCGGATGGGCGGGTTCGACGTCGCTGACGTGCCGATCATCGTGCGCGGCGACGGGTGCCACCTCGAGGACTCGAATGGCCGGCGCTACATCGACGCGCTCGCCGGGCTCTTCTCCGTGAACATCGGCTACTCGTTCGGCGAGGAGATCGGCCAGGCCGCGCTCGAGCAGATGCGCGAGCTGCCCTTCTACACCAACTGGTCGTACGCGCATCCTCGCGCGATCGAGCTCGCGGCCGAAGTTGCGTCGCTCGCGCCGGGTGACCTCAACCGGGTCTTTTTCTGCTCGGGCGGCTCCGAGGCGGTCGAGTCGGCCTGGAAGCTCGCGCGCCAGTACTACCAGGCGCGTGGCGGGAAGAACCTCGCGTCGGCGCTCGCCGAGCCGGTGACTCGTCACGACGAGCTCGTTGCGTCGCTGCACGCGCCGCCGCGCTACAAGGTGATCGCGCGGCACATCGCCTACCACGGGACGACGCTCGGTGCGCTCTCGATCAACGGCATCCCGGCGCTGCGCATGCCGTTCGAGCCGCTTCTGTCCGAGGTCCGACACGTCTCGAACACGAACCGCTATCACCGTCCGGCCGAGGAGACCGAGGCGCAGTTCACGCAGTTCCTCCTCGATGAGCTCGAGCAGGCCATCCTCGCGATGGGGCCTGAGACCGTGTGCATGGTGCACATGGAGCCGGTGCAGAACGCCGGCGGCTGCTTCACGCCGCCCGAGGGTTACTGGCGCGGCGTGCGGGAGATCTGCGATCGCTACGACGTCCTCCTGTCGGCCGACGAGGTGATCACGGGCTTCGGCCGGCTCGGGCACTGGTTCGGCTCCGAGCGCTACGACATCCGCCCCGACATCGTCACGAGCGCAAAGGGCCTCTCCTCCTCGTACGCGGCGATCGGCGCCGTCGTTGCAACCGACCGGGTGATGGAGCCCTTCACCGGCGAGACGTCGATGTTCGCGCACGGCATCACCTTCGGCGGCCACCCGACGATGTGCGCCATCGCGCTCAAGAACATCGAGATCATGAAGCGCGAGCGCCTCCTCGAGCACGTGCGCGAGAACGAGGCGGCGTTCAAGGCGACGCTGTCGCAGCTCCTCGATCTGCCGATCGTGGGCGACGTGCGCGGAGCGGGCTACTTCCTCGCGATCGAGCTGGTGAGGGACAAGGAGACGCGCGAGACGTTCTCCGACGAGGAATGCGAGAAGCTCCTGCGCGGCTACCTCTCGAACGCGCTCTGGGATGCGGGGATGATCTGCCGCGCCGACGACCGCGGCGACCCGGTCATCCAGATCTCACCGCCACTCGTTGCAGGCCAGGCCGAGTTCGACGAGATCACGGGCATCCTCGGCGAGGTGCTCACCGGCGCCGTCGAGCTCATGCGCGCGTAGCAAAGCTCGTCCGCCGGCGGAGAAGCGCGACCGCGCCGCGGCCGTCGAGGCGAGCCGGGTGGGGCATGTGGAGGCCGGCTTCAGCCTGAGTCGACCGCATAGACCTGCCACTCACCGGGCACGCCCTTGAGCTCGTAGCGGCCGCGGTCGGCGAACGCGAGCCCCGAGCCGACGACGAGGTCCTTGACGGTGCTCGATACGAGGACTTCGCCCGGCGCTGCGAGCGACGCGACCCGAGCGCCGATGTGGACGGCGATCCCTTCGACTCCGGACGGCGCGAGCTCGATCTCTCCGGTGTGCAGGCCGGCCCTGATCTCGAGATCGAGAGGAGCCAACGCGTGCCGGATGGCCGTGGCGCAGTTCACGGCGCGAGCCGGGCCGTCGAATGTCGAGAGCGTCCCGTCGCCCTCGATCCGGACGACCTTCCCGCGGTGGTGCTCGAGCGCTGTGCGGACGATCCCATGGTGCTCGGCGAGCAGTTCCGTCCAGCGCTTGTCGCCGAGCTCGGCCGCGAGCTCGGTCGAGCCCACCACGTCCGTGAAGAGGACGGTGGCCAGCACGCGGTCGGGCTCGCGCGGACGTCGGGACCCCGTGAGGAATTCCTCGATCTCGTCCACAATCGCGTTGTTGTCGTCCCCGACGAAGGGAAGGTGGTCGTGACCGGGTAACTCGACGTACTTCGCGTTGGGGATGTGCGCGGCGAGGTAGCGACCCGACTCGACGGGTATGACGCGATCTCCCGAGCGGTGGAAGACGAGCGTCGGGACGCGTATGGCCGGGAGCACGTCTCGCACGTCGATGTCCATCGTGATCCGGAACCACTCGCGCGCGGACGCGGGAGTGCCGGCGAAGCGCTGCGCCTGGGCGTTCCAGGCCTGGAAGCGCTCGTCGTCGACGAGCGTGGGCGCCATCGCGCGCGAGCCGAAGCCGGGTCTTCCCCACCGGTCCTCGTACCCGTCGAGGACGCGCCGCTGCGTCTCCTCGTCGAGGCCCCATGGATAGTCCGGCGCCCATCCCCGGCGGGCGTACGAGGCACCGAGCACGAGTGCCGTGGTGCGCTCGGGGAACGTGGCGGCGAAGAGCGCGCACATGGGGCCGCCCTCGGCGCCGCCGAAGAGCGCCGCCCGCTCGGAGCCGGCGGCGTCGAGCACGACGCCGATGTCGTCCATGAGCTCCTCGAAGGATCCGAGTGCGAGGATGCGATCCGACAACCCGGTTCCACGACGGTCGAACACGATGAGCCGCGAGAACGACGCCATCCTCGCGAAGAACGCCGCATAGGCCGGCCACCACTGGTTCTGCTCGAGGTGCGAGAGATATCCGGGTGCGAACAGCAGGTCGATCGGTCCGTCGCCGTGCACCTGGTATGCGATACGGAGATCGCCGCTCTTCGCGTAGCGGGTCTCGACTTCCATGGCGCGATCCTCCCACCTAGACTCCCACAAGTGCGGCTGTTCAGCCAGAACGTGAAGGTCGAGGCGCTCAAGCGGGCGCCGCTCTTCGAGGGGCTCTCGAAGAAGGAGCTGAGCGAGCTCGCGCGCGTTACGGAGGATCTCAAGATCGAGCCCGGCACCGTGCTGTGCCGCGAGGGCAAGATCGGCCGCGAGTTCTTCGTCATCGTGGACGGCGATGCAGAGATCACGAAGGGCGGCAAGAAGATCGCGACGCGAGGTGCCGGGGACTTCGTCGGCGAGATCGCGCTGCTGACGACCACCACGCGCACGGCGACCGTTACGGCGACGACGCCGGTGCGCTGCTTCATCCTCACGCAGGCGGACTTCCGTCGCGTGCTCGACGAGAATCCCGGCGTCCAGCTCAAGGTGATGAAGGCGCTCGCCGAGCGCCTCGCGGCGGACACCGAGCTGTAGCGGCCCGGAGTACTGCGGTCGCGTGGGCGAGTCAGGCGTTCACCCGGAGACTGCTGCCGAGCTGACGCTGCTCGGACACGTTTCGCTTCTCGCGGGAGCAGGAGAAGGGACCATCGCCGCGCTCGCGCGGCGGCTCAGGCCAGTCTCCGTGCGGGCGGGGGAGATCCTCATCCGGCAGGGCGACCCTGCAGATCGCCTCTACCTCGTGCGGAGCGGCCGGCTTCGGGTGCTCGTCGACGGCGAGGAGGGGTTGCGGACTGTTCGCGAGCTCGGCCCGGGCGCGGCGATCGGCGAGCTGGCACTGCTCACGGGTGCTCCGCGCTCGGCCACCGTCCAGGCGGTTCGCGACGGCGAGCTGCTCGAACTCGAGGCCGAGGTGTTCCAGGCGCTGCTCGACCATGACTCGGGGTTCGCGGTCGCGGTCGCGCGGACGCTAGCCACCCAGTTGCAGGCGAGCGGTGGGCTCTCGACCGCTTCGCCGCGGCCGTCGGTCGTCTCGGTTCGGGCCCTCGGCAACGCGGTGCCGTTCGCCGAGCTCGTGACCGAGCTGAGCACGGCGCTCGCTGGGCTGGGGTCGGTCGCAGCGCTCGCCGGAGGAGAGAGCACGGAGGGGTACGCCGCGTCGCTCGATCGCGCGGAGCGCGAGCACGCGTACGTCTTGCTCGTCGACCCAGGTGCCGACCCGGAGTGGAGCGCTTTCTGCCGGCGACAGGCCGACCGACATGTGGCGTTCGCAGCGCCCGCTGCGGACAACGCCGCGCTCAGCCCCACCGGCGCCGACCTCGTGATCTCACGGCGGCTCCCGGCGGAGAAGCTGGTCGCGCTCATGGCCGAAGTCCAGCCGCGCGCTGTGCACCACCTGGAGGGGGGTTCGATGGCACGCGTTGCGCGACGCCTCGTCGGCGGCGCGCTCGGCCTCGTTCTCTCGGGGGGAGGCGCGCGCGGATATGCCCACATCGGTGCGCTCGAGGCGCTGCTCGACGCCGGTTTCGAGGTCGACCGGATCGGCGGGTGCAGCATCGGCGCGTTCATCGGGGGCATGTATGCAAACGGCGCCGATCCGGAGGAGATCCGTGCGCGGTGTCGCGAGGAGCTCGTACGGCGCTCGCCCTTCAACGACTACACGCTTCCGCGCGTCGCTCTCATCCGCTCGCGCAAGGCGGGGAGGATGCTCGACCGCGTCTTCGGCGAGACCCTCGTCGAGGAGCTCCCCGTCTCGCTGTTCACGGTGAGCGCGGATCTGCTCGCAAGCCGAACGGTCGTGCACCGAAGCGGCTTCCTCTACGAAGCCGTCGGCGCGAGCATGTCGATTCCCGGGCTCGTACCACCGCTTGCACGGCCGGGGCGCCTCCTCGTCGACGGTGGTGTCCTCAACAACCTCCCGGTCGACGTCATGGCCGCCGAGGACGAAGGGCCGATCATCGCGGTCGACGTGATCAGGAAGCTCGACGACGTCGAGGAGAGTGCGTCGCCTCGCGTTCCGTCGATCATGGAGACCCTGTCCCGCGCAACGGTCCTCGGCAGCGTCGAACGAGCAGAGAGGAATCGTCGGCTCGCCGACCTCGTCGTCACCCCGAACGTCCAGGACGTCGCAATGCGGGAGTTCTCCGCGCTCGATCGCGCCGCCGACGCGGGGCGCGAGGCGATGCGCGCCGTCCTCGAGTCGGGCGGGGCCGACTCCCTGCGCGAGCGGCTCTCGACTATCTGACGTCGCGCGCGAGCCTGAAGCCCGCGAAGATCTCGCGCCGCCCAGGATGATCCCAGCGGCGCAGCGAGGCGCGGGCAACGAGCCCGTCCGTCGCCCAGGAGCCTCCGCGGACGACGCGCACGTCGTCGCCGAAGTTCACCTCGGAGCACTCCGGCCCGGGGAATGCGACGAAGCCGGGGTAGGCGTGGAACGTCGAGGACGTCCACTCCCAGACGTCTCCAGCCATCTGCACGCAGCCGACCGGGCTGACTCCGCCTGCGTAGGAGCCGGCGGGAGCGGGCGAGAAGCGACGCCGGTCGAGGTTCGCCTCAAAGCCCATCCATGCTTGTCCCCAGGGGTAGCGGAACTTGCCCTCGTGGTCGTGCCAGGCGGCCGCGCGCTCCCATTCGGCTTCGGTCGGAAGGCGCTTGCCGGCCCAGTGCGCGAACGCCTCGGCCTCGTACGCCGAGACGTGCTGAACCGGCTCGTCGAGTGGGATCGGCTCCCGTACGCCGAAGCGCACGCGCTCCCAGCCGTCGCGCCCGCCTTCCCAGTAGAGGGGTGCCCGGGCATCCTCGCGCTCGCGCCACTCCCAGCCTGAGCTCGACCAGTGCCGCGGCGAGCGGTAGCCGCGCCCATCGACGAACTGCGCGAACTGCGCGTTCGTGATCGGCGCGCGGTCGATGACGAACGGCTCGAGCTCGACCTCGTGCGGCTCGAGCTCGTTGTCGTACGCCCAGGCGTCGTTCTCGGCGCCGAGCACGAACACGCCACCGGGTACGTGGAACTCGTCCGGACCCGACGGGGCTCTGTCGGGTAGCGCCGGCGCGGGGAGCGGATACGAGCGTCCGGAGCGAAGCTGCAGCGCCTCCAGCATCGCCTCCTGTGACGCGAGCTCGTTCTGCACGGCAAGCCCGAAGGCGAAGCCGCGGTGCACGAGCGCGTTCGGGCTGTCGAGGTCGACATGCTCGAGGAGGTCGATCGTGCGCGCGCGGACGTCGTCGGCATACGCGCGGACGGCGCCGGCGCGGAGCGTGGGCAGTCGTGCGCCGTTCGTCCGCGCACGCCTGAGCGCGTCGTACACATCTCGGTGGGAGTCGCCGAGCGGCGCGGCACCGCCGACCGTGCGCAGGATCCACAGCTCCTCGAAGGACGCGATATGCGCGAGGCTCCAGACCAGTGGCGGCGCGAGTGGCGAGATCTGAGCCGCGAGCTCGTCGTCGGAGATCGGCTCGAGCACGGCGTCCGTCCCCTCGCGGGCGCGCTCCATGATCTGGCGGATCTCGACTCGAGTAGACACTGCGGCTCGCTGATTATCGGCGCACTCCCCGGACGGCTGAATCCACCGGACGGATCAGCACCAACCCTGATGACTGCAGGGCGCCCGGGCTGTAGCCTTGGCCTCTCGCGCGAACGAGAGAGGAGCGGGAATGAGCAACGGACACAACGGGGCGGTCGTCGTGGCACGCGACGTGGCTCGGCGCTACGGCGAGGGCGATACCGCGGTCGACGCCCTCCGCGGAGTGACCGTCGACATCGCGCCCGGGAAGGCGACTGCGGTCATGGGCCCGTCGGGCTCGGGCAAGTCGACGCTGATGCACATCCTGGCCGGGCTCGACAAGCCCACGTCGGGATCGGTCGACATCGCGGGGACCGAGATCACGACGCTGGGAGACAACGATCTGACGAAGCTCCGCCGCGAGCACATCGGGTTCGTCTTCCAGTTCTTCAACCTCCTCCCGATGCTCACCGCGAAGGAGAACATCCTGCTCCCGCTCACGATCGCCGGCGAGAAACCCGACGACGCGTGGTTCGGAAAGCTCGTCTCGGACGTCGGCCTCGAGGATCGGCTGTCGCATCGTCCCTCGGAGCTCTCGGGCGGCCAGCAACAGCGGGTTGCAATCGCGCGCGCGCTCGTCTCCAAGCCGACCGTCCTCTTCGCCGACGAGCCGACGGGCAACCTCGACTCGACGACGAGCGCGGAGATCCTCGAGCTCCTGCGTCGTTCGGTCGAGGACTACGGGCAGACGATCGTGATGGTCACGCACGACGCACGGGCCGCGGCCGTCGCGCATCGAGTTCTCTTCCTCGCCGACGGCTCGATCGTCCGTGACCTCGGCGAATGCGATGCGCACACGATCCACAACGTCATGGAAGAGCTCGCGGCCGCGTGACGAAGGTTGCCCTGCGCGGTCTCGCGGGGCGCAAGCTCCGTGCAGTCCTCACGGGCATCGCGATCGTCCTCGGCGTCGCGATGATCAGCGGGACCTACATCCTCACGGACACGGTTCAGCGCGCCTTCAACAACCTCCTCGTCGACTCGTACGCGGGCACGGACGCCGTGGTGACCGGGAGGGGGATCGACGTTTCGATCGACGGGGAGAAGCCGCCCCCGCCACCCGTGGACGCGTCGTTGCTGGATGTCGTTCGCGGAGTCGACGGCGTTGCCCTCGCAACGGGCAGCGTCCTCGACGAGCGCAACACGAAGATCCTCACCGCCGAGGGCGAATCGGCGAACTCCGAGGGCTTCCCGACGCTTGCCTTCGGCGTCGACACCGACCCGGCGTACACGCAGTTCAATCCGCTCAACGTCCTCGAGGGCCGCTGGCCGGCCTCCGAGGACGAGGTCGTCATCGACGCGGGAACCGCGGACAAGCAGGACTTCGCGGTCGGCGACACGATCGAGATCTCGACGCTGCAGCCGAAGCGGTCCTTCGAGCTCGTCGGCGTTGCGAAGTACGGCGACCTCGACAGCCTGGGCGCAATCAGCTTCGTCGTCTTCACGATCCCCGCAGCCCAGGAGCTCCTGGGGCGGGAGGGGCAATTCGACGCAATCTCCGTCGCCGCGCAGGAAGGGATCTCCGAGGAGGAGCTCGTCGCGGCGATTGCACCCGCTCTGCCGCAAGGCGCCGAGGTCGTGAGCGCGACCGCCGAGGCACAGGAGCAGGCGGACGAGGTGAGCGAGTTCACCGCGATCTTCCGCTACTTCCTCCTCGCCTTCGGTGCGATCGCACTCTTCGTCGGTGCATTCGTGATCTTCAACACCTTCTCGATCACGGTTGCGCAGCGCACGCGCGAGTTTGCCACGCTGCGCACGATCGGGGCCTCGCGGCGACAGATCCTCGTGTCGGTGATCCTCGAATCGCTCGTGATCGGCATCCTCGCGTCGCTCGTCGGTCTCGGGCTCGGCGTCGTCATCGCGGAGGGCATCGAGGCGCTGTTCGGCAGCCTCGGCGTCGACCTGCCCACGGCAGACCGAGTCTTCAAGACGCGGACGATCGTCGTCGCGCTCGGCGTGGGCATCGGGATCACGCTCCTCGCCGGCCTCTTCCCCGCGATCCGCGCGACTCGCGTGCCTCCGATCTCGGCGGTACGCGAAGGTGCGACGCTCCCGCACGGACGGTTCCATCGCTTCACACCGTGGGTCGCCGGCCTCGTGGTGGTGGGCTCGATCGCACTTCTGGCGCGCGCGATGTTCACCGACGAGCTCGGCACCGGCGACAGGCTGCTCTCGATCGCGGGCGGCGTGCTCCTGCTCTTCCTCGGCGTCGCGATGCTCTCGTCGAAGCTCGTCAAGCCGCTCGCGGCGGTGGTGGGCGCACCGGCTCGGCGTCTGGGTGGCGCCGCTGGTCGTCTCGCCGGTGGCAACTCCGTGCGCAACCCCGGGAGGACGGCGGCTACGGCGGCGGCGCTCATGATCGGAATCGCCCTCGTCGCGTTCATTGCGACGCTGACGAACGGGATGAAGGCGTCGAACCGCGAGGCGATCGAGGAGCAGATCGCCGCCGACTACGTCGTGACGTCGACCGACGGGTACACGCCGTTCGTCGCGGCGGCCGGCGACGCGCTCGCTGCGTCGCCCGTGCCCGAGGTCGTGACGAGCGTGCGGTCCGATGCGGGTCTCGTCAACGACGTCTCGACGGAGGTGGGCGGCATCGAGCCCGACACGATCGCCGAGGCATACGTGTTCGACTGGCAGGAGGGTGACGACAGCGTTCTCGCCAACCTCGGGACGACCGGCGCGCTGGTCAGCTCGAACTACGCGGATGATCACGACGTCTCCGTCGGCGACACGCTGACGCTCCGCTCGACGGCCGACCGAACCGCACAGATCACCGTCGTCGGAACCTTCGAGCCACCTCCGTTCTACCCGCTGATCGAGAGCGTGAACGTCTCGACGGAGCTCTTCGACTCCCTCTACGACCGCCCGCGCAACCGGTGGACGTGGGCGAACGTCCCGGGTGAGTCGACCGAGGAGAACCGTGCAGCCATGGAGCAGGCGATCGCCGGGTATCCCGACACGCAGCTCGAGACGCGCGAGGAGTGGATCCAGCGCGAGGACGCGGACTTCAACGAGTTCATCTCGTTTCTCTACGTGATGCTGACCCTTGCGGTCTTCGTGAGCGTGTTCGGGATGATCAACACGCTCGTCCTTTCCGTATACGAGCGCACCCGCGAGATCGGGATGCTGCGTGCGATCGGGATGACGCGGCGTCAGGTGCGCCGCATGATTCGGCAGGAGAGCATCATCACGGCCCTCATCGGCGCCGCGATCGGGCTACCGCTGGGGATCTTCCTCGCCGCGCTCGTCAATCGGGCGCTGTCGGAGTACGACGTGCGCTTCGCGATCCCCTGGGGTCAGCTGATCGTGCTCACGATCGTCGCGGTAATCATCGGAGTTCTGGCAGCGATCATGCCGGCCCGCCGCGCCGCGAAGCTCGACCCGCTCCGGGCGATCGCCTACGAGTAGTCTCGCGCCGTGGGCCGCTTCGCGATCAAGGGGCTGCTGAGTCGCAAGCTGCGCACCGCGCTCACCGCGATCGCGATCGTCCTCGGGGTCGCGATGATCAGCGGCACGTTCGTCCTCACCGACTCGATCGACCAGGCGTTCGATCGGGTGTTCGGCGAGATCCGTCAATCCTCGAACGCCGTGATCACGGGCAGATCGGCGTTCGACATCACGGAGGGAAGCGGCGTTACCGAGCCGACCTTCGACGAAGCGCTCGTCGAGGAGGTGCGTGCGCTTCCGGCCGTCGAGGCGGCCGAGGGGAGCGTCGACTCCAACGCCACGCAGCTCATCGGTGATGACGGCAAGGCCGTCGTCTCGGGAGGCGCGCCGAACATCGGCTTCTCCATCGCCGATGGCGACTCGGAGTTCAACCCGCTCACGCTCATCGAGGGCGGCTGGCCGAGCGCGAACGAGGTGGCTGTCGACAAGGCGACGGCGTCGAACGAGGGCTTCGAGGTCGGCGAGATCATCGGTGTGCAGGCGGAAGGTCCGGTCGAGCGCCTCCGGCTCGCCGGGATCTTCGAGTTCGCATCCGGCCTGTCGATCGGCGGCGCGACGCTCACCGGGTTCGACCTGCCGACGGCGCAGCGACTGTTCGGCAAGGTCGGCAAGCTCGACGAGATCGCGATCGCTTCGAAGCCCGACGTGACGCCCGAGGAGCTCGTGGCGCAGGTGGAGGAGATCCTCCCGCCCGGCACGCAGGTGAAGACAGGCGAGGAGCAGGCGCGTGCCGACGCCGAGGAGACGAACGAGTTCATCAGCTTCCTGCAGACGTTCCTGCTTGCCTTCGCCGGGATTGCGCTCTTCGTCGGCGCGTTCGTCATCGCGAACTCGCTCTCGATCACGATCGCCCAGCGTACGCGTGAGTTCGCGACGCTCCGGACGATCGGCGCGACGAATCGGCAGGTTCTCGGCTCCGTGCTCGTCGAGGCGCTCGTCGTCGGAGTGGTGGCCTCGGTCATCGGGCTCCTCCTCGGACTCCTGCTCGCAAAGGGCCTGTTCCGGCTCTTCGATGCCGTGGGCTTCACGTTGCCCAACGTCGGGCTCATCTTCGAGCCGCGGACGGTCTATGTCGCGCTCGGTGCCGGGATCCTCGTCACGGTGCTGGCGAGTGTGTATCCGGGATTCCGCGCGACCACGGTGCCGCCGATCGCCGCGGTCCGCGAAGGCGCCTCGCTCCCGGGCGAGCCGCTCGACGCGCTGCGCGGGAACGTCCTCGCGCTCGTCCTCACCGTCGTCGGCGGGCTCGTCTCCGTCCTGGCGATCACGACGACGCCGGGCAACACATTCCTCTCGATCCTCGTCGCGGTCGTCGGCTTGATCCTGCTCATCTTCGGCTGCTCGCTCTTTCCGTCGCGCACGCTCGGCGCGATCGTGTCGTGCGCGCTCGGCTTCGCCGCGATCGTGTACGGGTTGTTCGTCCCCGGCCTCGGGACGACGAGCGTGCTCCTCTGGATCGGCGTGGGCGTACTGCTCGCGTTCTTCGGCGTCGCGCGCGTGACGACCCGGCTCATCCCCGCGCTCGCAACGCTCATGTCGCCGATCGCGCGCTGGGCGGTCTTCGTGCTGAGCCTGCTCGTCTGGCCGATCTTCACACTGCCCTACTGGCTGCTTCGTCGTGGGGTGTGGGGGCCGGGCGGAGCACTGCAGAGGGTCGGTGCGTTCCTGCTCGGCGCGCTGAATCCGATCGTTCTCGTGGTCGTTCTCGTCATGGTGGTCGTCAGAGCGGTGACGCGCTGGCAGCCGGAGTGGCCGGTGGAGTTCCCCGGCGTCGTTCCGGATCGCGTGACGTCGAACGTCGGTCGCGAGAACTCGCGTCGCAACGCGCAGCGGACAGCATCGACGGCGAGCGCGCTCATGATCGGCCTCGCGCTCGTGACGCTCGTCGCGACGCTGGCGGCGGGCATCGTGCAGACGTTCCGCGGCGCCGTCGACGACCTCTGGAAGCAGTCCGACTCGGACTACGCCATCACGGCGCAGAACAACTTCTCGCCGATCCCGACGGATGCCGCCAAGGCGGCCGCGCAGACGCCGGGTGTCACGTCCGTGATGAACGTCCGCACGGGCGAGGTCCGGGCGTTCGACGAGACGATCTTCGCGACCGCCGTCGACCCGACGGCCCGAGAGCTCATCGCCCTCGAGTGGAAGGACGGGTCGCCCGACGTCCTTGCGAACCTCGGCGAGGACGGCGCCTTCGTCGACGACGGCTACGCCGACGACAACGACCTCGAGGTCGGGTCGGTCGTCACGGTGACGTTCCCCGATGGGACGACCTCGCGCTTCGTCGTCGACGGCATCTTCGATCCCCCCACGGGCGGGTCGCCGTTCGGGAACATCACGATCTCGACCGAGGCGTGGGACGCGCGCGTCGAGAATCCGCGCAACCTCTACACGTTCATCGCCATGGACGGCGACGTCACCGAGGCGAACACCGCTGCGCTCGAGGAGACGCTCGCGGACTTTCCGAACGCGAAGGTGCAGACGCGGGAGCAGTTCATCGACAACCAGATCTCCGGGCTCAACTCGATCCTCAACATCCTCTACGTGCTGCTCGCGCTGTCCGTGCTCGTGAGCCTCTTCGGGATCGTGAACACACTCGTGCTCACGGTGTTCGAGCGCACGCGCGAGATCGGGATGCTGCGTGCCATCGGGATGACCCGGCGTCAGGTGCGACGGATGATCCGCCACGAGAGCGTCATCACGGCGCTCATCGGGGCGATGATCGGGATCGCTCTCGGGGTCGTGCTCGCGGTGATCCTCATCGCGCGCGTGGAGTTCATCGACTTCGCGTTCCCGACGACGCAGATCATCGTGTTCGTGATCGCGGCGGTGCTCGTCGGGATCGTCGCGGCGATCTTCCCTGCGCGGCGCGCGGCGAAGCTCGACCCGCTCGAAGCTATCGCGTACGAATGACGCCGGCCGCCGCCAGCCCGGCGACCTGCTCCGCGGTGTAGCCGAGCTCCTCGAGGATCTCCGCGGTGTGCTGGCCGACAGCCGGCGGCGCGGACGAGTGCTTCGCGCGCTCGGCGTCGAACGAGAGGGGAAGCGCAGGCAGTCGGAGCTCGGGGATCGAAGGGTGGTCGACGTGCTGGAGCAGCCCGAGAGCCTGCGTCTGCTCGGCGTTCACGACGCCCGCAACGTCGGCCACCGGCGCCGCGGGGACGCCGGCCCGCGTGAGCAGCTCTCTCCACTCGGCGGTGTCGCGCTCGCGCAGGCGCGCGCCGACGACCTCGACGAGCTCCGCGCGATTGCGCACGCGGTCGGGATTCGTCCCGAAGCGCTCGTCGCCAACGAGCTGCGGGAGCTCGATCGCTCGGCACAGGAGCTCGAAGAGCCGGTCGTTTCCACCGGCGACCATGAGCTCCCCGTCGCGCGTCGGGAAGACCTGGTAGGGCGCGACCATCGGGAACATCGTGCCCTGCCCGGTGGGCACGGTGCCGTCGGCGAGATAGCCGACGAGGTGGTAGCCGATGTAGCCGAGCGCGGTCTCGTAGAGCGACGTGTCGACTGTCGTGCCCAGCCCGGTTCGCTCCCGTTCGAGGAGCGCGGCGACGATGCCGAGAGCTGACCACATCCCCGTGCCCATGTCGATGAGGGACGAGCCGACGCGAACGCCGGACCTCCCCGGCTCGCCCGTCATGCTGATGAGCCCACCCGCGGCCTGCATGAGGGCGTCGTAACCGGGTTCGCCGGCAAGCGGTCCCGCGCGGCCATAGGCGCCGACAGAGCAGTACACGAGCCGGTCGTTGCGAGCACGCAGGTCGTCCGCGCCGAGGCCGAGCCGCTCTGCCAGACCCGGCCGGAGGCTCTGGACGAACACGTCTGCGCGCTCGACGAGCCGCAGGACGACGTCGCGTCCGCGCTCGTCCGCGAGCGACACCGCGAGCGAGCGCTTTCCCGCGTTCACCGCGAGGAACATGGCGCTCTCGCCGTTCCAGAACGGCGGTCCCCAGGCGCGACCGTCGTCACCCGTGTCCGGGCGCTCGACCTTCACCACGTCGGCGCCGAGCGCAGCGAGGATCTCGGCGCAGTACGGCCCGGCGATCGAGGTCGTCACGTCGACGACCCGTGCGCCGCTCAAGGGGAGGAACGTCATCGGGGCATCATCGCCGCTCTGCGAGGATGCGCCGATGCCCGACTGGCTCGACTTCGACGCGATCGGTGAGTGGGTCTCCGGCGCCTGGTGGAGCTACTTCGTCATCTTCGGTGTCGCCGTCGTCGACGCGTTCTTCCCGCTCGTTCCCTCCGAGACGACGCTCGTCATCGGGGGCACCTTCGCGGCGTCGGGCGATCTCAACCTGCTCCTCGTGATCCTCGCCGGCGCGACGGGCGCGATCGTCGGCGACAACATCTCCTTCGCGATCGGCAACGTCGTCGGGGAGAGGACGGTCAAGCGGTGGTTCAGGAGCGAGAAGTCGCACAAGCGCCTCGAGTGGGCCGAGCGGACGCTCGACGACCGTGGCGCGTACATCATCATCCTCGGCCGGTTCATCCCCGGCGGGCGTACGGCGGTGACCTTCTCGGCCGGCTACCTGCCGACGTTCCCGTGGCGTCGTTTCATCGTCTACGACGTCGTCGCCGGGATCATCTGGGGGACATACGGCGCGCTGCTCGGCTACTTCGGTGGCAAGACGTTCGAGGAGAACCCCCTGTGGGGAGTTCTCCTCGCACTCGGTGTGGCCTTGTCGCTGGGGTTCGTCGTCGAGCTCGTCAGGCACTACCGGCAGCGTCGCCGGGCGAAGCCGTCGGCCTGAGTTCGCGCCACGCCTTCTGCGCGTACAACAGTCCGGCCAGCAAGACGATCAGCGCCAGGAACCCGTGCAGGCCGTTGATCCAGTCACCCTGCTCCTCGGTGTCACCGAGGAAGCCGAGCTGGGCGATGGACAGGATGAGGAATCCGACCGCGAGACCCACCTGGTTCCAGTTGCCCCAGTACGCGACGAGAGCCCCGATGACGATCGCCAGCTGCCCGATGTGCACGATGAGCGACCCGCCGCCGTGCGCGTCGAGAGCTCCGTCGCCCGCGCCGCGGACGTACGCGGCGATGGTGAACGACTGCAGGAGTACGCCGAGAACGGTCACGACGCCACCCACGAATACGACCCACGTGAAGTTTTTCTTCATGGCGCGGATCCTCTCGCACCAGGCGGACGGTGACAACCGGCTACAGATCAGCCTGCGCGAGTCGTGCGACGCGGTCGTCGCAGCGGGCGCTCGGATCTACGCATCGGGCATGTCGGGCAAGGCATGCGGAGTGTCGGCGGGCGACCTCGAGGGCGAGCCGGTCGAGTTCGCGCTGCCGACGCGGCTGGTGCAGCGCACGCTCGAGGCGGACCGCGTCATCACGTACTGACGCGCGTACGCTCTGCGGCGTGAACCGCCTCGCCGAGGCCACGTCCCCGTACCTCCTCCAGCACGCCGAGAACCCGGTCGACTGGTACGAGTGGGGCGACGCGGCGTTCGCCCGTGCCCGGGCCGAGGACAAGCCGCTCCTCGTCTCCGTCGGCTACAGCTCGTGCCACTGGTGCCACGTCATGGCGCACGAGTCGTTCGAGTCGGCGACGACTGCGGCGCTCATGAACGAGCTCTTCGTGAACGTGAAGGTCGATCGGGAGGAGCGACCCGACGTCGATGCGGTCACGATGGAGGCGACGGTCGGGATGACCGGCTCCGGCGGTTGGCCGACGACGGTCTTCATGACGCCGGACGCGAAGCCCTTCTATGCGGGAACGTATTTCCCGCCCGAGCCGCGGCACGGGATTCCGAGCTTTCCGGAGCTGCTCCGTGCTGTCGCTGAGACCTGGCGTGAGCGCCGCGGGGACATCGAGCGCCAGGCGTCGCGTATCGACGACGGGCTTCGCTCGACGGCGAGGTCGGCGCCCTCGCACGAGCCACTCACGTCCTCGCTGCTGGCTGCCGCCGCGCAGGGGATCGCGGCCGGCTTCGAGCCCGCGTACGGGGGCTTCGGGCGCGCGCCGAAGTTTCCGGCTGCCTCGACGCTCGAGCTCCTCCTCCGGCGCGGCGACCAGCGCTCGCTCGAGATGGTCACGGCCACGCTCGACGGCATGGCGGCGGGTGGGTTCTACGACCTCGTCGGTGGCGGCTTCCATCGCTACTCGGTCGACGACCGCTGGCTCGTGCCGCACTTCGAGAAGATGCTCTACGACAACGCCGTACTCACGTCGACGTACCTCCACGCGTGGGTCGTCACCGGGAAGACCCGCTATCGCGAGATCGTCGAGGAGACGCTGGGGTACCTGCTCCGCGAGCTCCTGCTCCCCGGCGGCGGCCTCGCGTCCGCGCACGACGCGGACACGGACGGCGTCGAGGGCCTGACATACACCTGGACGTTGGAAGAGGCCGACGAGGTCGGTCTGCCGCACGAACACCTGGAGCCCTTCGAGCACGGTCGCTACATCGTGCGCGGCGAGCTGGATCCCGAGCTGCGGTCACGCGTCCTCGCGGTACGCGACGAGCGCGTGCAGCCCTTCCGCGACGACAAGGCGCTCGCGTCGTGGAACGGTCTCGCGCTCGCCGCGCTCGCCGAGGCGGGCTACAGGCTCGAACGCGACGACTGGCTCCACGCGGCGCGCGCGCTCGGGGCGTTCCTCCTCGGTCCGCTCTCCGCCGAGGACGGGCGGCTCTACCGCGCACTCCGTGACGGACGGACGAGTGGCCTCGGCTATCTCGACGACTACGCGAACGTCGCGCACGGTCTCATCGAGCTGCACGTCGCGACGGGCGAGCTGCGCTGGTTGCTCGAGGCGCACCGAGTCGCTCTGCTCGCCGTCGAGCTCTTCGCCGACGCCGAAGCGGGCGGCTTTTTCCTGTCGCCGGTCGACGGTGACGCACGCGTTGCGCGCACGAAGGATCTGCAGGACTCGCCCATCCCGTCCGGCAACTCCATGCTCGCGTATGTCCTTCTGCGGCTCGGGCGGATCTGGGGCGACGACGAGCTCGAGGGGCGAGCCGTCTCTGTCTTCCGCCTCGTCGAGCCGGCGCTCCGGCGCGCGCCCGGCTTCTTCGCGTGGGCGCTCTGTGGCATCGAGCTCCGGCTCAGCGCGCCCCGTGAGCTCGCGATCGTCGGCAGCGTCGACTCGCCGGTCGCTCGCGCGGCACTCGCGTCGTTCCAGCCGAACGCAGTCGTCGCCGTCGGTCCGTCCGAACACGTTCCGCTGCTGGCGGGGAAGGACCTCGTCGACGGCAAGCCGGCCGTCTACGTCTGCGAGCGCTTCGCCTGCCGCATGCCCGTCACCGAGCCGGAGGAGGTCGCCGTCTGATGCGTCTCTGTCTGATGATCGAGGGTCAGGAAGGGGTCACCTGGGACGACTGGGTGCGTCTGGCGCGCCTCACCGAGGAGACGGGACTCGAGGGTCTCTTCCGCTCGGACCACTACACGGCGATCATCAGACCCGACGCGGACGCCCACGACGCGTGGGCGACGCTCGCCGGGCTCGCTGCGCTCACGGACAGGATCCGGCTCGGCACCCTGGTCTCCCCGGCGACCTTTCGCCACCCCAGCGTCCTCGCTCGCATGGCGGTCACCGTCGATCACATCTCAGGCGGCCGCGTCGAGGTCGGCATGGGGTCGGGCTGGTACGAGCGCGAGCATCGTGCACACGGTTTCGCTTTTCCGAGTGGGAGAGAGCGCTTCGAGCTCTTCGCCGAGCAGGTCGAGATCGTCGTGCGCTCCTGGACCGAGGAGCGCGTCGACCACGACGGCGCGAGCTACCGCCTGCGCGATCAGCAGGCTCTGCCTCGCCCGGTGCAGCAGCCGCATCCTCCGCTCGTGCTCGGCGGCACCGTGAAGCCACGCTTCGCTGCGCTCGCTGCCCGCTATGCAACCGAGGTCAACACGCTCGGGGCGCCCGACGACGAGCTCCGCACGCGGAAGGCCGCGCTCGACGACGCGTGCGCCGAAACCGGTCGCGACCCGGCGACGCTCGGCTTCTCCCTCATGACGGCGTGCTTCGTCGGCGAGACCAGGGGCGACGTGCACGACCGCGTCGCCCGCTTCGTCGGTGTGGCCGCCCCGCCCGGGACGGACCCCGACGCATTCCTCGCCCAACGGCGCGACCGCTGGCTGGTCGGCACGGTCGACGAGGTCGCGACGCGCCTGGAGGAGCTCGCAGCCGTTGGGATATCGCGCGTCTACCTGCAGCATCTGAACCACGACGACGACGCGCTGATCCGGCTCGCAGCAACGCTCAGGTAGCGTCTCTCCCCATGACAACGACCGAGCTGACAGGTGCGGAGGAGGTCTCCTGGGACCTCTCCGACCTCTACGAGAACGCCGACGATCCCCGCATCCAGGCGGACGTCGACGAGACCGAGTCCGCCGCCGGTGCCTTCCGTGAGCGCTACTACGGCCACGTCGCCGAGCTGACCGCGGCCGAGCTCCGCGAGGCGATCGAAGAGCGCGAGCGGATCGACTCGATCTTCACCCGCGCGATCTACTACGCGCACCTTCTCTACTCGACCGACATGAACGACGCGCAGCGCGGGGCGCTCATCGCCCGGCTCACCGAGCAGGGCGCGCAGATCGAGACGCAGCTCCTGTTCTTCGGCCTCGAGATCGCGGCGTTCGAGGACGAGCACGCGGATGCGTTGCTGGCGAGCGACGAGCTCGAGCGGTGGCGCCACTGGCTCGGCACGATCCGGAAGTTCCGGCCGTACGTCTTGTCCGAGCCCGAGGAGAAGATCCTCACCGAGAAGTCCGTCTCCGGCTTCTCCGCCTGGGATCGGCTCTACGACGAGCTTCTCGGAGCCGTCAAGGTCTCGCTCGACGGGGAAGAGATCGGCTTCGAGGAGGCGATGGCGAAGCTGTACTCGCCGGACCGCGACCTTCGACGCCGCGCCTCGGAGGCCGTGACGGTCGCCCTCGAGCCAGGCTTGAAGACCCGCACCTTCGTCTTCAACACGATCGCCGTCGACAAGTCGATCGACGACCGTCTGCGCGGCTACGCGACGTGGATCTCGTCACGCAATCTCTCGAACGACACGACCGACGAGGCCGTGCAGGCACTCATCGACGCGTGCGTCGGCCGCTACGACGTCGTGCAGCGCTACTACACGCTCAAGGCGCGACTGCTCGGGCTGGAGAAGCTCTCGTTCTACGACCGCATGGCGCCCCTCGGCGACGATCCGACGCACGTCGGCTGGGCCGAGGCGTCCGATCTCGTCCTGAGCGCGTTCGCCGACTTCTCGACCGAGACCGGAGACATCGTCGAGCGCTTCTTCCGTGATGGGTGGATCGACGCACCGCCGCGGGACGGCAAACGGCACGGCGCGTTCTGCGCGACGAACGTCCCGGGTGTCCATCCGTACGTTTTCATGAACTACACCGGCGACCGACGCTCCGTGCTGACGCTCGCCCACGAGCTCGGACACGGCCTGCACGGCTACCTCGCGGAGCCACTCGGTCTCTACAACGCGAGCTCGCCGCTGACGACCGCGGAGACCGCATCTGTCTTCGGTGAGGCGCTGACGTTCAAGCGGCTGCTCGCAATCGAGGAGGATCCGCGCAAACGGCTGAACCTCCTCGCCGGGCGCATCGAGGACTCGATCGCCACGGTTTTTCGGCAGATCGCCATGAACCGCTTCGAGGACGCCGTCCACACGTCTCGGCGTGACGAAGGCGAGTTGTCCTACGAGACGTTTGCCGAGCTCTGGCTGCGCTCGCAGACCGCGCTCTTCGGCGACTCCGTCGACACCGACGGCTACGCGACGTGGTGGAGCTACATCCCGCACTTCATCGGGACACCCGGCTACGTCTACGCGTACGCCTACGGCTACCTGTTCGCGCTCACGATCTTCCGGAAGTACGAGCTGGAGGGCGACTCGCTCGTCGAGCCGTACCTCGATCTGCTGCGCGCCGGCGGTTCGAAGCCACCCGAGGAGCTCGCGGAGATGGTCGGTCTCGATCTCACCGATCCGAGGATCTGGGACGCGGGCATCGAGGCGCTGGCGGTCGAGCTCGACGAGGCCGAGGCGCTCGCAAACGACATCGGCCTCTAGGGTCGGTACTAACTCCAGCCCGAAACCAGCGTTTCACCAGCTAGCGGCCCCGGCGTGCCCGCGGTACGCTCGCGGCTGACAGGCAGGAACTCGGAGGGATCCACAAGGAGGATTTCGGTGCGAAAGCTCGCAGTTCTCGCGACCGCCCTGGTCGCAGCGCTCGCGTTGACCGTCCCGGGCGCCATCGGCGGCCCGGAGCAGTCGACACCGGGCGTCACAGCCAAGACGGTCACGATCGGCGGCACCTTCCCGCTCACCGGTCCGGCGGCCGCGTATGCCCCGATCCCGCTCGGGATGAAGGCGTACTTCAGCTACATCAACGCTCGTCGCGGCCCCGACGGCAAGCGCGGCGTGAACGGGCGACAGATCGTCTGGAAGTACTACGACGACGGCTACAACCCCGCGAACACCGTGCAGCTCACGCGGCGCCTCGTCGAGCAGGACAAGGTCTTTGCGACGGTCGGTCAGCTCGGTACCGAGCACAACCTCGCGGTGCGCAGTTACCTGAACCAGCAGCGCGTTCCGCAGTCGCTCGTCTCGACAGGCGCGTCGTACTGGGGCCTTCAGACCAAGGAGTTCCCGTGGACGACCGGCTGGCAGCCTGACTACATCGCCGAGGGCCGCATCTACGGAGCGCACATCCGCGCGAATCACAACGGCAAGAAGATCGCGATCCTGTACCAGAACGACGACTACGGCAAGGACTATCTCTTCGGCGTCCGCTCGGCCCTCGGCAAGAACTACGCCGACGCGAACGTCGCCGCGGAGGTTCCCTTCGAGGTGACAGCCACCAGCCTCGCGTCGCAGATGACGCGGATTCGGGCGAGTGGCGCGACGATCTTCGTCCTTCTCGCCACGCCGACTCCGACGATCCGCGCGTACGCGACGGGTCGCGCGCTCGGCTTCAACCCCGAGCAGATCTACCTCAACTCGGTGTCGGCGACGGCCGCATTCCTCAACATCGCGGTTGCGAACGCGGGCGCGAACTACGTCAACGGCTCGCTGTCGGTCGCCTATCTCAAGGATCCGGCAAGTCCGCGGTGGAACAACGACGCGGCCATGCGGCTGTACCGCCAGATCATGGCCAAGTACGCCCCGAGCGTGAACGCGAACGACGGGCTGTACTACTACGGCGTCGCAAAGGCCGAGGCGTTCGTCCAGGCGCTCACAGCGGCGGGTCGCAACCCGACGCGCGCGAGCTTCCAGCGGGCGCTCACCACCATGAACAACGTCAACCGGTTCGCACTTCCGGGCGTCCGCCAGAAGACGTCCGCGAAGGACCGTTTCATCATCAGCCAGATGCAGCTCATCCGCTATACGCATCCGGACTGGGTTCTTCAGGGCCGCCTCATCGAGGGTCGCCCGCGCTAGTAGAGTCCGTCTGCAGGCTTACCCCTGCATGTGACTGAGGTAAGGGCCGGTTCGCCGGCCCTTACTGCTTCTTGTGGCGGACGCTGGAGACGGCAGCTAGCCGTCCGGCAACTCAGCCGCGGCTCGGTTCTGGAACTCGGCCCAGTAGCGCTCCATCGTCGTTGAGCGATGTGCGAGGTGGAGGAGGTCGTACGGTGCGACATTCACGGCACGCACGATCCATTCGCCTCCGTGCCCGAGGTCGAGGACGTTCACACAGGCGGGCGCCTGCTCGAAGTGGCCGAGGAACATGCGCTCGCCCGTGAGCGCGTACGAGAGGAGCGCGCGATTGACGCCGCCGTGGAGGACGGCGAGCGCCGTATCCCACTCCTCGGCTGTGAACCGCGCGAGCGCGGGGAGGACGCGGCCGAACAGCTCGCCGATCGATTCGCCGCGCAGGAAGCGCGCGTCGTTCGGGATGACGCCGCGAAAGGCGTGCACGAACTC
>Ga0075343_1000057_pt1 | contig 23208 bp, 24 predicted proteins | sample RushOxbow_ThreeS_2_FD_120072 | JGI IMG/M metagenome (GOLD analysis project Ga0075343, IMG submission 120072) | Natural and restored wetland microbial communities from the San Francisco Bay, California, USA, that impact long-term carbon... | ecosystem: Environmental > Terrestrial > Soil >...
CCCTGCGCGAGGCGGGTCCCAATGCCACTCTGTACGCACAGGCGAACGCCAAGGCCCGCGCCGTCGATCGCGCACGGAAGGACGTCGTCGTCGCCGACTGGAACGCCCGCAGCAGGGGGCGCCCGTGGTTTCGGTCGGATGGCCTGCACCTGACCTCCGCGGGAGCCCTCGCGCTCGCTCGGCTCCTGCGGCCGCTCGTGCTCTCGGGCCTCGCGGCCAGCTAGCCGTCGCGCGCACGCGCCTGCGCAGGGCGCCCCATCGGCCTCGGCGCGGAGTCTGCGAGCGATTGGCCCGTCAGGCTCGTCCACACGCCTGTCGACAACCACACGAAGTTCCCGCTCCCAGCGCGTGTTTCCGGGTGGACAACTTCGCCCAACCTGTCGACAGCCCGTCCGTCGGCGGGGATAACCTGAGAACGTATGTTCTCTTCTCCCTGCACGCGTGATTCGCGGAGTCCCCGTTGTGTCCGGGTGGACGCGGCCGGTCCGGACGGGTTGACTCCGCGGCTGTGAGCAGCGCCAGCGCATCGCGAGCGGATCTGGATCGCGTCGGCGACCGGCTCAGCTCGATCGTCCCGCCTCAGAATCTCGAAGCCGAGGAGTCGGTTCTCGGCGCGATGCTTCTGTCCCCGGTCGCCGTGGGCACCGTCAGCGAGATCCTCGACGCGTCCGACTTCTACCGCGAGAGCCATGCAAAGGTGTACCGCGCGGCGCTCGCCCTGTGGGCGAAGGGCGAGCCAGTCGACGCGATCACGCTCGTCGACGAGCTCGACGAGCGGGCCGAGCTCGACGGCGCGGGTGGGCAGGCGCGCATCGCGGAGCTGACGGCGCTCGTCCCGGCCGCATCGAACGTCGAGCACTACGCCCGCATCGTCAAGGAGATGGCGACGCTACGCGGGTTGATCCGCGCCGGCCAGGAGATCGTGCGGCTCGGGCAGGAGCGTGAGGGCGAGGTATCGGATCTCGTCGACCGCGCCGAGCAGATCGTCTTCGACCTCGGCCAGCACCGCACGACCAGCGACTTCGCGCATATCGAGGTTCTGCTCAAGGAGAGCTTCGAGCGCATCACGCACCTGTACGAGGCGGGCGCGGAGATCACGGGGGTTCCCGCCGGCTTCAAGGAGCTCGATCTGCTCACCTCCGGCTTCCAGCCGGGGAACCTCGTGATCCTGGCTGCGCGGCCCTCGATGGGGAAGTCGGGCCTTGGTCTGTGCATGGCGACGAATCTGGGGGTTCGGCACTCCACGCCCGTCGCGTTGTTCACGTTGGAGATGTCGAAAGCCGAAGTGACGCAGCGGATGATGTGCAGCGAGGCGAAAGTCGAATCGCAGCGGCTCCGCACCGGCCGGCTTGCTCCTGACGACTGGCCGCGGCTGACAGCAGCGTGCGACCGGCTCATGAAGGCCCCGATCTACGTCGACGACACGGGCTCGACCTCGATCATGGAGCTTCGGTCGAAGGCACGGCGGCTCAAGTCTCGCGAGCCGAACCTCGGGCTGATCATCGTCGACTACCTGCAGCTGATGGCCTCCGATCGCAACGTCGAGAGCCGCGTACAGGAGGTCTCGCAGATCTCGCGAGCGCTCAAGGTCCTCGCGCGCGAGCTCGAGGTTCCCATCCTCGCCATGTCGCAGCTCTCGCGTGCGGTCGAGCAGCGTCACGACAAGCGGCCGATCCTCTCGGATCTCCGCGACTCGGGCTCGATCGAGCAGGATGCGGACCTCGTGATGTTCATCTACCGCGACGAGTACTACCTCGGAGAGGAGTCGGATCAGCAGGGCATCGCCGAGGTGATCCTCGCCAAGCACCGCAACGGGCCGACGGGCACGGTGAAGTTGTCGTGGCTCCGCCGGTACGCGAAGTTCGCAGACCTCGCCGCGGCGTAGACGCCCGCAGGCGAATCGCCCGGCGATTCCTCGCCGCCTGAGCGACCGGGCCCGAGACACCGGCCGGCTCGTCCGTGTCCCCACGCGCTCGGCACCGCCTGAGAGACTCCCGCCGTGCCGCTCGCGCTCGACTTCCCGCCCGACTCCGCCGAGTGGACCTTCTTCGTCTGCTTCGCGGTCATCCTCGTCGGGCCACTTCTGTTCGAGCGGCTCGGGTTCCCGGGCATCATCGGCGTGATCATCGGCGGGCTCCTCGTCGGGCCGGGCGTGCTCGGGTGGATCGAGCGCGAGGGCGCCGTCGAGTCGCTTGGCGACCTCGGGATCCTCGTCCTGATGTTCCTCGCCGGCCTCGAGCTCGACCTCGACGAGTTCCGCGCGAACCGCCGTGGCGCCGTGACGTTCGGAGCGTTGACGTTCACGATCCCCTTGGCGCTCGGCATCGTCGTCGCACTCTCCTTCGACTACGGCTTCGCGACCGCGATGCTCTTCGGCTCGCTCTGGGCGTCGCACACGCTCGTCGCCTACCCGATCGTTCAGGAGCACGGCCTCCTCCGCGATCGCGCCGTCGGCATCGCCGGCGGCGGGACGGTGATGACCGACACCCTTGCCCTCTCGGTGCTCGCGATCGTCGCCGGCTCGGTCGCCAGCGACGCGGACCCGGTCGTCGTCCTCCTCGAGGTCGTCGTCGGTATCGGGATCCTGGCGCTCTTCTGCGTATTCGTGCTGCCGACCGTCACGCGGCGAGTGTTCGCGGGTGTCGGTCAGCATCGCGGCGCACGCTTCCTCTTCGTCGTGGTCGCGCTCACAGCGGCCGCCCTCGTTGCCGATCGCGCCGGTATCGAAGGGATCGTCGGTGCGTTCTTCGCCGGGCTCGCGCTCAATCGGCTCGTGCCGAGCCGAAGCCGGCTCATGGAACAGATCGAGTTCGCAGGCGGCGTGCTCCTCATTCCCTTCTTCCTGCTCTCGACCGGGATGCTCGTCGTCCCGGAGGCGTTCACGGAGCCACGGGTGCTTGCGATCGCGGCGATCTCACTCACGGTCGTCTTCGCCGGAAAGTTCACCGCGGCCTTCGTATCGAGCCGCGTGCTCGGGCTCTCGCGGCCGCAGGGGAGGCTGCTCTTCGGGCTCTCGCTGGCCCAGGCAGCTGCGACGCTGGCCGCTGTCACGATCGGCGTCGACATCGGGCTCTTCGACACGCCGCTTCTGAACGCGACGCTCGTCGTCGTGATCGTGACCGTGCTCGTGTCGAGCCTCGTCACGCGAAGCGCCGCGCGGCGGGTCGAACCGACACCCGTTCAGGGTGACCGCCTCGCCGAGACCATCTTCATCCGCGCAGACCTCAAGGATTCGTCCGCCATGCGGAGGCTCGCCGCCCGGCTCGCGATGGCGAAAGGCGGGAACGTGCTCGTGGGGGCGATCGCACCGGCGGCCGGTACGCCTCTCGAGGCCGCGCGCGAGCAGGCCGAGACCGTCGCCCGCGAGGTCTCTGCGCAAGGAGCCGAGGTATCGACCGTCGTGCGCGTCGACACGTCGGAGGCGGCAGCGCTCGCCGCGATTGTCGCCGAGCATCGCGTCTCGCTCGTGATCGCACCGTGGCGGCGCGCCGCCCTCGCCGTCGATGCGGTGCTCGGCAGCGAGGTGCTCGACCTGATCGCACTCGTTGATGTCCCCGTGCTCGGCGTCGTCAGCGCCGGCGGCTCCGAGGCGCGACGCATCGTGCTCGCGCTCGACCGAGCAGACCTCTCGGCGGATGCGCAGCGCGATCTCGCCGTCGCATGTGCCTCGGTGGCAGCTGCTGCCGTGCGGGGCCACGCCGTGATCCTGGCGCCTGAGGGTGAGGCGGCGAACGACCTGGCTCACCTGGTCTCCGACGACGCCGAGCTCGTCGTCGACGGGCGTTCGCGCGCAGCGGCTGTTGCAGCAATCGCCCGAGAGGGAGACGTCGTTGTGCTTCCCGCCAGGTCGGGGCCGTCCCCGCTCCCGAGGGATGCGGCCACCGTTGCTGCCCTGCCGGTCGCGTGCGCTGTTCTCGTCCCCACCCGTCCGCACGCGGGTGCGAGCGTCGTGACGGGAACTGCGACCCTGGTCGGAAGTCGCAGGACGGCATAGAGCGTCCCCCTAGGCTTGCGAGGTGACGGAGCTCGTCGCACCGCCTCCGCTTAGCCGCGGGATCCTCGCCGGCTACTTCACCCTGGCGGGTCTGTACACGCTGTCGGCGGCGCTCATCTGGGGCGTCAACACGCTGTTCCTGCTCGACGCGGGCCTGAGCTTCTTCGAGGTATTCGTGGCGAACGCGGCGTTCTCCGCGGGCATGGTGCTCTTCGAAGTGCCGACCGGAGTCGTGGCGGACACGCTCGGCCGACGTGCCTCGTTCCTGCTTTCGGTGGCGGTGCTCGCGGCCACGACGCTGCTGTATGTCGGGCTCGCGGAGCTCGATGCGGGTGTCGTCGCGTTCGCGATCGTCTCGGTCGGGATCGGTCTCGGCTACACGTTCTACTCGGGTGCGATGGAGGCGTGGCTCGTCGACGCCCTCGACGCCACGGGTTACCGCGGTCTTCTCGACCGCGTGTTCGCGCGGGGGCAGCAGGTGACGGGCGCGGCGATGCTCGTCGGCACGGTGGGAGGCGGCCTGCTCGGCCAGATAGACCTCTCGCTGCCGTACCTCGTCCGAACCGTGCTGCTCGTCGCGGTCTTCGGTGTCGCGTACTTGGTCATGCACGACCTCGGCTTCGAGCCGCGCCGCGTGACGGCTGCCACCCTGCCCGGCGAGATCACGCGTAACGCCAGGGCCGGTGTGGAGTTCGGCTGGCGCCAGCGCAATCTGCGGCTGCTCATCCTCGCCTCCGCGGTGCAGGTGGGCTTTTTCACCTGGGCCTTCTACGCGTCCCAGCCCTACCTGCTCTCGCTGCTGGAGAGCGACGCGATCTGGATCTCCGGTCTCGTTGCCGCCGGGATCGCGCTCTCGATGATCGCGGGGAACCAGCTCGTCACCGTTGCGTCGCGCTTCTGTGGCCGGCGCACGACGCTCTTGCTCGCCGCGGCCGCGGTGCAGGCGACGGCGGCCGTACTCATCGGGCTGGCCGGGTCGTTCTGGGTTGCTCTTGCCGCGCTGCTCATCGTCACGGCGTCGATCGGCGTGACGAGTCCCGTTCGCTCCGCGTACCTCCACCAGGTCGCGCCGAGCGAGCAGCGCGCGACCATCGTGTCGTTCGACTCGATGGTGACGAGTGCCGGTGGGATCGGCGGTCAGGTCGGGCTCGGCGCCCTCGGTGAAGCCCGATCGGTTGCGTCGGCGTTCGTCGTCGGTGGCGTGGCGACAGCGGCTGCGCTCCCGCTGCTCGGCCGCCTTCGCTCCCTGGGCGGCGCCGCCGACTCGATCGTCGGTGAACGCGCCGGCGCCGAGAGCGCCTGTGCGGCGTCCGGGCTCCCGGCCGTCTCGGTCGTGGACACACATCAGCTCGAGGAGCCGGAACTCGCCGCGGCCGCCTCGCCGGTCTGAGCTGACGAACGCCGCCGCGTGCAAGACTGGCGCGCGTGCCCGCAACCGTGATCGTCGGCGCGCAGTGGGGCGACGAAGGGAAGGGGAAGATCGTCGACCTCCTCGCGCAGGACTCCGACCTCGTCTGCCGCTACCAGGGCGGCCCCAACGCGGGACACACCGTCGTCGTCGGCGAAGAGACCTACAAGATCAGGCAGATCCCGACCGGGGTGATCGCCGGCAAGCCGTGCGCGATCGGCGCGGGCTGTGTGGTCGACCCGGCCGTCCTCATATCGGAGCTCGACGAGGTCGAGAGCCGCGGCCACGAGACTCGCGGGTTGTTGTTCGTCTCGGGGAATGCCCACCTCGTGATGCCCTGGCACGTGGCGCTCGACGGCGCGCGCGAGCGACGCCTCGGTCGGCTCCAGATAGGAACGACACGGCGTGGCATCGGACCGGCGTATGCCGATAAGGCGACGCGCATCGGGATCCGAGTCCAGGATCTCCTCGATCCGAAGATCTTGCGCCAGAAGCTCGAGCTCGCGGTCGCCGAGAAGAACGTGTGGCTGCAGCGTGTGTACGAGCTCGAGCCTTTCGAAGTCGAGGACGTCGTCGCCGAGCAACTCGTCTTCGCGCAGCGGCTCGCGCCGTACGTCGCAGACACTTCGCTGCTCGTCGACCGTGCGCTTCGCGCCGGCGAGCGCGTGCTGTTCGAGGGTGCCCAGGGCACGCTGCTCGACCTCGATCATGGCACGTATCCCTTCGTCACCTCGTCGAGCCCGATCGCGGCGGGCGCCGCAGTGAGCTTCGGCATCGGGCCGAACCGCATCGACGAGGTGTTGGGTGTAGCGAAGGCATACGTGACCCGAGTGGGCGAGGGGCCGTTCCCGAGCGAGATCGTCGGGCCGGACCACGCGCGCGTGCAGTCGCTCGGGCACGAGTTCGGCACCGTCACGGGGCGTGAGCGGCGGTGCGGCTGGCTCGACCTGGTGGCGCTGCGGTTTGCCGTGCGCGTGAACGGGATCACGGCGCTCGCGCTCACGAAGCTCGACGTGCTCTCCGAGTTTGCGGAGCTTCCCGTCTGCGTCCGCTACCGGCTGCCCGACGGGTCGGAGACCGAGGACTTCCCGGCGCACCAGAGCGACTTCCACCGTTGCCAACCGGTGTGGGAGGCACTCGGAGGCTGGGAGACGCAGATCGACGCCGATCTCCCGCACGCCGCGCGATCGTACGTCTCGTTCGTCTCCGAGGCCCTGGGCGTACCCGTCACACTCGTGGGCACCGGCGCCGCACGCGAGCACGTGCTCGCCTTCTGAGCCAAGGAATCGTATGGGTCAGCAGCACGCGCGGCGGATCGAGGCCGTGCCTTCGCGCCGGACCCGCGGCTCGGCGCATGCCTCACCACGCACTCCCAACACCTCGAGCCTCTACGCAGGCCGCTGCATGTACACGTCGGTGAACTCGCTGCAGCGCCCGTCGTCGTCGAAACGGAGGAGGAACACGTTGTGGAATGTGGCCTCCGGCGCTTCGTCCGTCGCAAGGTACCGCGAGGTACCCAGCGCGACAGCCCGGTCGCCGTCGACCGCCCACGGTCGATATTCGGCGACCCAGGAGCCAGGCTCGTCGGGCTCCTCGAGCCAGTTGACGACGATTGCGTCGCGCCCGTGGACCGCGTTCGCCTCCTCGTCCCACGGGTGATAGCGGTAGACGGCGTCGGTCGTGAAGAGGGCCGCGATCTCCTCGGGGTCGTAGGAGCGCCAAGCGTTGACGTAGCGCTCGAGCCAGTCCGCGACGGTTGCCTCGTCCATGTCGGGAGCCTACGCGCTTCGTCCGTGAGCGCTCACTAGACTCGGCCGATGCGGGTCCTCGTCGTCGGATCCGGCGGCCGCGAGCACGCGATCGCCTGGAAACTCGCGCAGTCACCGTCGCTGACTGCGCTCCATGCGGCGCCGGGGAATCCGGGGATCGCGGCGGTCGCGGAGTGTCACCCCGTCCGGGCCGAGGATCCGGAGAGCATGCTCGGCCTCGCGCGCTCGCTCGAGGTCGATCTGGTCGTCGTCGGCCCTGAGGTCCCGCTCGTGCTCGGCCTGGCCGACGCGTTACGGCGATTCGGCTTTCTCGTCTTCGGCCCGAGTGCGGCCGCCGCTCGGATCGAGGGCTCGAAGGCGTTCGCGAAGGACGTCATGGACGCCGCTGGGGTGCCGTGCCCGGCGCGTCTCGCGCTTGCGCGGCCGCCATGCGTGGTCAAGGCCGATGGACTCGCGGCCGGGAAGGGCGTCTTCGTGTGCCGGACGCAGGCCGAGGTCGACGAGGCGCTGCGCGCGTTGCGCGCCCTGGGCGGTGACGTCGTCGTCGAGGAGCTCCTCGACGGACCGGAAGTGTCTCTTTTCGCCGTCTGTGACGGGAGCCGTGCGGTTCCGCTCGTTTCCGCACAGGACTTCAAGCGGGCCTACGACGGAGACGAGGGTCCGAACACGGGTGGGATGGGGGCCTATGCCCCGGTGCCGGGCGTGGGGCCGGGGGACTGCGCGAGCCTGGTCTCCGCCGTGCACGAGCCCGTGCTCGCGGAGCTCGCGCGGCGCGGCTCGCCGTTCGTCGGGCTGCTCTACGCGGGCTTGATGCTCACCGCAGACGGCCCTCGCGTGCTCGAATTCAACTGTCGCTTCGGTGATCCCGAGACGCAGGCCATCCTGCCGCTTCTCGACGTCGATCTCGTGCAATTGCTCGCCGCCGCGGGGCGAGGTGATCTCGGGCAGGTGGGCGCCCCGCCCGCGCACGGGTCTGCCGTCACGGTCGTTCTGGCCGGGGAGCACTACCCGGCCCAGGGTGACCGGGGGAGCGGCATCACGGGCGTCGCCGACGCCGAGGCGCTCGGCGCGCTCGTCTTCCATGCCGGGACGGCGTTGCACGGCGAACGGCTCGTGACCAACGGAGGGCGGGTGCTCGCGGTGACAGGCACCGGCCCGACGATCGGTGACGCCCGCTCACTGGCGTACGCGGCTGCGGAGCGGATCGAGTTCCCCGGGGTGCGTTACCGGACGGACGTCGCCGCTGCGCCGGCCGCGGGTCTGACGTTCTCCGTGGTTGCGGGCGAGTGAGCGGTCTGCGCCCGGGGCCACCCCGCGCCTCCACCCGCTATCGAGCGTATCGACGAAGGGCTTACGTGTGTGAGGAGTCTTCGTATCGAGTCGGTCGCAGGTGTCCCCGTGCCCCGCGACTAGAATCGGCGCAGTGATCGCTCGGTACGCCAGGCCCGCCATGTCCAGGGTCTGGTCGGAGGAGGCGAAGCGCAAACGCTGGCTGGCCGTCGAGCTCGCAGTGCTCGATGCCTGGGCGCATGTGGGCGTGGTTTCGCCGGCGAGTGCCGCTGCTGTTCGCGCTGAAGCGGGTGTTCCCACTCCGGCCGCGGTCGCAGAGCGCGAGCGCATCACGAATCACGACGTCGCCGCGTTCGTCGATGCCGTGGCAGCCGGACTCGGAAGTGACGGGCGCTGGTTCCACTACGGTCTCACGTCCTCGGACGTGCTCGACACGGCTCTTTCCCTGACTCTTCAGGAGGCGGGCGGGCTTGTGCACGCGGGTATCGAGCGTGCCCTTCGGGCCGTGCTGCGCCGCGCCGACGAGCATCGCGACACGCTCGTCATCGGCCGCACTCATGGCGTCCACGCCGAGCCGACGACGTTCGGCCTGAAGCTCGTCGGCTGGGCGTTCCAGCTCGTTCGCGACCGCGAGCGGCTGGAGCGTGCGCTCGCGGGAACACGCGTGGGCAAGCTGTCCGGCGCGGTGGGCACGTACGCGACGACCACACCCGAGGTCGAGCGGCTGGCGTGCGAGGCGCTCGGGTTGGAGCCGGCACCGAGCTCGACGCAGATCCTCCAGCGTGACCGGCACGCGGAGCTCCTGTCGACCCTCGCCCTCGTCGCCTCTTCGCTCGACCGCTTCGCACTCGAGATCAGGCATCTCGCGCGGACGGAGGTCCGCGAGGTCGAGGAGCCGTTCGCGTCCGGGCAGAAGGGCTCCTCGGCGATGCCGCACAAGCGGAACCCGATCGTGGCCGAGCGAATCTGCGGTCTCGCTCGCCTCGTGCGCGGCTATGCGGGGGTGGGCCTCGAGAACGTCGCCCTGTGGCACGAGCGCGACATCTCGCACTCGTCGGCCGAGCGGATCGTGCTCCCGGACGCATTTCTCGCTGTGGACTACATGCTTGACAGATTCGCCTGGCTCGTCGACGGCCTCGTCGTGCGACCTGAGCGGATGCGGGCGAATCTCGAGGCGACCGGCGGACTCTTCTTCAGCCAGCGGCTCCTCCTCGCGCTCGTCGGATCCGGGCTCGAGCGGGACGAGGCGTATCGCATGGTGCAGCGCCATGCCATGCAGGCCTGGGACGAGGGTCTCGACTTCCGCAGTCTCTGCCGCTCGGATGAGCAGATCGCGACGCGGGTCGTTCTCGACGACGTGTTCGACGTTCACGCGTACACGCGGCACGTCGAGACGGTCTTCACGCGCGCTGCCTCACTTCGGGAGCCCGACCGGGTGGGGGCATGAGCACCCGTCGCCTGCGGCTCGTGGATCTGGGTCTCCACGCTCCGAGCGCAGCGAGGCTCGCGAGGTGAGCGTCGCCGGCACGCACCTCGGAAGCGGGAAGGTGCGCGAGCTGTTCCAGGTCGACGACGACACGATCGCCCTGGTCGCGAGCGACCGCATCTCGACGTTCGATGTCGTCCTTCCGACTCCGATTCCGGACAAGGGCCGCGTACTCACTGCGCTCTCGGCTTTCTGGTTCGCACGGACAACGGAGATCGTCCCCAACCACCTGCTGAGTCTCGGCGACGACGGGCGGACCATGATCTGTCGACGCCTCGAGATGCTTCCGATCGAGTGCGTTGTGCGGGGATACCTGGCCGGCTCCGGTTGGAAGGACTACGAGGCGACCGGGGCCGTCTCGGGCCACACCCTGCCTCCCGGTCTCCTCGAGTCGGCCCGGCTTCCGGAGCCCATCTTCACCCCGGCGACCAAGGCCACGACCGGTCACGATGAGAACATCGACGAGGCGCGTGCCGCCGCCTTGTGCGGGGATGCGCGCTATGACGCAGCGCGTGAGGCGGCTCTTGCGCTCTACGTCCACGGCGCGGAGCATGCGGAGAAGCGCGGGATCATCCTTGCCGACACCAAGTTCGAGTTCGGCGTCGATCGAGACGGCACCCTCGTGCTCGGAGACGAGGCGATCACCCCGGACTCGTCGCGGCTATGGCCGGCTGCCGAGTACGAGCCGGGGCGCGGCCAGCCGTCGTTCGACAAGCAGTTCGTGCGCGACTGGTGCGAGCGATCCGGCTGGAACAAGGAAGCTCCCGGGCCCGAGCTCCCGGCCGACGTCGTCGCCGGGACGCGCGCCCGGTACGTCGAGGCGTTCGAGCGGCTCACCGGGATTGCGTTCGCCGATTACGTCGAAAAGCCGGAGGTGGTGAGGTGAAGGCAGTCGTGCTGGTTCGCCCGAAGGGCGGCATCCTCGACCCTCAGGGCGAGGCCGTCCGGCAGTCGCTGCGCAAGCTTGGCTTCGAGGTGTCGAAGGTTCGCGTCGGACGAGTTGTCGATCTCGAGCTCACAGCCGGAGACGCACGCGAGGCGGCCGCCGCCGTCGAGAAGATGTGCGCGGAGCTTCTCGCCAATCCGCTGATCGAGAGCTTCGAGATCACGATCGAGGACGAATGACGACACGGCCGCGGATTGCCGTCGTCGTGTTCCCCGGGTCGAACGACGATCACGACGCCGCGTGGGCGCTCGGCGCGATGGGTGCGGAGCCGGTCATGGTGTGGCACGCGGACGAGGAGCTTGCGCCCGATGTGGCCGGCGTCGTCTTGCCCGGGGGGTTCTCGTACGGCGATTACCTCCGCACGGGTGCAATGGCGCGGGTCGCACCCGTCATGGACGCCGTGCGAGTCTTCGCCGCCGCAGGCGGCCCGGTCCTCGGCATCTGCAACGGGTTTCAGATTCTGTGCGAGACGCGCCTCCTGCCCGGCGTGCTGCGGCCGAACCGGCAGCTCGAATTCGTCTGTCGGGATGTGCCGGTGCGCGTGGAGAACTGCGACACGCTCTTCATGCAGCGCTGCGTCGTAGGTCAAGTCCTCGTGCTTCCCGTGAAGCATGGAGAAGGCGCCTGGTATGCGGACGAGGGGACATTCGTACAGCTCGCAGCCCGCGGCCAGATCGTCCTGCGCTACGACGACGATGTGAACGGGGCACTCGGGAACGTCGCGGGTGTCGTCAACGAGGCAGGCAACGTGATGGGCCTCATGCCGCACCCCGAGCACGCGGTCGATCCGCTTCTGGGGTCCGCGGACGGAGGGCTTCTGCTCGCCGCGCTCGTCGATGCTGCTGCAGCCCACCGCACGGCGCTCGCCGCCCTGTAGCGCGGGACGCGCAACCGATGGCTGCGCCACCTAGAGCCCAAGCGTTTCCTTGAGAACGGGCGCGCGCTCGAGCGCCGCCCGCAGTCGCTCGAGATCGCGCGCCCGCATGGTGACGGGGCCACGTCGGGTCACCCCGTCGGTCGAGTAGGCGAAGCGGACGAGGCGCTCTCCGGTCGGCGCCTCGAGAAGTTGCACCACCAAGGCGAAGCGTCGCTCCCCGACTCGCTGCGGGAGCGTCGCCTCCTCGAGAACCTCGGCCGATCCCCACGGCGTCGCAGCGGTGGTGGAGCGCGCCGTGTGCTTTCGGGTCGCAGTCGCCATGCAGCGAGGGTAGGTGTGAGGTCGTGGCGGGTGGGAGACGCCTTCGTGTCGAAACGGTCACGTCGCTCTCACCGCGGGGGTTGCGCGACGAAGCGCGCCGCGACGAACTGGCCGTCGTCGACGTCGAGCAGCCAAGCGCTCGCGACCGGCACGTCGCGCGGGCCGTCGAGCGTGACTCCGGCCGAGGCCACGAGGGCTGCGACCTCGAAGACGACGTCGCCGTGCGTGCAGCAGGCGACGGATCCGTCGCGAGCCAGGGAGAGGAGCAACTCGGCTGCGCCGTCACCGCCACGTCCCTCGGCGAGCACGTCCGTCGTCTCGATCGGCAGCACCAGTCCGATCGCCGCGGGCTCGAGCGTCTGCACGCAGCGGAGGTACGGGCTGGAGACGAGCCGCGTCGGCGGGTCGGCTTGCAGGCGCACGGCGATTGCCTCCGCCTCGCGCCTGCCGCGTTTCGTCAATGGCCGCAGGTGATCCGGCTCCTCCCAGGCGAGACGGTTCTTGGCCTTCGCGTGGCGGATGAGCTGGACCCGCGTCATGGGTCGTCCGCAATCCCGCTGAGCAGCACTCGATCCCGCTGGTACGTGAGCAGCTCGGCCGCGTCTCGCAGTGAGACGAAGCGCGCGTCGTCGACCTCGCTGGACGCGCCGAGTGCCCCGTCGACGGCCTCCATCAGCCAATACCGGACGCGTTTCGAGCGGCCCTTGCCGTCGCGATAGCTCGTCGGCGACAACTCCCGTCCGAGGACGCAGCGAAGCCCCGTCTCCTCTTCGACCTCCCGGAGAGCCGTCTGCTCGTCCGTCTCACCGGGTTCGAGCTTGCCCTTCGGGAACGACCAGTCGTCGTAGGCGGGACGATGGACGAGGAGCACTTCGAGCTCGTGTCCCTCGCGCCGACGCAGGACGACACCGCCGGCCGCATGGATCGTCCTGCTCACATCCAGGAGCGGAGCTCGGGTGCCGCGAGGCGTTCCCACACGTCTTTCCACTGCGCGCGAGCGGACGACGCAGCAGAGGCTTCGGTCGCCGCGAGGAGCCGCGCGGCGTGCTCGCCGGCCGTGTCGCGCGGCGACCGCGCCCACTGCTCGAGCCAGGCCTTCGCGACGACTGCGTCGTTGAGGTCTCCGAGCACGGTCTGGAGGTCCGCGGCTGCACGAGCGAACGACCGCGCGGGCTTCCCGACGACGGCAGCCGCTGCCTCGGCGGCGTAGCGCACGCGCTTCGCGCGGATCCGGGCTTCGTGCAGCTGGTCGTCCGACGGACTGGTGCCGAACGTCGCCACGTGCTTCGAGAGCCGGTGCCAAGGCTTGCGTACGAGCGCCGGAACGACCTCGGTCGCGCGCACGCTTGCACGTGAGAGGAGCGGTGGAGCGTTGGCCGCGGCGACGAGCGTCGAGAGCAGCCCGACGTAGCGCTCGCCGTCGAGCACGGCGAGTAGGCGCCGGTGAGCCTCGTCGCGTGCGGCCTCGAGAGCCGACACGACCGGGGCTGCGCCGATCTGCTCTGCCGCGGGCAGCGCCGCCACGTGCCCGCGTAGCCGCTCGAGCAAGACGTCACCGTCGCGAACCTCCCCCAGGATCCCAGCCAGCCAGCCGAGCTCGTCGCGAAGGCTGGACGCGGAGTCGTGCTCCACCAGTTTCCGGAACGTTCGTAGGTCGGAGCGGAGCCGGCGTGTGGCTACACGTGCCTGGTGGACGCCCTCCGGATCGGCGTCGAGGCGCATGACCGGGTCGTGCAGGACGAGGCGGATCACCGAGAGCGCGAGCGCGCGGCGTACGAGCTCGCCTGCGGTCGCCTCGGCCGAGAGGTCCGGGACGCGCACTTCCGGCGCGAGCTGCGCGTCCGGAGCGAGCGCGCGGACGTATTTCGCGGTCCGGGAGGGCGTGTCCGCGCCGGCCAGGCGGAGCCGCTCCACGAGCGCGTCGAGCAGCGCCGGCGTCATCGCGTCGCCGATCTCGACCTCGACCTCGCGGAACCTCGACGGCTCGCCCCCGTCGAGGACCGAGACCGAGTCGTCGACGACGCCGCCGATGCGCCGGCCCAGCGCGTCGTGGATGTCCGTTCGGCGACGCGTCGTCGCGAGGCGGACCCGCACATCGAGGTCGCCCTCGCGCACGAAGCCTCGGACGAGGTCGAGGGCTGCCGCCGGTGGGTGCCCCCCGTTCCCCTCGAAGACGATCTCCGGTCGAACGAGGAACGGCGTAGCGCGCTCGGCCGGGAGCTTCACCGTCCACCCTTCGCCCGGGCGGTACCGCAGGCTCGCCCCCCAGCGAGCAAGTCGCAGGTCGGCCGTGTCGTAGTACGTCGTGGCCGTGCGCTCCGGCGGAGCGCGGCGGATGGCCGCGCCGCCGAGACCGTACGTGCTCGGCAGGCGGAACTCCGGGCCGACGCTCAGCTTCAGCTCTCGTTCGGGGCTGTGCTCCACGGTCGACTCAGGGTAGCGTCCTCCTCGATGGGGTCTGCTGGCGAGAAGCGGCTCGCTGCCGAGGCGGCGGCCCAGCTCGTGGACGACGGCATGGCGGTCGGCCTGGGCACGGGATCCACCGTGGCGTTTCTCCTGCCCGCTCTCGCCAGGCGTGGGCTCGACGTGCGGTGCGTCGCGACCTCGCCTGCAACGGAGGCGGCTGCGCATGCGCTCGGTCTCGCCGTCGAGTGCTTCATGGGCCCGGACGCCTTGCCGAGGCTCGACATCGCGATCGACGGAGCAGATCAGGTGGCCGCCGACGGGTGGCTCGTCAAGGGCGGCGGCGGCGCGCATACGCGCGAGAAGGCGGTGGCCGCCGCCGCGGAGCGGTTCGTCGTCATCGTCTCGTCGGACAAGCTCGTCGACTCGCTCGTACCACCGGTGCCGCTCGAGCTCCGCCCGTTCGGCCTGGCGGCGGCTCTGCGACGGCTAGGTCAGATCTCGCTCCGGGATGCGCCGGCGAGCCCGGACGGCGGCGTGATCGCCGACCTGACGGAGCCGTTCGCCGATCCGCACGAGCTCGCCGCGCGCCTCGCTGCCGATCCGGGCGTCGTCGAGCACGGCCTCTTCCCGCCCGCGCTCGTCTCGGAAGTCGTGGTTGCGACGGGCGCAGAGGTCGAGATTCGCCGGATCGGCTAGCGAGCCCGGCGGTTCCCGAGCCACAGCAGCGCCCCGGCAGCCGCGGCGAACCCGATCGTGAGGACCGCCGCGCGGACGAGCACGCCGTCGTAGCCGAGTCGCGAGACGTCGACGAACGGGTACGGATACCAGTCCACTGACGCTCCCCGGACGAGCGTGTAGACCAGCCAGCCGGCCGGATACGCAAGCCATGCGAGAACCGTCCAACGTGGAAGCCGATGGCGCGGCGGATCGAGCAGCCAGTCGAGAACGAGGATGACCGGCATGAGCTTGTGCACCACGAAGTCGACCCACGGGACGGTCGTCTGCAGCTCGGCCTGTAGGCCGGACAGCAGCAGCGCGAAGACGACTCCGGTGATCGCCATGTAGAGCACCGCCGCGCTTCGCGCGCCGTCGGCAAGCGGCGTGCGTCGAGACCGTGGCACGAGAACGAGCAGGTAGAGCGCGGCGACCCCGAGGATGTTCGACTGGATGGTGAAGAAGCTGAAGAAGTTCGCCCTCTGGAAGTCGCTGTCTGCGGACTCCGCGAACTGGTAGGTCATCGCGACGACCGCGGCCGTCGCGAACACGAGCCGCGCGAGGTTCAGCACTCGAGCCGGGCGACGCTCTCGTCGCCTGCGAGGAGCGTGAGGGACGCGCCCTCGAGCCGGGAGCCGGTCACGCGTGCGAGCACGTCGAGGAACGCGCGCTCGCGTTCCAGTGCCCCCTCCGGGCCGGCCATCATCGTCGTCGCCAGCGGCCCGAAGCGAAGCTCGTCTTCGGCGAGCACGAACGTTCCCAGGATCCGGTTCACGCCGCCCGAGCCGGCGACGCGCGACTCCTCGAGGTCGAACACGAGGTGCGGCCCGCGCTCGCCGTCCGCGAGCTCGATCGCCGCCCCGGCGAGCTCGATCAGCCGCCACTCGGTGTCGCCGAGCGGGATGACCTCGCCGTCGGGCACGGCTAGTGTCGTTCGATCAGCTCGACGCGATAGTCGTCCGGATCGCGCACGAAGCAGATCCACGAGCCGCCCTCGGTGACCTGGTACGGCGGCCGCTCGGGCTCGATGTCGTAACCGTCCTTGAGTGCGGCTAGCGTGCCGTCGAGGTCGTCGACGCCGATCGCGATGTGTCCGTACGCCGTGCCCAGATCGTAGGTCCGACCATCGTGGTTGTAGGTCAGCTCGAGGACGTTCTCGGCGTCGCCGAGCGAGAAGAAGTAGTTCGTCGCCTCGCGCTCGCCGTTGCGGACGATGTCCATGTCCCGGGAGAAGCGGAAACCGAGTGCCTCGTAGAAGCCGCGGCTGCGCTCGGGATCGGTGATGCGAACCATGGTGTGGAGGAAAGTGGCCATGGAACGCATCCTAGGGCCTGCGACCGGTCTCACGACCGGCCACCGTCGTCCTTCGAGACGGACGCATGCTGCGGCTCCGAGAAGCGGCGTGCCGCTGCCGACGAAGGCCACTCGTCGGCGACTCCTAGGTGAAGACGATCTGCCCGCCGGCCGCTTTCTCGTAGAACTCGCCAACGCTGATGATCTCCTCGACGTGCGGGACGAAGTCGTCCAGCGTGAGACCGAACATGTCGACCGACGCCTTGCACGCGTAGAGGCGCACGCCCGAGTCGGCGACGAGGTCGACGAACTCGGGAATCGGCGGGATGTCGATCTTCTCCATCTGTCGCTGCATCATCCGCGTGGCCAGCGCCGAGAAGCCGGGGATCGCGCCGATCCACGTAGGCAGGTGCATTCCGGGATTGCCGACGGTCGCGACCTTGATCTTCCCGTAGCGATCCTTGCGAATCGCGTCCAGACCGAAGAACGTGAAGAAGAGGTCGGCCTCGATCCCCTCCATGCGCGCGCCGTTCGCCATGATGAGCGCGGGGTAGATGCCTTCGAGCGAGCCTTTCGAGACGACGATCGCGACCTTCTCGATCGTCGGTGGTTCGAGCGGGGTGTCGTGCGGTTGTTCGAGCAGCATGGTCATCGCGACCCTCCCTACTAGATGCAGCCCTTGGGCTTCGGGATGCCCCCGATCTTGGCGGCCAGCTTGGCCGGGCCCTTGGGAAACAGTTCGTACAGCTCCTTGATCGAGACGCCCGACTCCTTGCCGAGGGCGCGGACGGACGGCGCCGCGCCGGTCGCGAGGTAGCGCTCCCGCATGAAGCGGACGACGAGCCAGTGCCGATCGGTGAGCTCGGCGACGCCGTTCTCCCGCGCGATCGACTCTGCGATCGTCTCGTTCCACTGCTCCGGACGGAGCAGGAACCCCTCGGGGTCGACCTCGATCCGCGGGTTGTCGATCTGCGTCGTGGTCATCGTGCTCTCCTTCCTCTAGGCGGTGAGGAGCTGCTTGCCGGATCTCGGCATCGTCGGGCCGATCCCCGGGATCTCGCGGCCCGGCAGCAGCGCGTGCCAGTAGGCCCACTGGAACGCGAGCTTGCCCAGATGGTTCAGCCTGGACTCCCGCAGGAGCGGGAGGCCGAACGCCGTCGGGAAGTGCCCCGGGAGCGGCTCGGTCTCGTAGTTGAAGTCGATGAGCAGGGCCTTGTGGAAGCCCGTCTCGATGAAGCAGTTCGCATGGCCGTCGTAGCCGGCCTGAAGCTCCTTGCCCGCCAGGTGCCGCACGACGTTCTCCGTCAGGATCTCCGCCTCGAAGTGCGTGACCGAGCCGGCCTTCGAGATGGGCAGATCGGTGGCGTCCCCGAGCGCGAACACGTTGTCCTTCGCTGCGGTGCGCAGCGTGCGCGTGTCGGTGGGGACGAACCCGAGCGCGTCGCCCAGGCCGGGCGAGCGCTCGACGTAGGGTGCTCCGCCGTGCAGTGGAACGGTGACGAGCAGGTCGAACTCGAGCGTGCGGCCGTCATACGAGCCGAGCGTGCGGGCGCTCCCGTCGACCTCGCCCGCGTTGAACTCCGTGACGAGCTCGATCTCCTTCTCGGCGAGCAGTCCGGCCAGGTGCTGTGAGGCGACGGGCTTCGTGAAGGCCGCGTCGAGGGGCGTCACGTAGGTCAGCTCCGTCCGCTTGCGAATGCCGCGCTCGCGCAGGTGCCAGTCGGCGAGGAAGACGAACTCGAGCGGTGCGACGGGGCACTTGATCGGCATGTCGACGAGGTTCACCACGAGCCGTCCGCCGTCGAACCAGGCGAGCGCTCGCTCGAGCAGCTCGGCCCCCTCCGGCGAGTAGAAGGTGAACACGCGCTCGTTCCAGCCCGGGCCGGTCAGGCCCTCGGTCTCCTCCGGTAGCAGGCGCACGCCCGTCGCCACGACGAGCACGTCGTAGGGAAGGATCGTCCCGTCGTCCAGCTCGACCTCGTCCCGCTCGATCGCCACGGACTGGACCTCTGCCTCGTGGAACGCGATGTCTCGTCGCAGCTGCCGGCGTCGCGGGCGGACGATCTCGTCGACGCGCGCCAGCCCGAAGGGGACGAACAGGAGCCCGGGTTGGTAGACGTGGCGGTCGTCGCGGTCGACGACGTGGATCTCCGCCTCGTCCGGATCGAACCGGCGGCGGAGCCGATTCGCGGCCATCGTCCCGCCGGTTCCTCCGCCGAGGATGACGATCCGTTTCCTGGTCATCGCTACCTCCCGTCATTCGCCCGAGGAGTTGCTGGCGATCTCGCTGGTCCCACCCTGCGCGCACGCCGCCGACGGGACATCGGTGCCGCTGCTGACCGCGGTACGGAGAAGTACGGACGAGCCCACGGGCCCGCGCCGGCTAGGTCTCTAGCGCTGCAGGCGCCCGTGCGCCGCGAGCAGCTCGAGCACGGCGTCGTGCGGGAGCGCGTGCCCGATTCGGCCCTCGCGCCCGACGACCTCGGGTGCCGCCCAGAGCGCGTTCAGAACGGCTTCCTCGGTGGCGTCGACAGCCGCTTCGAAGATGTCGTTCAGCGCCCTGTCCGGGACGGTGAGCGACGGAGCCTCGCCGCGCGGGCGTCGACCCGGCACGGCGAACGCGACGAAGATCTCGCCGCTCCCGTGGTGCGCCACGGAGCCGCAGCGGGCGAGCCCCAACCCGGCGCGCCGGGCAACGCGCTGGAGCTGATGCGGCCCGAGCGGCGCGTCGACCGCGACCACGGCGATGCAGCTGCCTGCCTTCGTCCGAGTCGTCTCCGGCGGCTCGCCGATGACCTCGCCGACCGGCACGCCGTCCATGACGAGTCCCGGCGGCGGATAGAAGTTCGAGAGGACGAGCACTCCGACGGCGGCGCCGATCGACGGCGCGATCCGGCTCGACGTACCGATACCGGCCTTCCAGCCCTTCGTCAGCATCCCCGTCCCAGCGCCGACTGCTCCCTCGGCGACCGAGCCGCCCTCGGCCGCGGCGACCGCGCGTCCTGCGTCGGCCGCCTCGACCTGCACGATGCGACCCTCGGAGAGCCAGCTGTCGTCGCACTCACCGACGACGGGAATGACGAAGTCCTCGGTCCCGATGCGCGGCTCGGAGGCGACCGCGACCTCCACGGCGCCGTCGTACACCCGCCCCACCGCGTGCGTCGACGTGAGGTAGACGGGGGTCTCGATGCACCCCCAGTCTCCGATCTGCAACGAGCCGGTCAGCTCTCCGGACCCGTTCAGCACCGCGGTTCCGGCAGGTATGGGCCGCGCGTGCAGCGTCTCGACCGGACCGGGGAGGACTGCAGTCACCCCGGTTCGTGCGACACCTCGGCCTACCGGTGGCTCCGGCTCGTCTCGCCAGACCGTCACGTGCCCGACGGTGACGCCCGCCACGTCGGTGATCGCGTTCGCCGCGCCTACCTCGAAGCGACCGATCCGGAGCCCGTGCTCGCGCAGGCGTGGGCCGCGTGGCGCGGGGATGCTCACCGGGCGAGCGTACAAACCTTGACGCGGTGACAGCGTCTCAGAAGTGGATCGCGGTTCACCGGGGGGCCATAATCGCGCAACTCACCGACCCTGGAGGCCCGGCTGTGAAACCCGTGAAGCTGCTTGCAGCGTCCCTCGTCGTCCTTGCGGCACTCGGCGCGACGACCGGCGCTGCCGCCCAGTCCGACGACGACAAGGTCGTCCTCACGATCGGGCTGACACAGGACCTCGACACGCCGAACGTCACCGCCGGCGAGCTCGTGTCCTCGTACGAGCTGTACAACCTCCAGTACGCGAGCCCGACCGACCTTGCGTCAGCCGACTTCGCGACCTCGCCTGGGCTCGCCGAGTCCTGGGAGGTGTCGGACGACGGGAGGACGGTCACGTACACGCTCCGCGAAGGGCTCGCGTGGTCCGACGACACGCCGCTCACCGCCGAGGACATCGCGTACACGATCAACCGCTCCCGCGACGAGGAGTGGCTGAACTACTCGTCGACCGTCGCCAATCTCACTGCCGAGGCCCCGGACGAGCGCACGGTGGTCGTGACGTCCAAGGTCAACGATCCACGCCTTCCGGGCCTCTCGCTCTACATCGTGCCGAAGCACGTCTGGGAGAAGGTCCCGGCCGACGACGTCGGAACGTACGCGGCTCTCGACGGTGTCGGCTCGGGCCCGTTCACGCTCTCCGAGTGGAAGAAGGGCCAGTTCTGGCGGATGGAGGCGAACCCGAACTTCTGGCGCGGCCAGGTCGAGATCGACGAGGTCGTCTTCCGGGTGTTCCGTAACGCAGATGCCATGGTGGCCGCGTTGCGTAGCGGCGAGCTCGACGCCGCACATAATGTCCCTGCCTCCTCGTTCCCGGATCTCGAGACCGAGGAGGGGATCGTCGCGGTCGCGGGCGAGCAGGGTGGCTTCGACTACCTGGTCGTGAACTCCTACGACAACGAGCCGGAGCGCGACACCGAGGTGTTCGATGCGCCGCACCCGGCGCTCACCGACCCAGTCGTCCGCCAGGCAATCGCCCACGCGATCGACAAGGAGACGCTCGTCGAGCGCGTCCTCAACGGCATCGCGACGCCGGGGACGACGATGAGCCCGAGCCCGAACCCCGCGTGGATCCCGGAGCTCACGGAGGACGAGGTCTACGAGTTCGACCTCGACAAGGCGAACCAGCTGCTCGAGGACGCGGGCTACACCGACTCGAACGGCAACGGCATCCGCGAGTACGAGGGTGAGGACATCGTCCTGCGCTACGCGATTCGCTCCGAGTCGGAGTACTCGAAGCCGTACGCGGAGTTCATCACGGGCTGGCTCGAGCAGATCGGGCTCGACACGACGCTGTCGACGTACGACGACGGGCAGCTGATCGAGGTCGCCGGCAAGGGCGACTTCGACCTCTACGTGTGGGGCTGGACGCCGTTCGTCGACCCGGATCCGATGCTCTCGTACTTCAAGTGCGACCAAATCTCGGTCGACGCCTCGGACTTCTCCAACTACTACAACGACACCGGGCTCTGCGATCCGGAGTACGACGAGCTCTACACGCAGCAGAACGTGGAGCTCGACCCGGACCGGCGCCAGGAGATCGTGCACGAGATGCTCACGCGCTTCTACACCTCGGCTGCGTACATCGTCGCCGCAACGAGCCCGGACCTCCAGGCCTACCGCACGGACCGCTTCACCGGCTGGGTGAAGCAGCCTGCCGAGACCGGGCCGGTGCTCTTCTCGAACTCGTCGCCGTCGTACTGGAACCTCACGCCGACCGGCGAGTCGAGCAGCGACAGCGGGCTCTCCACCGGCGGCTTCGTCGCGATCGCGATCGCCGGCGTGCTCGGCATCGTGCTCGTGGGCTGGTACTTCCTGCGGCGCAGGACGGCGGAGGAGCGCGAGTAGCGCCTCCCTGGTTCGTCATACGCCGATGACGGCTCGGTTCGTCGTCGGGAAGGTGCTCGGCGCGCTCGGGACGCTGGTGTTCGTCGTCGTGTTCAACTTCTTCCTCTTCCGCGTCGTCGAGTCGAACCCGGTCGCGACGCTCTACCGGGGACGAAATCTCACCGACACCCAGCGCGAGGAGCTTACGCGGCAGTTCGGCCTGGAGGGCTCGAAGCTCGAGCAGTTCTGGCACTACCTCGAGCAGACGGCGCAGCTGAACTTCGGGCGCTCGTACGCGACGAACCAGCCCGTCATCGACGAGATCTGGGCCGCCGCGCCGCAGACGATCGCGCTCGTCGGCACGGCCACCGTGCTCTCGATGGTGATCGGGATCCTGATGGGGATCTCCGCCGGCTGGCGTCGAGGGACGAACCAGGACCGCGTGCTCACGTCGACGTCGATCGTGACCTGGTCGACGCCCGAGTTCTGGCTCGGGATGATCCTGCTCACGTTCTTCGCCGTACGCCTCGGTCTCTTCCCGACCGGTGGGATCTCCGACCCGTCCGCGTCCGCCTCGGGGCTCGGGCACCTCCTCGACCAGATCCACCACATGGTGCTGCCGTGTCTGACGCTGACGATCGCCTACCTCGGCGAGTACGCCCTCATCATGCGCTCGTCCGTCATCGACGTCAGCCGCGAGGACTACTTGACGCTGGCCCGCGCAAAAGGGCTGCGCGACTCGCAGGTTCGCGATCGGCACGCGGTGCGCAACGCTCTCCTCCCCTCGACCGCGCTGATCGCGATCAGCTTCGGCTTCGTCCTCTCCGGCGCGATCACGGTCGAGACGGTCTTCTCCTGGCCGGGACTCGGCCTGCTCACGTACGAGTCGTTGCGCGGGCCGGACCTGCCGATGCTCCAGGGCCTCTTCCTCCTGTTCAGCCTGGCGGTGATCGTCTTCAACCTCGCCGCCGATCTCCTGTACCCCTACCTCGACCCGCGGGTGCGCCACCAGTGAGGGTGTCGTGAGCACCATCGCGTGGTCTCGGCGACGCCGGGCGCTCGGGCGGAGCTGGGCGGACTACCGGCGCGACCGCGAAGGTGTCATCGGCCTGGTGATCCTCGCGCTGTTCGTCGGGATGGCCGTGTTCGCGTCGCTCATCGCGGATCCCCAGGATCTCAAGGCGATCACCGCCGACGCCGAGGACTACCCGCGCTGGGCGCCGCCGTCGGAGTTCGCGCCGTTCGGGACGGACACCCTCGGCCGTCCGGTCTGGGACCAGCTCGTGTACGGCGCGCAGGTGAGCCTGCTCGTCGGCATCGCCGCAACGATCATCGCGATCG
>Ga0075343_1000058_pt1 | contig 23181 bp, 26 predicted proteins | sample RushOxbow_ThreeS_2_FD_120072 | JGI IMG/M metagenome (GOLD analysis project Ga0075343, IMG submission 120072) | Natural and restored wetland microbial communities from the San Francisco Bay, California, USA, that impact long-term carbon... | ecosystem: Environmental > Terrestrial > Soil >...
ACCGCTGAGCTCGTGCGCAGGCTCGAGGCTCGCGGAATCACCGGCGAGCTGGACGACGCGCTGGTCGAGGAGGTCGAGGCGCTCTTCGGCGATCCGCCCACGCTCGCGCTCGCTGCGAAACCGAGCGTGATCCTCGTGGTCGGTGTCAACGGCACCGGGAAGACGACGACGATCGGCAAGCTCTCGCGCAAGCTTTCCGAGCACGGCCGCTCGGTTCTCGTCGGCGCGGCGGACACGTTTCGCGCCGCCGCCGAGGAGCAGCTCGAGATCTGGGCCGAGCGCTCCGGTGCCGACTTCGTCGGCGCACCACGTGGAGCCGATCCTGCGGCGGTGGCCTTCGATGCGATCGAGGCTGCAAAGGCGCGTCGCCACGACGTCGCGATCGTCGACACGGCCGGCAGGCTGCACACGCAGTCGAACCTCATGGCCGAGCTCGAGAAGGTACGTCGCGTGATCGAGAGCCGGATCGAAGGTGCTCCACACGAAACGCTCCTCGTCGTCGATGCCTCGACGGGTCAGAACGGCTTGCGGCAGGCGAAGCTCTTCGGCGAGACGGCCGGCGTCACGGGCGTCGCGCTGACGAAGCTCGATGGCAGCGCTCGCGGCGGCGTTGCGATCGCGATCGCGGTCGAGCTCGGCCTCCCGGTGAAGCTCGTCGGGGTGGGCGAGGGCGTCGACGATCTCCGCCCCTTCGACGCGGGCGACTTCGCTCGCGCGCTGTTGCAGAGCGAAGACTGACCCCGGCGCGCCCCGCGAGAATCCCTCGAACGAGGGCTGTAGCGCATTGCACGCGCCTGCCCACCTGCGTACGCTGTGTCGGAACCCTGAAACGCGACGCAGGGAAAGGAGGACTGGGATGGCTGTCGCGATGTACATGCACTGGCCGGGTCTGACATCCGACCAGTACGACGCGATCATGGCCAAGCTCGGCATGGACGCGAACCCGCCCGCCGGCGGGGTGCTCCACATGGCGACCGTCACCGACGATGGAGTCGAGGTCTGCGACGTCTGGCAGACGGAGCAGGCCTTCAACGGCTTCCTCCAGCAGCGGCTCCTCCCGGTCGTCAGCGAGCTCGGGATCAGCGGCGAGCCCGACGTGCGTGTCGTGCAACTGCACAACCTGTACGCGGCGGACCCCGACATGATCGACCGGATCGGTGCCGTGTCCCTTCCGGCTGCGGTCGCGAGCTGGGCTGGCTGATCGCCGTCGCGTGGGCGCGGCATCGGTCGCGCCCACGTGCATCTAGGATCGCCGCGTGCCCAACACTCCTGACACGCAGCTTTCGTTCGGCCCCATCGGGATCGCCGGCTGGGCGCTTCTCGTTCTCGGGGTGCTGCTCCGTCGCCGGCTGATCGCGCTGCTCGGGCTCACCGGTGTTGTCGCCGACGTGACGGTCGCCGAGCTCGGCGGGTTCAAGGCGATGAACGCGCCGAGCTCGAACGAGCAGCCGTAACGGTCCCGACACGTCCTCGAGCGGATGGTTACAGCGCCGTGGCCTTCGCCTTGTATGCACCCACGTCCGGGTCTCCTACTGACCTGACGTAGATGTCGACCTTGAGGAGGGTTCCTTCCTCCTGGTTCGCGTCGTCGACCGCCTGGCGAATTGCCTCGGTGAGAGACTCCGGTCCATTCCCCTCGACCCATCCCTCATCTGACGACACCTTTCCCCCGCCTGCGCCTGCGCCTTCCTGGTCACGCGGCATTGCAGCCTCCTCTCGTTGCTGACGCCGCCCGCGAGCCTACTCCCTTCGGGCTGAGCTGCCAAGATCGGAAACGATTGTGTCGAGTGCAACGTCGTCGAGCACTCGCCCCTGCATGCGAGCGTTCGCGTACTCGGACGGGCCGAGGTCGTCCGCGGCGGCCGATTGCAGGCGTTCGTCTACCGCCCGTTCCTCCGGTGTGAGAGCGGCTCCTGCCTGTTTGCGCCGGGCGTCGGCTGCCCCCCAGAGGTGCGCCGCGTCGCGAGCGCGTCCCCGGACTGCCGCGACCCCACCGAGCGCATGCAAGCACTCCGCGACGTCGCGGTCGTTTTCCAGCTCCCGATACAGGGCGAGCGCGGCGACAAGTCGATCCGCGGCGTCTTCCGCCGACTCCCGCGTGAGCGCGATCTCGCCGAGACCGCACAGCGCAGCCGCCGTGAACACCTTCTCGCCGAGATTCCGTGCCAGTTGCAGGCACTCCTCGAAGGCACGCGCGGCTGTGTCGAGATCCCCGGCGCGCATCGCGGCCAGCCCCAAGGTGTTGGCCGAGCTCACGATGAGCAGCGGATCGCCGAGCGTGCGCCGAAGTGCCAGACTTCTGGCGCTCAGCTCCTGAGCGCGCCGCCTGTCCCCGCGTCGACCCTCGACCATCGCGAGCGTGTCGAGTGCCGCCGAGGTCGCGCGCTCGTCGCCGGCGGCCTCCGCGATCGTCAGCGCCTCCTCTCCGTCGCGCAGCGCGTGCTCGAGCTCCTCCTGCGAGGAGCGCGCACGGGCGAGCTCGCACAGCGCGAACACGGCATAGCGGCTGTCCTCGAGCTTTCGAAAGAGCACGAGAGCTTCCTCGAGCGCAGGGATGGCGACGGCGTAGTCCGACTGGAGCATCGCCTCGCGCGCTGCTGTCCAGAGCGCTCGCGCGCGGACATCCGGGGACAGGGCGGCCGTCTCGGCCAGACCGTGTGCCAGCCACCGACGGGCATCGGTGAGATGCCCGTGCGCTGCCCAGAACCGCTCGAGCGCCGAGATCGCGCGGAGCGCGGCTTCCGTTTCGTTATGAGTCAGGAGCCAGTCGATCGCCGACCTGAGGTTGTCGAACTCGACTTCGAGCTGCGCGAACCACACGGCCTGATCCGCGCCCGCGAGCGCGGCCTCGGCGGAGAGCGACAGCTCCAGGAAGCGCTCCGCATGACGCGCGCGTGTGGTGGTCAGCACACCCTGTTCCTCGAGTTCGCCGAGCGCGTGCTCGCGCACGGTTTCCAGCATCGAGAGACGCACCGTGCCGTCCCCGGCCTCGCTGCGGACGAGGCTCCAACCGACGAGCGCCTCGAGATCGGCGAGGAACGTCGCCGGACTCGATGCGAGCGCGCGAGCATCGTCGAGCGACGCGCTGTCGCTGAAGACCGCCAGCGTGCCGTGGAGGAGGCGCTGGGTCTCGGTGAGGCGCCGGTAGCTCCAGTCGATGGCGGCGCGAAGCGTCCGTTGTCGTTCCGGAAGATCGATCGGCCCTTCCATCTCGAGGGCCAGCCCTTCCTCGAGCGCCCGCACGATCTCGGCGGGAGGGAGCACGACGAGCCGTGCGGCCACGAGCTCGATGGCGAGCGGCAGCCCGTCCAGGCGGCGGCAGATCTCATGCACGGAGTCGAGCGCCTCCGCACGAAGGACGACTCCGCGGGCGGCAGCGAGCTCCATGAACAACGTGGTCGCATGCTCGATCGTGAGCGGCTCGAGCGGCAGGAGGTGCTCGACCGAGAGGCGAAGCGGCGTTCTGCTCGTCGCGAGGATCTGGAGGTCGGGGACGCGATCGAGCAAAGCCCCGATCTGGGCGGACACGCCGGCGAGTTGTTCGAGGTTGTCGAGGTAGAGCAGGGCGCTGGAACCCCCCAGCTGATCGGCCACTGCGTCGAGCACGGTCTGGCTGCGGGGCTCGCGCACGCCGAGCGCACGCGCAATGGCACTTGGAACGAGGTCGGCATCGGAGATCGGCGCGAGTCCGACCAGGTGGACGGGTCGGTCCACTGCTGCGCGCGCGGCGATCTCGAGCGCGAGCCTGCTCTTTCCCGCCCCGCCAGGCCCGGTGATGGTGACGAGCCGAGCGCCGTCCACTTCGAGCAGGCTCTCGACGCGGGCGAGCGCGTCCGCGCGGCCGACGAGCCGATGATGCAGCGCGGGAAGACTCGTGGCCGTCAGCGTCTTCAGCGGCGGGAAGTCCTCGCGGAGAGCGGGCGCTACGAGTTGGAAGAGGTGCGCAGCGCTCGGTACGTCCTTCAAGCGATGGCGCCCGAGGGGGCGGTACGAGGCACCCGGAAGCGGCTCGTCGCCCGAAACGTCACGGGTGGCCTGCGAGACGACGACCTGCTCGCCATGCGCGGCGCCGCAGATGCGCGACGCGATGACGACGTCGATGCCGACGTAGCCCTCCACGCCGAGCTCCGGCTCTCCGGTGTGGACGCCGATCCGCAGGCGGTGCTCTGCCTCGTCCGGCCAGGGCTCGGCCGCCAGGGAGCGATGGATCTGGGCCGCCGCCGCCACGCCGTCCCGTGCGCGCGGAAAGGCGAGAAACACGCCATCGCCGGCCCAATCGACCTCGAAGCCGCCGTGGTCGCGTGCCGCCTCGCGGACGAGCTCGCGCATGCGCGCGCGAGCCGGCCCGAAGCGCTCGCCGAGCAGGTTGAGCAGGCGGGTCGAGCCCTCGACGTCCGCAAACAGAAGCGTCACCGTTCCCGCCGGGAGTGCGCCGACCGGGGTGATCGTGACGCTCACGGGCCGAGTCTAGGAGCCGCAAGCCTGGGCGTACACTGTCGAGCCGTGTTCGACACACTCTCCGACAAGCTCCAGGCTACGCTCGGTGGAATAGGCCGCAGCGGACGCCTCGACGAAGAGGCGATCTCCAAGGCGATGCGTGAGATTCGCCTCGCTTTGCTCGAGGCGGACGTCAACCTCGACGTCGCGCGTGACTTCACGAACGCGGTCAAGGAGCGCGCGCTCGGCCAGGACGTCCTGAAGAGCCTCACACCTGGTCAGCAGGTCGTGAAGATCGTCCACGAGGAGCTGACCTCACTCATGGGCTCGGGCGACTCGCGCCTCGCGTTCGGCCGCCCGCCGACCGTGATCCTCCTCGCCGGCCTGCAGGGATCGGGCAAGACGACTGCTGCGGCGAAGCTCGCGCTGCTCCTGCGCAAGGACGGCAAGCGGCCTGGGCTCGTCGCCTGCGACCTTCAGCGTCCGGCGGCGATCGACCAGCTCGAGCAGCTCGGCAAGCAGATCCAGATCCCCGTGTGGGCGCTCGACCGCGAGGATCCCGTCAAGGCGGCGAAGCTCGGGCTCGAGGCAGCGCGCAAGGAGGGGCTCGACGTCGTGATTCTCGACACGGCCGGCAGGCTCCAGATCGACGAGGAGCTCATGGCCGAGCTCGAGCGAGTGGTCGCCGAGACCAAGCCGACGAACGTCCTCCTCGTGCTCGACTCGATGACGGGCCAGGAGGCGGTGAACGTCGCCACGACGTTCCAGGAACGCGTCGCGTTCGACGGCGTCGTGCTCACGAAGCTCGACGGGGACGCGCGCGGCGGCGCTGCGCTTTCCGTGCGCGCTGTCACCGGCCGGCCCGTGAAGCTCGTCTCGGTCGGCGAGAAGCTCGACCAGCTCGAGTACTTCCATCCGGACCGCATGGCGTCGCGGATTCTCGGCATGGGCGACGTCCTCACGCTCATCGAAAAGGCCGAGGCGGCGGTCGAGGAGGACGAGCAGGCGGAGATGGAGAAGCGCATCCGCGCCGGCGAGTTCACCTTCGACGATTTCCTCGCGAGTTACCGCATGATCCGTCGGATGGGTCCGCTGCAGGGCGTGCTCAAGATGATCCCCGGGATGGGCAAGCAGCTTCAGGGACTCGATCTCGACGAGCGGCAACTCGTCCGCGTCGAGGCGATCGTGCTGTCGATGACCCCGCAGGAGCGGCGCATGCCGCACGTGATCTCGACCCAACGCAGGAGGCGGATCGCGGCGGGAAGCGGCACGACGCTCGACGAGGTGAACAAGCTCATGGCCGCGCGCAAGCAGATGGCGAAGATGATGAAGCAGATGGGGAAGGGCAAGATGCCGACGCTCCCGCCGGGAGTGGGCGGCCCCAGGCGCTAGCCTGTAGCCCTCACCCACGAGAAAGGCACACCCAGCACATGGCAGTGAAGATCAGATTGACCCGCGTCGGATCGAAGAAGAACCCGATCTATCGCGTCGTCGTGGCCGACTCGCGCGCACCGCGCGACGGCCGCTTCATCGAGATCGTCGGTCGCTACAACCCCCAGACCGACCCGTCCACGATCGACCTCGACGAGGGCAAGATCAAGGACTGGATGGCGAAGGGCGCGCAGCCCACAGCGCCTGTCTCGCGGCTCATCAGGGCCGCCGGCTTCGAGAGCTAGGCGCATGGCCGAGCTGCTCGAGTGGCTCGCACGCGGGCTCGTCGACGAGCCCGATGCGGTGCGCGTCGAGACCGAGGAGCGCGAGGACACGATCGTGTTCCATCTCCACGTCGCACCTGACGACGTCGGGAAAGTGATCGGCAAGCAGGGACGTATCGCGCGCGCGTTGCGGAGCGTCGTCCGGGCCGGTGGCGCTCGCGCGGACGAGCGGTACGTGCTCGAGATTGCCGACTGAGCCCGACTCGGACGCGGTTGTCGTCGGTCGAGTGGGCCGACCGCACGGTCTCGACGGCGCGTTCGTGGTCGAGGCCGCGAGCGAAGATCCGGCTCGCTTCGAGGTCGGCGCCGAGCTACTCGCCGGCGGGCGACGCGCGGTCGTGATCCTGTCGAGGCGCGTCGGGGGCGGTCGGCGCGCAATCAAGCTCGACCGGCCCGTCGCGCGAGGTATGGAGCTGGCCGTCCGACGCGCGGACCTTCCGCAGCTCGACGGGGACGCGTACTACGTCTCGGACCTCGTCGGCCTGAAGGTGGTCGACGCCGACGGTGCGACCGTCGGCACCGTGCGCGACGTCTACCAGGGTCCGGCAAACGATGCCCTCGAGCTCGACTGCGGCCTGCTGCTGCCGCTCGTCGACGCCTGTGTCCGCGAAATCGACCTCGCCGGGCGGTGCATCTACCTCAATCCCGGCTTTACCGGCTGACGGCTACGGTTCCGCGTCGTGCGCCTCGATGTCTTCACGCTCGTGCCCTCCGCGTTCGACTGGATTCGCGAGCGCCGCCCGCTCGCTGCGGTGCTCGGGACGGAGCTCGAGTTGCGCGTATTCAACTACCGCGACTCGACGCCCCTCTCGGCGGGCCAGGTGGACGACGATCCGTACGGAGGCGGCCCCGGGATGGTGCTGCGCGTCGACGTCGTCGCCGCCGCGCTCGACGCGGTGTACGGAGGACGGCCGCAGCAGCGTGTCATCGCGCTGTCGCCGCAGGGACGCCAGCTCGACCAGCCGCTCGTCGAGGAACTCGCGACCGAGGCCGCGCTGACCGTGCTCTCCGCGAGGTTCGAAGGGTTCGACCAGCGCATCCTCGACCACCTGTGCACGGACGTCGTGTCGATCGGGCCATACGTGCTGTCGGGCGGCGAGATCCCCGCACTCGCACTCGTCGACGCTGTCGCCCGGCGGCTTCCGGGCGCGCTTACCGAGGGCTCGGGCGAGGTCGAGAGCTTCTCGGCTGCGCTCGACGGCGGGCTCGAGTACCCCCATTACACGCGACCCGCCGAGTTTCGCGGCTGGACGGTGCCCGAGGTACTGCTGTCAGGCGATCACGGTCGGGTCGACGCGTGGCGGCGCGAGCGCGTCAGGACCGCGCGATGAGCGACACCGAAGAGCGCCAGTCGCCGCCCGAGGACGACCGCGTCTCCGACGACGACCTCGAATGGCGAATGCCCGACGAGTACAGGCCTCCGCCGCCTCCGGCCCCACCGTTCTCCTGGCCCGCTCAGCCACCTTCCGCGCAGGAGGGCAGGGGTGAGCACCACGAGTTCCATCACCCGCTCGACCGTGTCACCGGTCGCCTTCCGCGGCGGATCCGGATCGTCGTCGACTGGATCGTCACGATCGTCGGCGCGGTTGCGATCGTGCTCGCGATCAAGGCGTGGGTAATCAATCCGTATCGGATTCCGTCGTCGTCGATGGAGTCGACCCTTCACTGCGCGCGTCCCGCGCCGGGCTGCGAGTCGCGCTTCTCCGACCGCGTGCTCGCAAATCGCTTCGTCTACCACTTCCGCGACCCGCAGCGTGGCGACGTGATCGTCTTCGAGACCCCGCCGTCGGCGCAGGCCAAGTGCGGAGCGGGAGGGACGTTCGTGAAGCGAATCGTCGGCTTGCCGGGTGAGCGGGTCGGCGTCCGGCTCCGGCGCGGCATGGCCTTCGTCTATATCGACGGGAAGCGGCTCGAGGAGCCGTACATCGAGAACGACCGCCGTGACATCGGCCCGGAGGAGACCTTCCGGGTGCCGGAGGGCCACTACTTCGTGATGGGCGACAACCGCTCCCAGTCATGCGACTCCCGCGTGTGGGGGTCCGTGCCCGAGGAGAACCTCATCGGCAAGGTCTTCATGACCTACTGGCCGCCGCAACGCATCTCCTTCCGCTGAGCCGGGAATCGGCGTTCGCCGCTCCGTAGGCGGAAGGCGAAGACGGGCCCAGCGTCGACTGGTACCATCCCGGCCGGCCTTTTCCGGCGGCCTCCTTTCTCATGAACGCGATCATCGAGAGCCTCGAGCAGCGCAACATGCGCACCGACCTTCCGCAGTTCAAGGCGGGGGACACCTTGCGTGTGCACTTCAAGGTCATCGAGGGCAACCGCCAGCGCATCCAGGTCTTCGAGGGCATCTGCATCAAGCGCCAAGGTGCCGGATTCCGCGAGACCTTCACCGTGCGCAAGCAGTCGTTCGGCGTGGGCGTCGAGCGGACGTTCCCGCTTCACTCGCCGAAGATCGAGAAGCTCGAGGTCGCCGCGATCGGCGACGTCCGCCGGGCGAAGCTCTACTACTTGCGCAAGAGAGTGGGGAAGAAGGCGCGCGTCCGCGAGCTCCGGCAGAGCTAGTCGCTAGTCTCGGCCGCGTGCCTCGCTCGAGCGGCCAGCGACTCCTCGGATTCGATCGGAAGCTCGGTGTGCGTTTCGTCGCGGGCACGGACGAGGCGGGGCGTGGTTCGCTCGCCGGCCCGCTGGTCGTCGCGGGGGTTCTCTTCGACTACGAGGTGTTGCGTGGCTCGCGGGTCCGGCAACTCGCCGCGCTGAACGACTCGAAGCAGGTTCGCGTCGAGGAACGTGAGGCGCTGTTCGAGGCAGTCGGTGCCTGTGCGACGGCGATCAGCGTGCGCGTCGTCCCGGTCGGCGCCATCGATCGCGATGGCCTCCACCGTTCGAACCTCGCCGCGATGCGATCCGTTCTTCGCGACCTCAGCCCTCCCGCAGAGGCATGTCTCGTGGACGGTTTCCGGCTCGGCCCGACGGCCCCTCCACACCGCGCCGTCGTGGACGGCGACGCCCGAAGCGCCGCGATCGCCGCCGCATCGATCGTCGCGAAGGTCGTGCGCGATCGCGTGATGCGGCGACTCGACGCTCTCTATCCGAACTACGGCTTCGTCTCGCATGTCGGATACATCACCCCTCAGCACGACGCGGCCGTCCGCTCGTTCGGCCCGTCGGAGCTCCACCGCCGCTCGTTCCAGGCGCGTTGTTACGCCGCCGAGGCGGCGTGAACGGCGGCGAGCGCCGCGCCCTCCTCCACTACAGGCTTCGCGGATATCGGCTGCTCGACGCGAACGCGCGGGTCGGGCGCTATGAGCTCGATCTCGTGCTGCGGCGCGGCTCGACGCTGGTCTTCGTCGAGGTCAAGCAGAAGTCGGGACAGGCGTACGGGCACCCGCTCGAGATGATCGATGAGGACAAGGCACGCCGCGTCGCTACGGCCGCAGCGGGCTGGCTCGCCGCGCGCCCGCAGCTCGGCGGCCTGAAGGTCGCGCTGGAGGCGGCAGGCGTTCAGGGCAGGCGCGTCGAACGCGTGCCGCTGATGTAGGACCGCATGCGTCCCCGTCGAAGTCCTCGTCATGGCAGCCACGCAGGCGGCGCTGTACGAGGAGCTCGCACCGGAGCTCCATCTCTCGTGGTCGGAGGCCGAGCTCCCCGAGCGCGAGCGGACGAAGCACGTGCACCGCCTCCACCCATACCTGGGGAAGTTCGTCCCACAGCTCGTGGAGGCGCTGCTCGATCGCTACGTCGAGCCAGGCGGCCGCGTGCTCGACCCGTTCGCCGGCTCGGGGACGACGCTCGTCCAGTGCCTCGAGTCCGGGTACGACGCGGTGGGCATCGACATCGCGTCGTTCAACTGCCTGCTGGTCGAGGTCAAGACGGCGGAGACGGATCTTGCCGTTCTCGAGGCTGACGTCCGCGACGTGGTTGCGCGCGGCGGCCGTTCGCGCCTTCGTCCTCGCGGCTACGTGGCCGAGTGGTTCGCGCGCGACGCCGCCGCCGAGCTCTTGCACCTGCGCTCGATCGTGGACGACTACGAGAGTCGCGACGTCCTACGGGTCGTCCTCGCGCGTGCGGCGCGATCGGCGCGCCTGACCACCCACTTCGACCTCGACTTCCCGCGCGTCGCCCAGCGGGAGCCGTACTGGTGCCACAAGCATCGCCGCACCTGCGCCCCGGTGCAGTCGGCGCAGAAGTTCATCAGCCGCTATCTGCTGGACACGCTCGAGCGCAAGCGCGAGTTCGCGCGCGTGCGCTCGCCGGGCCATGCGGCGGTGGTCATCCACGGCGACGCGCTGGAGGTCGAGCTCGACGGACCCTTCGACGCGATTCTCACGTCACCGCCGTATCCGGGTCTCATCGACTACCACGAGCAGCATCGTTACGCCTACGAGATCCTCGGGCTGGACGATCGGCGCGAGCGCGAGCTCGGCGCCGCGGCGCGGGGGACGAGTCGCGCAGCCGTCGAGGAGTACGTCGACGGCGTGTCGCGCGTGCTCGGGCGCTGCGCCGAGCGACTCGAGGACGGAGCCCCCGTGATCATCGTCGTGAACGATCGGCGTGACCTGTATCCCGAGATCCTGCGGCGCAGCGAGCTTCGACTCGTCGATCGCCTCGAGCGCCACGTGAACCGACGCACGGGCCGCCGCGCGGGTGAGTACTTCGAGTCGATTCTCGTGTGTGTACAGGATGCGTAAGGGTTTCGTGGGCGGCGCAGGGGCCCGCCGATCGCCGCAGTAGCCTGGCCGCGAAGCTACGAAAGGGGTTACGTATGAGAACGCCTCTGCGCCGGCCCTCGCCGGCCATGGTGGTCGCCTGCATCGCGCTTCTCGTCGCACTGGGCGGGACGAGCGTCGCGGCGGTCAGTCAGCTCGCACGAAACAGCGTGGGCACGCCTCAGCTGCGCAACGGTGCGGTGACGAACCCGAAGCTCCGCAACAACGCGGTCAACTCGGCGAAGGTGGCGAATCGGTCGCTGCGAAGAGTTGACTTCGCGCCCGGCCAGCTGCCGGCCGGCCCCACCGGCCCGCAGGGTCCTGCGGGACCTGCTGGCGCCGCTGGTGCCGCTGGTCCGGCGGGTCCGGCGGGTGTCATCGGCAACATCACCGTCCGCACGAACTCGGCGACGATCGCCGGCGGTGACGCGCAGAACGCCGCGCTCATCACCGCGCGGGTCACCGCGTCCTGTCAGCCGAACGAGCGCGCGATCTCGGGCGGCACGTCGTGGAGCGACGACGACGCGAACCTCGAGCTGTACACGCTCGAACTCGAGCCGCAGCTCAATCCGCAGAACCAGGTGGTCGGTTTCCTCGGTGTCGGTGGAAACGACAGCGGTCAGTCGAGCACCTTCACGGTGCACGCCCTCTGCTACACGCCGTAGACACCGTTCGTGACTCATTCGTGACGGAGGCGGTCACCACGCGTGACCGCCTCCGCGGCACGCTGGAGCGGTGCTCGCTCGCGCGACCACCCACGCGCTCGTCGGCCTCGAGCCTCGCCGGGTAGAGGTCGAGGCGCACCTTCAGCCCGGCATCCCGGGCTTCGCGATCGTCGGTCTCGTCGACCGCGCGTGCCAGGAGGCGAAGCATCGGGTTCGCAGCGGCGTGGTGTCGGCCGCGCTCGAGTGGCCGGTGAACCGTCGTATCACCGTGAATCTCGCCCCGGCGGCGCTGCGCAAGGAAGGCTCCGGCTTCGATCTCCCGATCACGCTCGCGGTGCTCGGAGCAACGCGGCAGGTCCCACCGGAACGGCTCGCAGACCACGCGGCTCTGGGCGAGCTCGCGCTGGACGGACGCATCCGCCCGGTGGCTGGCACGCTCGCAGTCGCGGAAGGAGCCCGACGCGCCGGACTGACGCGGCTCGTCTGCGCAGCCGAGTCGAGTCCCGAGGCCGCGCTGGCGGGAATCGAGCCGATCGGGTTTCGCCACCTGCACGACGTCGTCCGGTACTTCAGAGGTCAGATCGAGCCACCGGGATTCGAGCCGATCCCGGACGCCACGCTCGTCGGCGGCTCGACCGCGGATCTTGCGGAGGTTCGCGGCCAGGAGCGCGCGCGACGCGCCCTCGAGATCACGGCCGCCGGTGCGCACAACCTGCTCCTGCTGGGGCCGCCGGGAACGGGCAAGACAATGCTCGCACGGCGTCTGCCCGGCATCCTGCCCTCGCTGACGCGTGAGCAGGCGCTCGAGGTGACGAGGATCCACTCGGTCGCAGGGCTGCTGCCACCTGGACGCGCGCTCGTCTCCGAGCCGCCCTTTCGCGCGCCGCACCACGGGGCGTCGGCACCGGCGATCGTGGGCGGCGGCTCGAGCCCGCGTCCGGGAGAAGCCTCGCTCGCGCATCGCGGCGTCCTGCTGATGGACGAGCTGCCGGAGTTTCCCCGGTCGGTGCTCGAATCGCTGCGCCAACCCCTCGAAGACGGCGTGGTGGCGGTGGCTCGAGTAGGCGGCCATGCGCTCTTCCCCGCCAGGTTTCAGCTCGTCGGAACGATGAACATGTGCCCCTGCGGCGCCAGGGGTGATCCGGCGCTGGAGTGCGCCTGTACGCCGCAGCGGCTGCAGGCGTATCGCGAGAAGCTCTCCCGCGCCCTCCTCGACCGCTTCGATCTCGCCGTCGCGATGCCGCGTCCACGGGCACTGGAGCTCGCAGCGCCTCCCGGCGAGCAGTCGGCGGCCGTTCGTGAGCGTGTGGCCGCCGCTCGGGACCGGCTCGGCTCGGCAGTTCCGCGGCGCACCGACGCAGCTTCGGAGCTCCTCTCGAACGCGGTCGACCGGCTTCCGCTGTCCGGGCGCGGTCGAGCGCGGGTTGCGCGGGTCGCGAGGACGATCGCCGCCCTCGCGGGCGCCGAGGCGGTCGAACCGGATCACCTCGCCGAGGCGTTGAGCTACCGGATGCCCGCCGAGCTGTCGGCGGCGTGACGGCGCCCTGCATCCGCCGGCGGTCACCGGCATTCCCTCCTCTTCTGGCGGCAATCCACGATCCACCGCCTCGGCTCTTCGTGCGAGGGGAGGCGGACCTCGAACTGCTCGGACGCCCGGCGGTCGCGCTGGTCGGAGCGCGCTCGTGCTCGTCCTACGGAAGGTCTGTCGCGCGCTCGCTCGGACGGGACCTCGCGGCGGCCGGGCTCGTCGTCGTGAGCGGCATGGCGCGTGGTGTGGACGGCGAAGCGCATCGCGGAGCGCTCGAGGGTGCGGGTGCGACGGTTGCCGTGCTGGGGTGCGGGATCGATCGGGACTACCCCGCGGCCCATGCGGAGCTCGCGAGGCGGATCTGTGCGAGCGGGGGCCTGATCGTGTCGGAATACGAGCCCGGCGTCGAGCCGGCGCCGTGGCGGTTCCCGGCCAGGAATCGGATCATCGCCGGCCTGTGCCGAGCGACCGTCGTCGTCGAGGCACGTGAGCGCAGCGGCGCGCTGATCACGGCGGACTTCGCCCTCGAGGAAGGACGAGAGGTGCTGGCCGTGCCTGGCGAGATCACCAGCTCGTTGAGTAGTGGCGCCAATGCACTACTCCGCCTCGGCGCGGCGCCGGTTACGGGCGTCGAGGACGTACTCGAGCTGTACGGCCTCGAGAGCCGGTCGTCAGAGACCGCGACGCTCGGGGGTACGGCCCGCGCGCTGCTCGCCGGTCTCGAGAGCCGGCCACTCAGCGCCGACGAGCTCTTCCGCACGACGAGGGTCGACCCCGGTGCCGGCGCCGGTGCGTTGATCGAGCTGGAGCTCGCCGGTCGCGTGACCCATGAGGACGGTGTCTATCGAGCAGCCATTTAGGATCGCCGGGCATGGAGAACCTCCCGTTCTGGCTGGCCGAGCCGAGCACGCCGGTTCTCTCGCCCCGGATCGCCGGCGACGCCGACGTCGCTGTCGTGGGTGGCGGCATAACTGGCTGCTCATGCGCACTCGCCCTCGCCGAAGCCGGCAAGCAGGTGCGGCTGTTCGAAGCGCGCGAGGTCGCGGGTGGGGCAAGCGGCCGTAACGGCGGCTTCGCGCTCCGTGGTGGCTCGGCGCCGTTTCCGGTGCTCGCCGAGTCGATCGGCGAAGAGGCGACCGCGGCGCTCTGGCGCTGGACGGAGGAAGAGTTGGCGGTCCTCGCGGATCGTGGTGGTGACGCCTTCCGCCACACGGGCAGCCTGCGCCTCGCGAACGATGAAGAGGAGCGCGACGAGCTACGCGACGAGTACGAGGCTCTCCGCGCCGCCGGGTTTGCCGCCGAGTGGCGCGACGACCTCCCGGCGCCCCTGGCCGGCCGATATCCGGCTGCGCTCTTCCACTCGCCGGACGGCGTTCTGCAGCCCGCGCGGCTCGTACGTCGGATCGCGAAGTATGCGGCGGAGGCGGGCGTCGAGATCCACGAGCACACGCGCATCGACTCGGTCGAGGACGCAGGAGCCGCTGCCGTCGTCGTCGCTACGGACGGCTACCCGAGCGGTCTCCTGGGAGAGCTCGAAGGCTTGATCGTCCCGACGCGCGGACAGGTGATCGCAACCGAGCCGATCGCGGAGCTGCTCTTCGAGATTCCCCACTACGGGCGGCACGGCTTCGACTACTGGCATCAGCGTCTCGACGGCAGGCTCGTCGCCGGTGGCTTCCGCGACGTGTCGCTCGACACCGAGTTCACGGCCGAGGAGGTCACGACGGAGGTGGTGCAGTCCGCGCTCGAGCAGTTCGTCGAAGAGCACGTCGGCAGACCCGTACGCGTCGACTATCGCTGGGCGGGGATCTTCGGGATGGTGTTCGACTTTCTTCCCGTCGTCGGACGCGTGCCGGGCGCGGACGGAGTCTGGGTGGCCGGCGGCTACTCAGGACACGGCAACGTGCTCGGTTTCGCCTGCGGGAGGCTGGTCGCGAGGGCGATCCTCGGCGAAGAGGATCCGAAGCTCGAGCTGTTCGAGCCGTCGCGTCTCCTCGTCCACTAACGGAGCTACAGCGGCGGTTGAGCGACGGCGGCGCCGGCGTGCGTTAGCGTGCTCAACCGTGCCCCTGAGGGGACTCCAGCACGTCGATCTCGCGGTGGCAGACGTCGAGCGCTCGCTTGCGTTCTACTGCGCGATCCTCGAGCCACTCGGCCTGCGCGAGCGATTCCGGGTTCCGACATATCGAGGAACCGAAGATGTCGTCTATCTCGAGTGCGGTGTCCAGGGTTTCGGGCTGCGTCCAGCGGATGGGGGTGGGTTCCGACACTACGACGTGGGACTCGAGCACATCGCCTTCGAGGTGGACAGCCGCGTCGAGGTCGACGAGGCCTACGAGCGCTGCCTCTCCGCTGCCGGTGAGATCCAGTCGCCGCCTGCACAGCACTATGTCGACGACGAGGACTACTACGCCTTCTTCGCGTTCGATCCGGACGGTATCCGGATGGAAGTGTTCTGCTGGTTGAGCTCGCCGTACCGCGGCTAGAGCTCGGCATCGTCGAGGAGCACGGCGCCGAGCTCCAGTGACGTGCTCGCGAGAGACCACGCCCTCCGGTACGACGACGGCGAGCTCGCCGCCGTGGCGCGCTGGACAGCCGACGGCTACTGAGGGCACGCAACGTTCTCGGCTTCGCTTTGCGGACGCCTCGTTGTACGAGCGATCCTCGGCGAGGACGACTGCAAGCTGGCGCTGTTCCAGCCCCCGCGGCTCCTCGTCCACGAGCGATGCGCCCGCGACCGATGACTTTCGGGCTTCGCGGGCGTCCGAGTGAGTAGTCGAGCCCCACTCTTCCGAAAGGACTGAGATGAAACGAATCGTCGTTCGCTACAAGGTCGAGCCGGAGCGCGTCGAGGAGAACGAGCGGCTCGTCCGCGGCGTCTTCGACGAGCTGGAGGCCCGCAAGCCGGATGGGATCCGCTACGCGAGCCTGCGCCTCGCCGACAGGGTGAGCTTCGTCCATGTGGTCTCCATCGAGACGCCGGACGGATCGAACCCGCTCACCGAGATACCGGCCTTCGCCGAGTTCACGCGCGCCATCGACGAGCGCTGCGACGAGCCCCCGGTCGCCGCGGATGCCGAGGTCGTGGGCTCCTATCGGGTCTTCGCCGAGTAACGGGCGCTTACAGCTCGATGGTCTCGAGCTCGAGCTCGTCGGCCTTCGAGTAGGCGGCCTTCGCGATCGCAAGGTCCTGAATCGCAAGGCCGGTCGAGTCGAAGAGCGTGACGTCACCTGCGCTGCGGCGTCCGTCGGCGCGTCCGATCAGCACTGCTCCGAGCTCCGTGACGTCGTCTCGGCCGACTGTGCCGGCTGACACTGCCGCTGCAAGCTCGCCTCCGTGGCTCGCCTGCTCCCAGTCGTCGCAGAAGACATGGGCGCGGCGAAGCTCCGCGACGGCGACCTCGGCCTTGCCGGGTCCGTCGGCGCCCATCAGCGACACGTGCTGCCCCGGCTCGAGCGAGCCCTCCTCGTAGAGGACGGAGGCGCCGGGCGTCACCGTGATCACGACCTCGCACATGAGCGCCTCGTCCGCGCTTCGCGCGACACGGGCGCCGAGCCGTCCGGCGACGAGCTCGCGACGGTGGTCGTCGAGATCCCAGACGATTGGTGTCTGACCGTGCGCGACGAGCATGCGAACGGTCTCCGCCCCGTTCACTCCGCATCCCACGACGGCGTATGAGGACGCCTCGGCACGGCACAGCGTGTCCGCCGCGAGCACACCGGCGGCAGCTGTCCGTAGCGCAGTCACCGCCGCTGCGTCGAGCACGGCGAGCAGGCGCCCGTCCTCCGCGTCCGACAGGAGCACGAGCCCCGTGACCGTCGGTAGCCCACGGCCCGGATTGCCCGGGAACGAGGTCACCCACTTGAGCAGCGCGTGACCATCCCCGATCGCCGGCATGGCGCGGAAGTCCCCGGCCGGGTAGTTCGCCACGTAGACCTTCGAAGGCATCTCCCACGTGCCGCGCGCGTGCGCCTCGAACGCCGCTCGAACCGCGTCGTACGCCTCGTGTGGCGACACCGCCCGCTCGACGTCGGCCGCGCGGAAGACCGGGATCACGCGTTCTTGACTGCGGTGATCAGCTTCAGAACTGAGTCCTTCGCGTCGCCGAAGAGCATCGTCGTCTTCGGGTCGAGGTAGAGCTCGTTGTCGATGCCCGCGAACCCGGGATTCATCGACCGCTTCATGACGATGATGCTCGCCGAGCGGTCCACGTCGAGGATCGGCATGCCGTAGATCGGGCTCGACGTGTCGCTCCGGGCCGCCGGGTTGGTCACGTCGTTCGCGCCGATGACGAGAGCGACGTCGGTCTGCGGGAACTCCGCGTTGATCTGATCCATCTCGAGCAGCTGCGTGTACGGGACGTTCGCCTCGGCCAGGAGGACGTTCATGTGGCCCGGCATTCGACCCGCGACCGGGTGGATCGCGTACTTCACGTCGATCCCTTGCTCCTCGAGGACGTCGGCCAGTTGACGCACGTCGTGCTGCGCCTGCGCGACGGCCATCCCGTAGCCGGGAACGACGACCACCTTCCGCGCGAACGAGAGTTGCACGGCGACGTCCTCGGGCGTTGTCGCACGCACCGTTCGGCCGTCGTCGGCACGCGCTGCGCCCGGGCCGGCCTGAACCTGTCCGAACGCGCCGAAGAGGACGTTGGCGACGGACCTGTTCATGGCCTTGGCCATGATCAGCGTGAGGAGCGTCCCCGAGGCGCCGACCAGCGCGCCGCCGACGATCAGCGCGTTGTTGTCGAGTACGAACCCCGCTCCGACGCCGCCCAGTCCGGAGAAGGCGTTCAACAGCGCTATGACGACCGGCATGTCCGCGCCGCCGATCGGGAGCACGAACAGGACGCCGAAGGTAGCGGCAACGAGGAACGAAACGCCGAGCAGGGCAGTGCTCTCGGTAGCGACGGCGACGATTGCGAGGACGACCGCACCCACGAACGCCACGCCGTTGACGACCTGCTGGCCTGGGAACACGATCGGGCGTCCGGTGACGAGCTCCTGCAGCTTCGCGAACGCGACCACGCTGCCGGAGAGCGTCAGCCCCCCGAGCACCGTGGAAGCGAGGATGGCGACGGTCGTGTCACCCGGCAGGTCGCCGACGCGCACGAGCCGGTCGAACTCGGCGATCGCCACGCCCGCCGCTGCTCCTCCACCTGCGCCGTTCAGGAGCGCGACCATCTGCGGCATCGCGGTCATGCGCACCAGCCGCGCGCCGGCGACGCCGATCGCCGCGCCGACTGCGATCCCTGCGATGACGAATGCGTACCGGTCGACGTAGTCGAGGGTCAGCGTGAAGACGACGGCGACGACCATCCCGATCGCGGAGAGGACGTTGCCCAGCCGGGCCGTCTTCGGCGACGAGAGGAACTTGATCCCGAGGATGAAGAGGACGGCGGCGACGAGATACGCGAAGTTGACCGTCGTCTGCGAGAGGGCTGCGATCACTCCTTCGGCCCCCGGTCGCGCCGCTTGAACATCCCGAGCATCCGGTCGGTCACGAGGAACCCACCGACGACGTTGATCGTCGCGAGCACGATCGCGACGAACGAGATGATCCCCTCGGTCGTCGTCGCGCCCGACGCGCCGCCAACGAGGATGGCGCCGACGATGACGATCCCCGAGATCGCGTTGGTGCCCGACATGAGCGGCGTGTGGAGGAGGGTCGGCACCCGGCCGATGAGCTCGAAGCCGAGGAACGCGGCGAGGATGAACACGGTCAGGCTGGCGATCAGCTCCGGGCTCATTCCGCTGCTCCCTCCGGTCGTGTGACACAGGCGCCACGCGTGATCTCGTCGTCCCAGTCGAGCGTGAGCGTGCCCTCGGGCGCGAGATGGAGGAGGAGCGCGCCGACGTTGCGCGAGTAGAGCTGGCTCGCGTGATACGCCATCGTCGAGGGGAGGTTCCGCGTGCCGATCACCGTCACGCCGCCGTGCTCGACGACATCGCCCGGCACGGTCACCGCGCAGTTCCCGCCTGTCTCGGCCGCGAGATCGACGATCACCGAGCCTGCTCGCATGCGCTCGACCGCGCTCGCGGGGATGAGCTTCGGCGCGGGGCGGCCGGGGACGGCAGCGGTGGTGACGACGACGTCGAAGTCCGGAATGCGCTCCTCGAGGGCGGCCTGCTGCTTCGCCTGCTGTTCGGGCGTGAGCTCGCTCGCGTAGCCGCCCTCCGTCTCCTCGGTTCGGACGCCGAGATCGAGGAACGCTGCACCGAGGCTCTCGACCTGCTCGGCGACCGCAGGGCGCACGTCGAACGCCGAGACGACTGCGCCGAGACGTCGTGCCGTGGCGATCGCCTGTAGCCCGGCGACCCCGGCGCCGATGACGAGCGCGCGGACGGGCGCGATCGTCCCGGCGGCGGTCATCAGCATGGGGAACAGCCGGGGGACGCGTTCTGCGGCGAGGACGACGGCCTTGTAGCCGGCGACGGTGGCTTGCGAGGAGAGGGCGTCCATCGATTGAGCGCGCGTGATGCGCGGGATCGACTCCATCGCGAAAGCGAGCACCCCCTGCGCGCGCAGTCGGGCCAGGCCATCCTCGTCTCCGAGCGGATCGAGAAAGCCCACGACGACGGTTCCGGAAGCCAGCTGCGCGAGCAGCTCGGGCTCGGGGCTCGCGACCGCGGCGACCACGGCGGCCGACTCGCCGAGCTCTGCGCGATCGGCGAGCTGCGCTCCAGCGCTCTCGTAGTCTGCGTCGGAGAAGCCTGCAGCGCTGCCTGCCGCATGCTCGACGCGGACCTCGAACCCTGTCTGAACGAGCTTCGCGACGGTCTCGGGGACGAGAGCAACGCGTCGCTCGCCCGCTGTCGTCTCCTTCGGAACCGCGACTCGCATGCGTGCAAACTCTATGGAGAGGTGGTCGCGAGCGCTCTGTGAACCATCAGAGGGAAGCCCAGACGTCGATCTTCGTGCGCGTCCTTCGGATCACCTCGTCGGTGAACGCGCTCGTGCCGGAGTGCCCGCCGAGGTCGGCGGTGCGAACGCCCTCCGCCACGGCTTCGAGACACGCCTCGCGGATCGCACGACCAGCCGTCTGCGTTGCCTCGTCCTCGGAGTGGGAGAGAAGTGCGGCGCCGGCGAGGATCATCGCCATGGGGTTGGCGACGTCCTTGCCCTCGAGCGCCGGGGCCGTCCCGTGCGCGGCTTCGGCCATCAACGCACTGGGCACGTAGTCGTCGCCGAACGCAACGAGGAGCGACTCCGACCCGGCGATCGAGCCGAACAGCGGGAGCACGAGGTCGGAGAGGATGTCGCCGTCGCGGTTGAGCGCCGGGATGACCATCGGGGCGCCGCTCGACGAGATGAGGAGCGCGAAGGTCGCGTCGATGAGCTGCGGTTCGTACGGCACGTCCGGATGCCGCGCCGCGGCCTCATCCATCTCCTCCTTGAGCATTCCCTCGTAGATCGGGCTCACGGTGTACTTCGGACCACCGAAGACTTTGGCGCCTGTCCGCTCCGCCTGGCGGAACGAGAACTCCGCGACCGCATGGCAGATGCGCCGCTCGATCCGCTCGGTGCGAAACGCGACCTCGTCTTCGCCCGCACCCTCGCGCCACTCCTTCGCTCCGTACGCGTCGCCCACCGCCATGCGGACGACCGAGATCGGCGCGTGGACGCCGCCCAGCGGTACCACGCCCGGTATGCGACGTCCCGTGCGCACGATCACCTTGCCGCCGATCTCCTCGCGCAGGATGCGGTTCGGCGACCCGACGTCGTCGGCGCCCTCGGGCGTCACGGTCGCCGCCTTCAGCCCGAGACCGCGCTCACGGACTGCGGTGGCGGCCTCGTGCACGACGGCGTTCTGCGTCGCGCGTCGGCCTTCGAGTGAGAGGTCGTACCGTTCGAACGTGACCTCGACGCCGGTGACGTCCGGTGCGAGGACTCGAAGCGCTTCTTCGAGCAACTCCTGCCCGGTCTGATCACCTTCGAGGACGACGATCGTCTGCACGGCCCGCATCCTACTCACGTCGAAGCTGCGAAATACCTCACGAGCATTGAACTTGCACTTTTCACCGAGCTTTTCTACGCTCACTGCCTCACGCAAGCAAACACAGAGGAGAAATAGATGGCGCGAAAGACAATTCTCGTCTGCGACAAGTGCTCGGCGGAAGTGCCCGAGAGTCGCGGCGCGGTGATGCGAATCAATTACACGGATGCACGGCGCGGGTCGAAGCAGGCGGATCTCTGCGACGACTGCGCCTCGGCGATGCCTGGTCAGGCAGTCGCGCGCCGCGGTCGTCGACCCAAGTCGGTGGCGTAGAACTGCATCGGCCGGGCCCTCGTGAGGCCCGGCCCCATTCCACGCTCTTTGCACAGAGTCCCGTGGCCGCGTACGAAAGCGTGCCCAGGGCCGGGACTACGATGGACCGATGGCCCTCTCGGTCGTCCTCGGCCCGGCACATGTCGGCAAGGTTGCCTTGCTCCTGGAGCGGTACCTCGACGTGCTCGAGGCCGACCCCTGGCTCCTCGTCCCGAACCGGATCGACGTCGACCGGGTCGAGCGCGACCTCGTGCGACGCCGTCCCGCGCTGCTCGCGGGGAACGTCGGCACGTTCGACGACCTCTTCCGGAAGCTGGCGGCCGATGAGCTTCCGACTGCATCGGAGGCACAGCGTGTAATCGCAGCGCGTCGGGCGGTCGCGCAGGTCGAACTCGACGAGCTCGCCGCCTCCGCTGTCACGGCCGGCTTCACCGAGACCTTGCTCCAGACGATCGGGGAGCTCGAGGCGGGGCTGGTCGACGCGAGGGAGGTTCGTGGCGATCTCGGTCGGCTCCTGAGGGCGTACCGGCTGGAGCTCGACACGCTCGGCCTGCGCGACCGCGACGGATTGCGGCGTCAGGCTGTCGAAAGGCTTCGGGGCGACTTCGCCGCGTGGGCCGGCTCGCCGGTATTCGCATACGGCTTCGAGGATCTCACCGGAGCCGAGTGGGCACTGCTCGAGGCTCTCGCCGCCCGCTCCGAGGTGACCGTGTCGATTCCATATGAGCCCGGCCGCGCGGCGTTCCAGGCGCTGACGGACACGGTGGCCGATTTGACCGACCTTGCGGAGGGACGACTCGAGGAGCTCCCGCGATCCGCGGGGTCGGCCACGTCGCAGGCTCTCGTACACATGGAGCGAGAGCTCTTCGCCGACGTACCGACTCGTCGTGCCAGCGCTGACGGCAGCATGCGGTTTCTCGAGGGCGCCGGCATGCGCGGGGCAGCCGAGCTCGTGGCGAGCGAGATCGCAGCGTCTCTGCGAGGCGGCATTCCTCCGGAGCGCATCGGCGTGATCTGCGAGTCGCCGGAACGGTGGCGCGTGCCCCTCGAGACGGCGGTGCGTCAGCTGGGTATCCCGTACGCGGTCGAGCACGGCGGTCGCCTCGGGGAGACACCGCTCGGCCGCGCTCTCGTCTCGATCCTGCGCTACGAGTGGCTGGGCGGCGGTCGTGGCGATCTCTTCGCCTTCCTCCGCTCGCCGTTCTCGGGCCTCGAGCGTCGTTCCGTCGACTTCGTCGAAGGTCGGCTGCGCGGCCGCGCCATCTCTGATCCCGCAAGGGTCGAGGAGGAGAGCGAGCGGCTACGCGGAGCGCCTGTACCTGCGCTCGTCTCGTTCCGAGCCGAGCCCGAGCCGGTCATGGCGGTGCGTGTGCTGCTCGGGATCATGGTGCGCAACGCCTGGGGCCTCGATGCGCCACCGACGAGGGACGCCGCGCGCACCGACGCGCGCGCATATCGCGCCGCGGCGCGGGTCGTGAGGGAGCTGCAGGCGCTCGGAGTCGGGGGCGTGACGATCGCCGCCGAAGACGTGATCGCCGCGCTCGAACGGACGCGCGTGGCGCCCGACCCGCCGGCGACAGGCCGAGTCTCGATTCTCGACCATGAGCGCGCACGGACGCGGTCGTTCGACACGGTCTTCGTGGTGGGACTGGAGGAGGGTGCGTTTCCGCGTCGGGCGCGCCCGTCGCCGTTGCTTCACGACAACCTGCGCGAGGAGCTCGGGCTCCGCCGAGCACAGGCGGACGCAGTCGCGCGCGACCGGTACCTCTTCTACACGTCGTGCACGCGCGCGAGCCACCGGCTCGTGCTCGTGCGCGAGGCTGTGCGGGACGACGGAACACCGCGAGAGCCGAGCCC
>Ga0075343_1000059_pt1 | contig 22503 bp, 25 predicted proteins | sample RushOxbow_ThreeS_2_FD_120072 | JGI IMG/M metagenome (GOLD analysis project Ga0075343, IMG submission 120072) | Natural and restored wetland microbial communities from the San Francisco Bay, California, USA, that impact long-term carbon... | ecosystem: Environmental > Terrestrial > Soil >...
ATCGACGCGGCAGCCATCGCGGCGCTCTTCGGCGGTGGCGGGCATGCACAGGCCGCGTCGGCGATCGCGCGCGCCGAGCTCTCGGCCGTGCGAGACCCGGTCGTGCGCGCCCTCGGCGCATCGCGCTCGGGTACGCGAACCGCAAGCCAGGTCATGTCCGCGCCGGCCCGTGCCGTCGACCCCGAGACGACGGTTGCCGAGGCGATGACGCTCTGTCGGCGGCACGGACAGAGCGGTGTGTTCGTCGTCGACGACGGGAAGCTCGTCGGCGGCGTGAGCCGCGAGGATCTCGACAAGGCGATCGGCCACGACCTCGCACATGCACCGGTGCGTGGTGTGATGAGCCGTGACGTCGTGCGCTCCGAAGAGGACGCCACGCTCGCGGAGCTCCGGTCGCTCGTCACGAGCGCGGAGGACGGGCGGGTCGCAGTCGTGCGGAGGGACGAGCTCGTGGGCGTCGTGAGTCGCGCCGACCTGCTCCGCGCCCTCGAAGGGGTAGTGCCGCGCGCGTCGGAGCAGGAGGACAGCATTGCCGACTCGCTTCGAGCGAGCGCGCGGCTCGAGTCGGTGCTCGAAGCAGTGGCATCACTCGGCGGTGGCGCGGACGCCGCCTACCTCGTCGGCGGCACCGTTCGCGACCTTCTCCTCGGCGAGGAGAGCTTCGACGTCGACATCGCCGTCGAGGGCGACGCGATCGCGTTCGCCTATGCGCTCGCGGAGGCGCTCGGCGGGCGGGCAACGCCACATCGCAGATTCGGTACCGCGGTCATCTCCCACGGCGACGGTGAGCACGTGGACGTGGTCACGACGCGAACGGAGTTCTACGACGCCCCCGGGGCTCTGCCGACCGTCGAGCGTGCGGGCCTCCGCGAGGATCTCTTCCGCCGTGACTTCACGATAAACGCCATGGCTGCAGCGCTCGCTCCGCACGACTTCGGACGACTGGTCGATCCGCACGGAGGGCGGGCAGACCTGGTCGCCGGGATCGTACGAGTCCTCCACAACCTCTCGTTCATCGAGGACCCGACGCGGATCTTCCGCGGCGTGCGGTACGAGGCTCGCTTCGGGTTCCGCTTCGACGAGCACTCGGCCGCACTGCTGCGCAGCTGCATCGACCTGGGGCTCGTCGGCGACCTTGCCTCGTCGCGGCTGCGCGACGAGCTCGTCACCCTGCTGGAGGATGCCGCGGCGCCTACGGGCATCCGGCGGCTCGGCGAGCTCGGTGCCGATCGGGCGATCCATGCGCGCCTGCGCGGCGACGACGAGGCTGTCGCGCTGTTCGAGCGCGCGGTGACGTTGCGCGACGAGCTCGGGGTCGAGGTCCCGACGTGGCGGATCGGGCTCGCGGCGCTCGCCCGAGACCTCACGGCCGACGAAGCGTATGACTGGCTCGACCGTCTGAAGGTGAGGCGTCGTGACGGTGAGCTCGTCGTCGGGGCGATCGTCGTCGCACCGAGAATCGTCGAGCGACTACGCGCGGAGTCGGTCGAGCCAGCCGACGTGGTCGCTCTCGCGGATCGCTTCGCGCCAGATGCGCCCCTCTTGGCGCTCGCTCTCGACGATCGGCGCGAGCTGCGCGACTACTTCGCGGGACTGAGGGACGTGCGCCTCGAGATCGGAGGTGCCGACCTGATCGCGCTCGGGCTGCCGGAGTCCCCGCGTATCGGGGACGTCCTCGACGAGATCCGCCGGCGAAAGCTGAACGGCGAGCTGGCCGGAAGGGATGCAGAGCTCGCCGCTGCGCGCGAGCTCGTCGAGGCCGACACCCCATGACTGTCGCGACCGCGCAGGAGATCGCCGAGCGCTACGGACGCGTCCGGGCGGAGGTCGGTTCGGGTGTGACCGTCGTTGTTGCCACGAAGTACGTCACGCCCGACGAGCTGGGAGTGCTCGCAGAGGCGGGCGTGGAGGTGGTCGGCGAGAACCGCGCGCAGGATCTCGAGCGCAAGCACGCACTCCACGGCGACGCATTCCGCTGGCATTTCATCGGACACCTGCAGTCGAACAAGGTCAAGGTGGTGAACCAGCTCTGCGAGCTCGTGCACTCGGTCGGGTCCGACTCGTCGGCTCGCCGCGTGGAGATCCCTGCACTGCTCGAGGTGAACCTGTCCGGAGAGGAGTCGAAGTCTGGTGTGCGGCCGGAGGAGATCGGTGCGTACGTCAGGCAGTACCCCCTCATTCGCGGGTTGATGACGATGCCCCCGCTGGCGCCGGATCCCGAAGCATCGCGGCCGACGTTCCGCCGCCTCCGCGAGCTCGCGACCCGGCACGGCCTGGCCGAGCTGAGCATGGGGACGTCCCAGGACTACCGCGTCGCCGTCGAGGAGGGGGCGACACTCATCCGCGTCGGAGCGGCGATCTTCGCGCCCAAGCAGGGCTAGACTGCCCCGGTCATGGGCTTGGGCGACCTCTGGAACCGCACGCTGGTGTACTTCGGCATCGCCGAGGACGAGGAGTGGGACGATCTCGACCTCGAGACGAGCGAGCAACAGCTCGAGGACAGCTACCGTCGCCGTGACCGCCACAACGTTCGGCGCCTTCCGAGCTCCGAGGCCGAGGGCTGGGAGTCCGAGGAGTCCGCGGTCGCCACGCAGCCTGCGCGCCGCGAGCGCTCGGCCCGCCTACGCAGCGTCACCGCACCCGCACCGGCCAAGGTGCACCTCGTCGTGCCGCGCGCGTTCAACGATGCGAAGGGGATTGCCGACCGGTTCAAGGCGCAGATCCCGGTGATCATCAATCTCCAGAGCGCGGATACCGAGCTCTCGAAGCGGCTGATCGACTTCGCGAGCGGTCTCACCTACGCGCTCGACGGCAACATGCAGCGAGTTGCCGACAAGGTGTTCCTGCTCACGCCGCGTGACGTCGAGCTTTCGGCCGAGGAGCGCGCGCAGGCCCTGGCGCGCGGCGGCTTCTACAACCAGGCCTGACCGCAGCAGGGCAGGCGCTGAGCGCAAGGAACCGCGCTCCGCGCGGCGAATTCGCGCCCGATGGGCGCACAGTTCTTCATGGGGCTCCTCGGGGACACGGCGTCGTCGCTGCAGAGCTTCGTCACCGTGTTCACGTCGATCTACATCCTGTGCATCCTCGCCTACGTGCTGCTGTCGTGGGTCCAGCTGCCGTACTCCGGTGTGTTCGCAACTGTGCAACGATTCCTGGACGAAGTCGTCCGTCCCTACCTCAACATCTTCCGGGGTCGACTACCGACGCTCGGGCCACTCGACCTGTCACCGATCGTGGCCGTCGTCGTCCTGCTCGTTGCGGCACGAGTCGTCAACGCCCTGATCGGGGCTCTCCTCTAGGAGGTCACATGCCGCTCACCCCTGTCGAGATCAGACACATCGAGATGAGACGCGCCTGGCTGCGCGGGTACCGGCGGAAGCCCGTCGACCAGCTCCTCGAGGAGATCGCCGACTCCTTCGAGGACGTCTGGCGCGAACGTGCGGACCTGTCCGATCGGCTCGAGGATCTCGAGGCCGAAGCCGCGAAGCACCGCGAGCTCGAAGCGCTGCTGCGCTCGACGCTCGTGTCCGCCGAGCGCGCTGCTCAGGACATGAAGGAGCAGGCGCGGCGCGAGTCGGACCTGATCGTGCAGGAGGCCCACGCCGAGGCACGGCGTGTCACGCGCGAGTCGATCGCCGAGAAGCGGCGCCTCGAAGAGGATGTGGTGCGGATCCGTGCACAGCTGCGCGCCTCCTTCGAGTCGCTAGGTGAGGAGTGGCCCGGCGACGCGCCGACGAAGGCCGAGGACGGGGCGCAGACCCAGATCACACGACCGACCGCGGTCGACGACGTCAGCGAGAGCGGTATCCGCAAGGTCGCCGGCTGATCGCCGGCTGAACCACGCGGCGGCGACTCCGGCGCCGTCTATCCTTGCCCCGTGGGTGTCGATCTCGAGCACTTCCGCGGGCTGCTCGAGAGCGAGCGCGACCGCCTCCGCCATGCACGCGAAGCGGTACATCACGAGGGCTCCCTCCTCGAGGAGTCCGGCGACCTCGCGATCGGCTCCGGTGACCACATCGCCGACAGCGCGACGGAGACGTTCATGCGCGAGCTCGACGAGGGTCTCGAGGAGAACGCCGACCACCTTCTGGGGGAGATCGAAGCCGCCCTCGTCCGCATGGAGGAGGGGACGTACGGTCTTTGCACGAGGTGCGGCAAGCCGATCGCGACCGAGCGGCTCGAAGCGGTGCCGTACGCGACGCTCTGCATCGACGACAAGCGAGCGCTCGAAAGCGGAACATGAGCGAACCGGCGCCGTCGCAGCCGCCAACCGTCGACGTCCGAGTCGGCTCGACGGCGAACGCACTGCAACCTGTCTCCTCCGCCGAGCAGCCGATCGGGGCCGGAGCGACGCAATGGCTCGTGTTGACCCTCGTCGCAGGGGCGGCTGTCATCGCCGATCAGCTGACGAAACAAGTCGTGGGCAGGACACTCGCGCTCGGGGAGAGCGTCGACATCGTCGGCCCGTTCTCGATCCACCACGTGCAGAACTCGGGCATCGCTTTCGGCCTGTTCTCGAGTCGAACGTCGATCGTGATCGCGATCACGGCCGTGGCGGTATGCGCGATGCTCGTCTTCTTCGCACGCTCGGGTGGCCGGCATCCGGTTCTGCCGGCGGCGCTCGGGCTCGTGCTCGGCGGGAGCATCGCGAACCTCATCGACCGTATCCGCCTCGGTCATGTCACCGACTTCCTCGACCTCGTCGCTTGGCCGGCGTTCAATCTCGCCGACACCTTCATCGTCGTCGGCGTCGCGATTCTCTTCGGAGCGCTGGCTCTCGGTGACCGCTCACACCGGATGCATGGCTCTCGCGGTGGCGACGCTTCGCTTCGTCGTCGCTGACGCGGACACCGGGTCGCGCCTCGACCGAGTCCTCGCCTCCCGTCCCGAAATCGGAACGCGGTCGCTCGCGGAGCGACTCGTCGAGGAGGGAGCGGTCAGCGTGGACGGCGAGGCACGCTCCAAGAGCCATCGGGTCGACGCCGGTGCCGTGATCGTCGTCGAGGTTCCTGCTCCCGCGATCCTCGACGCGGAGCCGGTGACCGTCCCGCTCCCGTACGTGGACGACCACCTCGTGGTGGTCGACAAGCCGGCGGGGCTGACCATGCATCCCGGCGCCGGGGCTCTCGCGGGAACGCTCGCTTCGCAACTCATCACCTTGGGCGCGGCCGGGGGCGACAACCCCGAGCGGCCGGGGATCGTCCATCGGCTCGATCGAGAGACATCCGGACTGCTCGTCGTCGCTCGCTCGGAAACCGTCTTCGCGGAGCTCCAGCGAGCGATTCGTGCGCGCGAGGTCGAGCGTAGGTACCTCGCACTCGTACGCGGAACGCCGCGCTCGCGGACCGGGCGGATCGACGCACCGATCGGGCGTGACCGGCGCGATCCCACGAAGCGGTCGCTCGATACCGAGGAGCCGCGCGACGCCGTCACCTGGTTCGAGGTCGTCGAGCACCTCGGCGAACGCGTGCTGCTCGACGTGCGGCTCGAGACGGGCCGAACGCACCAGATCCGCGTGCACCTGGCGGCGATCGACCTTCCTGTGTGCGGGGACTCCACGTACGGGGTGAAGGGCGACCTCGAGCTCGTCCGCCAGTTCCTGCACGCGCACCGCCTGCGCTTCACGCATCCGGTCACGGGCGACGTCCTCGACCTGGAGTCGTCGCTACCCCCGGATCTCGCCGCGGCGCTCGAGCACGCCCGCGCCGCGTAAAGACACATCTCGACAGCTACAATCGCGCGGTTCGTTCGTCCCTTCGACCCGGCGATCAGCCGTGGCGGGGGTGCCGTCGCTCTGCGCGCGGTTCCGCCCGGCCCGTCGGCGTACTGCACTCAAACCAATCGGAAAGGGGCTGATCGCGTGTCAGTCGTCACGATGCGAGAGCTGCTGGAGGCCGGTGTCCACTTCGGCCATCAGACGCGTCGCTGGAACCCCAAGATGCGCCGCTACATCTTCGGTGAGCGAGGCGGCATCTACATCATCGATCTCACGAAGACGCAGGAGCTGCTCGAGGAGGCCCACGAGTTCGCGCGGAACATCGCCGAGCGCAACGGGACGATCCTCTTCGTCGGCACCAAGAAGCAGGCCCAGAACGCGGTCGCGGAGAACGCGTCGCGCGTCGGCATGCCATACGTGTCGAACCGCTGGCTCGGCGGTCTCCTCACGAACTGGCGCACGATCTCCGAGCGCATTGCCTACCTCCATGACCTGCGGCGCCTGAAGGCCGACGGGCAGCTCGACCTGCTCCCCTCGAAGGAGCGGATCGGGATGGAGGCCGACCTCGAGAAGCTCGAGGCGAACCTCGGAGGTGTCGCGGACATGAAGCGCCAGCCGGATGCGGTCTTCGTCATCGACCTCAAGAAGGAGCTGCTCGCGGTGCGGGAGACGCATCGGCTCGGCGTCCCGGTCATCGGGCTCGTCGACACGAACGCCGATCCCGACGAGGCTGAATTCGTGATCCCGGGGAACGACGACGCGATCCGCTCCTGCGACCTGATCGCGCGCGTCGTCGCCGACGGCATCGCCGCGGGTCGCTCGAAGGTCACGACAACGGAGATGGCTGCCGCTGCGGCAGCCGAGCCCGAGGCCGCGGAAGCGTCCGCCGATGAGGAGAGTCGGACGGAGGTTCCGGAGGCCGAGCTCGAGCCCGTAGCGGTGGTCGAAGGAGGAGAGTCGGAGTGAGCACCACGATCAATGCGTCCCTCGTCAAGGAGCTCCGCGATGCGACGGGAGCGGGGATGATGGACTGCAAGCGCGCCCTCGAGGAGACCGCGGGCGATCTCGACGCCGCCCGCACGCTTCTGCGCGAGCGCGGCATGGCGTCCGCGGGCAAGCGCGCCGGACGCGCGACGACCGAGGGGCTCGTCGGCTTCATCGTCGACGGGAACATCGGCTCGATCGCCGGCATCGGCTGCGAGACCGAACCGGTGTCGAAGAACGACGAGTTCCAGGGCTTCGCGGAGCGCGTGCTGCGTGCCGTCCATGCCGCCGGCGGCGGCGCAGTCGACGGGTTCGAGGACGAGCGGATCGACCTCGTCGCGAAGCTCGGCGAGAACATCGTGGTGGTCGGCGCCGACCGGTTCGAGGCGCCCGACGGCCACGTCGTGGCGGCGTATGCGCATCCGCCGGCCAACAAGATCGGTGTGCTCGTCGAGCTGAACGGTGGAACCGAGGAGCTCGGGCGCCAGCTCGCGATGCACATCTCGTTCGCCGCACCCGAATGGACGAGTCGGAAAGACGTGCCGGCCGACGTGCTCGAAGCGGAGCGCTCGATCTACCTGAACTCGGACGAGGTGCAGTCGAAGCCCGAGGCGGCGCGTGAGAAGATCGTCGACGGCATGCTGAACAAGCGGTTCTTCGCGGCAACGCCGGGCGGCGCACTCGTCGAGCAAGCCTGGATCCACGAGCCTTCGAAGACGGTTGGCCAGGCGCTGCAGGACGCGGGCGCATCGGTCGTGCGGTTCGCTCGGATCTCCGTCGCGGGCTCGTGAGCAGTCAAACCGACGCGGTCACAGAACCAGCCAAGAGCACGGCGGGAACGCCCTTTCGCCGGGCCTTGCTGAAGCTGTCCGGCGAAGCGCTTCTCGGCGGCCGCGAGTACGGCATCGACCCGACGACGGTGACGACGATCTCCGAAGAGATCGTCGCGATCCACGCGGCGGGCACCGAGATCGCTGTCGTCGTCGGCGCCGGGAACATCTACCGCGGGATGGCGGCTGCCGCGGAGGGCATGGATCGCGCGACCGCGGACTACGCGGGGATGCTGGCGACGTTGCTCAACGCCCTGTCGCTGCAGGACGCGCTGGAGCGGCTCGGCGTGAATACCCGCGTCCAGTCCGCCATCGCCGTGTCAGAGGTCGCCGAGCCGTACATTCGCCGACGGGCGATCCGCCATCTGGAGAAGGAGCGCGTCGTCATCTTCGCGGCAGGCACGGGGAATCCGTTCTTCACGACGGACACGGCCGCGGCGTTGCGGGCGCTCGAGATCGGCGCGGAGGCGATTCTCATGGCCAAGAACAACGTGCAGGGCGTCTACGACGGTGATCCGAACGAGGATCCGACAGCGCAGTTCCTCCCGGAGCTCACGCACCTCGAGGCGATCGAGCGGGGTCTCAGGGTGATGGACACGACCGCGCTGTCTCTCTGCATGGATAACGGTCTTCCCATCCACGTGTTCGAGCTTGCGAAGGGCAACATCCGGCGCGTCGCAGCGGGCGAGCGCGTCGGCACTCTCATCTCGACTCCTTAGGAGGCGCGCATGGCTGCGATCGAGGACTTCCTCGCGGACGCCAAGAGGCGGATGGACAAGTCGATCGAGGCGACTCACCACGAGTTCAACTCGATCCGCACCGGGCGAGCGTCTCCGGCCCTCCTCGACCGCATCACGATCGACTACTACGGAACGCCAACTCCGCTCAAGAGCCTCGCGTCGATCTCCGCTCCCGAGGCGCGCCTGCTCGTCGTCCAGCCGTTCGACCCCGGCGCGATCAAGAACATCGAGCGCGCGGTTCAGGAGTCCGACCTCGGACTGACGCCGTCCAACGACGGCAAGGTCGTGCGGCTCCCGATCCCCGCGCTGACGGAAGAGCGCCGGAAGGATCTCGTGAAGGTCGTGCGGCGGGTGGCGGAGGACGGGAAGGTCGCGGTTCGCAACGTCCGCCGCGACGTCATGCAGCATCTCAAGGAGCTCGTCGTCAACGGTGACGTCGGCGACGACGAGGAGCGGCGCGCCGAGACGCAGGTGCAGAAGCTCACCGACGAGCACACGAAGACGATCGACGACCTCTTGAAGGTGAAAGAGGCCGAGATCATGGAGGTCTGACGCTGCCCGACGACGCGGCACAGGCAGCCCGCAGCGTCGCGATCATCATGGACGGCAACGGGCGCTGGGCGACGGCCCGCGGCCTCCCGGTGGCCGAGGGGCATCGCGAGGGCGCCCGTGCGCTCCGCCGCACCGTCGAAGCCGCGATCGAGTTCGGAATCGACTCACTCGCCGTGTATGCGTTCTCCACCGAGAACTGGGCGCGTCCTGACGACGAGGTCGAGTCGATCATGGAGCTCATGGACCGGACGATCGAACGTGAGCTCCCCGACCTCGCAAAGCAGGGCGTTCGCACGCGCTTCTTCGGCCGGCGCGACCGCGTGCCCGACGAGCTACGCGGCAAGATCGAGCGACTCGAGACCGAGACGGCCCATCTCGACCGCCTCAACCTCTGGATCGCCTTCGACTACGGAGGCCGCGCGGAGCTTGTGGAAGCGGTGCGCACGATCCTTGACGAAGGGGTCAGACCCCAGGACATGTCCGAAGCGGACCTCGCAGCTCGTCTCTATGCCCCCGATCTGCCTGATCCGGATCTGGTGATCCGCACGTCCGGGGAACAGCGCCTGTCGAACTTCCTGCTCTGGCAGTCGGCGTACTCGGAGCTCGTCTTCGACGACACGCTCTGGCCGGACTTCGGCGAGGAGCAGTTGCGCGTAGCGCTGGACGAGTACACGCGGCGCGGCCGAAGGTTCGGCGCGCGATGAGCCCGCTGCTGTCGCGCGTCGTCGTCGCGGCGATCCTGCTGCCGCTCGTCATCGGACTCGTCTACCTCGGCGGCTGGTGGCTCTTGGGGCTCGCTCTCGTCGGCGGCCTCCTGGCGCTCCACGAGCTGTACGTGATGACGCGCAACCTGCGGCCGCTCGTCCTCGGCGGCTACCTCGGGTTCGCACTGACGCTGCTCGGACTCCAGCTCGGGGGCCTTCCGTGGATGCTCGGTGGCCTTCTCTCGACGTTCGTGTTCGGGTTCATCGTGTACGGCCTGGGTGGAGTGCGGCAGTCGGCGACCACGTCGTTCGCGGTCACGCTCCTCGGTGTCGCCTGGGTGGGGGCGGGCATCGGCTCCTTGCTCCTCATCCGCGATATCCCCGAGTTCGGATTCTGGGCGGTCATGGCCGTCCTGTTCACCGTGTTCGCGGCCGACACGGGTGCGTTCTTCGTCGGGCGAACGCTCGGGCGGCACCGAATGGCACCCGCGATCTCACCGAAGAAGTCGTGGGAAGGTCTCGCGGGCGGGCTCGTCGCGGCGATCCTCGTGGCCTTCGTCGTCCTCTACCGCGATCGCGAGGAGTTCCTGTCGATCCCGCAATCGCTCCTGCTCGGGCTCGTGGTCGCACTCGCTGCGGTCCTCGGCGACCTCTTCGAGTCGGCCGTCAAACGTGATCTCGAGATCAAGGATTCCGGACGTGTGCTCGGCGGACACGGCGGCATGCTGGATCGCCTCGACTCGCTCCTCTGGGCGGGGCCTGCCGCGTACTTCACGATCCTCGCGTTCGGGAGCACGTAGCCGTGCCTGAACACAGCCGCGGTTAGCCTTCCCCCGTGCGCGAGAGACGAATTGCCCTGCTCGGGGCCACGGGATCCATCGGGCGCCAGGCGCTCGAGGTGATCGCCGCGAGCCCAGGGCTGTCGGTCTGCGCGATCGCCTCGGGCACGAGGCCGATCGACGGGCTCGCGGCCAACTTCGATGTCGAGCACGCGCAGGTCGGTGGCGACGTCGTCGAGTTGTTGGAGCGCGCCGAGCCGGACCTCGTACTCAACGCGATCGTGGGCTTCGCCGGTATCGGCGCCACGCTGTGGGCGCTCGAGCACGGGGTGAGCTTGGCACTGGCGAACAAGGAGAGTCTCGTCGCCGCCGGAGACCTCGCCCTCGACGCGTGGAAGCGGGGCGGGGGGCTCCTGCTCCCGGTCGACAGCGAGCACTCCGCGCTCTTCCAGTGTCTCGACGGGCATGGGCCGGGGAGCGTCGACTCCGTCGTCCTCACCGCCTCCGGCGGGCCGTTTCGGAACCACACACCTGACGAACTCGAGCACGTGACCGTGGAAGAGGCTCTGGCGCATCCGACGTGGTCCATGGGGCCGAAGATCACCGTCGACTCGGCGACGCTCGCGAACAAAGGGCTCGAGCTCATCGAAGCCCACTTCCTGTTCGGCCTCGACTACGACCGGATCGAAGTCGTCGTCCATCCGACATCCGTCGTCCACGCGCTGGTGCGCCTCCGCGACGGTGCGGCGCTCGCCCATCTCGGCTATCCGGACATGCGCGTGCCGATCTCCTACGCGCTCACCTATCCCGAGCGCCGTGCGACGCCCGTTCCCGGGCTCGACTTCTCGGCCGGTCTCCAGCTCGAGTTCGAACCGCCCGATCTCGAGCGGTTCCCGCTGCTCCGCCTCGCGCGCGAGGCGGGGGAGAGGGGCGGAACGTTCCCGTGTGCGTATAACGCGGCCAACGAGGTGGCGGTGGCGGCGTTCCTCGACGGGAGCATTCGCTTTCTCGACATCGCGGCGCTCGTCGCGGACGCGCTCGATGCCACGGACGGCGCCCCCGTGACTCACCTCGCGGGGCTCATGACCGCCGACGGGGAGGCCCGGCGCCTCGCAGCGGGAAGAGTGGCGGCAGCACGATGAGTTTCGTCATCGCCATCCTCGGCCTCGCGTTCCTCATCCTCGTGCACGAGGCGGGGCACTTCTTCGCTTCGCGCGCTGTGGGGCTGCGCCCGCGCCGCTTCTACGTCGGTTTCCCGCCGGCCATCGCCAAGACCACCCGCAACGGCATCGAATACGGAGTCGGCGCGATCCCGCTCGGTGGCTTCGTGACGATCCCGGGCATGCACAAGCCCATTCCGCACGACGCGGAGCGGCGGTTCGGGCGCGCGGTCGAGGAGGCTCCGACCCTCGCCGGACCCGTCGACCGCGTGAGGCGTGCCCTCGACGGCGACGACCTTCAGGCGGGTCTCTACGCGCTGGATGACCTCGAGGACGCGATGCGGAACGTGACGCTCTCTCCCGGCGCCCACTCGTCGGCGGAGAAGGGGCTCACCGAGCTCCGGGATGCGCTCGGACCGGACGCGTACTGGAAGGCAGCGACGTGGAAGCGGCTCGTCGCAATCGGGGCGGGACCGGCGGCGAACATCCTCCTGACGATCGTCGTCTTCACAGCGCTCTTCATGACCGTGGCCGGTGAGGCGACGAGGACTGTCGCGTCCGTTGCGCCCGAGATCACGCAGGGTGTCGAATCCCCGGCGCAGGTGATCGGACTGCAGGCGGGCGATCGGATCGTCGCGATCGACGGGACGCCGGTAGCGGCCGACGAGATCGCGGACAGGATCAATGCCTCCGCCGGTTCGGAGCTGACCCTCACGGTCGTCCGTGACGGGGGCGAGCTGACACTCGGTCCGATCGCGGGTCAGCTCGTCGACGAGCGGTACCGGCTCGGATTCGGGCTCGATGGAACCGGGCTCGGACTCGTTCCCGCTCTCGGGCGGTCGATCGAGGTGACCGGACTCGTCGCGAAGGAGATCGTGAAGTCCCTCGGTCGCCTCGTGTCGGGTGACGGGCGCGAGGAGGTGTCGAGCCCGATCGGGATCACGCAGGCATCGTCGGATGCGGTCGAGCGTGGAGCGGAGAGCTACCTCTGGGTGCTCGGGCTGATCTCGCTCTCACTGGCACTCCTGAACCTGCTTCCACTGCTGCCGCTCGACGGCGGGCACATCCTCTTCACGCTCATCGAGGGAGCACGCGGGAAGTTCTTGAAGCGCGAGGTCTACGAGCGCGTCTCGATGGTCGGCCTGGCGGTCGTGCTGCTGCTCTTCTTCGTGGGCCTCTCGAACGACATCGGGAAGCTCTCGTAGGCCGTTTTGGACACGCAGGGGTCAGACCCTAAGGGTCTGACCCCTGGATTGTCCCCTTCGGACAGCAGGGCGTCGAGACCAGGCCGGGGATCTTGCGCCGGGGTCTGACCCCTCACCTGTCCCGTACAGCCGGCGATACCCTCTAGCTCGTGGCGAGCGCAGTCCAGATCCGAGTCGGCGACGTCCTCATCGGCGGGGGCGCTCCCCCGGTCGTGCAGTCGATGACCTTGACGAAGACGCACGACGTGCCGGCGACGACGGCGCAGATCGCGGCGCTTGCCTCTGCCGGATGTGAACTCGTACGCGTCGCCGTGCCCAAGAACGAGGACGCTGCCGCGCTGCCACTCATCGTCCGACTTTCGCCGATCCCGGTCATCGCCGACATCCACTTCAACGCGTCGCTGGCCCTCAAGGCGATCGAAGCGGGGGTGGCTGCCGTCCGCATCAACCCGGGCAACATCGGCGGGCCGGACAAGGTCGAGCTGGTCGTCCGCGCGGCGAAGAGCGCCGGTATCCCGATGCGGATCGGCGCGAACTCCGGCTCGCTCCCGAAGCACCTGCACGCTCTCGCACAGCAGGATCAGGCCGAAGCCCTCGTCGCCGCCGCACTCGAGGAGGTGGAGCTGCTCGAGAAGCTCGAGTACCGCGACTTCAAGATCTCCGTCAAGGCGACACACGTGCCGACGATGATCCGCGCGTACCGCATGCTCTCGGCGAAGGTCCCGTACCCACTTCATCTCGGCGTCACCGAGGCGGGTACGGAGTTCGCAGGCGCGATCAAGAGCTCGGTCGGCATCGGCTCTCTCCTGGCCGACGGGATCGGAGACACGCTGCGCGTCTCGCTGACCGCCGACCCGGTCAAGGAAGTCGAGGTCGCCTGGGAGATCCTCAAGGCGCTCGGCCTGCGCGAGCGCGGCCCCGTGATGATCGCGTGCCCCTCGTGCGGTCGGGACAACGTCGGCGTCGAGAGCCTCGCGCGAGTCGTCGAGGAGCGCTTGCGCCTGTACCCGGAGGCGTTCGAGGTCGCCGTCATGGGGTGTGCGGTCAACGGACCGGGGGAGGCGGGCGACGCCGACTTCGGCATCGCCGGCGGACGCGATGTCGGCTTCGTGTACGCGCACGGTCGCGTCCTGAAGAAGGTGCCCTCGGAGACGCTCATCGACGAGCTCTTCGTCGAGATCGACCGCTGGCTCGCGGACGGCATGAAGCGCCCAAAGCGCCTCAAGATGGCCAAGCCGGCGGCGCTCGCGATGGCCGAGGCCAGCCTGATCCCACTCGACTAGCCTTCGCGCCTTCATGATCGCCCGGCAGTCGACCCTCTTCATTCCAACTCTGCGCGAGGCGCCTGCTGACGCCGAGGCCGTCTCGCACAAGCTGCTCGTCCGCGGCGGCTACATCCGGCAGGTGAGCGCCGGGGTCTGGACGTTCCTGCCCCTCGGCTGGCGTGTGCACCAGAAGGTCGTTCAGATCATCCGCGAGGAGATGGATGCGATCGGCGGGCAGGAGATGTTGATGCCCGTACTCACGCCGCTCGAGCTCTGGCAGCACACGAAGCGCGACCACATCGGGGAGGTCTTCCGCCTCAAGGATCGGACGGGGCGCGACTACGTCCTCCCGATGACCCACGAGGAGACGGTCACCTTCCACGCGAAGGAGTTGGCGAGCTACAGGCAGCTGCCACAGCTTCTCTACCACTTCTCGATCAAGGAGCGGGATGAGCTGCGCTCGCGCGGCGGGCTTCTGCGGCTCCGCGAGTTCATCATGAAGGACGCCTACTCGTTCGACCGCGACGAAGCGGGACTGGACGTGGCCTTCCGACGGTGCGAGGAGGCGTACCACCGCATGTACCAGCGCGCCGGGCTGGCGTATTCGGCAGTGCAGGCCGAGTCCGGGATGATGGGCGGCAAGGAGTCCATCGACTTCCTCGCGCCGTCCGGCTCGGGCGAGAACACGCTCGTCACGTGCGAGAACGGTGACTTCGCCGCCGATCTCGAGGTCGCGCGCGGCATTCCGCGGAAGCCCGATCTCCCCGAGTCGCTTGCCGCCCCGAAGGAGGTCGCAACTCCGGGTGTCACGACGATCGAGGCACTCGCCGAGATGCTCGGCATCGACGCTGCGGCGACATCCAAGGCGATGCCCGTCATGACGAACGACGGACGGCTCGTCCTCGGACTCGTCCGTGGCGACGATCGACTCGCCGAGCCCAAGATGACGGCGGCGCTCGAGGCGGACTACCGTCCCGCAACCGACGAGGAGATCCGCGCTGCGTTCGGTGCGGGCGGTGGCTCGCTCGGCCCGGTCGGAATCGAGGTCGAGGTGATTGCCGACGAAGCGCTGCGGAGCGGACAGTTCGTTGCAGGTGCGAACCGCGACGGCTGGCATCTCCTCGGCGTGGAGGCCGGGCGCGACTACGAGCCGCGCTTCGCGGACCTCCGCGAAGCGAGACACGGAGATGCGTGCCCGAACTGTGGCGGAGAGCTCCGCTTCCAGACCGCCATCGAGATCGGCCACATCTTCAAGTTCAACGATCGCTACTCGACGCCCCTCGGCGCGACCTTCCTCGACGAGGATGGTGCAGAGAAACCGCTCATCGGCGGGAGCTACGGAGTAGGGCCGGCCCGCATGATGGCGGCTGCGGTCGAGCAGTACCACGACGAGAACGGGATCGTCTGGCCCGCCGCGGTCGCACCGTACGACGTTCACGTTCTCGCGCTCCACGGCGGCTCCGACGAGGTGCTGGGGTTGGCCGACGCCGTGGCGAGCACGCTCGACGAGGCCGGCCACCAGGTGCTCTTGGACGATCGCGACGAGCGTCCCGGGGAGAAGTTCGCCGACGCGGATCTCATCGGCTGTCCGCTGCGCATCATCGTCGGAAAGAAGTCTCTCGACGATCGCTCGGTGGACGTGCGGCGCCGAGACGGCTCGGACGAGTCGCGCGTACCGGCTGCGGACGTGCTGAAATGGGCAGGGCAGGCTTGATGGCGAGACGGCGCAGATACTCGGACGACCCCTTCGGCCCGACGATCGAGCGGCTGATGGAAGAGACGGCGACGACCTACCGCGGTCTCGCCGCGAAGGCGGATCTCTCCGCGGGGTACCTCAATCACATCGTCCACGGCAACCGCCCGGTTCCGTCGAACGACGTGATCGCGCGCATCGCCGAGTCGCTCGGCGTCGAGGCCGAGCACTTCCGCGAATACCGGATCCGCGTCATCACCGAGAAGCTCGAGACGATGCCCGAGCTCATCGATCGGCTCTACAAGCGCCTCGCGTAGTCCTTCGACGCCGGGAACGGCGGAACCGGGTGCCCGACCTCACGGCTGACACCTCCACGGATAACTTCGCCATGTCCCATACGTACTAGAGGGCAGAGTGCGCAGCCGCCCCGATGTCGAGCTCGTCGTCCTCGCCCGCGAGGGATCGCGAGAGGCCGCCGGAGTCCTCTTCGACCGGTACTGGACTCTCGCGTGGCGCGCGGCCTACGCGATCACCGCCGACCGCGGTCTCGCCGACGACGCAGGGCAAGAAGCGTTCGTCAAGGCGTTCTCCGCGCTCGACCGCTTCGACGAGAACCTGCCGTTCGCACCCTGGCTGAAGCGCATCACGATCAACGCCGCGGTCGACTCCCTCCGTCGACACCGCCGCCTGGAGGTCGTCCACGACGAGGTCAGCGTCTTCCACCCGTGGGCGCTCTCGGAGTCCGCCGAGGACGACCTCCGGCGCTGGGCGATCGCGGACGCGGTGTCCGCGCTCGGGGCAGCCAAGCGCGTCGTCGTCGTTCTGCACTACTGGCTCGACCTTCCGCTCGAGGAGATCGCCGGCGTCCTCGGGCTGCCCGTCGGCACGGTCGCTTCGCGGCTCGCCCGTGCGAAGGACGAGCTCCGTGGCCTCCTGGAGGCCGAGCATGTCGTCTGAGCTCGACGACTTGCTCCGTGAGGCGCGCGACGCGCTGCCCGCGCCGGACGAGCCGTCGACCGCCCGCGCGAAGGAACACGCACTCGCGTCGCTACGGCCGCGGCGGGCCCGCACCCGAACCCGGGTCCTGGTGCTCGCGGGGGCGACGCTCGTCACCGCCCTCCTGCTCGGCGTGACCGCCGGCTCCCTGAACGCACCGACCGTGACGGCAGCGCGTGAACCGGCGGTGCTGGGATTCGTCCCGGAGCCCGGCTGGTATGCCCTCCAGTCTCCACCCGCGGCGATCCCGGGCCAGCAGACGGCTGCGGTTGCGGCCAACGTCCCGTTCGCCGCCGACGACGTGGAGAACGGCCTCGTTGAGCCATCCGGTCTGCCATACGCGACACTCCTCGCGCTTCCGACCGACGGCATCGTCCTCGTCGCCACGATGACGCCACAGGCCGTGCCCCAGACGGCTCCGGTCAGAACCTGGCTTCCGTACACCGAGGTCGAGCTGCCGCTGCGGTTGCGCGATGCGCTGCCGGGTCTCCGGTGGGGGGCCCAGGTGCGGCCGGATCAACCCCTCGCGCAGTACCACCTGAGCGGCTCGTTGCACGGGCACAACGTCGACGTCGTCGTCTACTTCGGAACGGCTCACCCGTCCTCGAAGCTCCTCCGTCAGGCCCAGCGCCAACTCGACGGGTTCCTTTTCCGGCCGGGGAACACCGCCGTCCGAACGACGCCGGCAACGGTCGTGGCTCCACCGAGCACGGTTGCCGTCGTCGACCAGACATACGCGTGCGACACGGTCTTGCTCGGCGGCCTGCGCCAAGTCGAGATCCGTGCACACGGTGGGGTAAGAGACGACGGCCAGTGGACCCGCCTTCCGTATGTGGGAGCCGCCAGCGGGGGGAATGCAGGCCGCATCGACGCGAGCATCCCGGCGCCGAACCTGCTTGCCTGGGTCACAGCCGGCCCACCGGCACCACGAGCGACCGTCGACGACGAGTACGACGCCTATTCGGTGGCAGCCACTGGAACGTTGGGGCGAAACACGGAGCGCTGCCGTCCGGCAAAGGCGCAGGTTCGCTTGACGCGGGCCGGCCTCCGCAAGAGCACGGTGTCCGCGCAGACTCACGCGGTCGAGTGCGATGCCGGCACGCGCGTCCTCGTTCGCGTCCGGGCGACTGCACTCGGAAGCCCTGTGCTCCGCAAACGGGGCGGGATCTTCGTGGCCAGCACCTCTCCGCTGAGCCAGGCCGAGCTGGCCGTCCGCACCCCGAGCGGAAAGCAGCTCGCATACGGGCGGGTTGATAGAACCGGGCGCTCCCGGCTCTACACCCACGAAAAGGGATGCGCGCCGAAGTGAGGGGCTCGGTTCTGTTGCTCTGCGTCTCGGCACTCACCCTGTGGGCCGGTGGTGTCTCGTCACCGGCTGACGGGTCGGCGCATGCGACGAGGATCGTCGACAGAACGCTGCGTTGCACGACTGGCGTCCAGGGCGGCGTCCCGGTGATCCTGGTGAACGCGAGATCGGCATACGGCGATGGTGGCCAGCTCGACTGGTTCGCGCAGGCGTTCATCGCCGCGGCCGGACAGGCCGTGCCGACGCGCCCAGGATTCCAGCCGACGCTTGCAGGCTTGACGGCAGGCTGGCCGCCACCCGGGGGCTTCACGTCAGGTGCGGTCTCTTTCCACAACCGCCGCTGCGCGGCGACGCGTGAGCGCGTCGGGTTCTCGCGACGTGGTCTCGTCGGAGGGCCTGCTGCACAGCTGGGCGACGAGTACCAGTGCAGGGTGCCTCGGGCGATGCTTGTACGCGTGCGCGCGGAGTTCACCAAGCCCGTCGCGCTGAACCTCCGCGACGGTCGAACGTACTACACGGCGGACGGACGCATCACGCAGGGGCAGATCGCCGTCCAAACGCTCCAGCGCAGGCCGATCCTCTACGCGGACGTCGTCGACTCGGGCCGCGCTCGGGTCTTCACGACTGGGTCGTGTTCGTGATGCGGCCCTCAACCATCGACTGCAGGGAGGGGTAATGGAGGGAGTGGAAGCTTCCGGCGCGCCCGCGCCGGAGATCGCAGCGCGGCTGCTCGGGAACGTCGAGACGGTCGTCAGGGGCAAGACGGAGGAGATCAGACTCGTCCTGACCGCCCTCGTGTGCGGCGGCCACGTCCTGCTCGAGGACGTCCCCGGCACCGCCAAGACCGTCCTCGCGCGGGCGATCGCCGGCAGCGTCGACGGAGCCGCCTTCCAGCGGATCCAGTGCACGCCGGATCTCCAGCCCACCGACGTCACCGGGCTGTCGGTCTTCAACCAGCGCGACCGCGACTTCGAGTTCCGGCCGGGCCCGGTGTTCGCGAACGTCCTCCTCGTCGACGAGATCAACCGTGCCATGCCGAAGACGCAGTCGGCGCTCCTCGAGGCGATGGCCGAGCAGCAGGTGACGATCGACGGCGTCACGCGGCCGCTCCCCGAGCCGTTCCTCGTGCTCGCGACGGAGAACCCGATCGAGCAGGAGGGCACGTTCCCCTTGCCCGAGGCGCAGCTCGACCGTTTCTTCCTGCGGACGGCACTCGGCTACCCGTCGGAGGACGACGAGGTGGCGATCGTGGAGCAGCAGCTGAGTGTCCACCCGCTCAGCCTCCTGCGTCCGGCACTCTCGCTCGCCGAGGTGCACGCGCTGCGCTCTGCCGTGGAGCTCGTCTACATCGACCCGGTCATCCGTCGCTGGGTGATCCAGCTCGTCCGGGCGACGCGGGCGGCCGACGGCGTCGCGATCGGTGCCTCCGTGCGCGGCAGTCTCGCGCTCGAGCGCGCGGCGCGGGCGTGGGCTCTCCTCGGCGGCCGCGACTACGTGACGCCGGTCGACGTCGAGGAGCTCTTCCTCTCGGTCGTCATGCACCGAATCGTCTTCACGCCGAGCTTCGTCGCCGCCGCACGCGAGATCGGCTGGGACGCTGCCGCCGACCGCTTCCGTCAGCAGTGCCTCGAGATCGCACCACGCCCGGGCGCGGAGCTCGAGCCGGGGGACGAGCACGACCCGACCCTCGCGGTCGCGCAGTGACGGCGACGTTCCCGCTCATCCCGCGCCGGCGCGTGCTCGGCCTCCCGTTCGGCGGCCTGCACAGCATGCGTCGCGGGCTCGGCTCGGACGTCGCGGGCTCGCGGCCGTACCAGCCGGGTGACGACGTCGACAAGATCGACTGGTACGCGTCTGCGCGGATCTCACTCGCGCGCGGGTCGGAGGAGTTCGTCGTACGTGAGCACTACGCAGACGAGGCGCCCCGCGTCGTCGTCCTCTGCGACCGGAGGCCGTCCATGTCGATCTTTCCCGAAGGCTGGCCTTGGCTCTCGAAGCCCGACGCGATCCGCAATGCGGTGACGCTCATCGGCGCGAGCGCGACCGCGGCGCGCGGGCTCCTCGGCTACTTCGACGAGGCCGACGGCGACGCGTACTGGCATCCGCCGCGCAGCTCGCATGCCTACGGCTCGCCCGAGCTCGAAAGGCCATTCAGCGCGCCGGAGGACACGCTCCGCCGAGGCCTCAGGCATCTCGCCGAGCACAAGCGAGACCTTCCGGCCGGGACGTTCGTCTTCGTCGTCTCCGACTTCCTCACCGCGCCGTCGCGCGACGAGTGGCTCGACGCGCTCGAGCGGGGCTACGAGCTCGTCCCGGTCATCGTGCAGGATCGGATCTGGGAGCAGAGCTTCCCCGACATCGGCGGCGTCGTCGTACCGTTCGTCGCCGCCGACGGATCGGGCGTCTCGCTCGCCGCCGTCACGACCCGTGAGGCGCGCACACTGCGAGCGAGCAACGAGCGCCGCTGGGACGACCTCCTCCACGGTCTCCAGGCGCTCGGCATGGATCCCGTCGTCGTCGACTCACACGAGCAGCGCGACGTCGGCTCGGCTTTCCTCGCCTGGGCGGATCAACGTCTCTTCACGCGAGGTCGCGCATGAGGCTCGGGCTCGTCGGGGTCGCTGTGGCCGCACTTCTCGTAGGAGCCGGATGCGGAGGCGACGACGAAGCGCGGCCGCTGATCGCCGCCGGCAAGACGGCCGTCGTCCGCGGCGAGCTCGTCCCCGACGTGCACACCTTCGGGGACGCGGTCGTCGCGCGGGTGGAGGTCGTCCTCGATCGAGCGAAGGTCGATCCCGACGACGTCCGCGTCTCGACGAACTTCGATCCGTACGAGAAGGTGGGGGCGACACGCGTGGACCGGGACGATCTCGGCGGCTTCACCACGCTGCGGTACACGACGACGCTTCGCTGCCTCAGTCAGCTCTGTATCCCACGCACCGTGAGGGGCCAGACCACGGTCAGCCAGATTCCGGGCGTGCCGCCGATCCTTCCGGGCCAGGCTCGTGACGAGAAGGCCAAGTACCAGTTCGAGCCCGCCACCGTCGTAGCCGAGGCGGGAAGGAAGGACACCACGCTCGGACGCGTCGTGTGGCCTCCGCTGCGCTCGCTTTCACGGATCAACTGGTACGACTCGAATGTCGTCGGGCAGGGCTTCCCGTTCGTCGCCGACGTGACGCCGGTATCCGAGCCCGACTATCGGATCTCGCCGACGGTGCTCGGCCTGGGGCTGCTCGCCGGTGCGCTCGCGCTCCTCGCCATCCCCGGCTTCCTCCTGTGGGATCGTCGTCGCCGGAACGTCGCCTCGGCGGTCGAGCCCGGTACGGCACTGAACCCCCTCGAGAGGGCGCTGCGACTGGTCGAGTGGGCGAGCGGGCGCCCGTCCGTCGACGAGCGGCGCGAAGCACTCGAGGCGCTCGCATACGAGCTGGACGCCGATGAGCGCGCGGCGCGGGCGCGCGAGAGGGGCTGGTCGCCGCCGGCCCCCGAGCCGGCGGAGATGACCAAGCTCGTCGCCTCGGTCAGAGAGGACTCGGATGCGGCTACGAGCTGAGCCTCGTGCCATTCCGGCGAGCGAGCCGCGCCGCCTGCAGGCGTTCGGCCGCCGCACGACCGTCATCCGCGCGGGCCTCGCGGGCGCGCTCACCGCGCTCGTCATCGCCGCGGTGTTCGTCGCGCGCCAGTACGACGTGCGCCACGCGCCGCTCGTCGCATCGGGATCGAGTGGGATCATCGTCCTCGACCTCTCGGCCAGCGTGTTCGAAGGCGGATTCGAGGCGACGGTACGCAAGCTCGTGGAGACCGACGAACGCGCCGGGCTCGTCGTGTTCTCGGACGCCGCCTACGAACTGCTCCCGCCGGGGTCCTCGGGGCGCGAGTTCCAGCCGCTGCTGCGCTTCTTCCGTACGACTTCCAGCGGGGTCTTGCCGCCGAACCCGTGGGACCGATTTCGCGCGGGCACGCGCATCTCCGAGGGGCTCAAGGCCGCCCGCGAGGCGCTCCTCCGTGAGGGCGGGCCGGGGAAGATCATCCTGCTCTCCGACCTCGAGATCCTTCCCGACGAGGTGCAGCGCCTCCTCGCGGTGCTCGCCGACCTCAGGCAGGACGGCTTCGACGTCGAGATCATCCCGCTCAACCCCCGCGAGGAGCAGCGCCGCTTGCTGGAGCTCCTGCTCGGTGGGGACACCTTCCTCCCGCAGCCGGTCAGTGGCGCGGAAGCCGTGCGGGCTCGCGGGGAGGACCGCCTCACGACGGGCCTGCCGTGGATGTTCCTTCTCGTCGGGGTCGCGCTCGTCGCCGTCCTGGCAGTGAACGAGCGAGCCCTCGCACGACTGGAGGTGCGTACGTGACGCGCAGAGACAAGATCTTGCTCGCGGCTTCCTTCGTCGCGATCCCGCTCGCGCTCGTCCTCATCGTCTTCGCGCTCGACGTGCTGCGCACGCCCGGCTGGATCTCCGGCGACGACAGCCGGTTCGCGAGCTCGCCGGTGCGCGCGTCGGGCGGGCTCTGGAACCAGCCCGGAGCGCTCGCGACCCGCGCGCGGCTGAAGTCACTCGACATCGAGGACGATCTC
>Ga0075343_1000063_pt1 | contig 22037 bp, 20 predicted proteins | sample RushOxbow_ThreeS_2_FD_120072 | JGI IMG/M metagenome (GOLD analysis project Ga0075343, IMG submission 120072) | Natural and restored wetland microbial communities from the San Francisco Bay, California, USA, that impact long-term carbon... | ecosystem: Environmental > Terrestrial > Soil >...
AGGTCGTGGATCGGCTCGCTCACTCGACGAGCTCCCGCAGGCCGTCGAGGTCGTACGAGAGCTCGCCGGCCTGGAGCCTCCCGCGCTTCACGCGCTCCTTCTCCTCGCGTTCGAGCGCGGCCGCGAGCACCTCCTCGACCCTCGATCTCTCGACGACCACCGCGCCGTCCGCGTCGAGCACGACGACGTCGCCCTGCCGGATGGTCGCGGCCCCCACTTCGACCGGATCCCCGATCGTGCCCCGACTGCGCTTCTCGGCCCCGCGCACTCGCACGTGGCGCGCCCAGATCGGGAGACCGAGCGCACGCAGCTCCTCGACGTCGCGAACGGCGGCATCGACGAGGATTGCCGCGACCCCTCGGCCCTTTGCCTGCGTCGCCAGGAGGTCGCCGACGAGAGCGAAAGGCGCAGGAGTGGGCATGGTGAGGACGAGGACCTCGCCGGGCAAGGCCTCGGCGACCGCCGCATGAACCATGAGGTTGTCGCCCTGCGCGCACCGCACCGTCCGGGCGGGACCGGCAGCACGTGAACCGGGCACGATCTGGATCAGCGGCAGGTCGACGACCTGCGCACGCCCGGCCGCCTCGTGGACAGTGGCCGTCCCCAGCCGCGCGAGCTCGGCGAACGCGGCCGTCACAGCGCAGCCACCACCTGCGGTGTCACGCGCTGGAACGCCTCGGCGTAGCGGATGGACGAGTTGCCAGAGGAGCGGCGCGCATGGTTGCCGCGCTGTTCGGCGCGCTGGGCGTAGTACGTCTGGAGGTAGCTCTGCGCCTTCATCTCCTCCATCGCCGCTCGCTTGAGCTCATACACCGCAGTGATGTCGACGAAGGTCGTCGGCGTGAAGTTGCAGAGCTCGGGCTGGTGCGGCTCGAAGAGCAGCAGCTCCGGGGGCTCGACGGTTGCGAACGAGCTGGCGACGCCCGCACCTGCAGCGAGGGCGCGTGCGCGCTCCACGGCGAAGAACGCGGTGGCATGGTCCGGGTTGAACGGGTCGCGGTCGGTGTGCGTGATCAGGACGTCGGGCGCAAAGTCCCGGATTCGGTCGGAAATCGCGACGAGCCCGTCCTTGTCGATCTCGAGCGGATAGTCGCCGAGGTCGAGGCACGCGAAGTCCGCTCCGAGCGCGGCTGCGGCGCGCTGCGCTTCTCCGTGCCGCACCTCCTTCACCCGCTCGATCGTCTGTCCCGGCTCCTTCCAGAGCTCACCCGACTCACCGCGCTCGCCGTAGGACAGCGCGAGCACGTGGGCCGCACCGCCGCCTGACGTCGCCACCGCGACGGCACCGCCGGCGCGCCAGACGAAGTCCGCGGAGTGTGCGCCGATCACCATGATCCTCCTGCTCACGTCGCACCCGCCAGCCGTCGCGACTGCGCCACGATCATCTCGCGGACATCGTCCTCGCCGAAGCCGGCCCCGAGCAGACGGTCTGCCCAGAGCGCGAGTCCGTCCTCCACCGGCGGGTAGTCCGGGTTCCCGCAATCGCTCGAGAAGAGCGAGTGCTCCACGCCGACCGCACGCACGCCGGCGAAGACGTGCTCCCACGTCGTCTTGCCGCTGAACGGCGTCGTCAGACATCGCTCGAGCACGCAGCCGCGTTCGGCGAGGGCCACCTGATCGTCGATCGAGAGGTTCGGGCACGGGAACTCGGGATGCGTGACGACGATGTCCTCGACGCCTTCGGCGAGCGCCGCATCGACCACTGCGAACGCGTCGTCGCGTGAGAGATGACCGGTCGCGAGGATCAGGCCGTGCCGGGCGATCGCGCGGAGGACCTCGCGGGTGGCGGGCAGCACCTCTCCCCTCGGGTCCGTCACGGCCACAGCGTCCACGCTGAGCCCGAGGCTGCGGAGCTCGTGCTGCAGCCGTGCCCACTGCGGAACGTTGTCACCCGCATTCGGCTCGGTCCGCCCGGCCGTCTCGGCGGGGGAGTCGACCGTGGGCATCCAGACGATACGCGCGCCTTCTCGAGCAGCGATCTCGACGGCCAGGGCGTTCATGCCGCCGACCGCACAGTTCAGGGCCAGCGTCCCGAGCACGGCGACGTCCTCGAACAGGGCCGAGACGACCTGGGCTCGTTCGGCGGTCGACGTGTAGTGGGACTTGAGGGCGAAGCCGGCGAGCCCGAGCTCCGAGAAGCGCTCGGCGAGCGCGCGGTCGTCGATACGTCGTTTCGGGACGTCCGGAGCGATGTGCACGTGGAGGTCGTACGCGCCCTGAACGAGAACCCGCGCGCGGTCGCTCGGCTGGGTTCCTCCGGGTTTCGGCACTGTCGCGCCCACCCTAGTCCGACTCCCTCCCGGCGAGCCCGACGAGGACGGACGCGCTCGCCTCGGTGATCCTCGGCTCGACTCCGAGCTTGCGCAGCAGGTCGCGAGCAGCCCCGAGCTCGTCGACCCTCCGCGCGGCATGTCTACGGCTCCCGTCGACGAGTCGTTCGCACAGCGGTCCGCCGATCACCGCGGCGATCTCGCTCTCGAGCCACCCGGCGTGGCCCGCGGCTTCCGCCGCCGCAAGGCTCTCGAGCACGGAGGCGGCGAGGCCTTTCATGAAGACCGAGCGCAGGAGCTTGCGCGCCGCTGCATCGCCCGGTTCGTCCGACACCACCTCGACGGGCATGCCGAGCGGCTCGAATGTGTCGGCGAAGCGCCGGGCGCCGGGGCCCGATGCCAGCGCGGGCGTTCGGAGCCCGCGCGTCGAGACAGGCCCGAGGAGTGCGACGTCGGCGAACGCTGCTCCGGTCTCGCGAACCCTCGACGCGATGTCGCGCTTGAGCGCCGGCGACGTCGTGTTCAGGTCCGCGTAGAGCGCACTCTCGGAGAGACCCGGCAGCGCCTCCTCGGCTGCAGCAAGCGCAGTGGCCGCGGTCGTCAGCGCCACCACGAGCGAACTCCCGGACGCTGCCGCGGCGGGATCGTCGAAGCGGGTGACGCCGTCAGGAGTGGTCATGGTCGCTGGGTCGTAGCCGCTCACTGCGATCCCGAGCGCGACGAGGTCTGCCGCGATTCGCGCGCCCGCTTCGCCGAGACCGAGCACCGTCACGAGCGGTGGGGGTTTCACGCGCGGTGCCCTCGGATCGCCGCCACTGTCCCCTGAGAGCGCATACTCGGCAATGAATACAGAATTGTTGACGATCTTTCCAACATTCGGGCAGGATGCGGGCGGCCCATGCAGACGGCATCCAGCTACGACGCGCTCCGCGACGCGATCGTGCGCGGTGCTCTCGCTCCTGATGCGCGCCTCGTCGAGTCCGAGCTTTCGACTGCGTTCGAGATGTCGCGCGGCGCCGTGCGCACGGCGCTGATCCGCCTGGAGCAGGACGGGCTCGTCACCCGCGAGCCGCATCGAGGCGCGCGCGTCCGCCGCGTCAGCGACGAAGAGGCCGTGGAGATCCTCGAGGCGCGCGCGGTTCTGGAGGCTCTCGCCGCGCGTCAGGCGGCCGATAGGATCGACGAGAGCGGACGCGCCCGCCTCCGGAAGTTCCTCGCGCGTCAGCGCGAATTGCTGGCCGACGGCGATCTCCTCGCGGCCTCCGACGTGAACGCGGAGCTCCATGCCGCGCTGCTGGAGCTGTCCGGACATCGCACCGCGACCCGTCTCATCAACACGCTCAGCGCCCAGACGGTGCGCTACCAGTATCGGACGATCCTGATCCCCGGTCGCCCCGCCGCGTCGGTCGACGAGCACGCGGCCATCGTCGAGGCTGTCATCTCCGGCCGGCCCGCCGATGCGGAGCGCGCCATGCGCCTGCACCTGCTGAACGTCGCCGACGCCGTCCGCCGCGGCCGGCTGCCGGGGGGCATCGACAGCGCGAGTCGCGGCATCATCTAGCGAGCCTCGACGAAGGGAGTACGACGTGAGCCAGCGGAGCCTCGAAGACCTACTGGCGACGGCGCAGAGCCCGGTCGCCCTGCTCCGGAACTCCCAGGCCGGGCCGAACCCCTACCCCGGGGTCCCTCCGGAGTTCACGAACTGGCGTGACGAGCAGCGAGCGTGGCAGGAGACCTGTGTGCTGTTCGACCAGTCCTTCCACATGAACGACCTGCTCGTCGAAGGACCCGATGCCCTGACGTTGCTCTCGTACCTCGCCGTCAACAGCTTCGACGGCTACGTGGGAGATCGCGCCAAGCACTTCGTGCCGTGCAGCCCGGATGGATACGTCATCGGCGACGTCATCCTCTTCCCGCTCGGCGACGATCGCTTCAACCTCGTCGGCCGGGCGCCCGCCCTCAACTGGATCATGTACCACGCCGAGCTCGGCGGATACGACGTCGAGGTCGACCTCGACCTGAGGACAGCGTTGCGCGCGGACGGCCGGCGCAGGTCGTACCGCTTCCAGCTGCAGGGCCCGAACGCGATGCAGGTGATCGAGCGGGCACTGGGCAGCCCGCCACCCGAGCTCAAGTTCTTCCACACGACGCAGCTGCCCATCGCGGGGACGACCGCCGGGGCGCTTCGGCACGGCATGGTCGGCCAGCCGGGCTGGGAGCTTTTCGGCCCATGGGGCGAATACGAGGCCGTCCGGACGGCGCTCGTGACCGCGGGCGCGGACTTCGGTCTCCGGCTGGCGGGTGGGCGGGCGTACTCCTCTAACACGGTGGAGTCGGGCTGGATCCCGTCCCCACTTCCTGCCGTGTACTCCGGCGAGCCCATGCGGCCCTACCGCGAGTGGCTTCCTGCGGCTGGGTACGAGGGCGCGGCGTCGATCGGAGGCAGCTTCGTCTCCGACGACATCGAGGACTACTACTTCACGCCGTGGGATCTCGGATACGGGAACTACGTGAAGTTCGACCACGAGTTCGTGGGGCGGGAGGCGCTCGAACGGATGGTCGACGCCGAGCACCGGCAGAAGGTCACCCTCGCACTCGACGACGCCGATGTGACCCGGGCGATCGGAACGATGTTCGGAGCAGGCGAGCGCGCGAAGTTCATCGATTGGCCCTCCGCCGTCTACTCGATGCACCAGTTCGACCGCGTCGTCGTCGACGGGGAGACGGTCGGGGTTTCGACGTGGATCAGCTACAGCGCGAACGAGGGCAAGCTCCTCACCCTCGCCGTCCTCGACTCCGCCTACGCGCAACCCGGCACCGACGTGACGTTCGTCTGGGGCGAGGAAGACGGCGGGACGACGAAGCCCACGGTGGAGCCGCATGTCCAGATCGAGCTCCGCGCCGTGGTCAGCCCGGTGCCGTACGTGGAGGCTGTGCGCACGTCGTATGCGCCGAGCGGCTGGCGCTCGTCGCGATCGTGAGCGCCGGTCGAAGGTCGGCGCGCATACCGCGCGTCGAGTGTCGGCCAAGCCGCTGCGCTGCAGCGCGAACGTCGACGGCTAGCTCGCGCGGAGGCCCGACCGCCTCGGAAGCGCCGCGACCGCGCCGAGCAGGAGGACGGACAGAGCCGCGAGCAGCCAGAGCGACGCGGAGAAGCTTCCTGTCGCGTCACGTACCGCGCCGAGCACGAATGGGCTCACCGCACCGATCGTGTAGCCGAGTCCCAGCATCATCCCGACGAGGGCGCCGACCTGGGCGGGCGCGTGCTCGAGGTCGAGCGGGAGGGTCAAGACCAAGGCGAACATCCCTCCGCTGGCCACACCGAGCGCGAAGACCCACGCATACGCTCCGGCGGGAGCGAGCACGACGCCCGCCACTCCCACGACGAACATCCCCGCCATCGCCGTGAGCCAGGCGTGCCTCGTCCAGACGCGATCCGACAGCCACGGGACGACGAACGACGCCGGGATCGCAACGAGGTTGAGAACGGCGAGGAGGCTTCCCGCCGTCTGTGTGTTCCAGCCGCGCTCCACGTAGGCGTCGGGTAGCCACGCGTTGATGCCGTAGTAGGTCGACGCCATGAGCGCGAACAACACGACGAGGAGCCATGCGACCCGGCTGTTCCAGGGCAGGTGCGGCGGGCGTTCCGGACGACGCTCGTGCACCGGGTCGTGGCGAGTCAGCGCGACCCACACCGCTGCGAGCCCGAGGGTGACGAGCGAGAAGACGAGGAGCGACGTTCGCCATCCTCCGTACCACGCTGCAAGCGGCACGGCTACGGCTGCGGACAGCGCCGAGCCGACCTGGATCCCGGTCGTGTAGACGCCGGTCGGCCCGGCGGGCCGGGCGGCGAAACGCTCCTTCACCGCGACGGGCACGACGGCGCCGGCGAGACCCATGCCGATGCCGACCGGCCAGGTGAAGACGAGGAGGAGCAGGGGATTCGGTGCCACGGCGCGGGCGACCCCGAAGACGCCGATCAGCAGGACCGACCACGTGATCGCGGCGCGCGTGCCGATGCGTGCGCTGAGATAGGCGGCCGGAGGCGCGAAGAGCCCCATGCACAGAACCGGGATCGTCCCGAGCAGCCCGACGACGGCATGCGTCGTGTTCAGGCTGTCCTGGATCTCGGGGAGGAGCGGGCCTACACCGACGATCTGCGGTCGCAGCGTGAGCGCGACGAAGAACAGCCCGGCAAGTATGGGTGCCGGGCGCATCTGCACATCCTCTCACTGGTGGTCCGCGCTCTCTTCCCAGGCCGATTCGGCTGGATGCCCGACGATCTCGGGCCGGCCGCCGCGTCTGCGGCGTCGCAAACGCCGACGAGTGCCCCCGGCATGAATCGAACATGCGCACGCGGTTTAGGAAACCGCTGCTCTATCCACTGAGCTACGGGGGCGCGGGTCAAGCGTAGCGCCGGTCGCAGGACGTCTCCTCGGCCCACCGAAGAGTCCGGACATGCGCATGACGCTCCTCGTCGGCCCGCTCGCGATCGTCGTCGCTGGGATCGCCGCGAGTGGCTATCTCGTCACTCGTGACACGTCGATCGCCATTGTCGTGGAGGGCGCCGAGGCACGCGTACCCCGGGGGTCGACCCTAGGCGAGGCGCGCCGGCACCTGGCGCTCCGGCCTCCCGCCGGGGATCTCGTTTCGGTCACCGGCGAGACCCTGCGTCCCGGCGCCTTCGCCGGTCGCGTGCTCGTGAACGGTCGGCGTGCCAGCCCGGACGCCGAGCTCGTCGCGGGCGACCGACTCGATGTCGTCCCCGGGCGCACACGCCGAGAGAGGACGGTCCGCGTCGTCGTTCCCGTCGAGGGCGGCGTTGCCGCGAGTCCGCAGCGGACTCTCGCGCGCTACCCGGCGATGGAGGTCGACAAGGGTCGTGTGTCCGGTGAGCTCGACCGCACGACCATGACACCTTCGGGCGCGCCGAGCGTCCCGAACGCCGTTGCTCTCACCTTCGACGACGGCCCGGCCGCGCACACTCGCGCCGTCCTCGAGACGCTGCGCAGACTCGGTGCGAGGGCGACCTTCTTCTTCATCGGTGAGCGCGCGCAGCACAACCCGCAGCTCGTACGCCGGGCGCTCCGCTATGGGATGGCGGTCGAGAACCACTCGTTCGGACATCCGTTCGAGCCGCCGTTCGGCGAGCGCGCGCGTCCCGAGATCGAAGACGAGATTGCGCGAGGGGCCGGCGCCATCGCATCGCTCGTGGAGGAGCCTCCGACGCTCTTCCGGCCGCCGGGCGGAACGTACTCGGAGCTCGTCATCGCGGTGGCGAGGAAGCATGGCCAGCATGTCGTCCTCTGGTCGGTCGACCCGGAGGACTGGAAGACGGGCGTGACCGCGCGGCAAATCGCTCGACACGTGGTGCGCGAAGTGCGACCCGGCTCCATCGTGCTGCTCCACGACGGCCCTGCCGGGCGTGTGCAGACAGTGAAGGCGCTACCCGCGATCGTGCGTGGCATCCGTGCCCGCGGGCTCGAGCTGGCGCTGATCGGCGGACGTTAGACTCGACTCGCGATGCAACGGAACTGGCTGATCGCAGCGATCGTGGTCGGACTGATCGCGATCGCGATTGCGGTGCTCGCGATGCGGCTCAGTTGACGACGGCTCACAGGCTGCGCCGCTTTCGGCCGCGACGCACGCGGCTCTGAGCAAGGGTTAAGAACGCGGGTAGGCGTACGCGGAGACCTTGCCGGGGTACCGCAGTTGACCGTTACCATCCCAGTCCGATGCAAGCGTTCCTCCTGTTCTTCATCGCACCGATGATCCTGGGCTTCTGGGCCCAGCATCGGGTGAAGTCCACCTTCGCGAAGAACCTCGAGGTGCCGGTGGCCAACGGGATGACGGGAGCGCAGGTCGCGCGCCGCATCCTCGATGCCAATGGCCTCAACGCCGTTCCGGTCGAGGAGACGCCCGGCACGCTGTCCGACCACTACGACCCCCGCAGCCGCTCGGTGCATCTGTCGCCGCACGTCTATCAAGGCGTTTCGGTCGCCTCCACCGCCGTGAGCGCGCACGAGGTCGGGCACGCGATCCAGCATGAGCAGGCCTACGCGTTCTTCCGCTTCCGCAGCGCGATGTTCCCGGCAGTGCAGTTCGCCTCGAACATCTGGATGCTCTTCCTGCTCGGCGGCATCTTCCTCAACATCCTCGGGTTCATCTGGATCGCGATCGCGCTGTACGCCGTCGCGGTGCTCTTCCAGTTCGTGACGCTGCCCGTCGAGTTCGACGCGTCGCGCCGTGCGAACCGGCAGCTCCAGGACATGGGTCTCGTCGCCTCGAACGAGGCCGGTGGCGTGAAGGCGACCCTCAACGCCGCTGCCTGGACGTACGTCGCCGCCGCACTCGCCGCGGTCGCGGTGCTCCTGTACTACCTCTCGATGCTGAGCAACCGCTAGCGCGTCAGCGCTCGCGGGGCATCCAGCCGAATCGACGCAGGGCGATCGCCACGCCGGCGGCTCCCCACGCGAGCACGACGAGAAGCGCGGTGGGATCGGCGAAGACCGAGTCGCCCTCGAGGTAGACACCGTTCACGATTCGAAGGAAGTAGGTCAGCGGGAGCACGTCGGCGATCGCCTGCAGCACCGCCGGGAAGTCCTGGGTGGGGCCGAACGAGCCCGAGAGGAAGGCCATGGGGAGCACCACCACGTTGACGACCGCCGACACTCCTTCGGCCGAGCGGATCAGCGACGTCGCCCCGACGCCGAGTCCGGCAAAGCACGCGACTCCGAGGACGATCGCGCCGGCGAAGCCGAGCGGGTTCTCGGGCATGCTCGCGTCGAACGCGAGGCCCCCGAGCGCGAGGAGCGCGACGGCCTGTAGCGCGAACGTGACGAGCGTCGAAAGCAGTACGGCGGCGAGATAGGTCGTCGGCTGGAGTGGCGTCGCGCGGAGCCGCTTCAGCACGCCCGACTCGCGGCGCGTGACGAGCGTGATGGCGAGTCCCGCGAACGCGGTGTTCGCAGCTCCGTAGCCGAACAAGCCGGCCAGGAGAACATCCGTCGCCGCCTCGCCGTCGATCTCGTCCCCGTACACCGAGCCGAGCAGGGCGTAGAGGAGCAGCGGGAAGATGAAGACGAAGACCGCGGCCTCGCGGCTTCGCCAGAAGACCTTCTGCTCGAACCGAAGCTGGTGCACGAGGGCGCTCACTCCGCGTCCTCCTCGCCGACGAGCTCGAGATAGACGTCTTCCAGCGAGGGCCGGCGGACCTCTAGACCCTCGAGCTCCTCGCCGCTCGCCAACGCTTCCGACGAGAGCTCGTGCAGCACGCGGGTCGGCTCCCGCGTCTCGACACTCACGACCTCGCCGCCGCGGCGGTAGCGGATCTCCGTGAGCGCCGAGTCGCCGATGAGCTCGGCAGGCGTGCCGATCCGGACGATCTCGCCCCGCCGGAGCACCGCGACGCGATCGGCGAGCTGCTGCGCCTCGTCGAGGTAGTGCGTCGTCAGGAGGATCGTCGTGCCGAGTGAGCGGAGCGCCCGGATCATCTCCCAGGCTGCGCGGCGCGCGGCCGGGTCGAAGCCGGTGGTCGGCTCGTCGAGGAAGACGAGGTCGGGGTTCCCGACGAGCGCGATGCCGAGGTCGAGCCTGCGCTTCTGCCCCCCCGAGAGCGTCTTCACGCGGGCGTCGCGCTTCTCGGTCAGGCCGACGAGCTCGATCACCTCGTCGACGTCGCGGGGTCGTGCGTAGTACCCGGCGTAGAGCGCGTGGGTCTCTCGCACGGTGAGGAACGCGCTGAGCTCCGACTGCTGGAGGACGACCCCGACGCGCTCGCGCAGCGCCCGCGGCGCCTGGCCCGGGTCGTGACCGAGCACCGAGGCCGCGCCGCCGTCTCGCGGGCGATACCCCTCGAGGATCTCCACCGTGGTCGTCTTGCCCGCACCGTTCGGGCCGAGCAGCCCGAAGACCTCGCCCTCGGCAACCTCGAACGAGACACCGCGGAGCGCCTCGACGGCGCCGTAGGACTTGCGGAGGTCATCGACGACGATCGCGGGCGCCACGGCCCGGCACGATATGCGCGGCGCGACCTCTAGGGTGCACCCATGCCCGCCCTGCGGTACGTCGTCGTCGACGTCTTCACGGACACCCCGCTTCAGGGCAACCAGCTCGCGGTGTTCACGGATGCCCGCTCGATCGACAGCGTGACGATGCAGGCGCTTGCGAAGGAGACGAACTTCTCCGAGACGACGTTCGTCTTGCCCGCCGAGGCGGGTGGCACGGCGCGCGTTCGCATCTTCAACCCCGACGAGGAGATGTCCTTTGCAGGACACCCCGTCCTCGGTACGGCGTGGGTGCTCGCGCAGCCGCTGCAGCGGGGAGTCGTCGAGCTCGAGACCGGAGTGGGCATCGTTCCGGTGGAGATCGACCGGGACGAGTCCGGCGCGCTGGCGTTCGGCCGGATGACGCAGCCCGTGCCGTCGGTGCAGACCGTCGCCGAGGCGGAGGCGCTGTTCGCCGTGCTCGGGATCGCAGGCTCGCTGCTACCGGTCGAGCTCTACGACAACGGCGCGGCGCACATCGTCGTTACCCTCGCGAGCGAGGCTGAGGTCGCGGCTCTCGCGCCCGATCCGGCGGCGATCGCGCGCTTCGACGTGACGGGCGTGAACTGCATCGCAGGGGCGGGTGCGAAGTGGAAGAACCGGATGTTCTGGCCGCACGGCGAGGATCCCGCCACCGGGTCCGCCGCCGGGCCGATCGCGTGTCACGTCGCGCGGCACGGGCTCGGTCCGTGGAACGACTGGATCGAGATCACGCAAGGCGTCGAGATCGGTCGGCGCTCGACGCTCTTCGCCCGGGCGGACGGGGCCGGCGGCGAGATCGTCCGCGTCCTCTGCGGCGGACGCGCGGTCGTCGTCGCGCGCGGCGAGTTCCGGATCTAACCGGGCGCCGCGAGGAAGCTGGAGACCGTCGCGGCCGCGAAGCGGGCCGCCTCGACGGGTTCGGCACCCTCGACGCGTGCGAGCAGATACGCGACCGTAAAGGTGTCGCCGGCGCCCGTGGGATCGATCGGGCCGTCCACCTCGACGGCGGGCACCCGCTCGATCAGGTCGGCGGTCACGACGACCGATCCCTGCGATCCGAGGGTGAGCACGACTTCCCCGACGCCGAGCGCACGGAGCCCTTCGGGCTCGGCGCTGCCTGTGAGGATCGTCGCCTCTTCGTCGTTCAGCTTCAGGCCAGTGACGTGGTGCAGGGCGTCACCGACGTTGCTGTCGCAAACGAGCGGGCCGAGCGCCGCCGTTCGGACGAGGCCCTGAGCGTCGATCACGAGCCGGTAGCCACGCTCGGCCAGTGCGGCGAGCGTGGCTGCAGGGAAATCGGATCGGGCGAGGGCGCAGACGTTCACCCAGGTCGCGTCGGCGGCGGCCTCGACGGCCTGCTGTGGCGTCCACGGATCGCCGACAGCGTCCTGAGACATGATCCGCTTGTCGCCCTCGTAATGGAAGGAGTACGCGGTCGTCGTCGAGGACTCGTGCCAGGTCGTCGGCAGACCGAACTCCTCGAGCGGCGGAAGGAGCTGCGCCTGATGCTCCCTGCTGCACGACGCCTCGGCGTGCGCGTCTGCACCGAGGCGCGCGAGCGCGCGTGTCGCGTAGAAGACCCCCCCGCCGGGACGCGGCTCCGCGCCTGCGACCACGTCTCGCGTGAGATGGCCGAGTGCCGCGATCGAGCTCACGACGTGACGCCTTCCGCTTCCCGGCGGCTGAGCACGGCCACCACGAGCGCGACTCCGAACGAGACGACGAATGCGGGGACGGTCGCGCCGATGCCCCAGTCTGGCGGATTCAGACGGCCGACGACGTCGGTCCACCAGCCAGGTCCGGTGGGGAAGAGCCACTGGTAAAGGGCAAATCCCACGACCCACGCACCGACGAGCCCTGGGCGCCACGGAGCCGAGCCGAAGACGTCGTCGCTCGAGTAGTGGCGCCCGGCGGCGAGCCAGTCGGCGAGCAGCACGGCGAAGAGCGGCACGAACACCGAGCCGAGCAGGAGCAGGAAGCTCTGGTAGCCCGTGAAGTCGAGGACGAGCGCGCCGAGCGTGGCGACGGAGGTGACGAGGACGACGAGCAGCGCCTGTGGCGCGTGTGGGAACGCGTTCTGGAGCGAGACCGCGGCCGAGTACGCGTTCGCGAACGCCTCGTCGGTTTCCGTCACGAGCAGCGCGAAGAGCGCGAGGACCGCCGTGAGCCCGCCGGCGACGACGGCAGCGGGCAGCGCCGCCGGATCCCCGACGTCCCGCGACAGGACGAGAACTGCGCCGAGCCCGAGCAGCCACGCGTCAGGGACGAGGTAGCCCAGACCCGTTCCCCAGAAGGCGTCGCGACGCGTCTTCGAGAAGCGTGTGTAGTCGGCCGCGTACGGAATCCACGACACGGTGATCCCGACGACGACGTCCGCTCCCTGCCACACCGTGAGGCCGCCTTCGCCCTCGGCGTCCCAGAGCGCCCCGAGCTCCGCGCCGTCGAAAGCCCACCAGGTGAGGTAGACGAGTGCGAGCGGTACAGCCCAGATCGCGAAGCGACGGATGAAGCGGCGCACGAATCCGATCGGCCCCAGCAGCGCCAACGCCAGCGCACACGCACCGAAGACGAGTGTCCAGAGCCACTGTGCCCCGAAGCCGAAGAGCTCGTCGGACAGCGCGGCCGCGGCTGTGGCGATGACGAGCAGCTCGAACGTCGTCCAGCCGATCCCCTGCATGACGTTGATGCCGGTCGGAAGCAGCGCGCCGCGCTGGCCGAGCGGCGCGCGCAGCAGCGCCATTCCGGGGACGCGGGCGTCCGCACCGATCAGCCCTGCGGCGGCGAGCATGAGGTTGCCGATGACGCAGCCGATCCCGATCGCGATGAGCGCGTCGGGCAGTGACAGCGCCGGCACGAGGATCGCGCCGGCCACGATGACGAGGAGCGAGACGCCGAGATTCCCCCACAGCAGGCCGGTCTCGATCCCCCCGAGCACCTGGAGCCGCGGCGGCACCGGTTCGATGCCCCAGCTGCCCTCGATGCGCTCCGGCTGTCCCACCGCGGCGTGAGGCTAGATGATGGCCCCGTGATTCCCCGCTACTTCGTCGTCGCGGAGTCGGCCCATGAGCTCCAGAACCCGATCTCGGAGGAGAAGCTCGTGCTGCTCGGCCGCCTGCTCGGCCTCGACGCCGGGTCGCGAGTCCTGGACATCGCGTCGGGCCGGGGCGGGCCGGCGCTCGTGCTCGCGCGCGAGTTCGGCTGCGCGCTCCAGGGAATCGAGATCTCCCCCGATTTCCATGCCGTCGCGGTCGAGCGCGTTACGGAAGCAGGGGTCGCGGATCGTGTCGCCTTCGACCTCGGAGATGCCGCAGGCGCCGCGCATGAGCCGGAGTCGTACGACGCTGCGCTCTGCCTCGGCGCGAGCTTCGTCTATGGGAGCCTCGCAGACACCGTCGAGGCGCTCGTGCCTGCCGTCAAGGCAGGTGGACACGTGGTCGTCGGCGAGCCGTACTGGCGGAGACTTCCGCTCCCCGACGATTACGAGGATCGGTGTGATCCGTGGACGACGCTCGAGGGGACGGTCTCGATCTTCGAGACGTCAGGGCTCCCCGTCGTTTCGCTGATCGCCTCGTCCGAGGACGACTGGGATCGCTACGAGACGCTCCACTGGCAGGCGGTCGAGCGCTGGCTCGCCGGGAATCCGAACGACTCCGACGCCCCCGAGATCCGCGCGCGGCACGAGCAGTCCAAGCGGAACTACCTCCGTCATCAGCGCGAGTATCTCGGCTGGGCGATCTTCGTCGGCTGGAAGCGGCCCTAGCTCGCGAGCAGGCGCCGCAGCACGTACGGAAGGATCCCGCCGTGCCGCAGGTACTCGCGCTCACGCGGGGTGTCCAGCCGGACCGTCGCACGGAACTTGAGGTCGTCGGCGCGCACCGTCACCTCACGCGCCGCGCCGTCCTCGAGGCCGAGGATCGAGAAGGACTCGCGCCCGCTCAGACCGAGCGACGCGCGGGTCTCGCCAGGCAGGTACTGGAGCGGAAGGATGCCCATCATGAGGAGGTTCGAACGGTGGATTCGCTCGTAGCTCTCGGCGATCACCGCGCGCACCCCGAGGAGCTTCGGCCCCTTCGCCGCCCAGTCGCGTGACGAGCCCGAGCCGTACTCCTTGCCGGCGAGCACGACGAGCGGCGTGCCATCAGCGCGATACCGCTCGGCTGCATCGAAGATCGTCAGCTCCTCGCCCGACGGGATGTGCACCGTCCATGTTCCTTCCGAGCCCGGCACGATCTCGTTGCGCAGCCGGACGTTGGCGAAGGTGCCGCGTACCATCACCTCGTGGTTCCCACGCCGTGAGCCGTACGAGTTGAAGCTCTTGCGCTCGACGTCGTGCTCGATGAGGTAGCGCCCGGCCGGAGAGTCCGGCTTGATCGACCCTGCGGGCGAGATGTGGTCGGTCGTCACCGAGTCGCCGATCGCGACGAGGCACCGGGCGCCGACGATGTCCTCGACGGCCCCCGCCTCGGGTGGGAGGCGGTCGAAGTACGTCGGCAGCCGCACATACGTGGAGGCCGGATCCCAGGCGAAGAGCTTCCCCTCGGGTACGGGGAGCGAGCGCCAGGTGTCGTCGCCCGTGAAGACGTCGGCGTAGGTCGCCCGGAACATCTCCTCGCCGATCGCCCCTGCGACGGTCTCACGCACCTCGTCCGTGGTTGGCCAGATGTCCGCAAGGAACACGTCCTCGCCGTCCGCTCCCACGCCGAGAGGCTCGGATGCGAGGTCGATGTCCATCCGTCCTGCGAGCGCGTACGCGACGACGAGCGGCGGGGAGGCGAGATAGTTCGCCTTGACCTCGGGGTGGATCCGCGCCTCGAAGTTCCGGTTTCCGGAGAGCACAGCGCACACCACGAGGTCGCCCTCGGCGACCGCGCGAGAGATCTCGTCCGGCAGTGGGCCCGAGTTTCCGATGCACGTCGTGCAGCCGTAGCCCACGGTGTGGAATCCCAGCTCCTCGAGGTAAGGGGTCAGGCCCGCCTTGTCGTAGTACTCGGTGACGACCTTCGAGCCGGGTGCGAGGCTCGACTTCACCCACGGCTTCCGTGCGAGACCCCGTTCGACCGCCTTCTTGGCAAGCAGGCCCGCGCCGACCATGACTGCGGGGTTCGACGTGTTCGTGCACGACGTGATCGCAGCGATGACGACGGCGCCGTGCTCGAGGAGCACGGTCTCTCCGTCGATCTCGCAGGGCACGCCGCGCGGACGCTCGCCGACGGCGGTGGCGACCGGGACGACCTGCTCGCCCTCCGGCTCGGTCGCTCCGGGCTCGGCGGTCGACGGTGGGTCGCTCGCCGGGAACGAGGCGGCGATCGCGGAGTCGACGGGCGTGCCGTAGTCCGCGCCGAAGCTCGGCAGCGCGTCGATGAACGCGCGCTTGGAGCCGCTCAGCGGGATCCGATCCTGCGGCCGGCGCGGTCCGGCGAGCGACGGCTCGACCGAGGAGAGGTCGAGGTCGACGACCTGGGAGTACGTCGGCGGCTCGTCCGGGTCGTGCCAGAGGGCGTTCTCCTTGCAGTACGCCTCGACGAGCGCGATTCGCTCGGCGGGCCGTCCTGTGAGGCGCAGGTAGCGAAGCGTCTCCGAGTCGACGGGGAAGAAGCCGCAGGTCGCGCCGTACTCCGGGGACATGTTCCCGATCGTTGCCCGATCGGCCAGGGGCAGCGTCTCCAGACCGTGTCCGAAGTACTCGACGAACTTCCCGACGACGCCGGTCTCCCGGAGGATCTGCGTCACGGTGAGGACGAGATCGGTCGCGGTGGCACCTTCGGGCAGTGCCCCGGTGAGCCGGAAGCCGACCACCTGCGGCACGAGCATCGAGATCGCCTCGCCGAGCATCGCCGCCTCGGCCTCGATCCCGCCGACGCCCCAGCCCAGGACGCCAAGACCGTTGATCATCGTCGTATGTGAGTCGGTACCGACGAGTGTGTCGGGGAAGGCGACTCCGTCTCGCTCGTCGACCACACGTGCGAGGAACTCGAGGTTGACCTGGTGGACGATCCCGGTGCTCGGAGGCACGACCTTGAAGTTGTCGAACGCACCCTGCCCCCAGCGCAGAAACGCGTAGCGCTCGCGGTTGCGCTCGAACTCGAGCTCGGCATTGCGCACGATCGCGAGGCGGCTCGCGAACTCGTCGACCTGCACGGAGTGGTCGATGACGAGTTCGACCGGGAGCAGCGGATTGATCCTGGAGGGGTCACCGCCGAGGTCGTGCATCGCGTTGCGCATCGCGGCGAGATCGACCACGGCGGGCACGCCCGTGAAGTCCTGGAGCAGGACGCGCGCAGGCATGAACGAGATCTCCTGCGAAGGCTCGGCGGCCGCGACCCACCCCGCCACCGCTTCGACGTCTGCCGATGTGACGGTGACACCGTCCTCCATGCGCAGCACGTTCTCGAGGAGAACGCGCAACGTGTAGGGCAGGCGCAGGATGTCGTGGCTCGCCTGCAGCGCGTCGAGCCGGAAGATCTCGTGGGGGGTCGAGTCGCCTACGCTCAGCGTTGAGCGGGCGCCGAAGCTGTCTGGATGGGCCATCGCCTCCGATTCAAGCAGCTTGGACCGGGTCAGCCGTCCGAGCCCGCGCTCGGTGAGTGTCTCGCTTGCCTGAGCGAAGTGCCGTCCGACTGCCAGCGCATAGGGCCGCCCGACACGGCGCGCGTACGACGCGAAGCCTTCGTCGCGCACGGGCGCCAAGTCCTCCGTGTACGGGTCGAGCACGTGCTGCCGCCCGACCTTTCGCGCCGAGTTGAAGAAGGCGAGGCCGATCCCGACCGAGACCTCGAGCAGCGAGCGCCGCTCACGTTCGGCCTCGTGGAGGAGCGCCTGGTAGACGGCGGCGAGCTCGGGCGGCGTGGGAAGGCCCTTCGCGTCCTCGCGCAAGTCCGCGAGCGAGCGCTTGAGCCCCTCGACCTCCAGCGGCGGGATGTCGATCAGCCGCGCGGTCGTCCCGCTCGCGCCTTCCAGTGCGGCGAGCAGGTCGTCGACCGATGCGAACTCCGCACTTGCGGCCAGCACGCCCGCAGCCTTCAGCTCCGACACGAGCGCATCGAGGTAGACGCGGGTTCCGCGACTGACGTCCGCGGCGCCGGCCAGGAGCCAGAGCGGCGAGAAACCGAACGCGAGGATCGAGCCGAGCTCGACGACGTTGCCCCCCGCTTTGCGGGCGGCGAGTCGCTTCGGCGACGCCTCGGGCTCGTGGGCGACCTCCGTGTGGGGGCGCTCGACGCCGCCGACGAGCTCGACGGTGATTCGAAGCAGGTTCTTCGCGGTCGCCTCGTATAACCGGGACTTCCGTACCAGCCTGGGGAGCACGAGCTCGGCCGTCTCGTGCAGCGTGCCGCCGAGTGCGGCTGCGACGGCGCGGAGAATTCTCTCGGGAATCGAGGCGAGGTAGGCGGTGCTGCGGCGCATTGCTAGCTCTCGGCCAGCTTCGCGCTGACCGCGATCCCGCCGAACGCCGAGAACCCGCTCAGGCGCACGGTCGGGGCGTCGTCCAGCTCTGAGGCCGGCGCGTTGATCGCAATGCCACCAGCCAGCGCGCGGAGCTCCGACTCGACCCGGGTTCCCGCCGGGAGCCGGATCGCGATTCCGCCGAACAGGGAGCCGAGCTCGAGGTGGACGTGCTGCTCCAGCTGCGCTTCTCGGAGATCGACGGCGATCCCACCCAACCACGAGAACATGGAGCCGCCGCGAAACGCCTGCGCCCGGCTCTTGATCGCCACGCCGTCGAGGATCGCAACGAGCCTGATCTCGTCGCTGTCGGCATCGCCCCGCGAAGGGAACGCCCTCTTCAGCACCGCCGCCGAGGTGAGGGTGCCCGCCCAGAAGCCGACCTTGAACAGCAGCAGCGCTCGCAGCACTCGCACGCTCCCAGCGTACCCCCGCCTGTCTAGCATGGGCGTGTGGAGCCCGACACGATCCGCGCCTTGCTGCACGAGGCGTTCCCGAATGCGGTCGAGCTGTCGGTCGAGGATCGCACGGGCACCGGAGACCACTTCCAGGTGAACCTCGCGACGGCGGAGTTCGACGGTCTCGCGCTCATCGACCAGCATCGGCGCGTGAACGAGGTGCTCGCCGCCCCGCTCGCGGACGGCTCCATCCACGAGCTCAGGATTCGAACGAAAGGAATCACATGAAGGCTTTGAACGAGCAGATCTCCGACGTCATCACGACGGAGCCCGTGGCGGTGTTCATGAAGGGCACGCCGCAGATGGTCATGTGCGGCAACTCGCACCGCGCGCTGCAGGCGCTCCACGCCGCCGGTGCGCCGATCACGACGGTGGACATCCTTCCCGACCCGCGCATTCGCCAGGAGCTTTCGTCGATCTCGGGGTGGCCGACGATCCCGCAGGTCTTCGTCAAGGGGGAGCTGATCGGTGGCGCGGACATCACGGAGGAGCTCCTCGCGTCCGGCGAGCTTCAACAGAAGCTCGACGACGCTCTCGGAACCGATCGGGCTCAGGACGTCAGAGTCGTACAGCTCGAGCTCGTCTGAGCCGCGACCCGATCCGTCGCATGATCGGCCGTCGCGCGAGCGGGCGCGGCGGACGGTGGAACTCGAATACGAGGTAGCGCGCCGGTTCCGCCGAAGGATTTCGCATACCGTGCAGCTCGCCGGCGCCGCAGTAGACGACGCTCGTGGGCGGAACGGTGCGGCCGAGGGTCTCGACCGAGCCTTCGAGCGTCACGATGGCGAGGTCGTGCGGGTCGCGGTGCGGCGGGTAGCCGGCTCCGGGCTGGAGCACGGACACGTGAGCGTGGAGCTGCCGCAGGCAGCCGGTCGCCCCTTCCAGGACGACTCGAGTCGAGAGACCACCGCTGCTGCTCGGGGCTTCGTCTCCGAATGACACGACCTGGGTGCCGAGGCGTGTGGCGGCTTCCGTCGCGGCGCCGCGCCACTTGAGCATGAGGTAGGCAACCGCGGTAGTGCCGGGATTCCGGATCGTGTGGTGCTGACCGCTCGGGTAGTAGACGAACGAGCCCGGGAGCGCTCGTTCGAGTCGGGGCGCAGGGTCGTCCTCCCCGTCGGCGATGACCAGCTCCACTTCGCCGTGGAGGGGTAGGAGAAGCTCTTCCTCGACGTGGGCATGAGGAGGATGTGGCGAATGACCGCCTGCGAGGACCGACGCGTGACAGGAGAGCTCGTCGAGTAGAGGGGTCGCCCCGCGGAGGGCGGGGAAGGGCTGCCACGGCTCGTCGAGATCCTCTGCGAACAGCTGAAAGCTGTGCGCCGCCGACCCGATCGGCTCGCCTGACGGCGGAGGAGGAGGGGTTACGCGGTTGGGCTCCTCGTCGGCGGTTCCGCTGACCACGATCACGGGAGGTCGCGGTTCCTCGCGCAGGACGAAGGGCCAGTCGAGGGCCGACCAGTCCGGGATGCGTACGGGCCGGTCGGCGGCTGCGAACTGGAGGAGAAGCGCCGTCCGCTCGCCGCGGCGTCGTCGGTTGTCCGATCCGTGCCACAGCCGCCCGTCGAACACCACGGCTTCCCCGTCGTACAGGTCGAGCTGCACCAGCTTCGCGTCGTGATCGAGCGTGCGAGCGAGCGACAGCAGGTCCTCCGGGGTCGCCTCTTCGCGCTCGAGACCGTGCGCCGCACGTGCCTCCTGGACGCTCATCCCGAGCAGCTGTGACCGGGCGACGAGCTGCAGCGAGGCGTTCGATGTGTTCTCGACCCCGACCCAGACGGACGTGAACCCACCCGAGATGGCGCACGACTCGATGTCGGAGTGCCAGGCGTGTCGCTGCCTCGGCGCACGCGAGACCGCCGAGACACCCCAGAGGACGACGTCGCTCCCGAGCGCTGCGGTCACCGGCTCGAGCACCGCTGGTCGCGTTGCGAGCTCGAAGAGGAAAGGCTCGCTCACGGCGCGTCCCTTCTCCCAGACTGCGGGCTCTGGTAGGTCGTCGCGCCGCAGATAGGCGGCGATACGCCGGCACTCGGCTGCCGTGAACAGGGGGATCGGGGCCACGTAGCCGTCCCGAGCGAGGTCGACCCGCGTCTCCACGCGGTGAAGACTGCCTACGCGGCCGCGATGCGGTCGGCGAGCTCGCGCGAAATCGCGTGGTCGCCGGAGGCGGTGCGAACGGTGACCGGTCCGCCGAACGGTGCCTGGGCGACCATCTGGACGCGCGCCGCGGGAACGAGCCCGAGTTCGTCGAGGTAGCGCAGCAGCTCGGAGTCACCGTCCGGCACTCGGGCGATCGCCGCGCGTGACCCGGGCTCGAGGTCGAGGAGCGTGCGGCGCTCGTCCGGCACGAGCCTCAGCTCGCGATCGGGGATCGGGTCGCCGTGCGGATCGTGGGTCGGGAACCCGAGCTCGGCGTCGATCTTCGCCTCGAGCTCCTCCGAGAGGGCATGTTCGAGCAGCTCGGCTTCGGCGTGGACTTCGTCGAGCGATAGGCCGAGCCGGTCCACCAGATAGCGCTCGAGCAGCCGGTGGTGGCGGAGCACCTCGAGCGCCCCCATTCGCCCCTGCTCGGTGAGTGCGACTCCGCGGTGGGGCACGCGCTCGACGAGACCGAGCTCGTCCAGGCGCTTGGTCATCGCCGTGGCGGACGGCGCACTGACGCCCATGCGCCGCGCGAGCGCCGATGTCGTGACGCGTTCCTCGGAGGACTCGAGGACGTAGATCGCCTTCAGGTAGTCCTGGGCTGCGACCGTCAGATCGGGCGAGGGCACTGGCATGGCGCGTGTCTTAGGTTACACTCCGACTCGGATTTAGTCATGTCTAAAAACCGGCTCACCAGAGGGAAGCTGCTCGCGGCTGCCGCGCCGCTCGCGGCCGTTCCGATCGTGGGCAAGCTCGCACTCGACGGCAACGCGTCCGCGAGCCCGCACGACCACTCGACCCACGGTCATTCGCGCTCGCCCACTGCGCACGAGCGTGCCGCACTCGGCCATGCGGCGATGATCGGCGACGAGGTACCCGCGGTCGGCGGGCCGAACGATCTCGACGCGCTCCTCTATCCGCCGCGCGCGCTTCCGCATCAGCCGGGCCGCGTGCGCGAGTACACGCTGACTGCGACCGATGTCGAATGGGAGGTCGCGCCGGGTGTCTTCTTCCCCGCCTGGGTCTACAACGGCACAGCGCCGGGACCGGTCATTCGCGCGACCGAGGGCGACCGCCTGCGGGTGAACTTCGTCAACGCCGGCTCACATCCGCACACGATCCACTTCCACGGGATCCATCCGACCAACATGGACGGCGTCTTCGAGATCGTCGAGCCCGGAGGACGCTTCACCTACGAGTTCGAAGCAAAGCCCGCCGGCTTCCACCTCTACCACTGCCATGCCACGCCGCTGAAGAAGCACATCCACAAGGGTCTGTACGGCGCGTTCATCATCGATCCGAAGGAGCCCCGGCTGCCCGCGCGCGAGCTCGTCATGGTGATGAACGGCTTCGACACCGACGGTGACGGCGCGAACAACTTCTACACGGTCAACGGGCGCTCGTTCTACTACGCCAAGTACCCGATTCGCGTAAAGCGGTCAGAGCTCGTGCGGATCTACCTCGCGAACCTCACCGAGTTCGACCTCATCAACTCGTTCCACCTGCACGCGGACTTCTTCCGCTATCAGCCGACCGGCACGGGTGAGAACTGGGAGTACACCGACACCGTCATGCAGTGCCAGGGTCAGAGGGGAGTACTCGAGATCCAGTTCGCGAACACCGGCACGTTCATGTTCCACGCGCACCAGTCGGAGTTCGCCGAGCTCGGCTGGATGGGCTTCTTCGAGGTTGTC
>Ga0075343_1000064_pt1 | contig 22017 bp, 21 predicted proteins | sample RushOxbow_ThreeS_2_FD_120072 | JGI IMG/M metagenome (GOLD analysis project Ga0075343, IMG submission 120072) | Natural and restored wetland microbial communities from the San Francisco Bay, California, USA, that impact long-term carbon... | ecosystem: Environmental > Terrestrial > Soil >...
CGTCGAGCACCACGGATTGCAGTGCGGGTTCTGCACGCCGGGGATCATCCTCACGGCCGCAGACCTGCTCTCGCGCAACACCTCGCCCAGTGACGGCGAGATCCGACACGCGCTCCGCGGGAATCTCTGCCGGTGCACCGGCTACCAGGGCATCGTCGAGTCGATCCGGGCGGCAACGACCCGGGTGGCAACATGATCCCCGCGGCAACGCGGTATGCGCGCGCGCAGAGCCTCGACCAGGCACTCGAGCTCCTCGGCGAGCCCGACGCGAAGGCGATCGCGGGCGGTCAGTCGCTGATCCCGGTCATGAAGCTGCGGATCGCGCGGCCCTCGGTCGTCGTCGACATCTCGCGCCTGGAGCTGCACGGCATCGAGGAGCGCGAAGGCACGCTGCACATCGGTCCGCTCACGACCTGGGCGGAGCTCGCGGCAGCCTCGCTGTCACCTGGGCTCGAAGCGATTCCCGAGTGCGCGCACGGCATCGGCGACGTGCAGGTGCGCAACCTGGGGACGATCGGCGGCAGCGTCGTCCACGCCGACCCCGCCTCGGACATGCCCGCCGTGCTGCTCGCACTCGGAGCCCGACTCCAGGTGCGCTCGTCCGACGGAGAACGTGAGACGTCACTGGAGGACGTTCTCGTCGGCCCCTTCACGACGGCGCTGGGCACGCAGGAGCTCGTAATCGACATCATCGTCCCCGTTCCGCAGGCTGGGTCGGGCTCGGCATACGTCTCCGTCGAGCACCCGGCCTCCGGATTCGCGCTGGCCGGTGCCGCCGCGCTCGTCGAGCCCGACCGAGAGCGCATCGCCGTCACCGGCGTGGGCGCAACGCCGTTCGTCGTCCCGGACGGCGGGCTCGGAGCGACCGAGATCTTCGGCGACCGCTTCGCGTCCGACGAGTACCGACGCGAGCTCGCCGGCGTCGTCGTGGAGCGTGCACGTGCATCCGCCCGCGCGAGGAGCGCAGCATGAGCGAGCTCATCGGCGTGGCGCGCCCGCGCGTGGACGCCCCCGACAAGGTCAGCGGCTCGACCCGCTTCGCGGCCGACGGCTACGTCCACGGCCTCCTCCACGCCCGGCCAGTGCTCGCGACCGAGGCACATGCACGGATTCGCGAAATCGACCCGCAGGCCGCGCTCGCCATCCCCGGCGTCGTCGCGGTGCTGACGGCCGCTGACCTGCCCATCGCCTCGCCCGGTACGGATCGCACGTCCGAGCCGCTCGCGCGCGAGGAGGTCGTCTTCGCCGGGCAACCGGTGGCGCTCGTCATCGCCGAGACCGAGGCCGCCGCGCAGGACGGAGCCGAGCTCGTGCTCGTGGACTACGAGGCGCTGCCCGCCGTAGTCGACGTCGAGGCAGCGATGGCGCCGGGCGCGGCCCTCGCCCGCACCGTTGAGGAGTCCGACGACGAAGCAGGTGATCTCGAGTCGATCCACGCAGGCGTCGACCATGGCCAGGCCGACGATCCGCAGGAGGAGTTGTCGGGCAACGTACTCGACCGCATCACGCGCGAGCGCGGGGATCTCGCAGCCGCCTTCGCGGCCAGCGCTTCCGTGGTCGAAGGGACGTTCCGCACACCGTGGGTGCATCAGGCCTACCTCGAGCCACAGGTGTGCACCGCCTGGCTCGAGCCTTCCGGAACACTCGTGGTCTCGGCGAGCACGCAGGGCTCGTTCGTCACGCGGAACGGGCTCGCGCGGGTCTACGACCTCCCTCTGGATCGGATCCGTGTCATCGCCGAGCCGATCGGCGGTTCGTTCGGTGGGAAGCTCTCACTCGTCGAACCGCTCGCCTGCGGAGCCGCGCTCGCGCTGAAGCGGCCCGTGCGCCTGACGCTCACGCGAAGCGAGGACTTCGCCGCGACGAACCCCGCGTCGGCGCAAGTGACGCACCTGAAGGTGGGCGCTCGCGCAGACGGCACGTTCACGGCAATCGAGGGCCGGATGATCGTCGACCGCGGGACGAACGCCGGGTGGGGCGCCGAGGGCATCTCCTCCTCGCTCGTCACCGGCCCATACCGCTGGGAGGCGTACGAGATCCACGCGTACGGCGTCCAGACGAACCGGTTCACCTTCGGCGCCTATCGCGCTCCGGGCGCACCGACCGCCGCTTTCGCGCTCGAGTCGCTCCTCGACGAGCTGGCGTCGGCGCTCGGGCTCGACCCGATCGAGATGCGGTTGCGCAACGCCGTCGTCGAGGGAGATCCCGGCATGAGCGGCAACCCGCTCCCGACCATGGGCGCCGTCGAGGTCCTCGAGCGGATCCGCGAGCACCCGCTCTGGGCACAGCGCGACGCGCTCCCCGTCGACGAGGCCGTCGGCATGGCCGCAGGCCACTGGCCGGGCGGGACCGAGCCCGCGGCCGCCGTCTGCCGCGTGGACAGCGACGGCTCAATGACGGTCGTCACGTCGGCGGCGGACATGAGCGGCGTCAACTCGGGGTTCGCGGTGATCGCGGCGGCGGCGTTCGGCCTCTCGCCGGACAAGGTGCGCGTCGTCACCGCGGACACGTCCTTCGGGCCGTACTCAGGGGCGAGCGGTGGCTCGAAGGTCACGTACACGGTGGGCGCGGCGGTGTTGCGTGCGGCCGAGGCGGCCCGCGAGAAGGTGCTGAACGCTGCGTCCCAGGAGCTCGAGATCGCGCCCGACGACCTCGAGGTGGTCGACGGCGTCGTGCGTGCCGTCGGCTCGCCGGATCGCTCGATCAGCGTCGAGGAGATCGCGAAGAAGGCACTTCGCTTCGGCGGCCGCTACGAGCCGATCGAAGGCCACGGAGGCTCGGCACAGACGAGCGGCGCGCCGTCCGTGGCCGCGCACCTCTCGCACGTTCGCGTCGACCGTGAGACCGGCGAGGTCACGCTTCTCCGGCATGTCATCGCCCAGGACGTCGGCCGCGCGCTCAATCCCGCGCTCGTCGAAGGGCAGATGCGCGGGGGCGCGGTACAGGGCATGGGCTGGGCGCTCTTCGAGGAGCTGACCCACGACGAGGACGGTCGCCTGCAGACCGGCTCGTTCCTCGACTACGCGATCCCCACGGCCGAGCGCGTCCCCGAGATCGAGACGCTGATCGTCGAGGTGCCGGCTCCGGACGGGCCGTTCGGCGCGAAGGGGATCGGCGAAGCTCCCGTCGTCGGCGCTCCCGCCGCCATCGCCAACGCCGTCGCCGCCGCGATCGGCACACGCCTCTACGAGCTTCCGCTGACGGCACCGCGCGTCTGGAAGGCTCTGCGCTCGTGACGTCGCTCGACCGCGCCTCCGCCGTCGTCTCCTCCTGGGACGAGGAGCTCCGCCGCGAGCTTCCCGAGAACGCCTACCTCTTCGACGCCCACACCCACCTCGGCCACGACATCGACGGGATGGTCGGCGATTACGACGAGCTCACCGGCGTGCTCACGCGCTACGGCTTCGGGGGAGCATTCATGTTCTGCCTCGACGAGCACGACCGGGAGCCGGCGTTCACGGTGCCGAACGGCCGAACCCTCGCGCACGCCGAGCGCTCGGCGGGTCAGCTGATCCCGTTCGTCCGCCTCGACCTCACGGCCCAGCCGATCGAGGAGGCGAAGCGCTGTCTCGACCTTGGCGCGCGCGGCATCAAGCTGCACCCGCGCGCGCAGGCGTTCGCGCTGAGTGACGAGCGCCTGCAGCCCGTGTTCGAGCTCGCGTGCGAGCGCTCGGTGCCGATTCTCATCCACGGTGGTCGCGGGCTGCCCCCGATCGCCGAGGATCTCGAGACGCTCGTCCGCCGCAACGAGGGCGTCCAGCTGATCGTCGCCCACGCCGGGATCGCGGACATGGCGGGACTCGCCGGCCGACTCGGCGGCATCGAGGGCGTCTTCTTCGATACGTCGGTCTGGAGCGGACTCGACCTCCTGGATCTCTACCGGCAGATCGCGCCGGAACAGGTGATCTACGCCTCGGACTACCCGTACGGCCGTCAGCCCAACTCGCTGCTCGTCGCTACCCGAACAGCGAAGCTCGCGGGCTTCGACGACAAGCAGCTCCGGCTCATGCTCGGCGGGAGCGCTCGCCGGATGGTTGCCGGCGAGGGGCTCGAGCCGCTGTCGGCGCCGAAGGGCCCGACCTCGCTGGTTCAGCCGCTCACCTTCGCGCGCATCCACCAGTACATCTCGATGGCCGTCCCGATGCTCTGGATGCGTCAGCGCGATGCGATCGGGGCGATCGGGCTCGCCGTCAACGCGTCACGAGAGCGCTCGAACGGACATCCGGAAGAGTCCGAGCGCATAGAGGAACTGCTCGTAACCGCGCAGGAGCTCTGGCGCGCGGGTGCCGCCGTCGAGGAGGACGAGGAGCGCGTGGCAACCTTCCGCGCGGCGATCCAGCTCGTCAACCTCGCCGACATGGTCTCGCTCACGACGCGCGCCTAGCTCACGCCTGACGAGGTCGGTGCGGTCCCGCACCGACGGAAGCATACGTCCGTGTGGTCGTCGACCATGCCGACCGACTGCATGAACGAGTAGATCAGCGTCGGCCCGACGAAGCGGAAACCGCGCTTCTTCAGATCGATCGAGATCGCTTTCGAGAGCTCCGTCTCAGCGGGCAGCTCCGCCAGCGATCGCCACTCGTTCACGATCGGCCGGCCGTCGACGAACGCCCACAGGTACGCGTCGAAGCTGCCGTCGGCCTCCTGCACCCCGATCACGCGAGCCGCGTTGCTGACGGTGGACTCGATCTTCAGGCGGTTGCGGACGATCCCGGGGTCGGTCAGCAGGCGTTCGATGTCTTTTTCCGTGAAGCGAGCGACGACCGCCGGGTCGAACCTGGCAAATGCGCGCCGGTAACCCTCCCGCTTGTTCAAGATCGTCGACCACGAGAGCCCGGCCTGCGCGCCCTCGAGCGTGAGCATCTCGAAGAGATGGTGGTCGTCATGGGACGGAATCCCCCACTCGTGGTCGTGGTGGGCGACCATGAGCTCGCTGCTCCCAGCCGCCCACTCGCAGCGCGTCACGCCTGGCATCGGCCGATAGGATCGCACGCGATGCGCGCCGTCCTCGCCCCCCTCGTGCTCGTGCTCGTGCTCGCACTCGCCGGCTGCGGCGGTGGCGACGACGAGGCGACCGGGGGCGAAACGACGGCCACGACGACGACCGAGGTCACCGAGTGCCAGGAGGTCGAAGCGCCGGAGCCGCGGGAGCCGGGCTCGAACGATCCGCCCGGCGAGACGCTCGACCAGTCGCTCACCCACACACTCACGTTCGACACGAGCTGTGGGACGTTCGTGGTCACGCTCGACACCGACTCCGCGCGCGAGACGTCGGCATCCCTGTTCACGCTCGCCGAGGCGGGGTACTTCGACGACACGATCTTCCACCGCGTCGTCCCCGATTTCGTCATCCAGGGAGGCGACCCGACACAGACGGGAGGCGGCGGTCCCGGCTACTCGACCATCGACCCGCCTGCCACCGATGCGAAGTACACGAAAGGCGTCGTCGCGATGGCGAAGACGCCCACCGAGAGCGCGGGAACCTCTGGCAGCCAGTTCTTCGTCGTGACCGGCGCCGACATCGGGCTGCCGCCGGACTACGCGATCGTCGGCGAGGTCACGGAGGGCATGGAGACGGTCGACCGAATCGCCGCTCTCGGTGTCGGCGACGGGCCCCCGGCGCAGCCGGTCGTCGTGAACACCGTCACCGCCGCGTCGAGCTGATGGGTCGCATCGCCGCGGTCGTCCTCGCCGCGGGCGAGGCGTCGCGGTTCGGAAGCCCGAAGCAGAACCTCTTGCTTCCGCGCGTGCTCGAGCGCCTGGCCCAGGCGCCGGTCGACGAGGTCGTGGTCGTCGAGGGCGCGCACCGCCTGGAAGACGCAAGTTACAAGTTGTTACAAGGCACCGGTCGCATCGTGAGCTGCGACGAGTGGGCACGCGGGCCCGGAGCGTCGTTGCGCTGCGGGCTGAGAGCACTCGGCAGCGACGTCGAGGCGGCGGTCGTCATCCTGGCCGATGGGCCGCGCCTCCCGCCAACGTCGGTGGAGCGACTCGTCGCCGCGTGGCGCCAGCGCGGCGGGATCGTCGCGGCGTCGTACGACGGCGCACGCGGGCATCCACTCGTCCTCGGTCCGGGGGACTGGGAAGACATCCCGGACGAGGGGCTGCGCGCCCACCCTGTCACGCTCGTGCCGTGCGACGATCTGGGCTCGCCCGGCGACATCGATACGCCCGACGACCTGCTGTAGGGGCGTGGCCTCCGGGCTTACGCCGTCGCGTCGAGCCCGCGGAGCTCGGTGAGCTTGTCCATGAGGCCCGGCGGCATGCGCTCGGACGCCGTCGTTCGCACGTAGCGGCGCAGGCTCTCTTCGAAGCGGTACCGGCGGCGACAGTAGTCACAGCCGGTGAGATGGCCTTCGGCCTCCTGCCACTCCGAGTCGGTGAGCGTCCGGTCGAGGAAGTCCTGGAGCAGCTCCTCGCAGCGGTCACACGGATCGAGCGTCATGACACCGCGCCTTCGGCCAGGTGCTGCTTCAGCGCGCGTCGACCACGGTGGAGGCGGGACATCACGGTTCCGATCGGGACGTCGAGGATCTGTGCCGCATCAGCGTACGAGAAGTCGCCGATGTCGACCAGCACCACGACGTCGCGAAACTGCGGCGGGATGTCGGCGAGAGCGTTCACGATCGAGTCCTGGGAGAGCCGCTCGACGACGTCGTCCGTCTCGAGCGCGTCCTCGCCGGCGGCCGAGGCCATCTTGTTCGCGAGGTAGTAGTCGCCCTCTTCCAGTGGCTGCGTTTGAGGCGAGCGCTGCACCTTGCGACCGCGATCGACGTTGAGGTTCGTGAGGATGCGCAGTAGCCACGCGCGGAGGTTCGTCCCCGGCGTGAACGACTTCCAGCTGCGGAAGGCACGTGCGTATGTCTCCTGAACGAGATCTTCTGCCTCCTCACGCGATCCGACCAAACGCCTCGCGACCCGATACACCTGATCGGCGAGGGCGAGGGCGTCCTCTTCGAAGCGGGCCCGGTCGCGGGCCTCGGTGGCGATGCGCCGTGCTTCGGTGTCGGGACCCGGCTCGCTCACCGGCGTACCGTACCGCTGCTCTGTACAGGAGCCTGGAACGAGGTGATTCCTGGGGCTATTCCCGCTCCGGGCTTGCCTCAGGGAAGCCCGACCGGGAGAGAGCCGCGACGATCTCGTCGCGCGACGTCTTGTCCTCATCCCACGCGAGCGACACCTCCCCCATGAGATTTGCGTTCGCGTACTCGATGCCTTCGTGTCCGCGCAGCGCGCCGGCCAGCCGTCCGATGCAGCGCTCGCACCGCACGCCGCTCACCTGCAGAGTCGCTGTGGCCATCAGGGCGATGCTACCCGCGCAGCTTGCCGCAACCGCACCTCGCGGTCGGCGAGCTCGATGAGCAACGGGTCGTGCGTCGCACAGATGACGGTGGTGCCGGTGCGGCGCGCAAGCTCCGCGAGCAGGCTGCCGATCTCGACCGTCGTGGTCGCGTCCAGTCGCGAGGTCGGCTCGTCGGCGAGCACGACGGCAGACCGCGCGGCGAAGACCCGCGCAAGAGCCACCCGCTCGCGCTGGCCGGCAGACAGCACGTTCACCCGCCGGTCGGCGTGCGGGGCGAGACCGACAGCGGCCAGCGCAGCGGCGGCTCGCGTGCGCGCTTCCTCTCCTTCCACGTTGCGCAGCGAGAGCGCGAGCTCGACGTTCTCCCGCGCTGACAGAAAGCCCGAGAGCCCCGAGGCCTGCGCCACCACGGCAATGCTCTCCCGACGAACTCGCGCGCGCTCGGCCCGCGTCATAGCCGAGATGACGGTCTCACCCAGAAGGACTTCTCCCTCGTCGGGAACGTCCAGCCCCGCAAGCAACGCGAGCAACGTCGACTTCCCGGAGCCCGACGGACCGACGACGACCGTCAGCTCACCCGGGACAAAGGTGGCGTCGAGCGCGTCGAGCGCAACCTGGGGTCCGTAGCGGCGCGTCACACCGCGGGCAGCGAGAGTCTCTCCCAGCGAGCCCTCGGCGGAAGCACGCTGAGACTGCGCGGCGCTGACGCTGCGGCCTTCGACCGGCCGCAAGGCGACTCCGCCGTCGTCCATGACGATCCGCGCACGATCGTGAATCCCCGCCGCACGCAGAGTTTCCTCGGGGATCCTGAGCCAGCCCCCGGTGCCGATGACGGTCGTCTCCACCGCGCCCGTGCGCTCCTCGCTCACGCGGCCGTCACGAATGTGCACGACGCGATCCGCGATCTCGGTCGAGGCCGGATCGTGGCTTACGACGATCGCCGCCGAACCGGCCTCGGCGACCAGCTCCGCCAGTAGGTTGAGCACCCCGGCGGCAGATTCCGCATCCAGGTCACCCGTCGGCTCGTCGGCGATGACCAGTCGCGGACGACGCGCGACGGCCGCGCACAGAGCAATCCGCTGCTGCTCTCCGCCCGATAGCTCGCTTGGACGGGCATCCGCGCGGTCGAGGAGGCCCACCCGCTCGAGCAGGGCGCGCGCGCGAGCCCGCGCCTCGTCAGGGGCAACCGCCGCGAGCCCGAGCGGAAGCGCGACGAGAGCCTCAGCGCTGAGCTCACCTTCGAGCGCTCGCCAATAGTGCTGGTCGGCATAGCCGAGCACGTCGCGTCGATAGCGATCGAGGTCACGGGACGACGCGTGCGCCACATCGAGGCCGCCAACCACGAGGGAGCCGGCCGACGGCCGTTCGAGCCCTGCCACGACCCGCACGCATGTCGTCTTCCCGGAGCCGCTCGGACCGAGGACGACGCAGATCTCACCCTCCTCGACCGCAAGGGTCAGCCCCTGGAGCGCTGCCACACCCCCCGCCGGCGACGGGTAGACGGCGAAGAGCTCCTTCGCGTCGACGAACGGGGTCATGCGACCTCTCGCTGTACAGGCCCTCGAGCGCCGGAGAACGCACGGCGGGTCGCGACGCCGACGAGGAGGGCTGCGAGGCCGACGAACACGGCTACACCGAGGACGACGAGCACGGGCTCGACGACCACAGCCAGCGGTGGCTCTGCCTCACCTCCCCCGGCGGTCACGGTGACCACCCGCGTGACCAGCGAAAGCAGCAGGAGCCCGGTCAGGAGACCGCCGCAGAGTCCCACGAGCGACACCGCCACCGCGCGGGCGCGGACGATCCGACGAAGGAACCTCGGCGACGCTCCCTGCGCCTCGAGGTCGAGATGCTCGCCACGCTCGTCACGCAAATCGGCTCGCACGGCGAGCGCGAGGCCGAGCGCCGCGAGCAGCAACGCAACCGCCGCCACGCCCGCCAGCGCGAGAAGTGTCCCCCGCGCGAGCGGATCTGCTCGCAATGCACCTTCGACGTCCGCTCGCGCCGTCGTCTCGAGGACGCGGAACGGGGGCTGCGCGAGCGCGGCGGTGACCCCGGCCGCCTGGTCGGGCGGGATGTCCAGCCACACCTCGTTCTCTCGTGCTGCACCCGGCGCGACGGCGTTGATCGCCGTCTTCAGAGCCACCCGATCGCCGACCACGGATTCGTCTTCCGTTCCCGGGAAGCGCTCGACGACGCCGGCGACTCGCACCGGGACGTCGCCGCCGCCGATCCTCAGCGGCAGCGCACCTCCGACGCCGCCGGCGAGCTCTGCGAGCCGCGGCGTCACGAGGACACCGGGCGGCGTCAGGTCAGTCGGCTGCGTCGCGCGAATGCCCGATGTGCGCAGGAGAGTCAGCGGCACCCGGACCCGCACCCCGTCGTCGGTCGGCTGGATGGTCGATCCGCCGACACCCCGCCAGTCCCGCAGCTGAACTGCGAGCGGCCCGGAGAGGCGGACTTCCTCCAGGAACGCGGCACCTGCGTCTGCGCCTCGCTCGATCAGGCGCGGCGGAGGGACGATCTCGAGGCTCACGAGCATTGACCCTGGGGCGACGGGCGCGGACAGGGTCGTCGTGGCCCGCGGATTCGACTCGCCGAGCTCAACGCGCCGGAACGATCCGCCTTCCTCGCGCACGACGGCCGCCAGCGATACGAGAGACGGTCCGGCCTCGAGCGCGATCCGGCCGTCGGTGAGCACGACCCCGCGCAGCTCGACCGCGCGACCGGGATCCACCAATCCGGCGAGTGCGTTCGGGTCGCCTCCGGACGCCCATTCGTCCCTCCAGACCCCAACGTTCACGATCGTCTCCGCGTCGAGCCCGAGCACGGACACGCCGCTCAGGCGCTCCGCGCGTCCCGCGCCCCCGGAGACGCGGAGCACGGGCCGCGCGGCGCCGTCCGGCCCGGCGAGCTCTCCGTACCTCTCGAGCGGTGCCGCGCCGAAGACCCGCACGAGGTTGCGCGGATCCTCGCGGACGACGATCTCGTGCGGCACCTGGAAGGCCGCCTGCTCGCGGTCTGCGCGAGAGAGGGTTGCGCGGTATCCCTCGGCGAGAAGCGCGACGGCGAACGCAATCGTCAGGAACCCGGCGGTCGCCACTGCCGTGCCGGGGCCGCGGGCGAGGCCGACGGCGGCCAGCCGAGTCGCCAACGACCGCCGTCCGCCGTCCGCCCACCGCCGCGCAAGCCGAGGAAGGACGCGCGTGACGACGACCGCTGCCGCAACTGCGACGAGGCCCGGCACGAGCAACAGGAGGAGCGCCACGCCGTCGTCGCTCGCCAGCCGCTCCGCGTCGGCTGCTCCGCTCGCGAGCACGATGGCAGCGCTGACGGCGGCGACGCCTCCGACGACGTCGAGCACCCCGAAACGTCCGGCGACCCGGGTCGGCGCCGAGACCGTGAGCCAGACGACGAGCGCCGCAGCGGCGGCGGCCGCGAGTGCGAGTACCAGTCCACCGGGAGAGAGGACGCTCTGGCGAAGCACGTCCCAGGCAGGCGCTCCCGACGCCCGCGCCACGACGGCAGTCACGAGCACACCGAGCACCCAGCCGACCGTGACACCGACGACGGCGACACCCGAACTCTCGACGGCGTTGAGGAGGGAGAGCTGCCACCGCTGGGCGCCGAACCAGGTGAGGCGGCGGCGCGCGGCCTCGAGATCTCGCCGCAGGCCGCGAGCCGCGAGCACGGTGAACGCAAGCAGCAGCGCCGCGCCCTCGCCACCTACGAGCAGGAGCCGCGTGCCGGCGACGTCCGCCTCGCGCTGCGCTGCACGAAGCTCCTCGACGGGCGCATCCACGGCGTACGAGCTCGATCGCTCGGCGAGCTCTACCCTCGCTCGCTCGGTCTGCCCGACGAGGTCGTCCACCTCCCAGAGACGGGGCCTTCCCGTCTCGACGGGCCAGACCCATGCGTAGGTTCGATAGGTCCGTGCGAGTGGAGTCGCCGCGGCCAGCACCCGCCGGCCTTCGGCGACCACCAGCGGAGCCGGAGGCGGGCGGTGGTACTCGCTCGACTCGCGCAGCAGGGGTGCGAGGCTCGCCTCCGCGGTAGCGGAATCGGCCGGCTGCAGGAAGTCCCCATAGAGCTGGCGCGATCGCAGGGTGGCTCTCCCGACCTCGACGAGCCGGAGGCCGTCCGTGCTCGGCAGAGCGCCTGTCCCGCGCAGGCGGAGCACCTCGCAGCGCAGCGGCGTACACGTCGTGGGCATCCGTCCCGAGCGGAGGAAGACGTGCTCTGCGACGCCGTCCACCGCCGTGATCCCGACGAACCTTCCGGCCACAGTGCTCTCGCGAAACAGGACGAGCGGCGTCGGACCGTCGAGACCGAGGTCGGGGAGCGCAGCGTCGACATCCCGGTCGAGCGCCTCGAGCCGCTCCGTGTCGTCGCCGGGAACCCCGAACCACGCCACGCGAACCGACCGTTCCTGGGTCGGGATGCGCTCGATCGCGGCAGCGGTCGAGCGGTCCGTGGCGATGGTCACGCCGGCGAGCACACCGGCGAGCGCGGTCGCTGCAACTGCCAGGCCTGCGGCCGCGAGCAACGCGCCACTCTCCCGTCGCGTCCTGCGCTTCCACGCGAGGCGCGCGACGAAGATCGCAGATCTCATGGCGTGCTCCGCCGGCGTCTGTACGCGGCGGTCTTCGTCCGGTTGCCGCAGATGGACATCGAGCACCACTTCGACGATGCGTTCCTCGAGCCGTCGAAGAAGAGCCACCCGCAGTGCGCACCGGGGCAGGACTTCAGGCGGCGCCAGATGCCCGTGGCCTGCGCATCGAGGATGCGCACGAGGATCGCCGCGAGGGCTCCGTCGACGTCGGCGCAAGCCGGCTCGGTAGAGAGATCACCATCGGGCGCCAGCGCGAAGCGAAGCTCGGCGCCCTGCACGAGCGCCGCGAACTCCGCACGGAGCGCCTCGTCGGCGGGTTCGCCGTGCGTGTTGCGCTGTGCGAGCTCCCGGAGGAGGGCTCGTAGCGCCCGCGTACGGACGAACGCATCAGCGTCGACCGACACGTCGCGTGCGAGCAGATCGCGGTCACGAAGCCAGTCCGCGAGCGCTTCCGGCGTGGCTATGTCGTCGATCGCCCATACCGGGATCTCGGTGTTCACGAAGTCCTGTACGAGGTCGAGCGGGGGTGGAGCAGGCGCCCGGCCTGCGGGCTGGAAGCCGTCCGGTACCGAAACCATCAAACCAGTATTGCCGGTGCGTACGACACCGTCAATCGCGCTACGGAGGTAGCTAGCGTTTCACGCCGTGCACCGGCCGGCCGGCCGCTTCCCACGCGTAGTACGACGCACTCGGACCGAAGGCGGACTCGTACCCCACGACACGCGGATTCCGGCCGACCTCCTTGGCGCGCTGCGCATGCCAGAGCAGGTTCGGATCGTCGCGCTCCTCCCACACGAGGACGAGGTGGGCGGCCGTCATGAAGTCAGCGACGAACGGGCAGCCTTCGGCCGGACAAGGGAAGGGATCAGTCCGTACGCAGTACCAGCCGCCGTGATCGCCGTCGTCGTCCCCGGTCCACAGCTCCTCGTCCGTCACGAGCTCGGGATCGGAGAGGACGGCGCTGCCGCGACGAAGCTCGGGCTCCACGGGGGCACAATAGCCTTGTGCCGGAGCCGGCCCAACGCGACGTCGCCCTCGTCCTCTCGGGCGGGGGCATCAACGGGATCCTGCTCGAGCTCGGCTTCCTGCGACGACTCTCGGAGACAGATCTGTGGCCCCGTGTCGGCTGGATCTACGGCACATCGGCGGGCGCGCTCGCGGGCACCATGGCGGCCCTCGACCGACTCGACGACCTCGAGGAGTTCCTCCTCGACCTACAGCCCGCCGACGCCTTCCGCCCTCGCGCGGTCTGGCAGTTTCCGGGCGGATTGCACGACTACACACTGCCGGCGACGGTCGCCGACAGGATCGGAGCGCCACACGAGCTCGGTTCGGCCCTCGCGGCATCGGCGATCGAGCTCGTCGTCTACGCGACGGATGTCAGCGACTACCCCGACGGCGACGAGGCTCGCGACTTCGAGCTCGAGTACTCGTCCCACCGAACGGAGCCGACGGTCATGGGCCGCGCAATTCTCGCGTCGGCCGCGATCAGCGGTCTCGTGCTCCCCATCCAGCTCGACGGTCGTATCGCCACCGATGGCGGCTGGGTGCGCAACTTCCCGTTCGAGCACGCCTATCGAAACCCGGAGGTGGCCGCTATCGCGGCGTTCAGGTACGTCGCGAGCTACCCGCCCTCCGACGGCGCATACCTGGCGCGAACCAGCGAGCGACTCGAACGCTTCCGGGCCGTTCCACCTGTCCGCGCCCTGCTAGCCGAAGTGCGGCTCGCGCAGGAGCGCTCGACGCGCGGCGAGCCGGCACACTACGGCGAGCTCATCGTGCGTCTCATGCGCGTGGCCTTTGCACGGAACGCTGTGGTCGAGGAACGCATCGCGAGCGAGCGCGAGACGTCGGTCGAGGAGCTTCGCAGGCTACGGGCCGACGTCATCGCGACCGCGCTCGCCGCGACGCCGCGCCGCCGGCGACGTTCGCTGCGGAACGAGCTCGAGGCCCGCTTCGACTCCGCGCGCTTTCCGTTCCGCCACGAGCGCCACGTCCCTGCTCTCATCGTTCGCACGACAGCCGGCGACTCCAGTCTGGACCCCACGTTCCGCAGCGACGCGCCCTGGCCCGTCGAGCGCAAGCGCGCTCTGATCGAGCGTGGGTATCTGCGCACGGACGAAGCCCTCGCGGATAGCGAGCTGGACCAGTGAACCACGGCGCGGTCACGTTGCCGACGCGGCGCGGCCGCGAAGCGGCCGCCTTCAGGGATCGTCGCGCAGGCCCATCCCGCTCGGGGATGGGCCTGCTGCGGAACAGAAGAGGTCGGCCGGGGTCCGGGCAGGCGGTCGGACCCCGAGCCGATGAGGGTGAGCAGGCCCCGGCACGCCGGGGCCTAGCTCGCGGCTAGCCCTGGGGGGATGGGGGCTGCCGTCCGAGCGTGACGGTCACGCTCGACTTGTTCGCGTCGCGATAGATCACGAGGGTGACCTCATCTCCCGGCTTCTTGCCGGAGATCGCGTCGCGGAGCTCTTCGATGGAAGAAATCTTGTCGCCGTCGAAGGAGACGATGATGTCGCCCCCGAGGGTGTACGACTCGCCGGCGACGACGACTTCCGTCTCGCCGCCTTTCAGACCGGCCTTCGCCGCACCCGAGCCGCTCGTCACCGAGCCGACGAGGACGCCTGACTCGACCGGCAGGTTGTAGGTGTCGGCGACATCGTCCGTCAGCGCCTGCCCGCTGATGCCGAGGTACGCGTGGTCGACACGACCGGTGCGAAGGATCTGCGCGACGACATCCTTGACGGTCTTCGAGGGAACGGCGAAGCCGATGCCGACGTTGCCGGAGGCGCTCGTACCGGTGCCGGTCTCGATCTGCGTGTTGACGCCGATCACCTGGCCGCGCGCGTTGAGGAGGGGTCCACCCGAGTTGCCCGGGTTGATCGGCGCATCGGTCTGGATGACGTGGTCGATGGTGAAGCGGTTCGGGGCGGTGATCAGACGCTGGAGAGCGCTGACGATGCCGGCGGTCACCGTGCGATCGAGGCCGAACGGATTGCCGATGGCGACGACGGGGTCTCCGACGCGAAGAGCGTCGGAGTTGCCGAGCGAAAGCGGAGTGAGAGCGCTTGCGGAGGTCTCCACGCGAAGGACGGCAAGGTCGGTCGAGGGATCGACGCCTACCACCTCGGCTTTGACCGTGTCGCGGTTGGAGAAGCTCACCGTGACCTGGCCGGCATCGCGGACGACGTGGTAGTTCGTGACGATGTGGCCGGTCTTGTCGATGACGAAACCCGACCCGAGTGCCGAGCCCTGGCCGCCTCCGAAGGGGTCGACCGACCCCGATGTCGAACCATTCGAGGCGTTGATCCGTACGACCCCGGATGCCGCGCGCTCGTAGATCTCGTTGACGCTCAGCGCGGCGCCTGAGGCGGGAGCCAGGCGTGGTGCCGGCTCGGCGGACGTCTCGGTGACGATCGTCGTGTCGCCGTCGAACCCTCCGATCAGCGCGGCCGCGCCGACCGCGACCGCGCCGCCAAGAACGGCTGAAGCGAACAGAGCGGCGAAGAGGCGGGCGAACGACACGACTCGTCGGTTATAGCCCCGTCGCCGTGAACCTCGGGTTAGCGGGAGTTAAGTCGCGGTTCAGCACCTGCGCACGAGTCAGCTCGGCAGCGTCAACTCGACGATTCCGTCAGCGCGAAGCGAGGGGACGAAGTCGCGCAGCTCGACGTCGAGGATCACCGTTCGCCGATCACGCCGAACCGCCTCGACGTGCCTGGGCGGGATGAAGTAGACGAGTCCCGACGAGACACCACCGCGCACGACGAGCGACGTCACGCAAGGGTCGTCGCCATCGGTCTCGACCACCACGCCCAGCTCGCCATGCCGGCCCATGGCGCGGAAACCCACCAGATCGTCGGCGTGCTCTCGCACCGTGGTCAGAACGCGATCGGCACCGACTCGGACAGTCGGCACAGCCGCGCGCGCCGTCCGCTGACATAGACGCGGCGCTGGGCCCTGTCTACACCCTCGACGAGCGAGCACGGCAACACGGGGTGGCGACGCCGGAGGAACCGCCCTGTCGCGATGACGATGTACAGCGGGACCTTCCGCTCGGAGCGCACGATGGTCGCAACGCGCCCGACCTCACCGTCCTCCGCCAGCACGGCGTCACCGACACGCGCCTCGCCTGCACTTTCCGTGTGAGTATCGATAGTGGTCATACATCAACCTTGGCGAGGCAAGGCATGGCTCGCTCCGGGCGGCCTGTGGATCGCCTGGTGATCGTGTCCGGATCTCCTCACGAAGGCCGGAGAATGCAGGTGTGTCGCTCATACTCTCCGGGTGCACCTCCGCGCACTCAGCATGCGCTGGTGGCTGGCGCTGGCCTTCGCCGGGATCGCAGCACTCACGGCCGTCGCCGTAGCCCAGGTCTTCACGGCGCGCAGCGAGGCCGCGATCCGCGAGCGATCGCAGGAGTTGGTCGCCGGCGCGGCCGTCACCGCCGCTGCGAGCGTGCCGGCGGACGCGACGAGGGAACAGATACGCGCTCAGCTCGAGACATTCGCCGCTGCGCGCCAGATGGCCCTCTTTGCATTCGCTCGTGATGGGACGCTCATCACGAGCGAGCGCACGCGGGGAGTGTCGGTTGCGGCCCTCCCAGAGCTCGAAGCGCTCCTGGCGACCGCACTCGACGGGCGCCGGGCGGTCGAGAGCTCGAGCGACGGACGGCTGGTGACCGTCGCGTTGCCGATGCGGCGAGACAACGCCGCGGCGCTAATCGCCGTCGCGACGCGGTCGGATCTCGAGGACGCGGTCGGAATCGTGCAGGACGAGATCGTGTCCGCCGCGGTCTGGGCGACGGCGATCGGCGCGCTCGTCGGTCTCGTGGTCGCGCTACTGATCACGCGTCGACTTCGGCGGATCGCGGCTGCGGCCGCGGAGATCGAGCAGGGGCGCTTCGACCGCTCGCTGGCTCCCCGCTTCCACGACGAGCTCGGCGGGCTCGCCGAGACGATCGACCGCATGCGGGAGCACCTCCGAGTCTCCTTCGAGCGTCTGCAGAACGAGCGGGACAGATTCGAGCAGCTGCTCGAGCAGCTACAAGAGGGAGTGATCGCCGTCGACGGCAAGCTCGACGTCGAGTTCGCCAACACTCGAGCGCGAGCGCTTCTCGGAACGCCGCTCGAGCCGGGCGAGCGCCTGCCGACGGAGTGGGCGGATCACGAGGTCAAGACGGCGTTGACGGCCCTCTTCGAACCGGACGCCGAGCCCGTGATCTTGAGAACGCGACCCGAGACAGGACAGACCTACGTCGTCGCGCTGCTCCCGCCGGCGGGCGGTGCGTCGACCGGCGTTCTCGTCCTCACCGACGAGAGCGAGCAGGATCGCCGTGAGCGCGCCGAGCGCGAGTTCGTGACGAACGCCGCCCATGAGCTTCGGACACCGCTCGCAGCAATCGCAAGCGCGGTCGAAGTCCTCCAGGCAGGAGCCAAGGAGGACGCCTCCGATCGAGATCGCTTCCTCGGCGTCGTCGAACGGCAGACACAGCGGCTCACGAGGCTCGCACATGCGCTCCTCACGCTCGCCCGTGCGCAAACGGGCAGCGAGCCGGTCTCCGTCGAGCCAGTCGCCGTGAGCGATCTCGTGCGCGACGTGGCCGAGGGTTCACCGAACGCGCATGTTCGCCTCGGCTCGCCCGAGACCACCGCCGAGGCGCTCGCGCATCCGGAGCTGCTTCGCCAGGCGCTCGAGAACCTCGTGGCGAATGCGCAAAAGCATGCGCCGGAGGCGGAGATCGTCCTCCGGGTTCTCGTTCACGACAACCGCGTCCGGATCGACGTCTCCGACGAAGGCCCCGGAATGACGACGACTCAGGCGCGCCGCGCCGCGGAGCGCTTCTATCGCGCGGACGGAGGCAACGGAGACGGTTTCGGACTGGGGCTCCCGATCGTGAGAGAGTCCGTCGCCGCGATGGGCGGCGACCTGTCGATCGCAAGCAGCCCGGGAGAAGGGACTACCGTTTCCATCGTGCTTCCCCTTGTGACAGCCGCGAGTGCACACCCGTGAGCCCCCGGGTGCTGCTCGTGGACGACGAGCCGGACATCGTGGCGCCGATCCGCTACGCGCTCGAGCAGGAAGGTTTCGATGTCCATACGGTTGCCGACGGAGTGAAGGCCCTCGGCGCAGCGCGCGCCGAACCGTTCGACGTCGTCGTCCTCGATGTGCTGCTGCCCGGTATGTCCGGCATGGACGTCTGCCGCACGTTGCGCGCGGAGAGCGCAGTGCCGATCGTGATGTTGACAGCGCGCGACGGTGAGGTCGACCGCGTGCTCGGTCTCGAGCTCGGCGCGGACGACTACGTCACCAAGCCGTTCTCGACGTCGGAGCTGATCAGCCGGATCCGCGCGATCCTGCGCCGGAGGGAGCTCGATCGCACGCAAGGGCCCGGAGGCGAGCTACAGGTCGGCGGCATCGTGATCGATCTGGTTCGGCATGTCGTGACGGTCGACGGACGAACTGCGAACCTGACCCCGTCCGAGTTCCGACTCCTGCTCCTCCTCGCAGAGGAGCCGGAGCGGGTCTTCACCCGGCAGCAGATCATGGAGCACTTGTGGCAGACCCCGTACGTCGGGGACACGCGCGCGTGCGATGCCCACATCTCGACGCTCCGACGCAAGATCGAACGCGACTCGTCACATCCACGTCGTCTCGTCACCGTGCGCGAGGTGGGGTACAAGCTCGTTTCCGCCTGACGGCTTCGTGAGGAAACCCTCACGACACCGCGACACGACCCGCACGGAGACGAGCATGCCCGAGACAGCACCTGCGTACGATGAGCGCACGGTCGGCTCCGCGCCGAGGGGAGCCGACCGTCAACGAGATGCTGAGCTCGGCGCGCGAACGCGCGCAACACATCACCTCTCGTAGACATTCGACGCACCCGTTCCGAGGTGCTGAAACGGAGGCAGACATGAGACGAAAGTCGATCGACCAACGTCTGGAGTGGGCGGCACGGGGGCGTGCGTGGACCGTGGCCGCGATCGCCACGGCGTTGCTAGCGCTCCTCCTTCCGCTGCGCGGAGCCGCACTGCCCTCCGTGGCGCCCGAGAGCACGGCCGCACCGGAGATAACCGGGACGGCTGCTACCGGGGAGACGCTCGTGGCGAGCACCGGAACCTGGACCGGGACGCAGCCAATCAGCTTCGCGTTCCAGTGGCAGCGGTGCGACAGCGCAGGCGCGAACTGCGCCGCGATCGCGGGCGCGGCCAACACGACGTACGTCGTCCAAAGCGAAGACGTGGGAAACCGGCTTCGCGTTCGCGTCACGGCGTCGAACAGCGACGGTGTGGCCAGCGCGCTCTCGGAGGCATCGGCGCTGGTCACCGCCGGCGGTACGCCCGCGAACACGGCCGAGCCCACGATCTCAGGCTCCCCCGTCGAAGGGCAGCGGCTGACCGCGACCGCGGGCACATGGTCAGGGACGCAACCGATCACCTTCGCGTACCAGTGGCTGCGCTGTCCGGCGAACGGTGGAGCTCCAGACGGCAGCAACTGCGCCGTCATCGCAGGGGCGACGGCGACGACCTACACGCTCGCGGCCGGCGACGTGGGCTCGAGCATGCGCGTCCGCGTCTCGGCGACCAACTCGAGCGGCACGGCTCTCGCTGCCTCGAACCCCACGGGCGTCGTGCAGACGGGCCGCGCGCCCGTGAACACGCAGCGGCCGACGGTCTCCGGCAACTGGGTCGAAGGCCAGCTCGCGACCGTCAACCGGGGGACGTGGACCGGGGCGACGTCGTACTCCTACCAGTGGCTCCGCTGCAACAGCGCGGGCGGCTCCTGCGGCTCGATCTCGGGTGCGACCGGAACGCAGTACCGCCTCACGGCGAGTGACGTCGGGCGCAAGGTCCGGGTGAACGTCACCGCCCGAAACAGCCGCGGCGCGACGACAGTGCTCTCGACCGAATCGGGAACCGTCGCCGCGACAGGGCCGGCGGGTGTGGTCGTCTTGCCCTCGGGCGAGCGCTCGATTCCCGTCACCAGCGTTCCGGCAACGGCACGCCTCGTCGTCGACCAGGTCCGCTTCGCTCCCAATCCGGTCCGTTCGCGGACCGCACCGTTCACGGTCCGGGTTCGGGTCAAGGACACGCGGGGATACGTCGTGCGAGACGCCCTCGTCTTCACTCGTTCGACACCGCTCGTGACCACGGCGGCTCAGCCACGACGTCCGACGCTCACCGACGGCTGGGTCTCCTTCCAGATGACCCCGAGATCGACGTTCCCGACCCCGCGCAACGGGTTCAACGTGCAGTTCTTTGTCAAGGCGTACCGCACGGGCGACCCGGCGCTCGGCGGAGTCGCGGGCTATCGGCTCGTGCAGGTTCGACTCGCGGGCTGAGCGGTTCTCGGATCTGAGGGGCGCGAGGGGCTCAAGTCGAGCCCCTCGCGCCTCAACCGACGAGCAGGCCGGTGACGTACATCACGGCGATGCCCGCGATGAAGCCTGCAATCGCGTGGCCCGAGCGCAGTCCGCCGGGCGCGTTGCGCGCGACGTAGCGCCCCACCTCAACCACGACCTGGAAGGCGGCCCCCGCAGCGATCGCGAAGAACAGTGCGGCGAGGACCTCGTTCGTCGTGTAACCGCCGATCCAGGCGCCGAGGATGGTCGGAGCACCGGCGACGAGCACGAGGCCTACCAGAGCGAGCAGCGTCGTCTTCGACTTCGCGATCGGCGTCGCGATCCCGAGTCCCTCGGTCACGTTGTGGATCATGAAGCCCACGATCAGGAAGCTCCCGAGCTGGAGCTCCCCGAGAGCGAACGACGCACCGATCGCGAGGCCCTCACCCATGTTGTGAAGACCGATCCCGACAGCGATGAGGAGAGCGAGCGTGAGGCCCGTGGCCGCTGTGCCCCGTGTGAGCGCGCCCGAGAGCGCCGTCATGCCGAGAAAGCTCAGCGCGACTCCGAGTAAGACGAGACCCGCTCCTCCCAGCGCCGCCGGCAGTAAGGCCTGCAGCTGGAAGGCCTCGGAGAGCGCCTCGACGCCGAGGAACGAGAGGAGGCCCGCGGTGAATGCCATGAACGTCGCGAGCCACACCGGGCTCGCCTGGCGCAGAGCCGGTAGCCAGAGGAGTCCCAGCGCGACGGGCAGCACGCCGACGAGAACGCCGATCAGCGCGTAGCCGAAGAACCCCTCGACGGACGGTTGCGGCGTCTCGATCGCGGCCGGTATCTCCTCGACCGTCTCGATCCCCGTCGAGCTCGTCACGCCGACCGTGATCGGATCGTTCTCCACCCAGTCGAAGGGGACGACGATCGTGCTGGAGCGAAGGCGCCCGAGCGTCGTCGGGCCGTCGACCGTGTACGGGACGATCGCGTCGTCGACGTTCACATTGGCGATCGTGAGGTCGTCCGGCTGTGGGTTGCGGACGACGATGCGGATCTCGCCCTGCGAGAACTCGACGCGCCGGATGTCGAACTCGTCGGCCGGCGGCGGGTTCGTCCCGACGAGTTCGACCAGCGACGAGCCGCTGGAGACGACGGCACCGACCGCAAGCGCGAGGAGCAGCACGGGCACGACGGCCCAGATCCGCCAGTTGAGGCGGCCCGAGCCGGTCGTCGCCGAGCCGGCTTCCACTAGTCGACAACCTCGAAGAAGCCCATCCAGCCGAGCTCGGCGAACTCCGACTGGTGCGCGTGGAACATGAACGTGCCGGTGTTCGCGAACTGGATCTCGAGTACTCCCCGCTGACCCTGGCACTGCATGACGGTGTCGGTGTACTCCCAGTTCTCACCCGTGCCGGTCGGCTGGTAGCGGAAGAAGTCCGCGTGGAGGTGGAACGAGTTGATCAGGTCGAACTCGGTCAGGTTCACGAGATAGATGCGGACGAGCTCGGAGCGCTTGACCCTGAGCGGGTAGCGTGCGTAGTAGAACGTGCGCCCGTTGACGGTGTAGAAGTTGTTCGTCCCGTCGCCGTCGGTGTCGTAGCCGTTCATGACCATCACGAGCTCCTGCGCCGGTGGGCGCGGCTCTTTCGGGTCGATGATCAGTGCGCCGTAGAGGCCCTTGTGGATGTGCTTCTTGAGGGGCGTCGAGTGGCAGTGGTAGAGCTGCAGCCCGTACGGCTTCGCCTCGAACTCGTACCTGAACCTCCC
>Ga0075343_1000065_pt1 | contig 21916 bp, 26 predicted proteins | sample RushOxbow_ThreeS_2_FD_120072 | JGI IMG/M metagenome (GOLD analysis project Ga0075343, IMG submission 120072) | Natural and restored wetland microbial communities from the San Francisco Bay, California, USA, that impact long-term carbon... | ecosystem: Environmental > Terrestrial > Soil >...
AAGAGCGCACAAGACCCTAATCGGCTCCGCCGAAAGCGTACCGTCTCTGGTAGAGCACTGCGTTCCGCTCTCGATTCGTGAGGCTATTGGCGGCAGCCCTCGAGACGCTCGCTCCACCCGGCAGATCCTGGTATCCAGACCAAAAGCCGTTGATTCCACTAAAAAAACAAGTCTCCTCGTCGAGGCAGATTTGGTCGATCCGGCTAACGCACTTCTTAGCCTTACGAACGAGGTCGGCGGCGTCTCCGTGACCCAGCATATCCAATTGACGAGCAGCGGGCCGCCTTTCCGGTGGTGGTTCATCTGCCCCTTTTTAGGGATCCGCGTTGCAAAGCTGTATCTTCCGCCGACTGCCCGCCGTTTCGGTAGCCGTAAATTCTATGGTCTCGTCTATAGATGCCAGGCCTACCCAAAGCGGCCTCGGCATCTGTCGCCGGATGTTGGTTCGCTTCGACGCTCAAGGCGTAGAAGCTTAGCCAAAGCTTCAAAGTCGAAACCAGATTAAATGCGAAGTGGGCCAGCCTGAGCGTTTGTGAACCGCCCCGGGTCTACCGGCGGCCGTTCCGTTTAAGTCACGCGGCCCTGGCGGTTTGAGGCCCAGTTTCCGCATCAGCCGGCCGGCTGCCGCCCACGCGGTTGACTGGGCTGTCCAGTACCCCCCCACACATGGCAGGGGCTGCCTCGTCAACGACCAAAAGGTCAGCCGCACATGGAGAAGAGTGCTGCCGTGCTGACCTTCGATGAGCATGGCATTGCACGAAGGAAGCCCCGGCCGAAGGTGGATGACCGGGGCCCCTGCTCTCAAGGGAGAGACCCCCCGGCTCAGGGTTAAGGGCCGAGGGTATAGACTGCCTACTACAGCGCGGGACCAAAGTGGACTCTTTTTGCTGCCGCGCACCAGACAAGTCCTTCGGCGGAACCTGCGTCAGTGGTTTGCGTTTGGGTTCTGCACTAGCGTGGCCTCAGCCCCCCAAAGCCCAGCCGGGTTAGTGTCTTGGGGGCCATCTGAGGGGGCTTACTGCGTGCGGACCTGAGGAGTTCACGATGCGTATGTTCGAGAGGGTTTCGTCGGCGATTACAAAGGTCAGAGCAAGTGGCATCGTCGGCGAGAGCCAATACGTGGTTTTCGAGGATGGCGCAGTTGTGATCGAAACTCCGAAAGGAGTGCACCGCTTCAACAATCTGCTAGAACTGATGTCGCAAGCAAGGCCTAGCTCACCCCGTCCGTCCCTTCGACTAGTTTAGGCCGCTCCCTTCATTTTCTCAGGGCCGGGAATAGCCGTTCTTCCAGCCATGGTGCACTGCGCGATATCGGGCACGATCCGAAGATATGGCCTATCAGTCCGGGTGCACGAGCATAAGGCCGGAAGCTTGAGTAGCGTCGGAGTGCGAAGAACTTAGAAGCGACCCTTGATCATCCAGATGAACGCCGCCGATCGGCCCGCGGAATTTTTTGCTGCTAGTTGGGAACCTGTTCGGAACGATTCGCGCTGGGGTTACGACTCGTCACCATGTTTCACCACGGCGGGTAGACGTCATCACGAGCTCCTCCCTGCGAGGCGCGCTACTGAGCGCCTGTAAACTCTTGTAATAGTTGCCGAGTCAAATTTTTAACAACTTTCGATTCAAATTTTTCGTCTGTGGCGTGGTGCCACAGAATTGCCAGGAGATCTGTCTCCATTGGCGGCGAGGATGGGTTTGGCGCGTCCATTTTTTCGACGGGCGTGGTCAGCATCTCATCTGAAGAGGGAAAGAGCCCGCTTCCAAGGTTTAACGAAACAGCTGTCGGCGAGACTTTTGGAGATTGAAGTGCTCGCCCGCAGGGACGCAGGAGTCTGCATTGCGCGCAAACAAGCCACCTTGTGAAGCAGCTGAGCTCCCCCCATTCAAGTTTGTGAGGCACGCTATGACGACGAAACACCAGAAGGCGCGGCGCGCAAGTAGCGAACCCAAAACCGCGAAGAGGGGAAAGGTAGCCGCAAAGCCGCGAACACCTGCGAGGTCTAAGCCCCAAACAAGTGATGCGCGGCGCGCAGGTAGCGAGTCAAAAACTTCAAAGAGGCGGAAGCCAATAGCAAAACCGCGGAAACCCGCAAGGTCTAAGTCTCAGGCAAATGATGCGCGGCGCGCAGCTAACGAATCAAAGACCGCAAAGAGGGGAAAGGCAGCCACGAAGCCGCGGAAACCAGCGAGCCTAAAGCCCCAATCCATTGAAGCAAGACGCGCAAGGAGCGAACCGAAGACTGCAAAGACGGTAAAGGTAGCCGCAGAGCCACGGAAATCCGCAAGGTCTAAGCCCCAAACAAGTGATGAGCGGCGCGCAGGTAGCGAATCAAAAATTTCAAAGAGGGGGAAGAGTGCAAAGCCGCGCAGCTCTGCGGAGCCTCAACTTCCAGCAATTGATGCGCGGCGCGCAAGCAACGAACCCAAAACTGCAAAGAGGGGAGAGCAAGTCACAACACCGCGGAGACCTGCTGGGCCTAGCTCCCAGACGCATCATGCTTCCCCCCTTAGGGCATGGTCAGTGGGAGCCGCCCTACTGCTTCTGGCTGCTATCGTTGGCCATCATCTTGCGCAGACGCACCAATTACTGAAACCCGTCCAAGCCGAGCTCAACATGTTACGCGAGGATTCCATCCAAGCGAAAATGAGGGCCGCAAAGCTGGAAGAGGCCACTGTCGCGCTCCAAGCAGAGCTTGGCCGTACCAACGCCGAACGAACCGAACTGCAGAGCGCCTTTGGCCGGGCGGCTTCGCAAATCGGACAGTTGTATAACAATACAGACGCAGTCAAATCATTGCTTGAGCGTCAACTGACTGAGCTTGAAGCCCTTCCAAGAAAAGTCGAAGAAACAGAAAGAACCGCGGAGCAAGCTGAAGCGCGCGCCGCGGAATCAAAATCGATGATCGATGCGCTGCGCCATCGCCAAAAGGCGATTCAAGCCGAGCTGAAAGCGCATCAGCAGGCAATTTTGCAAGCGACATCGGAGGCTGAGGGATACAAAAGGCAGACCGGAATTTTGAAATCTCAGATTGAGAGAGGCCAGCAAGCACGTGCATCGCTTGAGAGGGAACTGGACCAGGCTAAGTCTCAGATCACGCAGCTCAAAGAGGCGTCGCTTAAGGCTGCAGAGTCTCTGCCGAAGCTAGCCTATGCGACCATCGCCTATCCGCCCCATGGCGCTAAGACCCGAGATTATCTGATCAGGACAGTCGCTTTCGAAGCCGGAGGTGAAAGCGAGCTTGGCAAAGCCGCGGTTGCCCACGTGGTGCTCAATCGAGTGCGTAGCGGCAAATGGGGAGACAGTGTCGAGGATGTGGTCAAGGCCCCGTGGCAGTTCGAGCCTTGGACGACCCGGCGCAAAGAGCTGGAGAAGCTTCATCCGTTCGACCCGCGCTTTCAGAAAGCGGCGAGAGTAACGGACGCCGTTCTTGCAGGAGAAATGCCGGATCCTACTGCCGGCGCCACGCACTTCCTCAACCCGGTCGTCGTCAGAAAGAGACGGGGCGGCACTCTACCTTTGTGGGCACGCAGAAAGGGACAGCCCATCGGCAGACACGTGTTTTACGCGCCCAAAGACCACGATGCCGAGCCGGAGAGCGATGACGCCAGTCGTGTTTCGGCTGCGCATCCCGCTCGTGCTTCTAGCCCCGCCGGTCCAGGCTAGTGGCCTCTAGCCACATCGATGAAGCGTCTGAGCCCGAGCCGGGGTCGCACGGTACGACCTCGCGAAAATCCTGGCCATCCAGACGCTCACAACCGCAAGCGGCGCTGGACGCCGTTCCCGCTTGCGTAGTGCTATGCGCTCAAGATCACGAAGACCGCTACATCGAGCGCACGACGCAAGCCAGAAGAGCCTCACATAGAAGCCCATATTGATAACTTGGCTTCCATGAGCACTCCCAAAATCCAACCCAAGCTTGAGCTTGAAGGTGGCGATCTCTTCGTCGTCGTGGATGGGCTGCGGGTTGCCAAGCGCGGCCGGCCCGGTACCCAAGCGGCCAAGGCATGGATACCTCTCAAGCGCGGATGGAGCGTCTTCGATGGCACAGACGGAGCCGTTCAGGTTGAGCACAGGCCCGAGGAGGACGATGGTGAGGAATAACCGATCGGCTGCTTTGACCTGCTCTGTTCACCTCCGCGCGAATGCCCCCTCGTTAATTGGGAAATGGGATTCGTCGGCTCTAGCCCGAGCAACACCTGCGTGGTGAAGCTCCTGAGAGTTGAAGCGCTGTCTACCGGGGCAGCCGTGGCCCTCTGGAAACGAGCGGCGCGCGTATTAGCTGCACATAGGGCTCGATCGCCTCTTTGGCTTCTTCAATGGTCGTAGCGCTTTTAAGAGCCGCCCCGATGCTTTCGTAGGAATGACAAAGCTCATAGGCGACGAACTCTAGTTGGCCCTCGATTGTGGTCCAATCTTCGTCGTGCCTAGAGCACCACTCCCTGAGCTTTTGGAGGTAGTTTGCCTCCCACTCCGGAATGCCGCCGTTGAGTTTGAGGCTATCGAGCAGCCCTTTCGCCTGCTCGGCCGTCCAGCCATCGTCGAGAAGTGTCATCGTCAGCGCAATGCGATTAGCCCCAGGATACCGCGCGGGGAAACTGAGCTCCAGCTTCATCCGTTAGGCGATTGTCGCGCGACCAGCCTCCGAGCGGTTGTGACATAAATTTCCCCGATTTTCGATGTTTCCGCTCCGGTTATTGTGCGCCTTGGTTAGCGCGACCTCGACGGTTTGCTATCCGAACTCCCCAGTACGTGCTTTTCCCTCTCACCTCCCAGAAAGAACGTAGAGGAAGTCTCGACCGAGTCCATAAAACACGAGTGCCGAGATAGTGGCGGCGATAGGAGTTCCGTCGTAAAAGTTCCACTCGGGCGTGAGCCTCAGCATAAAAAATGCCGACACACCGGCAATTGCTAGGCAAGTCCCGTAGAGAATCCAACCCGAGCCGAAAGCGATTACATCGCTCCATTTGGCGCCGCTGTTCTTCGCTTCGGTACTCTCCGGTCCAAGCTCACGTCTCAATTTCAGTTGTCGCCGAAGCTCGTAGAGATCTTCGGTGTCCGAAGCCGCTTGAGTCCCGCCACTATCACCGGCCTTAGGGACTTCGGCTGTAGCTAATCGCCTAAGCATCAGTTCTCGGCGAAGCCCTTCCAACTCGTTGTTGTCCGAGGCGGTCCCTGCAGCGCCCCCAGGCGAACCAAGGGGCCCTTCCCTGTCCAACCGGTGAAATGGCGAAAGGTGTGAAGAGGCTCCGCTCGTTTCGAATGGTGGCACAACATCGTGAATTAAAGTTGCAGACCGTTTTGCTGCCCATCGAGCTAGTTTCGATATTTTTATGGAGTATGGGCCTGCGCTGCTGTCCTTTGCCTTGGCGATCTGAGCCCCAAGCTGGCGTCTGAGCCTCAGGTTCTGTTGAAGCACCGTGTGAAGATCGTCGCTGTTCGAGGTCATTTCCGCACCAAGCCGCCGAGTCTAATCTGTGTGCAACATGCAACTACCATTTCCGGTCTGCGTGTGACGGGCAGCATGGTCGACTTCGTAATCGGCCATTGTTCCGTCCCTTTGATTTCGCCGCGAGGGCTACTTATCGTCGTTCCCGTCGCCACGAGGGGAGGATGGTGGCCTTCCTCACCCTTGGAAAAGCTAAGCGTGACTTCCCCATCAACCGCCTCAACAAACGGCTCTCGCGAGCGCAGTTCTCCGCTGATACATGGCACGCTGCGGTCGTTCGGGCGGTCATTCCTCTGATCCTGATGTTGCGATCACTGAGCGGCTTTGCACTTGAGCAAACTCGCGAGCGGCGATCTCGGCGGCTGCTGCCAGTGCGAGAGAGCGCGCTGCCGACATGCGAAGTTCGTGGTGCCAATTCGCGAGCTGAAGGACTTTGGCAACGATCGCAAGCTGGGCCCTGATATGTTCGAGCCGGTCGTTATGTTCCCTCCTTACCTGCGCGAGCAGGATTTCGAATTGAGCCTGCTCAGCCCTGATCTGCTGCTTAATCCGATGGGCCCTGTCTTGCAGGTCACCGCGAATGTCACGCATTGCTTTGTTTTGGTCTCAGCCACGGAATAGCTCCCCGAGCGCACGCGGCGCACACCTTGGAGCCCGTAGGCGGAACGCAATGCATCATCAGCGGTTGCTCGGAGTAGCAAAAAAAGGCGATTTGTGATTTCAAAGCCACATCGAAGCCCCCGCCAGATCTCAACCAACAGACGGCAAGCGTGCCGACCGTCGGTCAGGTTGGTCTTGACGCAAGATGCCTGGGCCTTGCAGTCAGATGTGCCCACGATCGAAGGGGCACAGAAGGCAGTCGAGCCGCACGCGAAACGATACAGCGCCACGGCAGTCAGAACGACATGTGGGGCCCTGAGAAGACTTCGTCCGGCAAATGCTTTGTCAATCGGAGCCCGTGAGATGCTATAGTGAGTGGGATGGTTGCCCATGTAGGATCGGACATGGCGGCGCAACATGTTCTGACTAAGAAGCTCGCTCAAGCCACCCAGGTTGTGCGAGCCGCTAGCAAACTTGCCGCCGAGGAAGCCGTGACATGGGACGTGTTTCGGTGGGCGGTGATTGGTCTCCTCGTAGCGAACCTGTTTCTCGTCCTGATCCTCCATGGTGGCAGCGGCGGCGAACCTGTATCGAAGGAGCAAAGCGCAGGCTATGCAAACCAGTTGACTGCCTTGCGTGCCGACATGGACGCGCAGATCGCGGACGTAAAGGCCGAGTTGGCTCAAGATCTAGCCGCGATGCAGTCAGAGCTTCGCCAAGCCAAGGCTGCAGTCAACCGCCCCACGCCACACATACAGCCAGAGTTGCAGCCCGTCTCTGAGCAGATGCAGCCGGTCCCCATGCCGACAAGGTCGCCTCGTCGCTAGGATGTTTTCTTCGGAGCCCGCCCCGAAGCGCGGGCTGTACCATCGAGAAGGGCTTGCTTTACCAGCCCGCGCAACGCTTTCCCGCTCATAGCCTTCGGAGGTAGTTAGGGATGGAGAAATCTCGCAATTCCTGACGCTCTACCACTTGCCGCTCTTCGACCAAGCTGGCTAGACCGGACTCTACTTGCCGCTTGATGTGTTCCATGCCTTCCTCGCACGCTGGCGGATACAACTGGCGAGTAATCTCATTGAGCTCCATCTCGATCTCAAAGATCAGGCTCGCGATGAGGGCCCCGTCGTTTCCTGCTAGACCATCGCAAGCGAGCCGGGCGATATGAAGCCGGGCGCGGACTTTTGATAGGTGGTCGAATATCTCGTCTGTATCGTCTGCTGAGCGCTTCATCCGATCTCCCTCGATGGGGCTCCCCCTTGGCGATCCATCTCGGACCGCCATTGTCACCAGTTGACCGCAAACCGCTTTAATACGTCGTTAACAATAGGGCCACGTTGACCAGCATGGACCCCCCGGTGTGACGTCACCGCTACCGGCTTTATGGACGGCCTGAATGCGTGCGGTTGTGCTGATTGGGTTGACCAACTTCTTGGATTTTAGCGTGGGCGCGCCGCCCTTTCGGCGCGCTTGGCACCCTCGCTTGCGGAGTTCAGCTTGTGTTCAAAGCCTCACAGCCTCCAGCTTGGTCAGAGCTAGGGGCCGCTAAGTGCCGAGATGCGACGAGCGCCTAGTTTTTCTTCTTTTGCTTTTTCTTGTTTCGTTCGCCGGCAGACACCTTCGACCCGGCGGCAGCTTCCTTCCTTTGTTGCACTTCGCGAGGCGCCTGCGACTTGCGCAAGTTGGCCTCCCGCTTCGGTGGAACGTTCTTGACTTCCGGCTTGCGATTAGAAGAGGCCTTCTTTTCTGAGCCGCGCGGCTTCCCTTGCTGCGCTTCGCGAGGCGCCTGCGACTTACGCGAGTTGGCTTCCCCCTTCGGTGGAGCCTTTCTGGCTGCCGGCTTGCGATTCAATGAAGCCTTCTGTTCTAAACCGCGCGGCCTCCCTTGCTGGGCTTGAGAAGGAGCCTTTTGCTTCTTGGGCTCGGCCTCCCGCTTCGGTGGAGCTTTCTTAACTTCCGGCTTGCGATTAGATGAAGCCTTCTGTTCTAGGCCGCGCGGCCTCCCTTGCTGCGCTTGAGAAGGAGCGTTGTCCTTCTTGGGCCTGGCTTCTCGCTTCGGTGGAGGCTTCTTGTTGGCTGCCGCCTTGCGATCCGATGAGCTCTGGTGCGCTGACGGGCCCGGCTCACGTGATCGGGCTTGCGGAGGCCCCTTTTGGTCGTTGGACTTGCCCTTCTCCGGGGATCCCTTCTTGGGTGCCGGCTTGCGATCCGCCGGTCCCTGCGGACCTGAGGGGCCTTGCCCATCCGAGCGTGCCTGCGGAGGCCCCTTTTGGTCGTTGGCCTTGCCCTTCTCCGGAGATCCCTTCCTGGGTGCCGGCTTGCGATCCGACGGTCCTTGCGGACCTGAGGGGCCTTGCCCATCCGAGCGTGCCTGCGGAGGCCCCTTTTGGTCGTTGGACTTGCCCTTCTCCGGGGCCTTCTTGGGTGCCGGCTTGCGATCCGACGGTCCCTGAGGACCTGAGGGGCCTTGCTGCGAGCGTGCCTGCGGAGGCCCTTTTTTGTCGTCGGACTTGGCCTTTTCCGGCGGGCCCTTTTTCATCGCCGGCTTGCGATCCGACGGTCCCTGTGGACCTGAAGGGCCTTGCTGCGAGCGTGCCTGCGGAGGCCCTTTTTTGTCGTCGGACTTTGCCTTTTCCGGCGGGCCCTTTTTCATCGCCGGCTTGCGATCCGTTTGACCTTGCCCCGGAGACCCCTGCCCGTTTGGCTTTCCGCCGGGCACCGCCTTGCGTTCGCGCGGCGGCCCCTTCGGGCCACTCTGCGCACCTTCACGGGAAGGCTTGTTGCGCACCTCGTCCTCAGGCCTTGACCGAGGGCCTGGACCTTGCGGCTCAGCGCGCCGACGGTTCTTTTCGGCTTCGGTGGGCGCGCCTTTAGGCCCTTCAGCCTTGGGTCCTCTGGCGCTCGGCGGGCCTTTGCCGCTGTCGGGTGCCGAGATTGCCCGTTCACCACCGTCCGGGACAGGGCCTCTTTGCCTGTCAGGCTTACCCTTAGGTCCACCCCGGGACCGACCGAGGTCGTGTGCGGGAAGCGGCTCCGCGCGAGCCTTTTTGCGGGCAGGCGGCGGGCCTTCTGCATCCCTGCCCTTTGGTAAACGACGATCAAATTTCGGGCGGTCGGGTTCTCCTCGGGAAACCTCGCGAGGGCCAGTGTCCTCGCCTATGACTCTGCCGCCCTTCCGCTTTTTGATGGCCTCGCGCACTTCCGGAGGCGCGAGGAGGTCGTCCGTAGCCCGCTCGCCTCTCGCAAATTCCCTTGTCTTGCTCAACTTGGCGACTTCGTCGATGTCCCTAATCTTCTCAGGTCCATGGTGGTCACGGCCTTCGCGCAGTCCTGGGCGATACACCTCGTAATCGTCGCCGTGGATTTTACCGGCGCGGTCCCAGTCTCGGGTGCGCCTGACGTTCCGCTCAACCACTGTCTGGTTGGTGTGTTGCTCGACGTAGTTCACATTGACGACGTTGTTCACGACGGAGTTGTTGATGATGGTGGTGTGTCCGATCGGTCGGGTACTGTCGTAGACATTGCGCCAACGCGCGCGGTCGCGGACGTAGTAGCGCGGCAGATCGTCTGAAAGGAAGTATCGGGAGGGGACGCCCGACCAGTAGTAACTGGGGATGTCACCAAACGAAACGTTGATGCTCAGGCCGCCGCGATCATAGGCCGGCGGCAGCGGTGCCCAAGCCAGATAATCGTCAGATTGGCGCCATGACACCCAAGCCGGTCCCCAGCGGTTGCCTGGGACCCAGAACCAGCCAATGCGGTGGGAGAAGCCCCAGCGTCCGTAGTGATAGGTGGCCCAACCAAAAGGCTCATAAGAGGCCCAGGTCCAGCCGTAGTCGGTGTAGACCCAGCGTCCCCGCGTATAGGGTCGCCAGCCAGAGTCGACCCCTGTGGGAACCCAAACATACTGGCCTTGCGTCCAAGTCCAAGAGCCGTGAGGAGATAGCCGGTCGTAGAAGACGCCATCATCGACCCAATCTTCTCCTCGTGCTTCAGTCACCCGAGACCGGTCATCGTAGAACGGCTCGTCCTGATAATAGGCGTCCCAGTAGGCGGCGCGGTCGAAGGTAACGACCTGGTAGCCGAGATCCGGTGCGTAGTCGCTAAGCAGGTAGTACTCGCCGTCGTAATAGCCCGCGAGATAGATCGAGCTCATCCAGCCGCGCTGCTCCTCGAAGATGGTGTCGCACCACGTGTGATCTTCAAGGCAGCCCAGGATCGTAATGGGAGCATCGGTCGGCACGGTCACAAGCACCGGATATTCGGTGCCGGGGCCGGCCCGCAGATTCACGTCGGTGATCGGGTAGCCGTTAGGCTCTTCCAGCTCCTGAGCCAGGACTGGCGACGCCAGTAAGCCAAGAAGGAAAGACCCTTTCGCAAGGAGTTCTAGGCCGCGTGTCATTTTTTGTGTCAACTCTTCCAAAGATTCAGCCAAATGGGTAACGCTCTGATCCCTCATAGGTTCGGGCGGCTTACGCCGTCTAGCCCGCGAGGACCGTCGTGGAGCGTTCTGGAGATTGTACTCACTCGTCTGAACAGGGACGCAACAGGTCGTTCATCGAGGGTTCATCTCGGCATTTCGTTTGGGAAAATTGCGTGGTGAGGGCGCTCCGCAGGAGAGTCAGCGCCGAGACTGCCGCAGTCGGGTGCCGGCTGACGCATAGTGCACCAGCGGTCGGCCCCCATAAGAACTGATCGAGCGACCATCGAGGGGTGTTAAAAAAAACCCAGGCGCATGAAGCGCCCGGGCCGGGTGGGACGGTGAAGTGCGTTAGTTTGTGCGCTTCGCGACGGTCTGCTCGACCGGTTTGTAGACCTCGCGCGCTGTGTTGGCATACATCTCACCAATCTTGGATGCCTCGGCCAGCCAGTTATCGTAGGCCGTCTTCGCATAATTGGTCTGGATCTCAACCGCCTGCTCAAGCGACTTGGCACCAATAAGCTTTTCTAGCGTGTGCGTGGCGTCGTCGAACGAGCGCTTGGAAAACTCCGTCCATCTAACAGCGATGGCCTGGAGCCCTTTGTTGAGTTCGCCATAAGACCGGACCATCGCATCGTAATTGTCTTTGCCCGCATTTTGGAACTCGTTGGCGGTTTTCTGGAAGTCTTCGGTTGCTTTTTTAATTGGCTCTGCCATGGGGTTTTCCTCCTTCGGCCTGGTTGAACACTGTATATATTGCGATGCACAATCACTTTCAAGTGCACTGCACAATAGTAGCGGCGCCAAAGTGCCGGAACCCGCGCCATAGCTCACAGGGGCCAAGGCAGCGTTTAAGAGTGCGCGTGCGACAAGTAGTTGCGATTAGGAGAGGGTTCCTCGCCGCCGCGTGACGCCCTGCCTGAATAATCCGTGCATCAAATTCAGCTCGCGCGTCGGAGGCGATCCTGTGTGACGTCGACCAGTTCTCGCGCCAATTTTTGGGCTAGCTCCTCTGGCAAGTCGATGCCGACAATCGTCCAGCGCCAGCTTTTTAGGCGGAGATGGACTCTGAACTGAGTGCTGCGGCCTCCTCCGGGTGGCAAATAAATATAGAAATCTCTCCCCACATAGTCGGCACTAAACCAAAGACGCCACAGGCTTTGAAACGACTCGCTGGTGAACGGCGCGCGTTCGGCCCGCACCCCTTTCCCCGCTTCTCCTTCGCCAAGGAGGTCCAAAAGTGCTCTCACCGTCACCAATCGAGCCACAACCGGATCGGCGACCGACACTGCGAGCCGCCGGCTCATGGCGCCCAAGGGAAGCTTTCTTCCTGTGATCTCAAAATAGGTAGCCACAATTTGCTTCGTGAAGGAACGTCGCAGGGAGGGAAAATCGACGCGTTCGGTGAGAGCTTCCGCGTCTCTCGCTTCAACAGCCGACGCGATGCTCTGGAGAGCGAGCAGCGGTGATGCGATATACACCCCCAAAAGGAGGCATAGCGCGAGCACAAACCCGAGAAACCATCGCATGCCATGAAGTTAGCAGCTTCGAAGTCGCTAAAAAAGGTGCTCCGTAAGGCACCGATAAACGTCGAGGCAATTGCGAAAATTGCTGCCAGACGCATTTGGCGCACATGTCGATGATACTACGCGCCTCGCGTTGTGCGGCGCGCTTACGAGCAGCTTCCACAGCGACGGCTAGCCGCGATCGGTGACAACCCGCCTATTTCAGATTTTCAGCCCTAGAATCGTCGGGCTGTACAAGCATCATTGCCGGAAACTCCGAAGCTGGCACCTTGACGGCGCATGCGCTTGCTATGCTCGCTAAGCAAAGTGCGGCCAATCCGACCAAAGCGACGCGACACATTCTTTTAGCCATGAGCGCCTCCATTTAGGGATAGTGTCGGGCTGCAATTGCAAACAAATGCTTGGAGGTGATGCAGAAATCGGAGCGCGTCGTAAACAAATCCCTCCTACGCCGCGCCCGGCGCGATTGCCGGGCTTTCCTCGGTTTTCGACCCGCTCAGGCAGGTCCGAGGGCTTCGGATGTGGCCGTAGAGTTACAGCGTCGCGGCTTCGCAGCCGCTAAACTGCCTCCTCCCGAAAATTGTTATGGCAAGCCTGATTGTCATGTCTCGCGTACTTTGGGCGCCGCTCAGATTTGGAATCTTTCCTCTATTTCCGCGAAGACCACGCGCGTCATCGCCATGGCGCAGTGCACGGGCACTGTGCCCCTCTACTAATGAAGAGGCTTCACATAGTCGGCTTGGGTCCGCGTACTGGCACAACATTGCTCTTTGAGTGCATGGCCGCCTGCTTTGAAATTGATGCCTTCGAGCAACACGAAACCTCGCTGTGCCAGCATAGAAAAAATGTAGACATCTTTCTCACCAAAAACCCAGTTGACTTGCATATTGTTGGACCGCGATTCCGCATAGATCTGTATCTGCACATAATCGCCATGCTACGCGATCCACGGGACGTCATCGTTAACAGGCACAAGTTGGACCCAGATCGCTACTGGGCGCCGCTACGCTTCTGGAAGCGCCATTTCCAAATTATGCGGAGCTTGATGAAGCATAAGCGCTTTGTGTTGGTCCGCTACGAGGATCTTGTTCGCGAGCCAGATGTCGTCCAAGACATGCTGATGTCGACTCTTCCTTTCCTTAGAAGGAAGGCGCGCTTCAGCGACTTTCACAAGTTCGCAAAGCCATCTGCGAAGTCATTAAAGGCAATGGGCCCTCTTCGTGCCTTCGACGCATCAAGTATCGGTAATTGGCGTCGTCATCTTGCTCGCGTTGCGGGTCAACTCTCTATCCATGGGTCGGTCGCAGACGAACTAATCGAGCTGGGCTATGAGAAGGACAAGGGCTGGCTCACAGCGCTAGACGGAGTAGAGCCTGATTTATCCCCGAGCCATTTTCCCGAGCAGATGGACCTACGGGTCTGGCGTATTCGTCAACGCGCATACGTGGAGGCTGCAAAAATCGGGGCCGCACGTTTGCTGGGGATACCCCTAGTCTGAAAACAGGCTAAGTCAGGCACACGGCATTGCTGCCTAAAGTACAGGGAAATGAGGCGCCGGCCAGCATGGGTAGTCGACGCCCCCCGATAACGGCCTTCTCAAGGGCGGCGAGAAAGCCAGGGCAGAGCCTACCCAGCCAGCCTGCTCAGCATCGATAAGCATGAAAAGGAAGGGGGCCCCCTACCCCTGGAAGCGGGTGAGTAGGGATATTTCGGGAACCCCCTGAGTACGCGGATACGAGATCATCAGGGTTTGCACCCCAGACCCATCTCCGGGGAACGAGACAATTTAGCGGTTCATTGTCGGCAGCGCTGTAACTCCACGGCCACAACCCATGGCTCCTTTGCGTCGCGAGGAGCGCTGAAGACACTCCATGTGAAGGTTCTCGAGTTCAAGTGCCGCGTGGCGAGGAAGGAGCGAGCGGCGCCCAGCAGAAGGGCGTCGACAGAAGCCGACGCCCGACTCCGCTCTAGGACTAGGACTATTTGGCTTTATCCGAATCCTCGGCCTCTTCGACCGCATCCTCCTGAGGCTCTTCCATGGCGTCAGACTCTTCACTCATGGCTTCGTCCCCCGCGTCCATTGTGCCTTGCTCGGCTTCCTCCATGGCATCCTCCTCGGCGTAAGTCAGCGCCGGGGCCAAGCTAAGTCCCAAGACAAACGCGGCGGCAAAAACTCCAGTCAGCAGTTTGGTCATGTTCATATTTCCCATTTCTCATCAACCTCGGGCGTTCATATGCTAGGGCACCGAAGCCTCGGCGAGAACCACAAGTTTCTCATACAGCCATCAGCTCAGGAGAGGCACAGCCGATCATTTGCTTCGCGGTGAGGCAGCCCTAGTCTCCGTAACCTTTGGCTAGAGCGGCTGTGCTCTGGCGCGCAGGAATAAAGCCGGCGCCGGGGGAATCGGGCTTCGATAAGTTTTTCCGGATGAAAAAAGCGACCCCAGAGGGAATCTGGGGTCGCCGAGGGGTACGCGCAACAAACTGCAGTGACACATTGGGTAGCTGTCACGTTACGGCACAGAAGTTAAGGAAGTTTTAAAAGGAAACGAGCCATCGAGGGGCAAAGACAAAGGAGGCCGGAGCGGTTGGCTCCGACCTTCTTAAGTGTGTGGCCAGGTGTGTGGGGGAACACTGGCGGTGAGGGAACACCGAGGGCTGGCCACGTACCTGCAGGTTACAAGCATCCTGCAGCCATCAGAATTTAAGCCAGATCAGCAGCGCCGTCAGAAGAAGGTTAATCTATGGTTAACGGCGGTCCAGACAGTGCGCGTCCTTGGCACCAACCTAATAGCCTCGCTGTGACGCAGCACCCTCGCTATGAGGTCGGCAAGCCGCTGGTCGATCCACTTCAGACCTGGGCCAGTCTCAATGATTATGTGTGCATGCTCAGCTAAAACTACGCCCGCACGACATCGTATCATTTCCAGGTCGCTCAGATTAGTTAATGGCCACCTTCGGAGTAAAATTCGCGTTTGGTCGTCGTATACCCTTAATTAACCATGATGATTAAACCTGCCTTGATGGCCTTAAGGGCAGAACAGTGTCGGAAGCGTGCGGCCTGTTACGAACGGATCGCAGACGACAAACGCGCGCCAGAAGAAATCAGAATGCGCTTTGCCCACCAAGCCCACTTGCTTCGCATCATGGGCAAGTTGGCGGAGTTTGACGAAATAAATACGTCAACCCCAACAGCACGCCCGCAGCTTGAGCTTTAGCCTTCGGTCTTAGTGACCGCGTTTGCCAACAGTCTGTGCGAAGCACTAACGCTCCGTCAAAACGCTAGAAGCCCCTGCCTGGCGTGAGTGGAACGCAGTAGCTGTCTCCGCCATAGGCATACTGAGGGAACGTGGTCGCCTTATTGGCGCAGCCCCCGATGAATACGGCGGCTGTCGCAGCGATGGCGATTGCAAGTCGGATTTGGTGGCTTGGCGATCGTCCCCACGCGGTCAAGGGTATGGGGAAGGCCGTTGCTTAATCGTTAGCGGGTGGCCGACTCGTCGGGTCTGACTAACAGGCGACGCTGTTAACTAGCGACGTTTCTCGTCCCTTGCAGTCGTCAGGAAGCTCTCACGCCGGGGACAAACTTTCGACCATGATCGTCGCTGACGCGTCGCGACGTTCGGCAAGCCCCGAAAGCAGAAGAAGCCCCGCCATGATGGCGGAGGCTTCCCCCGTTCCCTCGTCCCCGTATTTCGATGAAGCCATGATAGGCGGCAGAAAAGGGCAAAACTTGGTGCGCCCAGCGCTAGCCTCATTAAAAACTTCGACTGTTGCTTAATAGTTACAGTGCCCTATAAACGGCGCGGCCCGTGACGCGACATCATGCGGCGAAAATTGCCCATTCGCAAACTTTGTCGACAAGGCGCTGCCCGGATGTAGAGGAAAGCCAAGCTGAAGGGATTTGTGCCCCCTTACTCGCGAGAGTTCTGCACGTACGGGGCTTCTCTCTTGGCAAAATCGGGCGAACTGCCGGGCGCCCTATCCATCAGCGGGCCACCACCATTAGTGCGGTCGCGCCCTACGGTTGCCTCAGCCGGGAGGCGGCCTTGACCGTGCATTCGCTGGCGCCTCTCTGAACCATTGCCTCCGGGCAGAGTGAAGCGCGGTCAAGCATTCTGCACCACCCGGTGCTGTCACCGTCGCGATGCCTTCCAGGTCGGTCCGAGCGCAGTGGCCAAGCAAGGCTCTTCAGAGGGCAACAAAAATCAACACGACGATACTGAGCACGGTCACCGCGCCAAGGAGTAAGGCTGTCGTGGTGGTAAAGACAGGCGGCTCATAGGGTGGGGCGCTATGAGCTTGGCGACGCCTCGGAAGGCCGTTGTTCGACAGTTGGGCCATAAAGCATCCTCCCAAAAGAAGCTCTAATCTAGCTTAGGCCCGGCTGGAAGTCCGTGGCAATGCGTGTTCCTGTGGAGACTCTCGAGGACCGAAGGCTAGTCTAATGCACCGTCGGACGTAGCGGGTGATCTGTAACGATCGGCGACACGCGCGCAGCTTTGCTGAACTCTTCACACACCCAAGCGCGGAGAGCGGGATCCTCGACCTCTTGAATAGCTAGCCATATCGACTCACCGAGGAGGCGCTTGATTAAGGCCTCGGTTGCCCCTTCGGCGCGCCGTTGTGCAATGCCTCTGCGAAACTCCGCAATGACACGCTTAAAGCGCTTCTTGGCTTCTGAATCGATCATCCGGGATTGGCAAGTTGTCTGACAACCCCAATTTCATTCAGTCACTCCCTCCTGTGAAGCGAGTTGGCTCGTCAACTTTAATGGCTACAATTTGAGTGACAGCGTCCGTCCGGACGATCGGCGCGTCATCCCAGTAATGTCAGGCGAGCGTCAGGGGTGAAGACGAGCGGTCAGCAGAAGATCCCTCGCTTGGGCGAAGGGACTTTTTTTCAATTGTGGCTGGGTGGAGCGTGCACCGTTTCAGAGGTTATCCGGTCCGCATCAGTGGTCGACATCCGTTGAAAGATTTCGAATGCCGAGTTTCTTCTCCAGCAACTGAGCGAGCGCTTTCGCTTCGCTCGGTTCTGAGCGGCCGGGCCCACCTATCGCCAAGCAATGCCAAGAGCCACGTGCCGGAACAAAAAGCGTAAAACCCCCCTATTGCCTCCGACCGGTAACGCACAGACTTTTTGAACCACAGTTTTCGCTGATGGTAAAATATAACTCTGACAGATGTGGAGATACGAAGGTACAGCACCCAAATCAAATCCATAATTCCCGCTAGGAAAGTCAGTGGGAAGCGCGGTCTTTAAATCACTCTCGGACATAGATAGGTACGTGGTCACATCTGTAAGACTTTTAATCTGGTCCCGTCGGTATTCTTGTCACTTTTTACACCAGAAAGCGTGGATGCTTCTCGCAAATATGACTGGGTGAGTTGAATGCGTCGCTTGAATCGATACCACCAGCCCCTCCTTTGTTCGATCGCGTCCATACAAACCAGTAGTTCGATTGCTCTTTCAGCTATCTGCTTTTCTTCTTGGAACAGCAGCCTTTCAGTAGCCGACTATTCACCTGGGATGAGGGCAGCCGCTGCTTTGGAACGCATGGCTTCGCGTTGATCGGGCGTTGCAGCAGCAACCAGTTTCTCGATGGTCTGGCGTTCGACCTTTGGTTGGCTGGTTAGAAGCCTCAGAAAGTCGAAGTTTAAGCGCTATTGGCGGGGGTCCACAGACATCGCAATTTCGCTCCTGACGTCTTCGCTTCAAGCAACCGCCGAAACAGTTAGTGCCCCAGACGGCACGCCTTGCCGCCGGTAACGCGAATTCGGCCTCGGAGCTGCAGGACTTCGAGCGGCGCACGAAGGATGGTGGCATGAAGCGGTGGTGAAGGGTCTGCCAACTTTTCTACCTCAGTTGAACAGCCTGCCGGCGTTACGCAGCAGTCCGCGGCGTCCGGTAACGTTTTCTGCATGGCACCCGGTAGACTTTAGCATTTGTTAACGAACTAACCGACAGACTGAGGTCTCGGTGTGGTGAGATAGGCGCGGAGGAACAGTTCAGAAATTCCGTTTGCGCCTATCGGATATCTGGGGACCATGCCGAGTTGAAAGATCTCCGCGGCGCCCTGGCGCGGCGTCGGTCTAAATGCGGAATGGCAATAGAAAGGGCGCCGACTAAGGCCGACGCCCCAAGGCTCAATTAGGCCTCCCGGCCAGGGTTGGAAGATGGGAGACCCATTGGGACCTTAGCAAATCAGCATCAAAGGCACCAGTCTGCAGCGCTTGTCGAAGTTTCCGTTGAAGCGCGCAGGGGAACCTCGGATCAGAGGCAATCTGCGAACCCTGAAGTGGCGAAGGATTGACACACTCATGTTCGAGCTATCCGGACCATCCGGCCGCCGCCTGACCCACTGGCGTTGCGGCGCAGCGTTGTTTGCCATCGTGCTCGCTGGCTGTTCGAATGGGGAGGCATTTACGACGACCGATCTTGCGAAATGCCAGAGCCTCGGGTTCCCGTCAGGCACCGGTGAGCATGGCCTTTGTCTCCGACAGGTCAGAAACCAACGTACAAGCTTGGCGGAAGTGCCCGAAGATCTTAGGGACTAGGGATCTCAAGTCCGAGGTTAAACGAGGAATTGCAATCTGTTCCTCAAACCATCTTAGCCGCAGATCTTCATTCATTGTCGAGACGCGACGCCCAACAATTTGCTTGCTCCCTTCCAGGAGAGCGCCATAGACGCGAGAGTCGCAGATGTCGGAGGATTTAGGTTGGATCAACAACACTGACCACAAGAGAATCAAACGGATCGTGACGCGATCGGCAGACATTGTGGCCGCCGCGGACAGAGATCTCGAGAAGCACAAATGCTGGGACGATCGCCAGGGCTCATCTGACCCTGAAGAATGTAGACCTCCTCCTCACACTGCAGGCTTCAAAAAGATTTCCTCGCCACAGCGGCGTAAGCTTTTCCGGCAACTCCTGCGAACGACAGATATGGCTTACCCACGGGCGCCAGACAGAGGCGTGCGTACGCGCGTCACCGTCAAAGAGGACCAAAAAGTCCAAAGCGAAGTTAGAACCGCGAGCTGTTCCGAAAGTAAATACTCACGAAACGCACAGCTTCTCCGGCAGCACGTTCAAACCCCCGGCTACATCTCAGAGAATGAAGAGCCGCAGAGGGGAAATGCCCGGATGGATGCGCGCCGCAAGCGTGAGGGCAAGCAGCGCGCTCCCCGCGGAGGCTTGGTGAACAGCGTCTCGGCCAAGTTTACGAGCTGGATTCGGCGTCTCGACTATCTGATCAATGTTGTCATTGGAGTGCTGATGACAGCGCTCCTCATGTCTTGGCTTGTCGTGGCGAGGTCGCCCAATCCACATGCTAGCTCAGTCCCAGTAACCGCCTTTGAGCAAGCGAGACGTGAACCCAACGCCGCCATTTCAGCGTTCGATGCATCGATCGATCGGGTCCAGGGCTTCAACATTCTTTCGAGCGCGTTTCCTGAGCCACTGCCGGCAACCGTACAAGACATACCGTCGATGCTTTCATTAGCACGTCCCTTGGCTTCAGCCCCAGGCGTAGCAGTCTTTCCTTATTCGGGTCTACCGCATGCCCTACCCTCGTTTCCCGAGGATGTCGCTCGATTGATCTGGATCGCGACGCCTCAGAGCACAGGCTACTGAATTGCGAAGTCGGTTGCGAACTATGACTCGTGGTTCGCGTGTGCATTTCGAGCCTGAAACTGCAGGGATTGCTGTGTATGTGAGGCATTGACAGACCTTACTGTGGCGAATAACACCGTCGACCTTCTGCGCAAAGGCAACAATTGGAACGCGCAGCGCAGTCTGTATTAGACCGATTACGGCCTCAAGCTTGCGTGAATACTCTTTTCGGTATTGCTGTAGCGTCAGAGATCGGACACCCCATCCGACGTTGTGAATTTTAAATTGCGACCTACGGAGGCCTAACCTCCATTATTTGCGGTGGCGGTCTGCGATGTTATTGGGTTATGATCTTGCGTCATCGGATGCAGCAATGTCAGCTGCTGGCTCACCGACTTTCTTTCTGCTAACGAAACGTCACCGCATTACAATCATGGAAAGAACCGAATGAACACTGAAGCGAAAGCAATCGAGTTGCTAGAAGCCGTCGACTTTTTGCGCAAAGCCGGATGGACGATAGAGCCGCCCGCCAAGCGCCGCGTCACGCGTACTGGCAAGCGAGTGGGGCGGCCGCCGGCAAAACGTAGCAAAAAGGCGGTCAAGACTGGGAGGCCAGTTGGTCGGCCACCTAAGAATGGACGCCGCAAGCGCGGACGCCCGCGCAAACAAGAGGCCTAAGCGCACCAGAGGCGGTGGGGCGAATAGTTGATCTGTACATTCCCACCGTCCATTTCCGTCGATGAGATATTGTTGGTTGTATCCACGACTATGTAGCGCGACGACTACCGGGGAGTGTATAAGACGTAAATTGACGCCTGGCTCGTAACTGCGAGGTCGTAAGTGGGGCCGCGGCTCCATATGGATCCTTGGCCTTCTGGTAATGACGATTGCCGAAAGGGTGCTTTCACCTTGGTCGTTACCTTCACGTCGTTGGGAGAGTTGAACGCTCGCGTCCCGATCGAGACGTCGACCTGTGAGGCTCCCATGTTTATTTGCGTTCTAGCTGCCGTCGCGATCACAACAGCTAGTAACAAGCCCCCCAGGCACAGAGCCATAATGTGTTGACGCTCGTTCATGGCGCCGACTATCGAGCATTCTGTATGAATATTGGGTTATTTGTACGGCGCTAGCGCTTAGATCTGGAAAAAATGGTTGCTCATGCGTATCCAAGCAGAAAGCTGCCGAAAATACAGCATTTGTGCGCTGTTGGTCTCGCCCTTTAAGACGCTCTTAAAGTTTTGCCGTGCAATTAGAACTCATGATTGGGCGTTGGCAAACCGGGTTAGTGCTTGTCCTCTTCACGGCGCTGTTCGGCCTGATCACGCCGTTTCCCTTGATTGATTTCATTTTTGCGCATGGGGGCGCGATTTGGGACAACGGGTCCGGCTACGGATCCACTCAGCCGTGGTGGATTGGCTTACCTACAGCGTTGGCCTGGATTGCCACTATCGTGTGGCTCCTGCTTGAATTCCCCGCTAGGCAGGTCCCGTCGCGCGAAGGCGGCGTCGACGAGTGCCCATAGCAATCCTGAGCAATCTCCCGACGAATTTACTTTTGGATCGACTCATCAAACACCCAGATCATCGACTGTGGCAGGGAGCTCAGAGGGGCGTTCTCGCTCCTTGCTGAGCTTGATGAAGCGTTGAGCGCCAGGTTTAAAATCCCGACTCCTTACACTCGGCGTCATGCGCCCTATCCATGGTTCTCGTTTTTGGCCTTCGTTAACCTAGAACGCTCCCAAAGTGGTCATGCCGGCGGTCCCGCACCGCGCCAAATCGATTGTCGTTGCGGCTAACGCCAATGAAAGCGAAACTCGCTGGCCGATCAGTGAGAAAACGGACCCGGCCCGCCATCAATCTTGAGCTCAGCCGCGGCCAGTCCATTCGATCCGCTCCCGTAGCGGACCAGTACGGTTTGACCGGGCCTGAGTTCGGTGAAACCAAACCGTCGCACTGTCTCGATATGCACGAAAATATCAGGCGTTAGAGGACCGCGCGTAAGAAAGCCAAAGCCTCGCAGTCGATTGAACCACTTGACGGTCGCTCTTTCCCAACCACTTTCTGCCGCGACAGCGACATAGGTACGTTGTGGCAGCTCTGAAGGACGTACAGCTGTAGAAACGTCCATACTTAGCATTTGGAGTGCTTGAAGACCTCTCTCACCTCTGGTCACTTCGCAGACCACGCGCGCTCCTTCAAGGGCAGTCTGAAACCCGGCGCTGCGAAGACAGTCGACGTGCACGAAGACATCAGGAAGATTGTTGTCCGGGATCACGAATCCATAGCCCTTGGACGCGTCAAACCACTTGA
>Ga0075343_1000066_pt1 | contig 21698 bp, 25 predicted proteins | sample RushOxbow_ThreeS_2_FD_120072 | JGI IMG/M metagenome (GOLD analysis project Ga0075343, IMG submission 120072) | Natural and restored wetland microbial communities from the San Francisco Bay, California, USA, that impact long-term carbon... | ecosystem: Environmental > Terrestrial > Soil >...
CCGCCCAAATCAGCTGCCTTGGCCGGCGTGCTCATGGCGTAAACCCCAAGCGTCAAGCCAAGTGCTGCAGCGATGGCGATGCGGCTGGATGTTCTTGTCAGTCCCCCAAACATATCCATCTCCCGTTCCCCCTTGTTATTGCTCCGCCTCGTGCGCGGCTGAATAGCCAAGCTGTCCGGCGGAAAGCTCAACTCTGGTTATACGGGTTGAAGCGGCAAGGTTAAATCGCGAACCGCCCTATGTGTGTCGATTTTGAAGGTCTTGTGACATTTTCGCCCCTCTGCTTGCCGGGCGGCGCGGGCACCCCGGTGCGGCAGCTGTTTAGCGAAGCCTTAACCTTAATGCCCTGAGAATCAAAGGCTTGGGGCTCTGCACGGGCCTTCGCGTTCTGGGGAAGGGAGACACGATGAGGATAAAACGGAAAGCCAAGGCCGCCGAGGCCCCGGACAGGCCTTTGCCAAGTCTCCCTCAGCTTTGTACCGAAGCCGCCGATCACGTGGCGCGCGCCCGAATCGCCCTTTACGACGAATCCCTCGACACCGATCAGGCGCTGATCCATCTGGATGAAGCGATTGCCTGCCTCAAGCGGCTTTGGACCCATGGACGCGCCCGGCAGGCCGCGTCCGGGCCCAGCCTGCGCTCCGCCTAGACCTCATCGAGCCAGAACGCCGGCTCGGCCTGAGACAGCCGGCCCCCAAGCCTGATCGGTGCGATGGCGCGCGCCAGGCCCGTCGCATCGTCCACCTCGATGCCGACGCCGCAGACCGTGGCCGCGCCCTTGGACGGCGCGAAGCGCCGCGAGGCGATCTTGGTCAGAAAGCGGCTGATCGGCTCCTCCTTATCCATCCCGAGCACGGAATCGAAATCGCCGCACATGCCGGCGTCGCTGATATAGGCGGTGCCGCCGGTCAGGACCTGCTCGTCGGCCGTGGGGACGTGGGTATGGGTGCCGATCACCGCGGTGGCGCGGCCATCGACGAAATGGGCCATGGCCTGTTTCTCGGACGTGGCCTCGGCGTGGAAGTCGATGAGGATCGCGTCGGCGCCCGATTTCAAGCCGCAGGCCGCGAGTTGGTCCTCCACGGTCCGGAACGGATCGTCAAGATCGCTCATGAACACGCGTCCTTGGGCGTTGATCACAAGAACGTCCGCGCCGTTGGCCGCCTTGAACAGCCCGGCGCCTTTCCCCGGCGTGCCGGCCGGAAAATTGACGGGCCGCAACAGGCGGTCGTAGCGCTCGATGAAGACGAGCGCCTCGCGCTGATCCCAAATGTGGTTGCCGGTGGTCACCACGTCGGCGCCCGCGTCGAGAAGCTCGGTGAGGATCGCCTCGGAGATGCCGAAGCCGCCGGCCGAGTTCTCGCCATTCACGACGACGAAGTCGGCCGCATAGCGCTCGCGCAATTTCGGCAAGGTCTGGAGCAGAGCCGCGCGCCCGGACCGGCCCACCACGTCACCTAGGAACAGAAGACGCATGGGCTGCCGCACGGCTCTCGTGAGTAGATCATCCGGGGGTCAATACAGAATAGCGGCGCCTGCGGCCAGCCCGAGGGCTGGGCGCAAGCGAGGCGGGATTGGCAGGCCGCGATGGCCGTCGGAGGTAAGATTCCGGTCTCCCTACATTAAGTAGGTGGGCGCCGAGTAGCGAAGACCAGGGTCCCCGCCAGGGTCAGCTCCCATAGAATCTTATAGGGCCCTGGAATAATGCTCCTAACGCACCCCGCAGCCCGCCAACAGCAGACTATAGCGAAACAATTGTGTCCAAATGACTAGCGGCGCTGCGCCGCGCCTCCGGAGCGTACCCCGGCGAATCGCGCATTGATCAGTTCGAGGCGCTCGGCCGCTTCACCGATCTTCTCCGTGAGGTCCGCTTCGATGCTCTTGGCGTTTTCGTCGGCAGCGGACTTGTCGCGGCGGGCCGCGGCCAGCGTCGTCTTGAGATCGTCGATCTCGCGCCGCAGCTCCCACAACTCGTCCGCCACGACCAGAGACGCCATGAGGATCAGGCGATCGTCACCCACTTGGCCGAACTTCCGCCGCATCTCATCGACATGAGTGCCGAGATAGTCGGCGAGCGCGATGAGATGAGCCTCCTCGCCTTCGCTGCATTCCAGACGATAACTTCGCCCGTTCAGCGTGACACTCACCTGCCCCATGAAGGCCCCCAGCTTGGCAAAGCTAACCCGGCATGGCCGGCATCATATCCTTGAGAGTTCCCATCACAACCTCGAGCCTGCCGGAAACCTCGTCGTTGGCGGCTTTGAGGCGGCGAATGCGGAGCCGTTCGGCTTCGAGATCGTCCATCAGCTGGTCCCGCTCCTCGATCAGAAATCGAATCTGCTCTTTGAGAAGCGGGATGGAGGCTTCGCCATCATCGTCGGTGAGGACCTGCTTGAGATGCCCCTCAAGCTCATCAAGCGCGGCATCAAACCGCTGAAGAGCATCCGTCTCGTTCATCGCGCTCGCCCTCCCCGCTCGACGCCATCGACCTATCGTCAAGGTGCCTAGCGGTGTGTGTGGATCGGCAGCCTGGCGACAATGTGGTGCCACTATGTTCAATCTTCAACGACCCGCCGACAACCCTCTTCTCAGTGTGCACTGCGCAAATTTGACAGCGGCGCGAAGCGTGTGATTTGAGACGGACGCGCAAACGCCGTGGGAATCCCCTGATCATGGCCGACGCCAAGCCTCAATGCCGGCTCTACCTGCAGGTTCCGGCACCACTGACTGCGAAGCTCGACACACAAGTCACCCAAGCCTTGGCGCGGGTCGCGCCGGCTTGCGTGTTGCTGTGCGACAACGGACGGGCATCGGAAAAGGTTCCCGCCGACCGCATGATCGATCTCGTGCAAGGGGCGGGCGTCGCCTGCCTGATCGAGAACGACCTCGTCGGCGCCGAGGATCTGGGCGCCGACGGCGTGCATATTCCCGCCGATCCCGATCTCTATGCGCGCGCCCGTACCCGTCTTGGAGAAAGCGCGAATATCGGCGTGGGTTGCGGCCTCGACCGGCACGGCGCGATGGCGCTCGCCGAGGCGGGCGCCGATTATGTCGCCTTCGGCCTGGAGGCTGGCACAATCGATCATTTCGATCAGTATACGGATTTTGTCGCCTGGTGGTCGGAGATTTTTGTGGTGCCCTGCGTGGCCTGGAACGTCGGCACCGTGGCACATGCGGAACAGCTTGCGGCCCTCGGCGCTGATTTCATTGCTCCGCCTCCCGCCATCTGGGAGGCCGAATCCGCGCTCGCCATGATTAGCGATATCGATAAGGCTATTCGCGGCGCGAGGAGAGCCGCGTGAGACGCATCCTCGCCGCCTGCCTTCTGTCTGTGAGCGTCTGCCTGCTGGCAACGGGTCAGGCCCATGCCAAAGAAAGCGAATCCTATGCCGCTTACGCCGAAGGCAAATATCTGACGGCGCTCGAGCTTGCGGAGAAGGAGGCCGAGGCGGGGTCGAAGGAAGCCTATACGCTCATCGGCGAAATCTATTCGAGCGGCTTTGGCGTGGCCCAGGATTACGCCAAGGCGGCCGATGCCTATGCCAAGGCCGCCGACCTCGGCGATCCCAACGCGCAGTTCTCGCTTGGCCTTTTGGTCGCCGAAGGCCAGGGCGTGCGCAAGGACCTCCGCATCGCCGGCGACTTGTTCGAGCACGCCGCCAAGGCGGGCAATCCCGCGGCGCAATACAATCTCGCCCTTCTTTATCTCAATGGGCGCGGCCGCCCCGCCGATGAGACCAAGGCCGCCGAATGGATGGAGAAGGCCGCCGCGCTCGGCAACCCGCAAGCCCAGTACGATCTCGGCGCCTTCTACCAGTTCGGCCGGGGCGTCCCGATCGACAAGGAAAAGGCCGCCGAATGGACCGGCAAGGCGGCTGATGGCGGCCTCTCGGCAGCCCAGGTCGAATACGCCACCATGCTGTTCAGGGGCGAAGGCGTGGCCAAGGACGAGAAACGCGCAGCCCAGCTTTTCCGGATCGCGGCGGAGAAGGGTAACCCCGTGGCCCAGAATCGCTTGGCACGGCTCTACGCCAACGGTGTCGTCTTCGAGCCCGATACGGTCAGGGCGGCCAAATGGCATTTGCTGGCACGGCAGGCCGGGGTGAGCGACTTCTCCCTCGACATCATGCTGGCCAAGCTCAGCAAGGAAGAGCGTGTGGAGGCCGAGCGCCAGGTGGATGCTTGGGAGTCGGGGCGCCTGACCGATTAGCGGGTCACGCCGAGCACCCGCCGCCGCCCGCCCTTGACAGTGGCGGGGCCCCACGTCTTAAAGGCGCGACTTCTCCACGCATCCCAAAAGGGACTCCATGAAAATCAACGGCAACGAGATCAGGCCCGGCAACGTGATCACCCACAAGAACGGCCTTTGGCTCGCCGTGAAAACCCAGGCCGTGAAGCCCGGCAAGGGCCCGGCCTATGCGCAGGTCGAGCTCAAGAACCTGATCGACGGCACGAAGCTGAACGAGCGCTTCCGCGCCTCGGAGACCGTGGAGCGCGTCCGGCTGGAGCAGAAGGACCACCAATATCTCTATGCCGAAGGCGACATGCTCACCTTCATGGACACCGATACCTACGATCAGATTCAGATTCCCCGCGAGCTTCTGGAGGACCGCGCCGCCTTTCTGCAAGACGGCATGACGGTAACGGTCGAGAGCCACGAAGGCCGGGCCATCGGCGTCGCGCTTCCCGACCAAGTGACCCTCGCTGTCGTCGAGGCCGATCCCGTTGTGAAGGGACAAACCGCCGCCTCGTCCTACAAGCCTGCTATGTTGGAGAACGGCGTTCGGGTCATGGTGCCGCCTTTCGTCGAGGCGGGCGAGCGCGTGGTCGTCGACACCAACGAGATCACCTACGTCAGACGCGCCGAATAGCGTTCCGACGATAACCCGCGCCGCGGCGAGAACACACAGCAATGCCCGCATCCGCGTTGATGAACGTCATGGTTGGAGCCGCCCGCAAGGCCGGCCGCAGCCTGGCGCGCGATTTCGGCGAGGTGGAGCAGCTTCAGGTCTCGCTGAAAGGGCCGGCCAACTTCGTCAGCGCCGCCGATCACCGCGCCGAGGACATTCTCTTCACCGAGCTCTCCCGCGCGCGGCCAGGATATGGGCTCCTCATGGAGGAACGCGGCGAGATCAAAGGCGCCGACACGACGCACCGCTGGATCGTGGACCCGCTCGACGGCACGACGAATTTTCTGCACGGCATTCCCATCTTCTCCGTCTCCATTGCCCTGGAGCGCGACGGCGAGCTGGTCGCCGGGATGGTCTACAATCCCGCCACCGACGAGACCTTCACCGCGGAAAAGGGCAAGGGCGCTTATTTCAACGATCGCCGCCGTTTGCGCGTGGCGGCGCGCTCCGAGCTTGCCGCCACGGTGATCGGCACAGGCATTCCACATGCGGGCAGGCCGAATCACGAGCTGTTCCTCAAAGAACTGCGCGCGGTGATGGCGACAAGCGCGGGCGTGCGGCGCATGGGCTCCGCGGCGCTGGACCTCGCCTGGACCGCTGCGGGCCGTCTCGACGGCTTTTGGGAACACGGCTTGCGGGCCTGGGACATCGCCGCCGGCATCGTCATCCTGCGCGAGGCGGGCGCCTATGTGAGCGACATCTCCGACAAGGACAAGATGCTGGAGACGGGCAGCATCGTGGCCGGCAACGAGACGATCCACGCCAAGCTCTTGAAACTGCTGAAGGCCGCTGGCAAGAACGTCCCAACGGCCGGCACAGCGACAAAAACGGCGGCGGCCCAATAAGGCAAAAGCGAGCGCTGACACGCCGCCTTCACAATTCCGGCAAACGTACCGCGGGCAATTATGAAGTTGTCCGCCCTGAGGTTGCCGTTTTGCGCGTCAAACTATTCGGTTAATCTCTCGCGCGCGAGGTCGCATCACCCAGCAACGGCGGAACATGGCATCCAAGCAGTACAAGACGAAGCTCACGCGCCCCCAGGTCTTTCTTTGGCGCATGTCACTCTTTCTCATTCTCGCCGTTCTGCTTGCCATCATCCTCGACGGGCAGACGGCGCAGTTGAGACGAAGCTTCATGGCCAATCCCGGCCTGAACGGCTTGATCATCGCCGTGCTCCTGGTCGGTATCGTCTATTCCTTCCGCCAGGTCTTGCGGCTGTTTCCCGAGATCAACTGGGTCAATAATTTCCGCATCTCCGAGCCGGGCATCGCCGTGGAGAAGCAGCCGGTGCTGCTCCTGCCCATGGCCACCATGCTGCGCGACCGCACCGGGCATTTGTCGCTCGCCACCGGTTCGGCGCGGACGCTGCTTGATTCCGTCGCGTCGCGCCTCGACGAGCAGCGGGAGACCACGCGCTATCTCGTCGGCCTCCTCGTCTTTCTCGGCCTGCTCGGAACCTTTTGGGGCTTGCTTCACACCGTGAGCTCGGTCGGCAATACCATCGGCTCTCTCGACACGAGCGGCGGCGAGAATGTGATGCTGTTCGACCAGCTGAAGGAAGGCCTGGCCGGACCGCTCGCCGGCATGGGCATCGCCTTTTCGTCTTCCCTGTTCGGCCTCGCCGGCTCCTTGATCCTCGGCTTCCTCGACCTGCAAGCGGGCCACGCTCAGAGCCGCTTCTACAACGAGCTCGAGGACTGGCTCGCCAACATCACCGAGCTGCAATCGGCCGACGCGGGCGACAGCGTACCGCCGCAGTTGCGCTTCGCGCTCATGGACATGCAGCGCTCCCTGTCGGACCTCAGCGAGAAGGTCGAGGTGGGCATGCTCAACGACAATACGGGCGACGCCGTGAAGGATCTCGCGCAAGGCGTCGACAAGCTCATCCGGCAGATGCGCGCCGAGCAGAAGGTCGTGCGCGAATGGGCCGACGAGCAAGCGCAGCAGCAGCATGAACTCGCCGCCGTACTGCGCCAGATCAGCGGCAAGACGCCTGCGCCGGCGGCGGGAGAAGGCAGCTAGCCATGGCCCTCGCCCGCGCCCGCCGCCGCCAATACACCGCCAATTACTGGCCGGGCTTCGTGGACATGCTGTCCACGCTGCTGCTCGTGGTGATCTTCCTCATGGCCATGTTCATGGTCACCAACTTCATCATCACCCAGGCCGCGAGCGGCAAGGACACCATGCTGTCCCGCCTCAACCGCCAGCTCTCCGAGCTGACCGAGTTGCTGGCGCTCGAGCGCTCCAAGAAAGAAGGCACCGAGGACAATCTGGCCGCGTTGCAGGCGACGCTGTCGGATACGCAAGCCGAGAACAAGCGCCTCACCGGGCTGCTCGGCATGGCCAGCGGCGAAACCGAGGGCGCCGAGGACCGCGCCGCGGCGCTCGGCACCAAGCTCGACGAGCAGCGCCAGATCACCAACGACGCGCTCGCCAAGGTCGAGCTGCTCAATCAGCAGCTTGCGGCTTTGCGGCTCCAGCTCGCCGCGCTGAACGAGGCGCTGGAAGCCTCCGAAGCCAAGGACAAGGAGGCCCAAGCCAAGATCGCCGATCTAGGCCAGCGCCTGAACGTGGCGCTCGCCAAGAAGGTCCGCGAGCTCAACGAGATCCGCTCGGACTTCTTCGGCAAATTGCGCGCAGCTTTGGGCAGCCGGCAGGACTTCAAGATCGTCGGCGACCGCTTCGTGTTTCCCTCCGACGTGCTGTTCGATCCGGGCTCCGCCGAACTCAAGCCGAGCGCCTATGGCGAGCTCGACAAGCTCGTCGCCGCCCTCAAGGATATCCAAGACGATATTCCGCCCGACATCGCCTGGGTGATGCGCGTGGACGGCCACACCGACATCAATCCCATCGCCACGCCCGAGTTCCCCTCCAACTGGGAGCTGTCGAGCGCGCGCGCCATCTCCGTGGTGCGCTACCTCATGAACGCAGGCATCTCGCCCAAGCATCTCGTGGCCGCGGGCTTCGGCGAGTTCCAGCCCATCGAGGCGGGCGAAAGCCCTGACGCTCTGGCGAGAAACCGCCGCATCGAGTTGAAGCTGACCGAGCGGTAAGAGCTACTCCGCGGCGTCGGGCGCGAATTGCAGCTCGGCGAGCCGCGCATAGACGCCGCCCTGGCGGATCAGGGTCTGATGCGTCCCCTCCTCCACCAGACGTCCGCGATCGAGCACGAGGATGCGGTCGGCGCCCACCACCGTGGACAGTCGGTGGGCGATGACGAGCGTGGTGCGCCCTTCCATCACCTTGTCGAGCGCCTTCTGCACCAAGGTCTCGCTCGTGGCGTCGAGCGCGCTGGTGGCCTCGTCGAGCAGCAGGATCGGCGCGCTGCGCAACACCGCGCGCGCGATCGCGATGCGCTGGCGCTGGCCGGCCGACAGCGTGACCCCGCCCTCGCCCAGCATGGTGTCGTAGCCTTTCGGCAGCTCCACGATGAAATCATGCGCATAGGCCGCTTTCGCCGCCGCCTCGATCTCGGCCCGGCTCGCCGTCTCAGCGCCGTAGGCGATATTGGCGGCGATGGTGTCGGCGAACAGCGCCGTCTCTTGCGGCACCACGGCGAAGCGCGAGCGCAAGCCATTGAGATCCGCCTCGTTGACGGAAACCCCGTCAACTTCCACACGGCCCGCAGTCGGATCGTAGAAGCGTAGGAGCAGCGCGAAGATCGTGGTCTTGCCGGCGCCCGACGGCCCGACCAGCGCCACGCGCTCGCCCGGCTTGATATGAAAGCTCACCTCGTCGAGCGACCGTGACTCGGGCCGCAAAGGATAGGTGAAGGAGACGCTGGAGAAGGCGATCTCGCCGCGCGGCGGTTCGGGCAGCGCCTTCGGGTTTGCCGGACTCACGATCTCGGATTGCACTTGCAGCAGTTCGCCTAGCCGTTCCGCGGCGCCGGCGGCTTGCGCCACGTCGCCCCACACTTCGCTCAGGCTCCCGACCGCGGCCGCGGCGAAGACCGCATAGAGCACGAACTGGCCGAGCGTGCCGCCGGTCATGGCGCCGGACAGCACATCCTGCGCGCCGTACCACAACACGCCGACCACGGAGGCGAAGACGAGGAAGATGGCGATGGCCGTGAGACCGGCCCGAGCCTTGGCGCGCGCATTGGCCGCCTCGAAGGACCGGTCCACCGCTTCGCTGAAGCGTTTGGCCGTCGCTTCCTCGTGCGTGAAGGCTTGCAGCACCCTGACCTGGCCGAGGCTCTCGCTCGCATAGGCCGAGGCATGGGCGAGCGTATCTTGGGCGTGGCGCGACCGGGCCCGTACCGAGCGTCCGTACGCCGCGAGCGGCAGCACGATAATGGGAATGGCGATGAGGACGGCGAGCGACAGCTTGGTGCTTGTCACCACCATCATGATGACGGCGCCCGCCAAAAGCAGCGCGTTGCGGATCGCTTGGCTGATGGCGGTGCTCGCGGCGGCTTTCACTTGTGTGGTGTCGGCGGTGAGCCGCGACATCACCTCGCCGGAATGGGAGACCTCGTAGAAGGCGGGGCTCAAGCCCGTCAGATGCTTGAAAACGTCGGCGCGGATATCGGCGACCACGCGCTCGCCGAGCCAGTTCACGCAGTAGAAGCGCGCGGCGCTGGCGAGCGCCAGCACGACGCCGACAAAGAGCAACGTGGCGAAGTACGTGTCGATCAGTTCGGGTTCGACCCCCGAGAAGCCGAGATCGATCATGCGGCGCATGGCAAGCGGCACAGCAAGCGTCGCCGCGGCCGCCAAGACCAGCGCCAGAAATGCGACGGCCAGCATGGCCTTATGACGGAGCAGATAGGGCCTTAGCCGCAGGAGGGGACGCAGCGAAACGGGTTTCGCCTTTTCCTCCCCGGCTTGCTCTATCTCTGGCTCCTGCCGATCTTTGCCGTCGGACTTCGAGGATACGAGTTGCACAAGAAATGCCCAGCTAGACTTTAGAGTGTGCCGACTTTAAGGGCCTGAGCTTAAAGCGCAAAGGCCTAGATGCCGCGCCTCGCCGGCGCAGTCTTGTGCCGGTCCGCAAGTTCAAGTATAGGCTCGGCTCAAACACACCAGGCGATTTATCAAGGCGACCGCAATGAAGAAGGACATTCACCCGGATTACCACCAGATCAAGGTGGTGATGACCGACGGCACCGAGTTTCTCACCTATTCGACCTACGGGGCCGAGGGTGACACGCTGAAGCTCGACATCGATCCCATGACCCACCCGGCCTGGACCGGCGGCGGGCAGCATCTGATCGACCGCGGCGGCCGCCTGAGCCGCTTCAAGAAGAAGTACGAAGGCTTCCTGAAATAGGCTGATTTACTCGGCGTCGGGGCCAAAAGCCTGGCGCAGCCGGGACAGCTGCGAGCTGAGCGGATGGGTCTCGCCCGCCGCCGGCGCCTGGTTGAAATCGAGCATCTGATCCAGGCGGACCACCCGCTCCTGAAGCTTGACGCTCTGCTCGATCAGGCCGCGCAAGCGCTCCGGCAGCACCGAAAGATCGCGGGCCGGATGGTCGCCCGACACCGGAAGCTTGATCTTGCGCTGCTCCTCGACGGCCTGTTCCGGCGTCAGTTCGCCCTCGCTCACCGCCCGGCGGATCAGGAGCCAGGACGCGAGCTGCATTAACCTTGTGGTGAGCCGCATGCTTTCCGTCGCATAGGCCAGAGAGTGTGGCGGACGGAGCTTGCGGGCCTCTTTACGGCCATCGCCGTCGAGATAGGCGGCAGCGGCCTCGACCAGCGCCATGCCTTCGCGGAACACGGTCTTGAACTGGTCCGAACGCGCAAATTTCGCGCCGAACGAAATGGTTACGCCGTCGTCATAGTCGTCGTTTTTTGATTTCCCCGCCATCGCCCCACTCCGTCCCCTGAGCCCGGCGGCATAGTATGCCATGGGAAAGCGTTGTCGTCGCCTTCCGGTAACCAAGGTTAAGGCCCAAGAATCAGGCAAAAAAAGAGCCGCCAAAGTCTGGCGGCTCAGGAAGTTAACAGGGAGGCGTCAAACAGAGTGGAACAGGCCACTCAGATCCAGAGGACTGGATAACGAGAAGAGTACCGCCCAACTCCTAACAACCAGTTAAGACTAAGGCCCGATTTACCTAAAGGAACCGTGTCCGGAAAGTTTATCGCCGCTTAAACGCGGCCTCGGCGGCGCTGAGCGAGGATTGCTTATCGGACAGCGCCTTCTCCACCCGCGTGACCTCGCCCTTGAGCGTGCCGATCAGCGCCTGAAGCTCGGCGACCGAAAGCTTGGAGAGGTCCTGGCCGAGCTCGTGGCTCTTCTTCTTCTTCGGCGGCGGGGCGATGTCGTCGATGTCCATGAGACCCATCCTAGCATCGTGGCATTTCGGTCTTAATCCCTTTATCTGTCATGGCCCGCGTCGAAACGAGGACCCGATGCTGCCTGAGACCATGACTGTGATCGAAGCCCGCGAGGCCGGCGGACCGGAGGTGCTGGCGGCCGGGATGCGGCCCCTGCCGAAGCCCGCCGCCGACGAGGTGATGATCGCGGTCGAGGCCGCGGGCATCAACCGGCCGGACGTGCTCCAGCGCCAAGGACTCTACCCGCCGCCGAAAGGGGCCTCCGACCTGCTCGGGCTGGAAGTGGCCGGCCCCGTCATCGCCGTGGGCGAGAGCGTGACGCGGTTCAAGGAGGGCGATTTCGTCTGCGCGCTGGTGAACGGCGGCGGCTATGCGGAGTTCGCGGTGGCGCCGGAAGCGACCACCCTGCTTGCGCCCGACGGCCTCGACGCCGTCGAGGCGGCAGCCCTGCCCGAGACGATCTTCACCGTTTGGCATAACGTGTTCGAGCGCGGCGGGCTCAAGCCGGGCGACTGGCTGCTGGTGCATGGCGGGGCGAGCGGCATCGGCACCACGGCCATCCAACTCGCCACGGCACTCGGCTCCAAAGTCATCGTCACCGTCGGCGACGGTGCCAAGGCCAAGGCCTGCGAGGCATTGGGCGCGGTGCGCGCCATCAACTACCGCGAGGAGGATTTCGTCGAGGTGGTGCGCGCGGTGACGGAGAAGCACGGCGCCGACGTCATTCTTGACATGGTGGGCGGCGACTATATCGAGCGCAATCTCAAGGCCGCGGCGCTCGAGGGCCGCATCGTGCAGATCGCTTTCCTGCAGGGCTCCAAGGTCGAGATCGACCTGATGCGGCTGATGATGCGCCGTCTCACCCTGACCGGCTCGACGCTGCGGGCCCAAACGCCCGAGACCAAGGCGCGCATGGCGGAAGCCATCGAAGAGCGCATCTGGCCGCTCATCGCGCAAGGCAAGTTCAAGCCGGTGATCGACTCCACGTTCAAGCTGGAAGAGGCGGCCGAAGCCCATAGGCGCATCGACGACCCCGCCCATGTCGGCAAGATCGTCCTTAGGCTGACTTAGGCCCCAGGGGGAACCGAGCGAATGAGTGGCTTTCTCGCAGTGCTCGACGACGTCGCCGCCATCGCAAAGCTGGCAGCGGCGCAGGTCGACGACATCGTGGCCCATGCCGCCAAGGCTGGCGGCAAATCGGCCGGCGTCGTCATCGACGATGCCGCCGTAACCCCGAAATACGTCACCGGACTCCCGGCCGCGCGCGAAATCCCGATCGTCGCCAAGATCGCCGCCGGGTCCCTGATCAGCAAGCTTGTCATCCTGCTTCCTGGGCTCCTCTTGCTGCAGGCGTTCGCGCCGTGGGCCATCGCGCCTCTTCTCATTCTCGGCGGCTGCTATCTTTGTTTCGAGGGAGCGGAGAAAATCTGGCATGCCCTGACAGGCCACAAGGAGAAAGGTCCGCAGCAGGCTAAGACGATCAGCGCGGCCCATCTCGAGGAACAGCGCGTCAAGGGCGCGATCAAGACGGACTTTATTCTGTCGGCCGAGATCATGACGATCGCGCTGTCGACGATAGACGTCGACGGTCTGTGGATGCGCGCGGCCGTGCTTGCGGTCATCGCCGTATCGTTCACAGCTCTCATCTACGGCGTGGTCGCGGTCCTCGTGAAGATCGACGATTTCGGTCTCTACCTCAGCAAGTCGGCTTCACTCGGAAGCCTACGGGCGCTTGGGCGCGGGCTGGTGGTCGCGATGCCGACGGTACTCAAGGTCATATCCGTTATCGGCACCGCGGCGATGCTCTGGGTGGGCGGCAACATCGTGGTTCACAGCCTCCATACGCTCCATCTGTCCTGGCCGCATGAGCTGATCACGAGCATCGCATCGGCCGTGACGGGCGAAGGCGCATCCGCCACGGTCTCCTGGATCGCCACGGCGTTCCTCGATGCCGTCTTCGGGTTCCTTCTCGGGTCGATTCTAATGCCGGTCGTGCATGTTCTGCTCGTCCCGATTGGCGTCCTGTTTCCCGAAAAGAATAATTGAAGCCCCTCGCATTCGGAGGACGCACATGGTCCCAACTCTGCTTCGGCTTGGACACCCAGCCGCGGCGGGTTAGCGATGGTAGGTACGGCCCACATTTTCGCTATGGGCCTCATCGCGGCTAGCCAAAGTCGCCTGATGGACGCGCGCAAGCGGATGGGCGAAAGCAGCAGGCGGGTCGAAGGTCGTTCTCGCATCCGGCAGCCGACCGGTGCGGACCAGGCCCGTCGAGATGACGAGTCCGACCAACAAAATAATCAGGATGCCATGCTGGGGCTCGGTTTCCGCCCGTCGGCGCGGCCTCCTGTAGATCCTCCTGCTGTCAGACATTTCATCTCTCCGAACGAGGAAACGCTTTCGACCCCCTGATTTGAATGTCTGTCAGGGTCGCCTGCGCACCAACACGCGACAACCGCTCTGATTGACGAGGCGTCAGTTCAAAGGGGGGAGAATTGTCCATCCGGTCCGCCGGCGGAGATCGCGCTACGCCCGACGGCCCCGTGGCGGAAAAGCGGACGCTTACCGAGGACTCAGCTCAGCCTAGGCCTTATTGGCGGCAACGCTGGTTGATGCCCTTCGCAGCAGGAACCGATCAAGGACGGAACTCGTTGAAGAAAGAGTATCGAGGCAACGAAACGCAGCAGGAGAAATCAATGAGTTCGTCTAAAATACTAGCTCTATCTATTGTTACGGTCGCACTCTGGTCTGCACTGGATGTCCCGGCATCGGCTCAGGGATTGTCCGCGACCGGTGCTGGCGATGTTGAAGTTGCACCGAAGGACACTCCCGAAATAGGCGGAGATGTCATATCCGGCACGGATGATGACACGCAGGCCGAGGTGGAGAGCAAGGGCGTGGGCGACGTGGACGCGGAAGTCCAATCTGAGGATTAAGTTCGAGACAATCGTTCAACGGTGCTCGGAGGCGAACTAAAGCGGCGGTTCGCAGGTCCGTTGACTGCAAGAAGCGGCCGGGAGCTGCGTCTGCGCGATGTGTCGGATTCCTCGGGCCTTAGCTGTCGAGCAGGCGGCCCAACTCCGCCTCGGCCACGCCGTAAGCGCCGTTCGACTTTATCTCCAGTCCCTTGCGGTCGGGCCACCTGGACGTTGAAGGCGTGGACGAATTTGAGAATCATCGCCCGAAGGCTCTCGCTCTCGGCGGCGCAGCGCTTCAGGTCGGCGATCTTCATGCAGAGACCGTTTGCGGGAACCTGCATGAACGTGTCGTAGGTGGCGCGATCAGCGCCCAGAAGGACGGAGCCGCCCGTGATGCCTTCGCGCCGATCAGGCCCACTTCGACGCCGCTGCCGCCCTTGCCGTTGGCCACCACCGAAGCGATGCCGTCCTCGGGAAAATACGCGGCCGTGATGCGGCGATTGGGCCTCTCCAGACTCTTTACGACGGGAAGGTCGACTTCGACGAGATGAGGTTGCAGGCGATCGAAGTCACGCCGCGACAGCGCGGCAAGAAGCCGATTCGGCCCATCATATTTTTCGGATTGCGGCACGCGCTCGTTCCCATAGAGGGCAAGAGCGCGAGCGTGTCTCCCAGCCGGCCGCGCCCGGATAACCTGGCGGCCGATGAATCAACTCACGCTTGTGAGAGTGACTGTCAAATCAACTTTGGTACGATTTCGGACATTACTGTGGAACACCAAACGGAAGCTGCGGGTTTGAAGAAGAGGGACGTCTACTATCTGACGACCGGAGTTAAATTTGGCCCATTCCCGATCCTGTGGCGTTGCCTTGCTCGTAGAGGACGAGTGGCTGATCCGGGCTGACATGGCGGCTGTGTTCGAAGACGCGGGCTGGGAGGTGGAGGAGGCGAGCACCGGCGAAGGTGCCATCGAATGCCTGCGGAACGGGCAGCCAATCGACCTGCTCGTCACCGACATCCAGCTCGCCGGTTACCTGAATGGCTGGGATGTGGCGGAGGCCGCCCGGGGCGTGAGAGGCGATTTTCCTGTGATCTATGCCTCAGGCAATCCAGTCAATCCGAAGCGGTCGTTCGCCGGGAGCGTTTTCCTGAGCAAGCCGTGTTGCGGAACCGAGGTCGTAAAAACGGCGTGCGAGTTGGCGCGCAAAAGAAGAATGGCTCGCGACATCGAGAAAAAGCCCGGCGGGAAGGAGCCGGGCTTTTGAAGAGTCCCTCGGAAGCGTTGCTTTCAGAGACCGAAATTTCTCAAGGCGATGGTTGTCAGGGCCTCGCGCCCGGTGACGCGGGGCAGGCGAAGGCGAACATCTTTTTGCGCAACGCCAGCTTCAGGCCTTCCTTATCGCCCCAATCTTCATAGGGCCCCGAGACGTGGAGGACGGTCAAGCCGAGCCGGAAGGCAGCATCGATCCGTCATGGATTTCACACAAAGGAACCGCGTCTCGAACTGCAGGTTTAGCTCTTCAGAATTAGGAGGTCTCTTTGGCCCAACGGCAACGACAATACCTGCAGTTCTGGAATGCGTTCCTAGCCGGTACTGAGGACATGGATCTGCAGTATTTTGCTGCGAGCCATGGACTCGACAGGCACTGTGTCCGGCTGCTCATTCGTGAACTCGCTGTCGCGCCACCATTGGAAGGCGACGAGCCTCTCCATGAGGATGCTACCTAGCCGGTCACTGCCGGGGCGTCGTGAATACGCGCGCCTCCGAAAGTCCGTGCCAAAAGCCCCAAAGAGCCAATTGCCTAGAGCAGCCTCTGCCCCTATATAGGGCCCATTCCCCTCAATTGGTTCGTTTGGCTCTTTCGCCGGAGGGGGCGAGAGAGATAGCGCTACCCCTTTATGCAAGGTTCGAGATGCTCATGACCCGCACCCCGTTGATGCCCAAGGCGACCGCCGTCTGGCTCGTCGACAACACCTCCCTCACCTTCGAGCAGATTGCCGAGTTCTGCGGCCTGCACGTGCTCGAGGTGAAGGGCATCGCCGACGGCGACGTGGCGCACGGCATCAAGGGCATGGACCCCATCTCCTCCGGCCAGCTCTCCCGCGAGGAGATCGCCGCCGCCGAGAAGGACTCCAAGCACCGCCTGAAGCTGTCGGAGCCCAAGGTCGAGGTGCCCGAGGTCAAGACCAAGCGCGGCCCCCGCTACACGCCCGTGTCCCGCCGTCAGGACCGGCCGAACGCCATCCTGTGGCTACTGCGCAACCATCCCGAGCTCAAGGACAGCCAGGTCATGCGGCTCGTGGGCACCACCAAGCCCACCATCCTCGCCATTCGCGAGCGGTCCCACTGGAACTCGCCGAACCTCGTGGCGCAGGATCCCGTGACGCTCGGCCTCTGCTCGCAGATCGATCTCGACGCCGCGGTGAAGCGCGCCGCCGCGCGGCTCGAGCGCGAGCAGAAGAAGGCCAACAAGGCGGCCGCCAAGGCCGGCACCTTGCTCCCCACCGAGGAGACCATCGGCACGGCGGAACCGGCCGAGGCCGAGCCGGAGGCCACCCAAGCCTCGGACGGCCAGATGGCCACCACGCTCGCGCAAGAAGCCCGTGACGCCATGGCCGCCCCCGACGAGGAGGAGGAGACTCCCGACGCCGACTCCGTGTTCGCCAAGCTGAAGGACCTGAAGCCCGAAGCCGAATCCGATGGCGATGCCGACAGCGAGAGCAAGAACGAGTAGCGCTCGAAAGGCCGCTTTTCCGCGGCCCGCATGATTTTGACCTCGATCAAAGCGCCCGCCCGGCCTCCGGGCCAACCTTGTCCCCTCAGTCGCTCCAACAGAGGGGACGCTTCCATGAGCCCGATCGAAATCGGTTATCTCGCGCTTGTCCTGGTCGCCTTCGGCTGCTTTGCCGTCACGCTCGCCTACTTCAACCATCACGCCAACTGACCGGCGTGCCGCCTTTTAGCGGCCCGGAGCGTAAGAAGATTTGCTTCGGGCCTGCCGCCTTGGCTAGGGTGCGTTAAGGAAACGCGCGCCAAAAGGCGTCCAAGGCGGGGTTCATGGCCAACCCTTACGAGACTGGCCTCGAAAAGACTGCAGCGAACTATCAGCCGCTGACGCCGCTCGCATTCCTTGCGCGCGCCGCTTCCGTGCACCCCGATCACATCGCGATCGTCCACGGCGACGCCGAGACCGACTACCGCACGTTCTATGAGCGGGCCCGCCGCCTCGCCTCCGCGCTTCAGGGCCGCGGCATCGGGCCGGGCGACACGGTCTCGGTGATGCTGGCCAATTCGCCGGCGATGCTCGAGGCCCATTACGGCGTGCCCATGGCGGGCGCCGTGCTTCACTCCATCAACACCCGGCTCGATGCGCCCAATATCGCTTTCATGCTCGACCACGCCGAGACCAAGGTGCTGATCGGCGACACCGAGTACGCATCGGTGCTGAAAGAGGCGCTGGCCGGGACCAAGGTCAAGCCGCTACTGATCGATTATCGCGATCTCGAATGCGGCGTGGACGGCGACCGGCTCGGCAATCTCGACTACGAGGCCTTCCTTGCCGACGGCGATCCGGACTTCGCCTGGGACATGCCGAGCGATGAGTGGAACGCGCTGTCGCTCAACTATACGAGCGGCACCACCGGCAATCCCAAAGGCGTGGTCTACCACCACCGCGGCGCGGCGCTCATGTGCTACGCGAACACCATCGCCACCGGCATGGGTCAGCACCCCGTCTATCTGTGGACGCTCCCCATGTTTCACTGCAACGGCTGGTGCTTTCCCTGGTCGATCAGCCTCGTCGCCGGCACCCATGTCTGCCTTCGCGCGGTCCGCGCCAAGCCCATGTACGACGCCATCGCCGAGCACAAGGTGACGCATCTGTCCGGCGCGCCCTTCGTCATGGCGGCGCTGCTGAATGCCGGCGACGACGAGCGGCGCGACTTCGATCACCGCGTCGCTTTCAATCATGCCGCAGCACCGCCCCCCGCCGCCGTGCTCGCCAAGATGGACGAGGCCGGCTTCGAGCTGACCCATCTCTACGGGCTGACGGAGACTTACGGTCCCGCCACCTTGAACGAATGGCACCCCGCTTGGGACGAGCTGCCGCAAGAGGAGCGGCTCAAGAAGCGCATTCGCCAAGGCGTGCGCTATCACGCGCTCGAAGATCTGACGGTGATGGATCCGGAGACCATGGCGAAGACGCCGGCCGACGGCGAGACCATCGGCGAGGTCATGTTCCGCGGCAACATCGTGATGAAAGGCTATCTCAAGAACGGCAAGGCCACCGACGAAGCCTTCGCGGGCGGCTGGTTCCATTCCGGCGATCTCGGCGTCATGCATCCGGACGGCTACATCCAGCTCAAAGACCGCTCCAAAGACATCATCATCTCCGGCGGAGAGAACATCTCCTCCATCGAGGTGGAGGACGTCATCTACCGCCATCCGGACGTGACCGGCGCCGCCGTGGTGGCGAAGCCCGATCCGAAATGGGGCGAGACGCCGTGCGCCTTCGTGGAGCTGAAGGCCGGCGCGGAAACCACCGAGGAGGAGATCATCGCCTGGTGCAAGGAGAAGCTCGCCCGCTTCAAATGCCCGCGCTACGTGGTGTTCGTGGACCTGCCCAAAACCTCCACCGGCAAGATCCAGAAATTCAAGCTGCGCGAGATCGCCAAGGACGTTTGATCCTATGCCCCTCCTTCGCTTCGATCTGATCGAAGGCCGCACCGGCGCGGAGCTGAAGACGCTGCTCGACGCGGCGCACCGCGCCATGCTCGAAGCCTTTCAGGTGCCGCAAGCCGACCGCTATCAGCTCGTCCATGAGCACAAGCCGGGCACCATGATCGTCGAGGACACGGGGCTCGACATTCCGCGCACCGAGAAGGTGGTTGTCGTCAGCGTCACCTCTCGCCCCCGCACGCGAAAGCAGAAAGAGGACTTCTACCGGCTGCTTTGCGAGGAGCTCAGGTGCTCTTGCGGCATCGCGCCGTCGGACGTGATCGTCTCGATCGTCGAGAATGCGGACGAGGATTGGTCCTTCGGTTTGGGGCGCGCGCAGTTCCTCACCGGCGAGCTCTAGCCTCTCCGTCCCCCCGGACAATTCCGGCGAAAGCCGAATCGGCTTAGTCTTTCCGGCGTCTGCAAGGGGGACGGCGCCATTCCGATCGAGGACAATTTCAACATCGTCGCGAACTACATCGCGCTTGCCATCGAGGTGGGCGCGGTCGTCGTCGTCGCGCTCGGAGCGTCCCAGGCGATCATCGCCGTCGTCGGCGCGATCTTCTCGCGCACCGCGGACGAGCTCCGCGGACGGGAGATCTGGCTCAAATTCGCCACGTGGATCCTGCTCGCGCTCGAGTTCGCGCTTGCCGCCGACATCGTGCACACGGCCGTCGCCCCCACCTGGGAGGACATCTGGAAGCTGGCCGTCATCGCCGTGATCCGGACGATGTTGAACTACTTCCTGGCGAAAGACATCGCAGATTTCACCAGACTCCAGGAATCCGGCCAAATTCCCGCCTCGAGCCCCCGGCAACCCTAATCCGTTGGACCGTTGCCACGATATGTGTTTGAGTCAGCCCAACTTGGTTAAGGCGCAGCGCAACGACCGTCCGCGCAAGCGTTTGACCGGCAGTAATCAGGGGGTTGGGCGCGCAAAGCCGGAGCGTCCATTTTAAGAGGCGGCTAGCCGAACGGCAGAAGTTCCCCATCATGCGACGGGGACGCCTCTACACGGGACCGAGGGATGATCAAGCGAACACGGGCGGACAGGCCGCGATTCCAACTCATCCTGATCAAACCGTCTCACTACGACAAAGACGGCTACGTGGTGCAGTGGGTCCGCTCCACCATGCCCTCGAACTCGCTCGCCGCCGTTTACGGCCTCGCGCTCGGCGCTGCCGAGCGGAACCTTCTCGGCCCCGATCTTCCGATCGACGTCCACGCCATGGACGAGACCAACACCAGGGTGAAACCCCGCGAGATCGTGCGCCTCATCCAAAAAAACGGCGGGCTCGGCCTGGTCGGGATTGTCGGCGCGCAGTCGAATGAGTTTCCCAGGGCCGTCGACATCGCGCGGCCATTCCGGGAGGCCGGCATCCAGGTCTTGATCGGCGGCTTTCACGTGTCAGGCTGCCTCGCCATGCTGAAGGACACGCAGTCAGACATCAAGCTCGCGCAGGATCTCGGAATTTGCATCTACGCCGGCGAGGCCGAAGAAGGCCTCGACGAGGTGATCATCGACGCCGCGCGCGGAGAGTTGAAGCCGCTCTACGATCATATGAAGCATTTGCCGGATATTGGCTCCGTCCCCTCGCCGCCCTTCCTGCCCTACGACTTCGTCACGCGGACGATCGGCAATACGACGAGCTTCGACGCCGGCCGCGGATGCCCGTTCCAGTGCTCGTTCTGCACCATCATCAACGTGCAGGGCCGCAAGTCGCGCTATCGCTCGCCCGATAGCGTCGAGCAGATCCTGCGCATGAATTACGCGCAAGGCGTGAACCGGTTCTTCATCACCGACGACAATTTCGCGCGCAACAGCGACTGGGAGGCGATCTACGACCGCATCATCAAGCTGCGCGAAGAAGACGGCATGGACATCCGCTTCTGCATCCAGGTCGACACGCTCTGTCACAAAATTCCGAACTTCATCGACAAATCGAAGCGGGCCGGCATCACCCGCGTGTTCATCGGCCTTGAGAACATCAACCCGGCGAACCTGATCGCCGCCAAGAAGCGGCAGAACAAGATAACCGAGTACCGCAAGATGCTGCTCGACTGGAAGCGCGTCGGCATCATGACCTATGCGGGCTACATTCTCGGCTTCGCTAACGACACGCCGGAGTCCATTCGCCAGGACCTTGAGATCATCAAGCGCGAGCTGCCGCTCGACGTGCTGGAATTTTTCATTCTCACGCCGCTGCCCGGCTCCGAAGACCACAAGGTGCTCTACGAGAAAGGGGTCTGGATGGACCCCGACATGAACAAATACGACGTCGAGCACGTCTGCACGGCGCACCCAAAGATGAGCAAGGAAGAGTGGGAACAGGCCTACCAGACCGCTTGGGACATCTACTATACCGACGAGCACTTGGAGACGATCATTCGCCGCGCCTATGCGACGGGCATTAGTCTGAAGTCGCTTAAGACCGTGCTGTTCTGGTTCTCGGGTGCGGTGCCGACCGAGGGCGTGCATCCCCTGCAATGGGGGATCTTCCGGATGAAGCACCGGCTCGACCGCCGCTCCGGCCTGCCGATCGAGAACCCGATCGTGTTCTATGCGAAATACGCGGCGGATATCGCCCGTAAGGTGGTCCTGGCCGGCAAGCGGTGGCATCACCTGAGCCGCTTGGTCAAGAAGGTGCAATCCGATCCGGCCGCGAAATTCTACATGGACAACGCGCTGACCCCGGTCGCCGACGAGGACGCCGAACATATGGGGCTCTACACCCAAAACGAGGCGGCCCGCACTGCGGTGGAGCGCGAGCTGCGCGTCTCCGGCGTGAAGCCGAAACAGAGTGGCAATGTCGGGCCGGCGCTCGCCATGAAAGTGAATGGCAACGGCAAGGCGGCTGTGGCCGGCAAC
>Ga0075343_1000067_pt1 | contig 21499 bp, 23 predicted proteins | sample RushOxbow_ThreeS_2_FD_120072 | JGI IMG/M metagenome (GOLD analysis project Ga0075343, IMG submission 120072) | Natural and restored wetland microbial communities from the San Francisco Bay, California, USA, that impact long-term carbon... | ecosystem: Environmental > Terrestrial > Soil >...
GCAGGAGTCGGATCCGCGCTACGACGCCCGCACGGTTGCCGCCAAACGGGCGGCGTTGGAAGGCGCCGTCGCGGTCTACGGGAGCGCGACGCCGCGCGCGGAGAGCTGGGCGCGGCTCGGGCGACTTCCACTGCCGTCGCGAATCGGTGCGCCGATGCCGACCGTGAGGCTCGTCGATCTCCGCCGCGAGGCCGGCTATCCGCTGTCCGCGCCGTTGCTCGCCGAGCTGTCCGGTGTCGCCGAGCGGGGTGGCCGCGCGATCCTGCTGCTCAACCGGCGTGGCATCTCCGGTGCGATCCACTGTCGGTCGTGTGGGACGACGCAGCGCTGCAGGAGCTGCGACATCGCTCTCACGCTCCACGCCGACGGAAGGCTGCACTGCCACCACTGCGGGTTCTCGGAGGAGCTGCCCGACGCCTGTCCCTCGTGTGGCTCGGTCGAGCTCGCGAGGATCGGCGCCGGGACGCAACGCCTCGACTCCGAGCTCGAGCGCCGGCTGCCTGCTCTCGAGCGGATCCGGCTGGATGCGGACTCGGCGGCGCGTCCCGGTGCGCTGAGGGCTGCGCTCGAGCGCTTCTCGTCGACGCGTTCGGTCGTGCTCATCGGTACGCAGATGGTCGCGAAGGGCCACCACTTCCCCGGGGTCGAGGTTGCCGCGGTCGTCGACGCGGACGCGGGGCTGGCGTTCCCGGACTTCCGCGCCGAGGAGAGGACGTTCCAGCTCGTGACGCAGCTCGCCGGGCGCAGTGGCCGCGATGCGCCGGGGCACGTCGTCGTCCAGACCTTCCAGCCCGACGCGACACCGTTCACGTACGCCGTCCGGCACGACGTCGCCGGATACCTCGCGTACGAGCTCGCCCGTCGCGAGGAGCTCGCCTACCCACCTTTTTCACATCTTGTTGCACTCGTCGTTTCGGGACCTGACCCCTCCGATGTGAAGCGCGCGCTGCGGGAACTGCGCGGTGCGCTCGAGGCGCAGGATGCGACGCTTCTCGGTCCCGCGCCGCTGCTGCGTCTGCGCGGTCGCCATCGCGCTCAGCTACTCGCAAAGACGACCTCTCCCCGTGCCTTCGCAAGCCGTGCGGCCGCAGTGCTCGCACGGGCCGCTCCGGCGATGCGACGCGACGGGCTGAGCGCCGTTGTCGACGTCGATCCGCAGTAGCCCTCCCGGCCCTGTCGCCTTTGGACATGGCCTTCTCGGCCACTAGCCGCGGGCTTGGTCGGCGGCTACACCGCAAGCGATCCCGACAAGGAGGCACGGATGCAACGACTTCTCGCAGCCGTCACGCTTGTGGCTGCATTAGCCCTAGGCGCGGTGGCGGTCAACGCCCATGCGGACACTTGGCGCGGCTACGCCGGGCCTGGTGAGTGGTTCTCACCGGGGGAGGGATACGGATCGACGTACGACCACCAGGCGTGCTGGTTCTGGATCGACAACAACTTCGCGAAAGGCCCGAGCGCGTGGGGTCTCGTGACCTTCATCAACCCCTCTGGCGGGTGGAGCTACACACGCCAGGCGTACGGAAACATCTTCCGCGTACTTCCGAGTCACACGTGGCAGAAGAAGCTCCACTGCAAGAACAACTCCGGAGCGGCCTATCAGGCCGGCTGCTTCGCATACCTGCGGCAGTACCCCTGCGCGTGAGGAGGCTTGGGATGCACCGTCTAGCGTTCATCGGTGTGACGACTATCGCCGCCGTCACAGCCGTCACAGCCGTCACAGCCGTCGCTCTGCTCCGCTCCGACCCGAACGTGTTGCCGGTTACCGTGTCGCCCGACGCGAGGACGGTATCGGCGTCGCCGCAGCGGAGCGCCCCGCAGCTCGTGCCGAGTTCCCGCGCCGAGGTCGGATCGTTCCGCTTCGCAAGCGGCAAGATGGTGCGAGTCGCGATCGGATCGCTTCGCGACGGCTCGCAGTGTCTCATCGAAGAGGGTGCGGGTGGGCAGACGCGGGCCTGTCAGGAGGGTGGGCTCTTCGCCACACGTCGCGCAGAGCTCATGGTGGGGTCAGAGGGCGGCCCCGACCACTTCGACCAGCTTCACGTGATCGGGATCGTCGCGCCGAGCGTACGCTCTGCGGTGCTCGCGAAGACCGACGGCACGTCCGTGCGTCTGGCGCTGAATGCCCAGAAGGCGTTCTTCTACGAGAGTCCGACCGTGGAGCTGGACGCCGACGTCTATCCCACTGCCGTCGAGCTCTACGGGCCGAGTGGGAGGCTCGTCGGAACCGTCGAATTCCCGCCGGCAGGCTGACGCCGCAACCATCGCGCGGCGGGCTAGACTCGCCGCGCGATGGCCGACCACGACCACGATCACACGCACCACGACCACGACCACGGCGATCACGACCACGACCACGCGGAGGACGAGCAGCAGCTCGAGCGTGAGGCGCGGCGGATGCTGGCGCTCGCGCGCATCCGGCAGTACGGCGACACCGTCCTGCGCATGAAGGCGCGCGAGGTCGACACCTTCGACGCCGACCTCGAGCGTCTCGTTGAGCGCATGACCGCCCTCATGCACGAGGCCAACGGCGTCGGCCTCGCCGCGACGCAAGTGGGTGTCTTGCGTCGGCTGTTCGTCTTCGTCGAGGACGGCGAGGATCGCGTCCTGATCAACCCCACGATCACCGCGAGCTCCAAGGAGGTCGAGGTCGACGACGAGGGTTGTCTTTCACTCCGTGATGTCCTCGTTCCGGTTGAGCGTCCGACGAAGGTCACGCTCGAGGGCGTCGATCTGAAGGGCGAGCCCGTGACGATGGAGCTCGAACAGCCGGCGTCGAGGGTCGCGCAGCACGAGATCGACCACCTCGACGGGATCCTCATCATCGACCGCACGGACGACGAGTCGCGTCGGGCCGCTCTCGCGACGCTCAGGCCGCAGCCCGTCCTCGGCACACGTTGAGCTCGCGGATCGCGGTCGCTGCGACCGCGGCCTTCGGAGCCGACGTCCTCGAACGCCTCGCCGCGCGCTACGAGATCTCCGCCGTGCTCACCCGGGCGGACGCGCCCGCCGGACGCGGCCGCAAGCCCTCAGCGTCGCGTGCCAAGGAAAGCGCACAGCGCCTCGGGATTCCTGTGCTCGAGCCGGAGCGCCTCGAGGCCGGGCTCGAGTTCGGAGCGCCGGTCGTCGTTGTCGTCGCCTATGGGCTGATCGTCCCGGAAGACGTGCTCGCCGAGCGCACCTGGCTGAACGTCCACCCATCGCTTCTTCCGCGCTGGCGTGGTGCTGCCCCTGTGGAGCGCACCCTCATGGCCGGGGACGACGAGACCGGCGTCACGATCATCCGGCTGGTGAAGCAGCTCGATGCCGGGCCGATCGCCGCCCAGGAGCGCTTCGCGGTCGCTCCGGATGACGACGCTGGTGCGGTGTACGCCCATGCAGCCGAGCTCGCCGTGGAGCTGCTCGACCAGGTTCTCGCAACACCCGAGCCGACATTTCGCGACCAGGAAGGCGACGCCACCTACGCCCACAAGATCAGCGCGGAGGATCGCCAGCTCGATCTCGCGCGTCCGCCTCGCGAGCTCGTCGACCACGTCCGGGCGCTCTCGCCTCACATCGGCGCGCGCGCCGAGCTCCGTGGCCGGCCGCTGACGATCTGGCGAGCGCGCGTCGGTGACGGGGGAGCGTTCGAGCCGCTCGAGGTGCAGCCGGCCGGCAAAGGTCGAATGGCGTACGAGGCATGGCTGCGCGGACTCCGCACGTAACGCCGGCTCGGGCCGCGGCGTTCGAGGTCCTTAGGCGGGTCTTCGAGGACGACGCGTACGCCGACCGCGCGTTCCGCACTGCGGCATCGGGTCTCGACGATCGTGATCGGGCGCTCGCGCAGCGCCTCGCCTTCGGCGCTGTGCAGCGCGTCCGCACGCTCGACCATGCGATCGATACGCTCGGACGCCGCCCCGTGCAGCGGCTCGACCCACCCGTGCGCGCGGCGCTGCGGCTCGCCGCATATCAGCTGGGCTATGTCGACGGCGTGCCGCGCTACGCCGCCGTGAACGAGACGGTGGAGCTTGTTCGCCGCGCGCGGCTGGAGCGGGCGACGGCGTTCACCAACGCGGTCGCGCGGCGGCTCGCCGACGGGATCGAATCGCTCCTCGCCGAGCTTCCGGAGACGACACCGCCCGAGGCCGCGCTCGCGAATTCGTACCCGGACTGGATCGCCGAGACGTGGTGGGAGGACCTCGGCCCCGACGCCGCGCTCGAGCTGATGCGGACGCTGAACGAGCCGATGACCACGGTTGTGCGCCTGGTGCGCGGTGAGATTGAGGGAGTCCCCGATCCTGATGTGCCCGGCGCCTGGCACGTCGACCGTGTGGACGAGGAGGCACTGGCGGCGGGGCGGATCTGGCCCCAGAGCGCAGCGTCTCAGCTCGTCGGGCTGGCCGTCGGCGCGCGCGAAGACGAGCGGACCCTCGACCTCTGCGCGGCGCCTGGAGGGAAGGCGACGATGCTCGCTGGCGAGGTCGTGGCGATCGAGGTGAACGATGCCCGCGCGCGCGAGCTCGAAGAGAACGTGAGGCGCCTCGGGGCTAGCAACGTCTCGGTTGTCGTCGCAGACGGCCGTGCTCTGCCCGACGGGCTCACCGGCTTCGACCGCGCCCTGGTCGACGCGCCCTGCTCGGGCCTCGGCGTGCTCAACCGCCGGCCCGATCTCCGCTGGCGCGCGCGGCCGCTTCCAGAGCTCCAGGTCGATCTGCTCCGGGCAGCGGCGGAGCGAGTCCGGCCGGGAGGGACGATCGTCTATTCCGTGTGCACGATCGACGCCGACGAGTCGGAGGTCGTCGTCGATGCGTCAGGGCTCGAGGTCGACCGGACTCTGTCCGCCGAGTGGCCGCGGTTCAGGCACCCGCGCAGGCCGGAGTTCCTGCAGACGCTTCCGCACATCCACCGGACTGCGGGCTTCTTCATCGCGCGACTCATCGCGCGCTGAGGATCCGCCGCGCCTCCTCGACGTGGTGCTCCAACCAACCGCCGCGCTCGTCCCACGCCCATGCGAGGTTGTGCGCTACACCCCACCCACGCGCTCGCTCCCGGTCGAAGCCGAGCCCGACGAGAGCGTCGAGCCAGTGCGTCACGTTCTCGGCATTGCGTAGGAGCCCGCTCGCCTCCAGCTCACGCTCGCCGACGAGCGGCTTCGGGTCGATGACCAGCCATGGCTCGCGCTCTGCGGCAAGGATGTTGCCGCCGTGCAGGTCCTGATTGACGAGGAGCCGTGCGCGCCGGTCGACCGAGCGGTACACGTCGAGCGCGAAGTCGAGCAGTCGGCGTTCGAACGGCTCACCGGCGGCGGCGTAGCGTCGCGGCACCTCGTCCGACCAGCGCTCGGCTTCGTCGGCGAGCAGGGTGAACGGGTGCTCGTCGTCCACCTCGACCTGCAGACGAGGAATGAGCGCGCCGACGATGTCCACCTGGTCGACGCCGGCCTTCCACAGCTCCAGCCCGGGACGGCAGCGCTCGAGCAGCAGTGCGCGGCGCTGGTCGTCGCGAGCGAGCAGTCGGACGGCCCCCTCGCCGGCCCACGCTGTGAGCGCATCGGCCTCGTTCTCGGCCTCCTCGTGAGCCGGCGCGTTCAGCTTGAGCACGACGTCACCGGCGGGGAGCACGAGTGAGTGAGGCGTCGCGAACGGCTCGGCGACGACGAGCGACCACCGATCGACGCAGGCGGCGATCAGGTCGGGGAGGGCCGCAATCCACTCCGCCTCGTGGCTCCACGTCTCGAGAAGTGGGTGGGGGAGGCGCACACGGCCAGCGTACGGCGCGACCGTAGGATCCGCTCAGTGGAGGCCAGCTTCCTGGAGCGCGCGCTCGAGCTCGCCGAAAACGGGCGTGGGGAGACGCACCCCAACCCGATCGTCGGCGCGATCGTCGTTGCGGACGGCGATGTCGTGGGCGAGGGGTGGCACGAGCGCCGAGGCGGCCCACATGCCGAGGTCGTGGCGCTCGCCGCCGCCGGAGCGCGCGCACGAGGGGGGACCGTGTACGTCACGCTCGAGCCGTGTGCGCATCACGGCGCGACGCCGCCGTGCGTCGACGCGCTCGTCGCGGCGGGCGTCGCTCGCGTGGTTGCCGGCCAGCTCGATCCGCATCCCGGGCACGCCGGCGGGCTCGAGCTGCTTCGCGCAGCCGGGGTCGAGGCAGAGCTCGCCGACGGCGACATCGCGTTTCGCTGCCGCCAGCAGATCGAGGAGTGGCGGACGTTCGTGTCGACGGGTCGGCCGTTCGTCACCTACAAGGTGGCCATCACGCTCGACGGTCGCGTTCGTGTCGCCGGGACGCGCTGGGTCACGGGCGAGGCGTCGCGCCGGCTCGTCCACGTGCTCAGGGCGCAGTCGGACGCGGTCGGAGTGGGGATGGGAACCGTCCGCTGGGACAACCCACGGCTGGACGCGCGCGACGTGCCCGTGCTCCGACAGCCACGGCGGATCGCCTTCGGCCGCGGCCCGCTGCCCGAAGGTTCGGAGCTCGAGCTTCGGCCCGGGCCGATCCGTGACGAGCTGGCCGCCCTCGGGGGCGAAGGCGTCCAGTCCCTTCTCCTCGAAGGCGGCCCGACGCTTGCCGCAGCGTTTCTCGAGGCGGAGCTCGTCGACAAGCTCCTCGTCTTCGTTGCGCCGACCATCGGCGGAGAAGGTCCGGGGATGCTCGAAGGACTTCCGGCGCCGCTCGCCGTCTCGCGGCTCGAGTCGCGACCGATCGGCGAAGACGTACTGCTGCAGGCGTACATTCACGAGCCGTAACGTTCGCGGGGTGTTCACGGGGATCGTGAGAGAGCTCGGTGTCGCCGTCACCGTGCTCGACGTGGGAGGCGGCGGGCGTGAGCTCACGATCAGCGCGCCGGAGACGGCGACCCGCATCACGCTCGGCGGCTCGGTAGCGGTGGACGGCGTGTGCCTGACCGCAGCGGCCGTGGAGGGTGAACGGATCTCGTTCCACGCCGTGCCCGAGACGATCGCGCGCACGACGCTCGGCGCGCTCCAGGCGGGGCAGCGCGTGAACGTGGAACCTGCATTGCGCGTAGGCGACGAGCTCGGAGGTCACTACGTCCAAGGTCACGTCGACGGGGTCGGCCGAGTCCGGTCGGTCGAGGCGGAAGGGGATGGGCTTCGCGTCTTGGTCGAGGCGCCTAACGAGCTCCTTCGCTACTGCATCGAGAAGGGATCGATCACCGTGGACGGCGTGTCGCTCACCGTCGCCGAGCTGGCCGTCGATGCCTTCGCGGTAGCGCTCGTGCCGCACACGCTCGGTGCCACCACTCTCTCGGAGCTCGTGCCTGGCCGTCCCGTCAATCTCGAAGCCGATGTCCTCGCGAAGTACGTGGAGCGGCTCACTTCCCGCTGATGTCTACGATCCCGCTCGTGCCCACCGACCTGAGCCCACCGGAGACCGCCTCGCCCTTCGCGACCATCGAAGCGGCGATCGAGGACATCCGCGCCGGGAAATTCGTCGTCGTCTGCGACGACGCGGACCGCGAGAACGAGGGCGACCTGACGATCGCGGCGCAGTTCGTCACCCCGGAAGCGATCGCGTTCATGGCCACCTACGGACGTGGGCTCATCTGCCTCTGCCTCACACCAGAGCGCTGCGACGAGCTGGAGCTGCGCCCGATGACGGACAACAACGAGACGCCGCTCGGCACGGCGTTCACGGTCTCGGTCGAGGCGCGTGAGGGCGTGTCCACCGGGATCTCTGCGCAGGATCGCGCGCGGACGATCCAGGTGGCGATCGATCCGAGCTCCGTGCCGCACGACCTCGTGCAGCCCGGTCACGTCTTTCCGCTTCGCGCAAAGCAGGGCGGTGTCCTGCGGCGCGCGGGTCAGACCGAGGCCGCAGTCGATCTCGCTCGCCTCGCCGGCCTCAATCCCGCCGGAGTCGTGTGCGAGATCATGAACGACGACGGGACGATGGCCCGCGTGCCCGACCTCGTCACCTTCTGCGACCGGCACGAGCTGAAGATGGTCACGGTCGCCGACCTCATCGAGTACCGCCGGCGCACGGAGAAGCTCGTCGAGCGGGTCGTCTCGGTGCGGCTGCCCACCGAACACGGCGAGTTCGCGGCCGTCGCGTACCGCGAGCTGCTCACCGACAAGCAGCACGTCGCCCTCGTGAAAGGTGAGGTTGCAGGCGAGGAGAGGATCCTCGTGCGCGTCCACTCCGAGTGCCTCACGGGGGATGTCTTCCACTCGCAGCTCTGCGACTGCGGCGAGCAACTCGAGCAGGCCCTCGCGCGGGTCGAGGCGGAGGGCCGCGGCGTCGTCCTGTACATGGGCCAGGAGGGCCGCGGGATCGGCCTCCTGAACAAGTTGAAGGCATACGAGCTACAGGCAAGCGGGCTCGACACGGTCGAGGCGAATCTCGCGCTCGGCTTCCCACCCGACGCGCGGGAGTGGGGCATCGGCAACCAAATCCTGGCCGATCTCGGGCTGACGACGATCAGGATCCTCACGAACAATCCGCGCAAGCTGACCGGTCTCGACGGGTTCGGGCTGACGGTGGTCGAGCAGGTGCCGCTCGAGACCGACCCCACGGTCGAGAACGAGCGCTACCTCGCGGCGAAACGTGAGAAGCTGGGCCACACGATCACGAAGCTCCACCATCAGGGCGCGCGTCTCGAGGGAATCGCGCCGGAGGATCCAGAGTGAGCAGCCGCGACATCGACTCGACGAGCGAGAACGTTCTCCACGACTGGGCGCGCGAGGACCGCGAGACGGAAGCCGAGGACGCCGACGGGCCTGAGAACGCCGACCAAGGAGCCGGAACTCCTGCGTGGGGAGCTGCGACCTCCCCGCCGGAGGTCGAGGTCGCCGAGGCCGAGCCGGAGGTGGAGCCCGAGCCCGAGCCGGTGCCGGAGCCCGAGCCCGAGATCGCGGCGGATCCGACCGTCGAGCCCGAGTCGGATCCCGAGTCCGAGCCTCGGCCCGACGACGAAGCCGCGCTCACGGTCGAGCCGTCGCACGAGCATGCCGCCGGGGAACTCAACCTCCCCGACGGGTACTCCGTGCTCGAGGGCCTGGCGGAAGGTGGGCGGCGCGCGGTCGGCCTGGTCGTCTCGCGCTTCAACGGCAGCGTCACCACCCAGCTCCTCGACGGGGCGCTGGCCGAGCTCGCAGCCGCTGGCGTGCGGCAGGAGGCGATCACGATCATGGTCGTCCCGGGAGCGTTCGAGCTTCCGCTGGCGGCGACGGCTCTTGCGAAGACGCGCCGGTTCGCCTGCATCGTCGCGCTGGGATGCGTCATCCGGGGCGACACCCCGCACTTCGACTACGTCTCGAGCGAGGCCGCGAGCGGGCTCCAGCTCGCAGCGCTCGAGACCGGCGTGCCGGTTTCGTTCGGCGTGCTGACGCTCGACCGCGTCGAGCAGGCGGAGTCGCGGGTCGGGAAGGGCGCGGAAGCGGTTCGCAGCGCGCTCGAGATGGCCGATCTCTTCGCACACCTGCGAGCGGCAGCCTCGCGCTGATCGCTACACTCCCCAACCGCTCATGTCGAAGATCTGCGCCATCTGCGGGAAGAAGCCGGGTTTCGGCAACAGCCGGAGCCATTCCATGGTCGCGACGAAGCGCCGCTTCAACCCCAACCTCCAGCGTGTTCGCGTGATCCTCGACGGACACGCGACGCGGGCGTACGTCTGCACGCGTTGCCTCAAGGCCGGCAAGGTCCAGAAAGCCGTCTGAGGCCTCGTCGCACGGGGTAGTAGGCTCGCCCCGTGGACCGCGAGCCCTTCGTGATCGCGACGACCGACCGCGGAAGCATCGCCGTCTCGGCCGACGCGGTAGCGCAGATCGTCGGCTCGGCCGCAGCCGAGAGCTACGGCGTCGTCGCCCTCGCCGGGCGCGGGCGGCTCTCGCGACTCGTGCCCTGGGGGATCAAGAAGGGTGTCGACGTCGAGCTGCGACCCGATGGTCTCGTCATCCAGCTGCGCGTCGTCGTCGAGCACGGCCTGAAGCTGGCAGAAGTCGCGGAGGCGGTTCGCTCCCGTATCCACTACGAGCTCGAGCGCATGGTCGGGCTCCCGATCGCCTCGGTCGAGGTGCACATCGACGGAGTGCGGCACTGAGATGGAGCTCGAGGTCGTCAGGCATCTCGCGCGAAGCGCGCTCCGGAATCTGGAGGCGCATCGCCGGCGGATCGACGACCTGAACGTCTACCCCGTGCCCGACGGGGATACCGGGACGAATCTCACGCTCACCCTGCGCTCGATCGTCGAGGCTCTCGACGCGTCGACGGCGGTCGACAGCGAGGCGGTCGCCAAGGATGTGACGCGCGCTGCGTTGATGGGCGCGCGCGGCAACTCGGGCGTCATCTTCTCGCAGATCGTGCGGGGCTTTGTGGAGGTGTTGGGTCGCCACGAGGGTGTCAGCGGCGCGCTCCTGAGCCGCGCCTTCCGCGGTGCGAGCGACACCGCATACCGAGCGGTCAAGCGGCCCGTCGAGGGAACGATGCTCACCGTCATCCGCGAGATGGCGGAGGAGAGCGAGCGTAAAGAGCACCGCCGCTTGCGCCCCAACGAGCTGCTGCAGGCGGTCCTCGCCCGCGGCGAGGACGCTGTGGCGCGTACGCCGGAACTGCTCGACGTGCTTCGCAACGCGGGGGTCGTGGACGCGGGCGGCGCCGGTCTCGTCGAGATCGCGCGCGGGATGGTGTACGGCGCGACCGGCGAGGAGATCCCCGAGGCGCCCGTCGAGACCGAGTCACTGGGGCTCGACGCGATCCACCTGGAGCTCTCCGAGTTTCGCTACTGCACCGTGTTCCTCGTCGACGGGGAGGATCTCGACAAGGATGCGCTGGAGGCGCAGTTGGAGGAGATCGGCGATTCACTGCTCGTCGTCGGCGACTCGTCGGCGCTGAAGGTGCACGTGCACACCGATGACCCGGGTCGCGCCCTCATGCTCGGCACCGCGGTCGGCGTCGTCGAGGGCGTCGAGATCGCCAACATGCATCACCAGACTGCGCAGCGCGAGGAGCGGCTCCTCGAGGGTTCGCCGAGCGCGCTGCAGACGCTCGAGACAGGCCTCGTCGCCGTCTGTCCTGGCCGCGGGAACAGGCGCCTCTTCGAGAGCCTTGGTGCCACGCGGGTGATCGAAGGCGGGCAGACGATGAACCCGTCGGCGAAGGACATCCTCGACGCGATCGAGGCGGTGCCGACCGACGACGTGATCGTGCTTCCGAACAACTCGAACGTCGTGCTCACGACCGAGCAGGCTGCGTCGATGAGCGAAAAACGCGTACGCGTCGTCCCTTCCCGCTCCGTCCAGGCCGGCCTGGCGGCCATGACCGGCTTCATGTCGGCCAACTCGATCGACGAGAACGAGCGCACGATGCTGGGAGAGCTCGAGAGCGCGGCGACGGGCGAGATCACGGTCGCGTCGCGGACGGCCTCGCTGGACGGCATAGAGATCCGCGAGGGAGAGTATCTTGGCCTCGTCGACGACACCGCAGTGGTATCCGATCCCGACCTCGATGTCGTCGTACACGCCGTGGTGGATCGCGTGCTCGAGAGGGGCCATACCTTTCTGACGATCCTCACGGGCGACGATGCGCCGGCCGTGGATGGCTTCGTGGCCGCTTTCGAGGCGCGCCATCCCGGTCTCGAGGTCGAGATCCACGACGGCGGGCAGCCGCACTACCCGCTCCTCGTCGTCGCGCAGTGAACGACGACGCGGGCCCGATCCGCGTCCTTCTCGTCGAGGACTCGGACGTCTATCGCGACTCGCTCGTGTTTCTGCTCGGCACCCGCGAGGACGTCGCCGTCGTTGCCGCGGTCGGGGACGGCGCCACGGCGGTTCGCGCGTACGCCGAGCACGCCCCGGATGTCGTGATCCTCGACTACCGCCTGCCTGACGTCGACGGCGCCGACGTGGCAGCGGAGCTCGGCGGCACCGCCGCCGTCGTGTTCCTGAGCGCGTCTGCGGGACGTGACGAGTACGATGCCGCCTCGAGCGCAGGCGCCGTGCTCGTGCGCAAGGACGAGGGTATGGACGCTCTTGTCGATGCCGTCCGCAGAGCAGCCGGGAGGTGACGAGGTGAACCTGACGAGTGAGAACACCGCGATCGTCCTCGACTCGACGTCGGACTATCCGGACGCACCGGCGCGCTTCCCGAACATGCGCTTCGTCCCGCTCTACGTGCGCTTCGGGGACGACTCCTATCGCGACTATCTCGAGCTCGGGCCGACCGAGTTCTACGAGCGGCTCCGCGTCTCGCCCGTGACGCCGGCGACGGCGCAGCCGACTCCCCAGGACTTCGTCTCGACGTACGAGGAACTCGCCGGGTACGAGCGGATCTACTCGCTGCACGTCACGGCGAAGCTTTCGGGAACCTTCCAGAGCGCCGAGCTCGCGGCGCAGGAGATCGGCGGAGACAAGGTTCGCGTCATCGACACGAAGACGGCGTCGCTCGCGATCGCAATGCTCTCGCACGCGATCCAGCGAAGGCTCGCCCGCGGGACGACGGACGAGGAGATCGACGCCCTCGTCGGTCGCTTCTACGCATATTCGAACGTGCTCTTCACTGTCGAGACGCTCGAGTTCCTCCAGCGCGGGGGCAGGATCGGCAAGGCGCAGGCGATCGCCGGCGGGCTGCTCAACCTCCGGCCGGTCTTGAGCGTCGACGACGGCGTTGTGATTCCGGTGGCTCGCGTGCGCGGCCGGCAGAAGGCGCTCGCCGAGTTCGAGCGACGCTTCTCGGAGGCTACGACCGACGGGCCGGGCTTACGGATCGCCATCGCGCATGCCAATGCGGAGGAGTGGGTCGGGACGCTCTCGGAGCTCGCGTGGCGCGTTCGGCCGAAGGCCGAGATCGAGTTCACCTCGACGCTCGGCGCGGTCGTCGGGACGCACGTAGGTCCAGGCGCCGTGGGCTTTTTCTGGTTCCAAGACGAGTCGTAGGCCCATGGCCCGCCGCCGGCGATCGCAGCACGTCGAGATCGTCTTCGAGTCGCACTCGACCTCCGCCGACAACGAGCGCTGGATCGCGTCCGGCTGGCTCGACCCGTCGCTCTCTCCACTCGGCCGGCGCCAGGCGAAGGAACTCGGTGAACGGCGTGCCGAGGACGAGATAGTCGCCGTGTTCTGCTCCGACCTGGCTCGTGCAGTTGAAACGGCACAGACCGCATTCGGCGGTCGAGGTCTGCCGATCTTCCACGACTGGCGTCTGCGCGAGTGCAACTACGGGATGCTCAACGGCCGGGCCGTGGCGCGACTCGAGGCCGAACGGACGAAGCACGTGCTCGATCCGTACTCGGGGGGGGAGAGCTACGTCGACGTCGTCGCGCGGGTACGGAGCTTTCTTGGCGATCTTCCGGCCCGCTACCCCAACCGACGAATCTGCGTGATCGGGCATTCGGCCACCAAGTGGGCCTTCGATCACATCCTCGAGGGCACGCCGCTCGACGAGCTCGTCGAGGGCTCGTTCCGCTGGCAGCCCGGCTGGCTGTACACGCTCGCGATCGACGGCTAGAGCGCCTGCGGGACCTATGCTCTGGGCGTGGCGACGTTGCCCGTTGCGTTCGCAAGCCTCGACGCACCCGCGTCGTGGCCCCGACCCTGGTCGGCTCCCAGCACCGATCGGCTCGAAGCATCCGTCGAGTCGCTCGACGGGGTCGGCCCGACGATTGCGCGTCGCCTGGCGAAGCTCGGCCTGCAGACGGTCGGGGACGTCCTCTGGCAGCGGCCGCGGCGGTACGAGGAGCCGGTGCCCACGAAGCGGATCTGCGACCTGTTCGGCGACGAAGAGGCGGTCGTCGAGGTCGTCGTCCACTCGGCGACGAGTCGGCGTCGCGGGCGACTCAAGATCCTCACGGCGCGTGTCGCCGACGAGACGGGCGAGATTCGGGCAACGTGGTTCAACCAGCCGTGGCTCGAGGCCAAGCTCGTTCCCGGCACGCATCTGCGTATTCGCGGCCGCGCGAACAGGCATGGGTTCGCCGTGTCGTCCTACGACCTGGACGGCGATGTCGAGACCGCCGACCTCGCGCCGGTTTACCCGGCGACCGAGGACGTGTCGCAGAAGACGCTGCGCTCGATCCATACGCAGGCGCTCGCGTTCGTGCGCGACGTCGCCGAAGACCTCCCTGCCGACGTGCTCGCGGCCGAGCGGCTCCCGCTCCGTGCCGATGCGCTCGTGGCCATCCACCGACCGCGCGCGCTTCAAGACGCGGAGACCGGACGTCGGCGGCTCGCCTTCGACGAGTTGCTCGTGTTGCGGCTCGCGCTACGGCGGACGGCCGCCGCTCGCGCGTTCGCCTCGGCTCAGCCGCTCGGCGCCCCCGGCGAGCTCCTCGAGCGGTACCGGGCATCGCTCCCGTTCGTGCTCACGCCGGATCAGGAACGGGCGATGAGCGAGCTCGACGCCGATCTCGACCGCTCGGTCCCGATGCAGCGCCTCCTGCAGGGCGACGTCGGCTCCGGCAAGACGGTCGTCGCGCTGCACGCTCTCCTGCGCGGCGTCGAAACCGGCGGGCAAGGAGCGCTCATGGCGCCGACCGAGACGCTCGCCGAGCAGCACTTCCTCACGATCGACGAGCTCTGCGCTCCGCTCGGCGTACGCGTCGCGCTCCTCACGAGCTCGCTCGGGGCGAAGGAACATCGCGCCGCGCGCCAGCTCATCGCCTCGGGCGATGCGCAGATCGTCGTCGGTACGCACGCGTTGATCGAGAAGGACGTTGACTTCGCCGAGCTCGCAGTCGCGGTCGTCGACGAGCAGCACCGCTTCGGCGTCGCGCAGCGGACGGCTCTCGTCGAGGGACGGAGTCCACACGTCCTCCATCTCACCGCGACCCCGATCCCGCGGACGCTCGCACTCACGGTGTACGGCGACCTCGAGGTGTCGGAGCTCGCGCTGCCCCCGGCGGATCGCAGGCCGATCATCACCGCGTGGGTGACGGACGACCGCTCGTCGGAGGCCTACTCGCGCCTGTGCCGTCATCTCGACGACGGGCGTCAGGCGTACGTCGTCTGTCCGCTCATCGAGGCGTCCGAGACGCGGGTGGCGCGCGCGGCCGAGGAGGAGGCGGAGCGACTGCGGGCAGCCGAGCTACGCGGCTATCGCGTCGGGTGCCTCCACGGCCGACTCCGCCCGGCCGAGCGCCGCTCCGTCATGGCGCGGTTCAAGGCGCGGGAACTCGATGTCCTCGTCGCGACGACGGTGATCGAGGTCGGCGTCGACGTCCCGAACGCGACGATCATGATCGTCCAGGAGGCCGACCGGTTCGGCCTCGCGCAGCTGCACCAGCTGCGCGGGCGTGTGGGGCGCGGTGCGGAGCAGTCCTACTGCCTTCTCGTCTCGAGGGCGCGGGACGAGCTGTCCGAGACGGCGAGCGAACGGCTCGAGGCGATGGTCGCGACCACCGACGGATTCGAGCTGGCGGAGCGTGACCTCGAGATCCGCGGTGAAGGGCAGCTCGTCGGAGCGCGGCAGTCCGGCTACTCGGATCTGCGCTTCGTGCGGCTTCGTCGCGATCAGGCCTTGCTGGAGCGCGCCCGCGACGTCGCCCGCGAGCTCCCGGACGAAGGGCTCCTCGCGGACTCGGTCGACCGCCTCCTCGGCGACGCTGCTCATCTTGGCGAGTCGTGAGCAGGGCCGTGATGGTGAAACCGTGCGCGGCTGCTCCTCGAGCATCCGACGGGACGGCGATGCGCGAGCGTGGAATTCATCGCTTGTAGCGTCCGCGAGGTGAGGATCGTCGCCGGCTCGCGGAAGGGCCACCGCATCGACGCGCCGAAGGGCGGTGCCACGCGGCCGACCGGCGACCGCGTCCGCGAAGCGGCCTTTTCGAGCATCGGTCCCGTCGACGGGGCGGCCGTGCTCGATCTCTTCGCAGGCTCGGGGGCGCTGGGGCTCGAAGCTCTCTCGCGTGGGGCTGCGAGCTGCGTCTTCGTCGAACGCGATCGGGCGGCCGCGCGCGTGATCCAGGCGAATCTCGCCAAGCTCCGGTTCACGGGCGCCACGGTTGTGAACCGTGACATCTCGACCGCGCTTCGGGCGGAGGGCGATCGCTCGCAGCGCTTCGATCTCGTGTTCGTCGACCCGCCCTACGAGGAGTGGGAGCGTCACGAGCCCACGCTGTCGGAGCTCCTTCCCACCGTCGTGACGGACGACGCGCTGCTCGTCGTCGAGACGGGCGATCGCGTCGAGCCGGCGCTGCCGTTCGACCTCGTCACGACGCGGCGCTACGGTTCCGCGCGGATCACGGTGTTCAACGCATGATCACAGCCATCTGCCCGGGGTCGTACGACCCCGTTACGAACGGGCACGTCGACGTCATCGGGCGCGCAGCCGCCATCTTCGATCGCGTCGTCGTCGGCGTCGTCCGCGACCCGGCGCACAAGCAGACGCTCTTCACGGTCGAGGAGCGCGTCGCTTTCCTCGAGGACGCACTCGCCCCGTGCAAGAACGTGGTCGTCGACGTCTTCTCCGAGCTCGTCGTCGACTTCGCCCGCAAGCACGACGCCACCACCATGGTCAAGGGTCTCCGGGTGATCGCCGACTTCGAGTGGGAGTTCCAGATGAACCACTTGAACCGCCTGCTCGCGCCCGAGGTAGAGACGCTCTATGTCATGTCGAGCCCGCTCTACTCCTTTGTCTCTTCGAGCGGCGTGAAGGAGATCGCGGCCTTCGGCGGCAAGGTCGACGAACTCGTCCCGCCCGCAGTGGCGAGACGATTCGCGGAGATCTACCCGGACGGGAGACCCGGCGCTCCGGTGTCACCCTCCGAATAGACCTCTAGACTTCCTGCCTTATGGACGTACTCGTGCTCATCGACAGACTCGACGACCTCGTGCACAACGCGAAGGCCGTCCCGCTCACGGATCAGGTCCGGCTCGACCGCGAGGAGATCTACGAGATTCTCGACCAGATGCGGGCAACGATCCCGGAAGAGATCAAGCAGGCCCGCTGGATCGTCAAGGAACGACAGGAGATGCTCGCGGAGGCCAAGCGCGAGGGCGACCGGATCGTTCAGGACGCCCGTGAGCAGGCCATGCGCGAGGCTTCGCAGACGGAGATCGTGAAGCTCGCCGAGAAGCAGGCCGACGAGATCGTCGACGACGCGAAGCGCCAGGCGCGCGAGACGCGACTCGAGATGGAGGACTGGGCCGACTCGATCCTCTCGACGCTCGAGCTGAACCTCGACAAGTTCCTCACCGCCGTGAAGCGCGGGCGCGAGCGCCTCCACGAGCGCTCGCAGGAGACGGTGATCGCAGGCATCGGCCCCGACTCGGTCGACTCCGCCGAGCCCGCGGACTTCGACCGCTTCTCGTAGCGGCGCGGGCGTTCGCCCCCCGCGGTGTCGCCCTAGAGCTCAGGCGGCCGCGGGCTCGACTGCGAGGGCGCGGCAGATCTTGAGGGCGGTCTCGACGAACGCCTCGGCCGCGGCGCTGCGGTGGCGATCCGAGTGCCAGGCGAGCCCGATCACGCGTGGCGTGATCCGGCCGTGCAGGTCGATGACTGCGATCGAGGGATCGTCCTCGTCGACCGTCAACCTGGGTGAGACTGCCAGGCCGACGCCGGCACCCACGAGGCCCTGCACCGTGCCGTTGTTGTCCGAGCGAAAGACGATGTTCGGCGCGCGGCCGGTGGCGGCGAGCTGGGACTCGACGTGATCCATGGCGCTGCAATGGTTGAAGCCGATGATCGGTTGAAGCACGATCTCCTTCAGCGTCGGTGTGCGCTTGAGCGCGGCCATCGGCGAGTCGGCGGGGACGACCAGAACGTAGGGATCGTGGAGCAGCTCGACCGTCTCGTACGGACCGGCTGAGACGGGCAGCGTCCAGAACGCGACGTCGAGGTCGCCGCGCTCGATCATCCCGAGCAGGGCGCTCTCGTCCTGGGACTCGCGCAGGACGACCTCGACCTGCGGGTGCGTCTCCGAGAAGCGGCGCAAGAGACGTGGGATGATCTTCGCGCCGACGCTCTGGAACGTGCCGACGCGCAGGCGTCCGGCGTCCCCGGCTTCGAGCGCGGCCATGTCCGCTTTGGCGGCGAGCAGGCGCGCCTGGATCGCGTCAGCGTGGCGAAGGAGGATCTGGCCCGCCTCGGTCAGCGAGATCGGGCGCGGGCCGCCCGGGCGCTCGATCACCCTGAGGCCGACGATGCGCTCGAGCGCCGCGATCTGCTGCGAGATCGCCGACTGCGTGTATCCGAGCTTGTCGGCTGCCTTCCCGAACGAGCCTTCGTCTGCGATCGCCTTCAGCGCCACCAGATGGCGCAGGTCGAGGCCGAGCCAGCGATCAGCTTCCATGATCGTACGGTAGCAAGCGAGCAGGAGAGCTAATCTTCAGCAGGCGCTCTTCGTCGGGAGTTACGCTCACGGTGTGACAACCGTCGATCTCCGTAGGCTGCGGCTCCGTCCGGGCGAGATACGCCGCGAGACGCTCGACGTCGATCTCGAGCCCTTCCTGCTCGGTGGGCAACGCTACGAGGGCTCGCCGCCCACGATTCCCGTTCAGCTCGAGCTGTCGCAGGCCTCGGGCGCAACCGTGCTCGAACTGCGGCTCGACGCGCGGCTCAGCGGAGCGTGCATGCGCTGCCTCGGGCATGCGGAGATCGCTCGCGAGGTGCGGGCGCGCGAGTTTCACGACTTCGACGCACCGCCGGGGGACGAGCTGCGCTCGGACTACGTCCTCGAGGATCACGTTCAGCTTTCCGCATGGGCGCGCGACGCAATTGCGCTGGAGCTCCCCGACCAGATCCTGTGCCGTGAGGACTGCGCCGGGCTCTGTCCGGTCTGCGGCAAGGACCTCAACTTCGAGCCGCACGAGCACGTCGACCGCGAGCCCGATCCGAGGTGGGCCGCTCTCGCGGAGATTCGCGACGAGTTGTAGGCGCGACGCAGCGCTCGTGGACAACTGACGCTCCAGGAACCGTGCACGCAGGTTCGCCGAACGGACGGAATCGACACGAGGCATCGGCCCCGGCTAGTCGACTACGATGTCGGTGGCGCTTCGCGCCACGCCCATGACGGACTAGCCGACTCCATCCCGTTTCCCGGCGCGCGGTGCCGCGCGCACGTCAACGGCTCTCGGAGGTCCGTCCATGCGAGTTCGACTCGTCGGCGTCGGCAAGCACTACGGCGCCCAGCACATTCTCGATCAGGTCACGCTCACGATCGGCCCGCGCGCCCGCATCGGGTTGCTCGGCCCGAACGGCGCCGGCAAGTCGACCCTCCTGAGGATCATCGCCGAGCTCGAGGAGCCGGACGAAGGCGTGGTGTCGCGGACGCCGGAGCGCTTGACCGTCGGCTACCTGGACCAGGAGCGCCTGCTCGAGCCGGGTGAGTCGATCCTCGCGCTTCTCGCGCGTCGCGCGGGGGTCGCGGACGCCGAGCGGGAGCTCGAGGAGGCGGCCCACGCGATCGCGGAGGGAGCGGATGCGGCCGAGCGCTACGCGACCTCACTCGACCGCGTGGTTGCGCTGGGAAGCCAAGACTTCGAGGCACGTGCGCGAACGACCTGTGCCGAGCTCGGGCTTCGGATCGACGTCCAGCGCGAGCCGGAGGGCCTCTCGGGCGGCGAGCGAGCTCGTGTGGCGCTCGCATCGATTCTCCTGTCGCGGCACGACGTGCTGCTGCTCGACGAGCCCACGAACGACCTCGACTTCGACGGTCTCGACCGCCTGGAGCGGTTTCTCGCCGGGTACCGCGGCGCGCTCGTGGTCGTCTCGCACGATCGCGAACTCCTCGACCGCACCGTCCACCACGTCGCCACGATCGATCCGGTGTCCCGCCACCTGCGGCTGTGGACAGGCGGGTGGAGCGACTACGAGGCTGCCCGTGATGCCGAGCGCGCAGCTGCCGTGGATGCGTACGAGCGGGCGAAGGTGCGGCGGCGTCACCTCACCGAGCTCGTCAGCACGAGACGCACGGAGGCGCGCTCCAAGGGCGCGGGTCTCGGCGACAAGACCGGTGGCCAGGATCGGCGAGCCACACACGCTCTGGCCACCAAAGTTCGACAGGCCCAGCGCCAGCTGGAGCGAAACGAACTTCCGGAGAAGCCGTACGAGAGTTGGGATCTTCGCCTCGACATAGCCGAAGGCCCGCGCCCGGGCGGAACGGTTCTCACACTCGCCGGCCTCGTGGTCGAGCGCGGATCGTTTCGCCTCGGGCCTGTGGATCTCGACCTCGCGCCGGGTGAGCGTGTCTCGATCGTCGGACCGAACGGCGCAGGGAAATCGACACTCGTCGCGGCCGTTCTCGGTGCGCTCGAGCCAGTAGCGGGACGGCGGGTCGTGGGCGCACGCACGGTGATCGGATCGATCGGCCAGGAGCGGGACTCGTACGGCGGCGACGATTCACTCCTCGACCAGGTGCGGGCACGAACGGCGCTCACCGCCCTCGCTGCGCGAACGCTCCTCGCCAAGTTCGGGCTCGGGGAGGATCACATCGGCAGGCCGTGCTCGTCGCTCTCGCCCGGTGAGCGGACCCGTGCGCATCTCGCCGAGTTGCAGGCCCGCAGCGTGAATCTCCTCGTCCTCGACGAGCCCACCAATCACCTCGACATCGAGGCCGTCGAGCAGCTCGAACAGGCGCTCGCGGACTACAGGGGCACGATCGTCGTCGTCTCGCACGACCGACGCTTTCTCGAGCGCGTTGGTCCGACGCGCGAGCTCAGCTTGAGACGGTGAGGCGGAGGCGCTCTTCGGCGGAAGCCCCCTCGCAGAGGTGCGATCCGCTGGTCAGCGCCAGCTATACTCGGCAGCCGCTCATGGCCGTCCCGAAGCGAAAGACATCGAGGTCGAGGCGCGACAAGCGCCGCGCACAGCACGGAATCTCCGTTCCGCGCGTGCAGGTCTGCCCGACGTGCAGGCAGCCGAAGCGACCTCATCACGTCTGCCCGACCTGTAAGACGTACAAGGGCCGGGACGTCGAGCCGATCCGCCTCGACGCGCCGTAGTCTCCGCGCATGATCCGCGTCGCAGTTGACGCTCTCGGGGGCGACCACGGACCCGAGGAGATCGTCCAGGGCGCAGTCGCAGCGCGATCGGACACGATCGAGCCGGTGCTCTACGGCCCGGCGGGCCTCGAGACGCTCGGTATCGCACTCGTGCAGACCACCGAGACAATCGACATGGACGACCATGCGGTGGAGGCCGTGCGCACGAAGGTGGACTCGTCGCTCGTGCGCGCCGTGCGTGCCGTTGCCGACGGTGAAGCCGACGCTGTGGTGTCGGCGGGAAACACGGGCGCCATGCTGGCTGCGTCGCTGCTGCACATCCGCCGACTTCGCGGAGTCCACCGTCCCGGCATCGCGATCGTCATTCCGACTGAGCGTGGTCGGAGCGTGCTGATCGATGCGGGGGCGAACGCCGACGCTCGGCCGGAGCACCTCGTCCAGTTCGCCCAGATGGGCGCCGTCTTCGCCGAGGAGATCCTCGGCGTCGTCAACCCGGAAGTCAGGCTCCTCTCGATCGGCGAGGAGGCCGAAAAGGGCAACCAGTTGACGCTCGAGGCGTATGAGCTCCTGCGCACCGCGGACGTCCGCTTCGGTGGCAACACCGAAGGCCGCACCCTGCTGGA
>Ga0075343_1000069_pt1 | contig 20147 bp, 20 predicted proteins | sample RushOxbow_ThreeS_2_FD_120072 | JGI IMG/M metagenome (GOLD analysis project Ga0075343, IMG submission 120072) | Natural and restored wetland microbial communities from the San Francisco Bay, California, USA, that impact long-term carbon... | ecosystem: Environmental > Terrestrial > Soil >...
CAACGAGCTGGTGTTGGAGTAGTGGCGCAGCTCGAGGTCGGCTCGCTGGCGTCGGGCGAGATGCGGCTCGTCGAAGCCGGCGGGAAGAAGATCGGGGTCTACAACTGCGCCGGCAGGCTGCATGCAATCGAGGATCGGTGCTCCCACGACGACGGGCCGCTGTGCGAGGGCGACTGGGAGCCCGAGGCATGCGTGGTCGTCTGTCCGCGGCATGGGTCGCGTTTCGATCTCGAGAGCGGGATCCCGATGAGTCTGCCCGCGTTCGCCGCGGTCGCCACGTACCCGGTCTCGGAAGTCGACGGCGTGGTTGTGGTCGAGGTGCCGGACTGACGCTCGACGGGCGTGCCTCCGCCGTGCTCGCTCGTCTCGAGGCCGAGGACGCTGCGGAACGTGAGGCGGGAGTCGCGGCAGCTCACCGTTCGCGCCAGGTCGCTGCGACGACGGGACGGTTCCTCTTCGCCCTTGCCGCTTCGCAAGCCGGGGTCGAGGTGCTCGAGATCGGGGGTTCGCGTGGCTACTCCTCGATCTGGCTCGCCTCCGGCGCACGGGTGCTCGGAGGCGCGCTCACGTCGCTCGAGGTCGATCCGGTCAAGTGCGAGGCGTGGCGCGCGAACGTGGCCGACGCCGGACTCGAGGAGTGGGCCGAGCTCGTCGAAGGCGATGCACACGCGACGCTCGCGGTGGCAAGAGACACGTTCGACATCGTCTTTCTCGACGCCGAGAAGGACGACTACGAGCCGTTGTTCGCTCTGGCGCGGCCGCTGCTCGAGCCGGGCGGCCTCGTCGTGGCCGACAACGTTCTCTCGCACGCAGAGACACTCGGAGCGTACTCGGCGGCGCGACAGGCGGATCCGACGCTGTCGAGCGTCACCGTGCCACTCGACCGCGGACTCGAGCTCTCCGTCATCCTCGGCTGAACACCTACCTCCATCCGCCGGCGTCGCGTATCCTGACGCTACCGCGGAAAGGAGGTGGTCCGGCTTGAGCGATGACTGTACGGGCAGTGGAGGTGCCAGCGGGTAGAGGCGTGCCCCCGGGACCACCGGGAACCGCCTAGCCAGCGTAGGGGGCTCGCTTTTGCGCTGCGCGTCGTAGCTGACGTGCCGGAAGCGCCTCTACCAAATCCAACGCTGGTATCCGTTCGAGAGGGGCCGCAGAGATGCGGCCCCTCGACTTTCGTCGTTACGCAGCCACCTGAAGTGGTGCCGCCTCGCGGCAGAGCTGCTCGAGATGCACGCGGAGCCGCTCGGCGACCATTGGACTCGGGGCACCAGTCGGATCGCACACGTCCTGCGCCCGGGCAACGGGGAGCTCAGGGCAGACGACCCGCGCTCCGGCTACACCGAGCACACGCCTGAGGTCCTGCTGCGCCCAGAGCGCGCCGTACTGGCCCGTGCTGGCGCCCGCCACAGCGACGGTCTTGCCTCTCAGCGCGGCATCGGCGCGCGGACGCGATACCCAGTCGACCGCATTCTTGAGAACGCCCGGGATGGAGCCGTTGTACTCGGGCGTCACGAACAGAACGGCATCGGCCGCCGCGATCCGCTCCCGAAGATGCCGCACCGCCTCGTTCTCGTCGCCCTCGAGATCGGCGTCGAAAGGGGGCAGGTCGCCGAGGCCCTCGAAGAGCTCGACGTCGACGCCGGCCGGAGCGACCTCTGCCGCTGCCCGGGCGAGAGCCGTGTTGTACGACTCCGCCCGGAGGCTCCCGGAGATGGCGAGCAGGAGCACGTCAGGCCGCCCTGACCGCCGAGAACGTCGCGGTCAGCTTCACGCGGTCGGGGAGCAGGAAGCCGCCACCGGGAAGCGGTGCGTTCCAGTTGAGCGCCCACTCTGCTCTGTTGACCACCGTCTCGAGGTCGACGCCGACGCGCTCGTTGCCCCACGGATCCGTGCCTGTGCCGACGAAGGCGCCCGTCAGCGTGACGGCCTTCGCGATGCCCTTGATGGTGAGCTCGCCCTCCACGGTGAGCTCGTCGCCGTCGCCCGTGATCGCCGAGGACGTGAACGTGAGCTCCGGATACCGCTCGACATCGAAGAACTCGGGCGACCGTAGGTGCGCGTCGCGGCTCTCGTCGAACGTCGTGATGCTCGAGACGTCGACGGCGCCCTTGAGAGACGACAGCTCGCCACCCACGATGGTTCCGCTGACGACCGGCGCGCGCCCCTTGATCGTTGCGAGACCGAGGTGCTTCACGTGGAACTCGACCGCCGAGTGCGCGGGATCGATCGACCACGTGCCGGCGGGGATGGCGGTGGCCGAGGACTCTGCGAGGATGGACATTGGCGCTCTCCTTTGCGTCCGCTACTATTGAGTACGCAAGTAATGTACACGGAGAAAGATGACTAGTCAAGTATTGAGTGAGCAATCATCGTGCGTCGGAGCGTTCGTCGCACTCCTCCGCGCGCACGCGGGTCTGACGCGCGACCTCAATGCGCAGCTGAGTGCCGACCACGGGCTGACGCTGAGCGACTTCGAAGTGCTCCTCCGCCTCTCGCGGGCTCCCGAGGAGCGGATGCGTCGGGTCGATCTCGCCGATCAGGTGCTGCTGAGCGCATCGGGTGTCACGCGTCTCCTCGACGGTCTCGAACGCCAGGGCCTCGTTGCCCGCGCGGCGTGCGACAGCGACCGGCGCGTCGTCTACGCGGTGCTGACGGTCGACGGTCGCGCGCGTCTTCGAGCGGCCGCTGCGAGCCACTTCGCCCAGGTTGACGGGATCTTCGGTGCCCGCTTCGACGACGACGACCTGGGCTTGCTCACGAGCCTCCTCGACCGGCTCGCCTCGGACGACACGGCCGACTGCGACCCGGTCTCGGGCTAGTCCGCGAAGTTCTGCCAGTAGCGGCTCGGCGTCGGGCCGCGCTGGCCCTGGTACTTCGAGCCGATGCCTGCAGAGCCATATGGTCGTTCGGCGGGCTCGGAGAGCTGGACGAACGAGAGCTGGCCGATCTTCATCTTCGGGTAGATCGTGATCGGGAGGTTCGCGACGTTCGAGAGCTCGAGCGTTACGTGGCCGTCCCACCCCGGGTCGATGAAGCCCGCCGTCGAATGGATGAGCAGCCCGAGCCGTCCCAGCGAGCTCTTGCCCTCGAGCCTGGCCACGAGATCGTCCGGGAGCGTCACACGCTCGAGGGTCGACCCCAGCACGAACTCGCCCGGATGGAGGATGAACGCTTCGTCGCCTGTCACCTCCACGAGCTCCGTGAGGTCCTCCTGGTCGGTCTTGACGTCGATGTACGGGTAGCGCGAGTTGCGGAAGACGCGGAAGTAGCGATCGACGCGCACGTCGAGACTCGACGGCTGCATGAGTGACTCGTCGTACGGGTCGATACCGATACGGCCTTCGGCGAGGAGGCGGCGGATGGTGCCGTCGGAGAGGACCACGCGGGCGATTCTACGAGCCCTGCGGTAGGGTCCACCCCCCGGTGTCGATGCTGTTCCCACCCATCGACCCGAACGAGCGGTTTCGCGAGCGTCGGGCTGCAGTGAGGCGGAGGAAGCGCCTCAGGCGCACCGCTGCCGTTGGAGCGGTCTTGCTCACGGTTCTCCTGGTCGGGATGGGCGCTCAGTTCATGACAACGGAGGGCGGCAACGACCCGGCGGCGGACCTCGCGACGCTCGCGGCGGCTCCGACGGGTGGTCCGCGAACACTTCCCATCGAGCTGCGCGGCGTCCACGTGACCATGGCGCTCGCTTCGCTGCCGGGCAAGCTCGACGAGTATCTCGACCTCGAGCGTGACGGGCTCACGGCGCTCCAGCTCGACGTGAAGGACGAGAACGGCGAGATCGGCTTCGTCAGCTCGTCGACGCCGCGACTCGCCGTTTCCGTCGGCGCGGCACGCCCGTACTACGACGCTCGCGACGTGACGAAGCGCGCAGGCACACGCGGCATCTACCTCATCGGCCGCGTCGTCGTGTTCGAGGATCCGGTGCTCTCGCGTGGCCGCCCTGATCTTGCAATCCGGAGGTCGGACGGCTCGGTCTGGCGCGACGGCGCCGGCCTGGGCTGGACGAATCCGTACGACAAGCGGGTTTGGAAGTACAACGTCGACGTCGCGATTGCTGCGGCGAAGGCCGGCTTCGACGAGATCATGTTCGACTACGTTCGCTTCCCGTCGGACGGTGACGTGGCCGCTGCGGTCTATCCGGATCGCGGCTCGCTGACCAAGCGTGAGGCGATCCCGGCGTTCCTGCGGTACGCGCAGCGGCGGCTCGATCCGTACGACGTGCGGATCGGCGCGGCGGTGTTCGGTCTCTCGGCGACGCGCGACCTCGGGATCGGCCAGATCCCCCGGCAGATGGCGCCGTTCCTGGACACGGTCTACACGATGACCTACCCGTCCCTCTTCGGCCCGGGTGAGCTGGGGCTCGATGACCCGGGCGCTGCTCCCGGAGCCACCGTTGCGCGCGCGCTCCGTCGCTTCGAGCTCGCGCTGGAAGGTCATGACGTGCACATCGTCCCGTGGGTTCAGGACTTCAGCTTCGCGATCCCCTATGACCGGGAGATGGTTCGCGCGCAGATCTACTCGGCGAGGATCAAGGGCGCGAAGGGATACCTGCTCTGGAACGCCGAAGGCGTCTACACCGAAGGGACCCTGACACCACCCTCCTAGGGCGCGAGGCGCTCTGCGCGCCAGGTACCGCCGTCGCGTGTGAACCGAGTCCGGTCGTGGAGCCGGTCGTCGCGGTGTTCCCAGAGCTCGACTGCGGCCGGAAGCACGCGGTAGCCACCCCAGAACGGGGGGAGCGGTATCGCATCGTCGCCGTATTGTGCGGCAGCCTCGTCGACACGCCTGTCGAGCTCGGCACGGTCGACGAGCGGCCGCGACTGCGGTGAGGCCCACGCGGCGAGCTGGCTCCCACGCGGTCGCGTCGCCCAATAGGTCTCCGATTCGGCGTCGGAGATCACCTCGACCGGCCCTTCGACCCGGACCTGGCGGCCGAGCGCCGGCCAGTGCAGGACGAGCGCGGCCTGGGGGTTCGCCCGCAGCTCCGCACCCTTCCGCGACTCGCGGTTCGTGAAGAACACGAGGCCGCGGTCGTCGATCCCGCGCAGGAGGACGACACGGGCGGACGGCACCCCGCCGGCGGTCGCCGTCGCGAGCGTCATCGCTCCCGGCTCGGCGACGACTGCGCGAGCCTCCTCGAGCCAGTTCTGCAGCACGCCGATGGGATCGGCCACGAAGAGAGCATGGTGCATCGCTAGGCTGCCGCGCGTGGCTGCGACGCGTGTGATCGAGATCAGGACGGAGATCCCCGGCCCGCGCAGCCGCGAGATCCTCGAGCGCGAGCGCCGCGCCGTGGCGCAGCCGCTCATCGTCCACGAGCCGATTGTCGCCGACCTCGCACGAGGCGCGACGATCACCGATGTGGACGGCAACACGTTCGTCGACTTCGTCGGCGGGGTCGGCGTCGCGAACGTCGGGCACAACCATCCGCGGGTCGTCGAGGCGATCACCGATCAGGCCGAGCGGTTCCTGCACACGGACTTCACGGTCGTCCCGTACGAGAGCTACGTCGCGCTCGCCGAGCGACTCGGCGCGCTGGCGCCGATCAGCGGCGAGACGCGCGGCGCGTTCTTCAACGCCGGCGCCGAAGCTGTCGAGAATGCCGTGAAGCTTGCGCGCCTCCACACGAAGCGCCAGGGCGTGATCGCGTTCGAGGGTGCATTCCACGGCCGTACGTGGATGGCGTTGACCATGACCTCGCGGACATCGCCGTACAAGAAGGGCCTCGGCCCCTTCGCGCCCGAGGTGTACCGGACGCCGTATCCGAACGCCTATCGTGGACCGGACGCCGCGACGGCGCTCCGGGCGCTCGAACGTCTCTTCACGACCCACGTCTCGCCGGAGCACATCGCTGCCGTGGTGTTCGAACCGCAGCAGGGAGAAGGCGGCTTCGTCCCTGCGCCGCCCGAGTTCGTCGAGGGGCTGCGCAGGATCTGCGACGAACACGGGATCGTCCTCGTCGCGGACGAGGTGCAGACCGGATTCGGCCGAACCGGCCGGATGTTCGCGATGGAGCACTTCGGCGTCGAGCCGGACCTGATGATCGTCGCGAAATCGATCGCAGGTGGACTCCCGCTCTCCGGCGTCATCGGGCGGGCGGCGATCATGGACGGTCCGCACGCAGGGGCGATCGGGGGCACGTTCATCGGCAACCCGCTCGCGCTGGCCGCGGCGCTCGCCGTGCTCGACGTCTTCGCCGAGGAGGGCCTCGTCGAGCGGGCGCAACTGCTCGGCGCCGCGCTACGCGCACGAATGCTCGACTGGCAAGAGCGCTGGCCGCAGATCGGCGACGTCCGTGGGTTGGGAGCGATGCTCGCGATCGAGCTCGTCCGCGACCCGGCGACGAAGGAGCCCGCGCCCGAGCTCGTCGAGCGGGTCATCGACGAAGCGCTGCAGCGCGGCCTGATCCTGCTGAAGGCCGGAGTCGACGGCAACTGCATCAGAGTTCTGTGCCCGCTCACGATCTCGGATCCCGAGCTGGACGACGGCCTGCGGGCGTGGGAAGACGCGCTCGCCGCAACGCTCGGCTAGCGGTTCGGCCGGACCTCGGGAGGAGTCACGTGGCAGCGCGCACAGGCCGAACGGCTGCTCTCGGGCGCGGCACCTACCCGCGTGGTCAGAACAGGAGCTGAGCTCTGCGCTCATGTCGCTCGAGCGCGAGCGCGATGAGCCGGTCGAGCAGCTCCGCGTACGTGATCCCGGCTGCCTCGAACAGCTTCGCGTAGACGCTCGTCGAGGTGAAGCCGGGAATCGTGTTGATCTCGTTCACGACCACCTCGCCGCTCGCGCGCACGAAGAAGTCGATCCGCGCCATGCCCTCGCATTCGGTGGCGACGAACGACTCGACCGCGAGCTCACGGACGCGCGCGTCCGACTCCGGCGAGATGCGCGCGGGGACGACGAGATCCATCCCGCCGTCGTCGTACTTCGCCGAGTAGTCGTACCAGTCGGCGTGCGCGACGATCTCGCCGACGACCGACGCGACCGGAGCGCGGTTTCCGAGGACGCCGCACTCGACCTCGACTCCGTCGACGCCCTCCTCGACGAGCACCTTGTCGTCGTGGCGGCGGGCGAGCTCGACGGCCGCCTCGAGCTCGGTCGCGTCACGTACCTTCGAGATGCCGACGGAGGAGCCGAGGCGGGCGGGCTTCACGAACACCGGATACGCGAAGTCGTGCGCCGGTTCGTCGCCATCACGAAGGGTCACGTTGCGGGCCACAGGAATGCCGCGGTCGCGGAGCACGGCCTTGAACAGATCCTTGTCCATGCACAGCGCCGAAGCGGTGACGCCTGCTCCGACATAGGGGACGCCCGCGAGCTCGAGGAGGCCTTGCACCGTCCCGTCCTCACCGAACGGGCCGTGCAGGATCGGCAGGACGACGTCCACCTGACCCAAGGTGGCAGCAGGCGCCGAGTGAGCCACGACGGGAAGGGTCTCGACGCTCGACGCAGGGAGCGCACCGCGGCTCGCCGCAAGCTCCCAGCGGCCGTGCTTGTCGATCTCGAGGACGATAGTCTCGTACCGCTCGGGATCGAGTGCGGCAACCACGGACGCCGCGGACGCGAGTGAGATCTCGTGCTCGCTCGAGCGGCCGCCGGCGAGCACGGCGACCCGCACACGCCCGCTCACGGGGTCGTGGTCGTCTCGAAGGGCTCGACGTAGCGGCCGACGAACAGCGTCACGAGGGCGTTCGGCTCGGCCTGCGTACCGCCGACGGGGTCCTGCGAGAGGACGATCCCGTCCTGCGTGATGTCGCTCGTGTCCTCGAGCACGACGCGCGTGCGGAACCCGGCCGCCTCGAGCGTCGTCTGTGCGATCGCGACGTCGGACGCCGTGACATCCGGAATCGCTGACGTCGACGGGCCGCGGGACACGGACAGGGTCACCGTCGATCCGCGCGAGCTCTCGGAGCCGCCGGATGGATCCTGGCTCGTGACCACGCCTGCCTCCTGGTCCGAGTCCACGTCGACGCGTGAGACGTTGAACCCGGCGCGCCGTAGCTCCGATGCCGCCTGGTCGTAGGGAAGGCCGACGACGTTCGGGACCGTCACGGGGCGCGGGCCCTTCGAGACGTTGATCCGCACCTGCGTGCCCTCGACGACGGTGAGCCCTGCGGCCGGCGCCTGCGCGGTCACGGTGCCTTGGTCGCGGTCGGAGTTCACTTCGACGACCTGCGCGTTCAGTCCCGCGCGCGTGAGCTCGGCGACCGCGTCGGCGACCGTCTGGCCGACGACGCTCGGAATCGTGACCTCCGGTTTTCCGGAAGAGATGTCGATGCGGACGATCTCGCCCTCGTCGACGCGCGTACCTTCGGTCGGGAACTGGGCGATGACCAGGCCCTCCTCGACGTCCGAGCTCGAGACGCGGCGCACGTTCGGGACGAGCCCGGCCTCTTCGATGTCCGCCTCCGCGAGCGATTCCTGGATTCCGACGACGTACGGGACGGCGACCTCCCCCGAGCCCTGGATGCGGTCCTGTATTGGCGCGTAGAGCAGCCACGCGGCAACGAGTGCGCCCAGCAAGAGCCCGACTCCCAGCAACCACGGCCAGATCGCGCGCGACCGATCGGGCGGCTCGTACTGGGGTTGGCCGTGGGTGCGGCGGACGATCTGTGTCGCCGCGGTCGCGTCGATCGCACGCTCGCCGGAGAGCACCATGGTCGCGGCTTCCGCGGTCTCGGCCGCGACCCGGCCACCGCGCGCGACCGTCTCGAGATCGGCGTCCATCGCCGCGGCGGACTGATAGCGGTCGGCGGGCTCCTTCGCCAGTGCGCGGATGACGACGAGGTCGAGGTCGGGCGGGACGTCCGGCCGAAGCGCCGAGGGCGTCGGAGGTGTCTCCGCCAGGTGCTTCATCGCGATCTCGACCGGGCTGTCGCCTGTGAACGGCACCTCGCCGGTCAGCAGCTCGAAGAGGACGATGCCGGACGAGTAGAGGTCGGACGTCTGGTCGACCGGCGCGCCGCGCGCCTGCTCGGGGGAGAGGTACTGGGCGGTGCCGATGATCGCGCCCTCTTCGGTCATCTGGCTCGCCCCGGCGCGCGCGATCCCGAAGTCCATGACCTTCACGACGCCTTCGGGGTCGACGATGACGTTGTGCGGCTTGATGTCTCGATGCACGACACCGTGACGGTGCGCGTAGCGGAGCGCGGCGAGGATCTGGCGCGTATACGCGATCGCGACCGGCACAGGACAGAGGCCGCGCGAGCGGATGAGCTCCTTCAGCGTCCGTCCTTCGACGTACTCCATGACGATGAAGTACGAGCCGTCCGACTCGCCCCGATCGAAGATCGAGACGATGTTCGGGTGCGAGAGCCCGGCGGCGTGCGTCGCCTCCCGGCGGAAGCGCTCGACGAACTGCTCGTCGTTCACGTATCGCGCGTGGAGCATCTTGACCGCGACCCGGCGGCCGAGCTCCTGATCTTCGGCAAGGTAGACGTCGGCCATGCCACCGCCACCGAGCTTTCTCGATATGCGGTAGCGCCCCGCGAAGAGGGTGCCGGAGAGGGTGTCCTGGGTCGTCATGGCGTCTGAAAGACCTCTAGAGGTTAAGGATTCTCCGTGCCCTGCAGGATTGCCTGCATGACAGCGCGGGCGATCGGGGCAGCGGTCGAGCCGCCAGTACCGCTCTGGTTCTGCAGGACGACGGCGATTGCGACCTCGGCCGGGCGCTCCTCGTCCTCCCCCGCGAACGCGATGAACCACGTGGTGTTGGAGCCGGGCACGCCCGTCTCGCCTGTTCCCGTCTTGCCGCCGATCGAGTATCCGGAGATCTGCGCTGCGGTTCCTGTGCCCTGCCGAACCGCCAGCCGCATCATCTCCGCGACCTCGTCGGCCGTCGTCCGGCTCACGGCTTGCCGGATGAGGCGGGGCTGGGTGTCCTCGAGCACCTTGCCGCCCGGACCGACGATGCGATTGACGACGTGCGGCTCCATGAGCCGGCCCCGGTTGCCGATCGCACCGGCGACCATCGCGTTCTGCAGCGCGGTCACGAGCATGCGCTCCTGGCCGAACGCCATGCGGCCGGCGTCCACGTCCGTGTCCCGGGCTGGGTAGTAGAGGCGCCCGTTGCGGTACAGGCCGCTGGCGAGGCGCTCGTCGGCCGGCGTCTCGAGCGGCGGTCGCTCGTAGAAGCCGAACTTCTTCGCCGTGTCGAGGATCCGCTTCGCGCCGAGCTCTTTGCCGATGTTGCAGAACACCGAGTTGACCGAGTACGTGAGCGCGGTTCGGAGGCTCACGGTGCCGTACGGACGGCTCGTGTCGAAGTTGTTCACCTGCTTCCCGTAGACGGTGCAGTACCCGGGATCGAAGAAGGTCGAGTCGGGTGTGTACTTCTTCGACTCGAGCGCCGCTGCGGCGGTGACGACCTTGAACGTGGAGCCGGGGACGTACAGCCCGGCGCTCGCGCGGTTGAGCAGCGGCGCCGCGGGTGTGCAGTTCGCCGTGATCTTCGAGATCTCACCGAAGTCCGCTTCGACGAGGTTCGGGTCGAAGCTCGGCGACGAAGCCATGACGAGCAGCCGCCCGTCGCGAGGATCCAGTGCGACGACGGCGCCGCAGTTCTGCCCGAGCTCCGCGAGCGCGACTTCCTGCGCGTCGAGGTCGAGATTCGTGACGACGTCGTTGCCCTGGATCGGCTTTCCACGGAGCTCGTCGAGTGCTCTGTCGAGCGCGGTGGAGAGGTTCGCGTTCGACGCGGTCAGGTAGTCGTTGAGCGACCGCTCGAGCCCGGTGCGCGAACGTGCCGCCGTCGAATAACCGACGACGTGCGCGGCAAGCGGGCCGTAGGGATAGCGCCGGAAGAAGAGCGTCTTGCCGTCGACCTCGCGCTGACGGTTGCGGGCAAGGCGCTGCCGTGGTGCGAACGAGAAGATGAGTCCGCGGTCGATCTGGAACTCGGCGACGCGCTTGATCGCGTTGTCCTGTCGCGCGGCGAGCCCGGGCGCGGCCCAGGTCTGCCAGTACGTGGTCATCACGACGAGCGCCGCCACCAGGAGCAGCGCGACGTACGTCAGGCGGATGATCTGCCTGTTCATCGAGGCGCCGACGCCCGGTTCGAGACGAGGAGCAGAAGTGCCAGCAGCACGAAGTTCGCGACGACGCTCGTCCCGCCGTACGAGACGAACGGCAGCGTGATCCCGGTCAACGGCACGACGCGCAGGACCCCGCCGACGATGATGAACGTCTGCAGCGCGAAACCGAACGTCAGCCCCGCCGCGAGGAGCTTCGAGAAGCCGTCGTCCGCCTGCAGCGCGACCCGCATCCCACGCACGACGAAGAGCATGAAGACGAGGAGCACCGCGGCCGCACCGATGAGCCCGAGCTCCTGCGCGATCGCCGAGAAGATGAAGTCGGTGCGGAGGTACGGGATCAGTTGCACGCCGTCCGGCGAGACGAACGTCCCTTCACCGAGCCCCGTTCCGCCGAAGCCGCCGTTGGCGATCGAGTAGAGGCTCTTCACGAGCTGGTACGACGCGCAGTCCTGGCGGAACTCGAGCCGGCCGTTCAGCGAGCAGTACACGCGCTCGTCCGTCCATGGCTGGAGCCAGATCGTGACACGATCCTGCACGTGGCCGATGGCGTTGTAGAGAACCGCGGCGCCGCCCACGAACAGGGCCAGTCCGGCCGCGACGAACACCGCGCGACCGGTCGCGACGTAGAGCATCGCGAGGAAGATCCCGAAGTTCAGGAGCGCGCTCCCGAGGTCGTTCGTCACGACGATGACGAGCATCGCGGCGCCCCAGATCGCGAGCAGCGGTCCAATGTCCTTCAGCTGCCCGCGCGCCAGCGACTCCCGCTTCTCGCGCAGGTAGCCGGCGAGGAAGAGGATCAGGCAGATCTTCGCCAGCTCGCCGGGCTGGAACTGGACGACGCCGAGATCTACCCAGAGGCGCGCACCGTTCACCTCGCGGCCCAGGCCAGGCACCGAGGGGAGGAGCAGGAGCCCAATCGCGGCGATACCGAACAGGTAGCGATAGCTCTCGAGCACGCGGTAGTCGTGACGGAGCCAGACGAGGGTCGCGACGAGAACGCCCACCCCCACGGCGATCCAGACCGCCTGGCGCGCGCCGTCGTCCGCGTCGAGCCGATAGATCGTCGTGATGCCGAATCCGGTGAGGACGGCGGTCAGCGGGAGCAGCGCGCCGTCGGCGAACGGGACGGTGCGTCGGACGACGATGTGCGCGGCGACGTACAGGCCGAGAAAGAGCGCCCCCCACGTGACGACGTCGGGCGAGATCGCGGCGTCCTGCGCCAAGGTGATGCTCGCGAGCGCGACGCTCGCAATAAGCCCCGCGAGCACGAGCCCGAAGAGCTCGCGCCGGCGTGCGTTCACCTGCTGATGCCCCAGTACAGGCCGAGCAGGCCGAGCACGAGCACCGCGGCGATGAGCGCCAGAGAGGCAAGACGACCGCCGGAGCCGGCGCCGTGCGTCCGCACGTCGTCCGCGGTCGCGGTGGGCTCGTGTTCAGCCTGGGGGGCGGCGATCTCGGGCGGCCTGGCTTCCGGCTCGCCCTCCACCAACTCGAACAGGACGACGGTGATGTTGTCCTCGCCGCCGTGCGCGTTCGCGGCGCGGACGAGCGCTTCTCCAGCCGCCTGCGGCTCGCGTCCGGCGTCCTCGATCGCAGCGGCGATCTCGTCGTCGCCGAGCATCACCGAGAGCCCGTCCGAGCAGAGGAGGAAGAGGTCGCCGAGCTCGGCCGGAACCGTCTGCACTTCGACCTCCACGGCCGCGTCCGTACCGAGCGCACGCGTGATCGCTGAGCGTTGCGGGTGGCGCTCCGCCTCCTCGGGAGTGAGGACGCCGCTTTGCACGAGCTCGGCCACGAGGGAGTGGTCGGTGGAGAGCTGGGCGAGGACGTCTCCGCGAAGGAGATAGGCACGCGAGTCGCCGACATGGCCGAGCGCGACCCGCTCGGCCTGCTCGTCGACGAGTGCCGCGGTCACCGTGGTGCCCATGCCGGCTGTCGCAGGATCCGCGAGCGACCGCTCCCAGATCCGCCGATTCGCGTCCTCGATCAGCGCGGCGATCCCTTCCTCGCCCGCGGCGTCGGCACGTGCAGCCTCGAGCGCGTCTGCGGCCAGCCGGGCCGCGATCTCGCCCGCTCGAGCGCCGCCCATCCCGTCGGCGACGGCGAAGAGCGGCGGACGCACGACGAGCGCGTCCTCGTTCCGCATGCGGCGACGACCGGTGTCGGTCACGCCCGCGAAGCGCCCGATCTTCACGGCTGCACCTGTAGCTCGGTCGAGCCGATCTTGATCACATCGCCGCCCTTGGCGAGTTGCGCCCGCTTCAGCCGCGCTCCGTTGAGGAACGTGCCGTTCGTCGAGCCGAGGTCGTCGACCCAGGCTCCGTCGGGTCGAGGCTCGATGCGGGCGTGCCGCGCCGACGCGAACTCGTCGTGCTCGAGGCGAATCCCGCTTGTCGCGTCGCGGCCGACCACGGTCGGCGCGGCGACCTCGATCGTCCGTCCGGGGTCGAGCTCCGGGCTCGCGATGACGAGCAGGCGCGCAGGCCGCAGGCCGAGTTCCGCCCGGAGTGCGTTCGCCTCCGCGGCGCCGAGCATGATGCTCTCCTGCGGCGCCTGCGACATGCCCTTCGTCGCCGAGCGAACGACGACGAGGATGAAGCCGTAGAGCAAGACGAGGAACGCGATCTTCAGGATCAGGAGCGTCTCGTCCGTTTCGAGCGCCAGGAGCGTCACGACGGGAGGGAGAGCCCGAAGACGATCTCCGTCGACCCGAGCAGGACACGGTCGCCGTCGCGCAGCCGTGCCCGCTCGGTGCGCTTGCCGTTCACCTCGAGCCCGTTCGTCGAGCCGAGGTCGACGATCCAGTACCCGGCACCCTCCTGACGTACCTCCGCATGACGACGCGAGATGTTGACGTCCGAAACGCGGATGTCCGCTTCGCGCGAACGCCCGATGACCACGCGAGACGAGGTGACCTCGTGTCGGCGCCCGGCGACCGTGAGGGTGACGGTCTCGCGCTCCGGCGCCGGCGCCGGTTCCTCCGGAACGAGGGGCTCGGGTGCGCGATAGATCATCGTCTGTGCCGGAACGTCGGCGGTGGGGAGCGGAAGCGGCAGCTCTTCGGAGCCCTCGGGCGCCACGAGGCGTGTGGCGATGCCGAACTCGCCGACCGCGAGGTCGTCGTCCGTGTCCACGACGACGACAGGGCTCGCCACGAGCGCGTACCGCTCTCGTCGCGCGTGCTCTGCCAGGTACTCCTGCAGCTCGCCGACGAGCGCCGTCTCGTATCCGTCGAACTGCTTGCGGTCCTCGGCGCAGAGATACACCGTGTACTCGTTCGGAACGTACACCTTGGAGACGGACACGCTGCGGTGGTCGTCCATCTCCTTCACGAGCTTGCGCGCGAGTTCGATCGGCTGGACGTGTGTGCGAAACGCGCGTCCGAACACACCCTCGAAGAGGCCTTCGATCTTCGATTCGATGGTGCGCAGGACAGCCATGAGCGTGGTTCGCGACGAGTGTAGTGGTCGCTTCGGTGCGCTCGACTAGGCGCGGCGCAGGGCTGCCGAGGCGAGTGCGTAGGCGGCCCACACGAGCAGGACGACGGCCGTTGTCGCCACGCCCGCCCCTGCCAGGACGAACCATGCCGTGACGGCGAAGCCGACCCCTGCGACGCCGAACCGTGAGCGACGGCGTGCCCAGGGCAGCATCGTCGCGGCGACTGCGACGACAAGTGCGGTGACGGTCACGAGCGTTTCCGTGCCGAGCCAGTCCCAGAGTCCGCGGGCGGTCGACGTAGCCGAGTCGAGGGGTCCGAGCTCGAGTGTCCCCGTGCCTGCGAGCAGGGCGGTTGCGACTACCGCGAGGACGCCCTGGACTGCGCGCAGTGCGCTGCTCCGGATCGGGATGAGCGCCAGCGGCACGAGGGGCAGTAGGCCGACACCGGCGAGAAGAGGGCCGCTTGTGAACCACAGGCCATGGGGTGCGTCGCGCCAGGTCAGCACGATCCAGCTCACTGCGAAGATTCCGTACAGGACGGCGGCTCCGGCCGCGATGTTCCCGATCGGGAAGAGTGGCGTCGCAAGCGCCAGCGCGAGTCCGATCCGCGGATCGAGCCAGGTCGCGGCGCCGACCAGGAGGACGAGTACCGCCACGAGCTCGGGCGGCCAGAAGGGGAGGAAGGTGGCCCCGAGTGCGGCGGTGACCATTGCGAGCCCGACCGGAACGGCCCGGCGGGCGTGGCGACGCGCGGGGGCGGCCGGCTCTTCCGAGACGACTTCGCGCTTCGCCCGCTGCGGGCGCTCTTTCGGCGCGCGGACCGCATTCCGGAGTTCGGCGGCGAAGTCCGACGCGCTCGGGCGGGCTCGTGGGTCGAGTGACAGCGCGGTGTCGACAGCCGTCGCGAGCCTCCGCGGGAGGCCGCGCCGCTCCGTCGCGAGCGGTGGTGCGCCCGCCTGGATCGAGCGTGCGACCTCCTGGATCGGGACGCCCCAGAACGGATGTCGATCGGCCAGCGCCTCCCACAGGAGCACTCCGGCCGACCAGACGTCGCTCTCCGGCGTCGCGTCGCTTCCGGCCAGACGCTCGGGGGCGATGTACGCGAGCGTTCCGGGAACGTCGCCCACGGCGGTGAGCGTGTCGGCGCCGTCGAACTGGGCGAGGCCGAAGTCGAGTAGGCGTATGGCGATCTCGTCGCGATCCTCGAGGAGGATGTTGGCCGGCTTCACGTCGCGGTGGACGATCCCGGCGCGGTGTGCGTGGGCGAGTGCATCGAGCACCTGCGCCGTTATCTCGATCGCCTCGCGGTCCGTGAGCGCGCCGCTACGGATCGCATCCCGCACCGTGCGGCCAGGGACGTACTCGTAGGCGATGTAGACGTGGCTCGAGTCGTGTCCGACGTCGTAGGCCCGAACGCACCGGTCGTGCCTCAGGCGGCGAGCCGCATGCGCCTCCCTCTCGGCGCGCGCGGCGGCTTTCCCTTCGCGCGGGATGATCTTGAGCGCGACGTCGAGGCCGTTCTGCTCGTCGAGGGCGAGCCAGACCGACCCCGAGCCACCCGTCCCGAGCGGACGCATGGGTCGATAGCGCCCGAGGACGAGCTCCTGTGTGGACGGGACGGCTGCAACCGAGGACACGCCTCGCTCTCTTTGCCGCCGCGGCGCCGACTCCTTGCGCGGGCGGGAGGTTCCGATTGACCATCTAAAGTGGCATCGCGATGAGCACGCGCGACGAAGACATCCTGGATTTCGACTTCTTCGACGAGGAGCAAACGACGACGTGGGAGGAGCCGGAGGGCTTCGAGACGCAGGCCCCCGTCGCCGACCGTGGACGACGCGGTCGCGGCGGGTCCGGACCCAAGCCGCCGCGCAACCTCACTCCGCTGCTCCGCCTCATCGGGCTGATCGCCCTGGCGATTCTCGTCGTCGTGCTCATGGTGGTGTGGGTCGAGGGCTGCACCGCCGATGCGAAGCGCGATCGCAACAGCGCCTATCTCGCCGACATCGGCGCGATCGGGAACGCGTCGGCCCGGCTGGGACAGCAGCTGAGCACGCTGCTGACGACACCAGGTCTCAACCAGGAGGATCTCGACGCGAAGCTCGGCGGCTTCGTCCAGACGGCCGAGACACAGACGCAGCGCGCGGAGGATCTCAATCCGCCGGGGCCGATGGTCGTGCCGAACGCCGGTGCGGTCGAGTCGTTGCGGTATCGGGCGAACGGGCTGCGCGGTCTTCAGGCCGCGTTCACGGAGGCCGTCGACGAGACCGACGCGAGTGTGGCGGGAGAGCTGCTGCTTGCGCAGACGCAGCGCCTGCTCGCGAGCGACATCATCTGGACGGACTCGTTCCAGGAGCCGGCCGAGGTCGTGCTCACCGACGAAGGGATCGAGGGGCTCGATGTCCCCTCGTCCGAGTTCGTCACCGCAGACGACCTCGTGAGCCAGAGCTCGCTCGCGGCGATCTGGCAGCGCATTCAGGGCGCGTCCACCGGTGGCACTCCGACGGGTCTACACGGCAATCAGATTGCGTCCGTAAAGGTCTTGCCGGGTGGCCAGGTGCTCTCGGCGACGACGGAGACCACCATCCAGGTCACGGACGAGCTCGCCTTCGAGGTCGGCGTCACGGACTCGGGTGAGAGCCAGGAGGTTCGGGTCAAGGTCACGCTGACCATCCCGAAGCAGCCCGATCCGATCATCCTCACCGAGACGATCCCGATCATCGATCCGGGTGAGACCAAGACCGTTCGCTTCAAGGTGGGCGCGCTCGTTCCGTTCGGTGAGCAGACGACGGTGAAGGTCGACGTCGATCCGGTGCCCGGCGAGACGAACACGTCCAACAACACGGCCGAGTACCCCGTCATCTTCACGCTGTGACCGCGGAACTCGCGGTCGCGATAGCAGCCTGCGTGGTGGCGGGTCTCGCGCTCGCCGTCTCGCTTCTCGTGTGGCGGCGCGTGGCGAAGGTCGCGGCGGCCCAGGCCGTGGTGCTGGGCGGCGACCAAGGTGACCTCCTCGAGTTCGCCGTCTCTCTGCAGGCGCGCATCGACGACGTGCACCGGGCCGTCGACGAGGTCGCCGCCGGACTCTCGCGGGTCGATCGCCGCGTCGACGGCTCGCTGACGAACACCGCGGTCGTGCGCTACGACGCCTACGAGGGCACCGGCGGCCAGCAGTCGGCTTCAGTCGCGCTCCTCGATGCGACGCGGACCGGCACGGTGCTCACCGCGATCCAGGGCCGCGATTACGCTCGGATCTACGTCAAGGATCTCGATCGCGGGCGCTCTTCGGTCGCGCTTTCGCCCGAGGAGCAGGAAGCCGTCGACCGCGCGATGGCGCGCTAGGGCCTTTCCGGACAACCCTGAGAGCGTCGGCGACCCCGTCGCGGGCCTCTCTCAGGCGGCGGCTACCGCCATGGAGGCTTCGAGCCCGGGTAGATAGCGCCGCCACGTGTCGGGCACGTGCTCGGCTGCGAGGCGGATGAAGAGCACAGGCGTCGGGGCGCGCGGGGGCCGCGGCAGCGTCATCGTCGTCTCCTCGAGCAGGCGGTCGCCCTTGCGGTGGTTGCAGGGTGCGCACGACGTCACGACGTTCTCCCAGACGGACGTCCCCCCACGTGAGCGCGGGATGACGTGGTCGAGCGTCAGTCGGTTGCCCGCGGTTCCGCAGTAGACGCACTTCCACCCGTCTCGCGCGAACAGGACGCGGCGCGAGATCCTCTTCGTGACGCCACGGGGGACCCGGACATAGGCCATGAGCCGAATGACATGTGGGCGCGTGTAGGTCGACGAGGACGTGCGGAGCGGCTGGCCGTGACTCTCGAGCACCTCGGCCTTCCCCTTCCACACGAGCACGTGCGCACGGCGCACCGAACACACGTTCAGTGGCTCGTAGCTCGCGTTGAGGACGAGGACGCGCTCCACCGCGCGCGCAATGTAGCACCCTCGTATGGCGATACCTAAGCGGTGCTGCTGCATGATACGCGCTGTATATGCATAATGTGCCTGTGGCGACCGTCGCGATCATCGGAGCGTCCGGCTACTCGGGTCAGGAGACGCTCGACCGCGTGCTCACCCATCCCGCACTCGAGCTGTATGCGCTGGGCTCCGACTCGCTTGCCGGACAGCCGGCCGGCACGCTCGATCCACGCCTGGGACGGAACGGTTGGAGTCGGATCCCACGGTTCATCACGAACGAGGCCGCCCTGTCGGCCGGGGCCGACATCACCTTCGTCTGCCTGTCGCACGAGGAGGCTGCGACGCTCGAGCCGCCGTCGCGCGGAGTCCTGATCGACCTTTCGGGCGCGCATCGCTTCCACGACTCCGCCGTGTACGTGGACTGGTACGGATTCGCGCACCCGGATCCCGACGGACTCGGTAGCTGGTCGTACGGCTTACCCGAGCTGAGTCCGCCCGCGGGTCGCCTCATCGCGAATCCCGGCTGCTACGCGACGGCTGTGCTTCTGGCTCTCGGCCCGATCGCCGGCGAGATCGAGCAGTCCGGCGTCGTCGTCGATGCGATGTCCGGGATGACCGGTGCCGGGCGCTCCATGCGGGCGTCCTCGCACGCGGGCGCGGTGCTCGAGAACGTCACCCCGTACAAGGTCGGTGCCCATCAGCACGCGCCTGAGATTGCCGCTCAGCTCGGGTTCCCGATCACGTTCGTGCCGCACCTCCTGCCGGTCCGGCGAGGCCTCATCGCGACCTGCTTCGTCCGCTCGACCGGCGTGGATCTGCGTGGCATGCTCGAGGAGCAGTACGCCGACAGCCACGTGGTGGACGTGCTTCCGGCCGGGGTCGCACCCGAGCTCGCGCGTGTCCAGCAGACGGACGGCGCAGAGATCGGTGTGTTCGAGGACGCGCTGACCGACCGCACGATCGTCATCTGCGCGCTCGACAATCTCGGAAAGGGCGCCGCGGGGCAGGCGATCCAGAACGCGAACGTGCTCTTCGGGCTCGACGAGACGACGGGCCTGCGCCTCTCGGGAGTCCTCGTCTGATGTCGGTCACCGCCGCAGCGGGCTACGAGGCGAGCGGCGTCCATGCCGGGATCCGCAGGTCCGGGTCGGATCTCGCCATCGTCCGTTCCACAGCACCCGCGGTCGGCGCCGCGGTGTGGACGACGAATCGGGTGCTTGCCGCGCCGGTGCTCGTCTCCCAGCAGCATCTCGCGACCGTTCAGCCGCAAGCGGTGGTCGTGAACGCCGGCGTTGCGAATGCCGCGACCGGCGAGCAGGGGATGGCGGATGCCAAGCGCACGGCGGTCGAGGCGGCGTCGGCGCTCGGTCTCGAGCCGGAGCAGGTCGTCGTCCTGTCCACCGGAGTGATCGGGGTGCCGCTGCCGATGGAGCGCCTCGTCCCCGGAGTGCACGCCGCCGCGGCGGCGCTCGCACCCGACGGCGGATCGGCTGCGGCGAAGGCGATCCTCACAACCGACCGCTGGCCCAAGGAAGCCGCCGTTGTGTGCGACGGCTTCTGCGTCGGCGGGATGGCGAAGGGCGCCGGGATGATCCATCCGCGCCTGGCCACGATGCTCGCCGTCGTGACGACCGACTACCCGCTCGAAGCCGGCGAGGTCGGACCGCTCCTGAAGACTGCCGTCGACGCGAGCTTCAACCGCATCTCGGTCGACGGTGAGTGCTCGACGAACGACGCCGTCGTGCTGCTGGCGAA
>Ga0075343_1000070_pt1 | contig 20070 bp, 18 predicted proteins | sample RushOxbow_ThreeS_2_FD_120072 | JGI IMG/M metagenome (GOLD analysis project Ga0075343, IMG submission 120072) | Natural and restored wetland microbial communities from the San Francisco Bay, California, USA, that impact long-term carbon... | ecosystem: Environmental > Terrestrial > Soil >...
ACGCTGACGATGACGCTCACGTGCGACCACCGCGCGATCGACGGCTCGGAGGGCGCCGAGTTCCTTCGCACGGTCAAGCAGTTCGTCGAGTCGCCCGCGTTGGCGCTGTAGCCTCCGAGCCATGGTCATCCGGCGGGGTGGGCGGCAGGACGTCAGGTTCCTGCGCGACATGCTCCATCACGCCTACTACTGGCGCGAGCGCAACCCGGGAGCCGGGCCCGGGCCGGCGGCTCGGTACGTGAAGGCCTGGGGGAGGCCGGGTGACACCGTTCTCATCGCCATCGACGACGGGTTCCCGGTCGGCGCGGCGTGGTACCGCCTGTTTGGCAGGGGTCTCCGCGGTTACGGATTCGTCGACGAGGAGACGCCGGAGCTCGCAATCGCCGTGGTGCCGAGCCGTCGAGGCCGCGGCATCGGGGAGGCGCTGCTGGAAGAGCTCTGCGAGCGCGCCAGGGCCGACGGCTACCGCGCGCTCTCGCTGAGCGTCGAGCGCGGGAACCCGGCGCTCCTCTCCTTCTACGAGGAGCACGGCTTCGCTCAGGTCGAAGGTGGCGACGAGCACAGCCTCACCATGCGGCGAGACCTGTAGGGCCCCCCGCTAGGATCGCGCCATGGAATTCGACGTAGCCGTCCTCGGCGGCGGCCCGGCCGGTTATACGGCGGCGATCCGCGCTGCACAGCTCGGCGCTCGCGTTGCGTGCATCGAGAAGGAGTCCGAGCTCGGCGGAACGTGCCTTCGGGTCGGATGCATCCCGACGAAGGCGTGGGTCTCCACCGCGCACGCGCTCCATGCCGCTAAGGAGATCAATGCGAAGCTGGGCGTTCGCACCGCCGACCCGGAGCTCGACTTCGCGGCGGCGAACGAGTGGAAGGCGCAGGTCGTGAAGCAGATGACGGGCGGTGTCGCCTCCCTCTTCAAGGCGAACAACGTCACGGCCTTCGAGGGCACCGGCCGTTTCGAGAGCGCCACCTCGTTCGTCTTCGACAAAGGTGACCTCGGCCTGAGCTTCAAGTCGGCGATCATCGCGACCGGGGCGGCTCCGGTGACGCCGCCGATCCCGGGCCTCGACTCGCCGCGCTGCGTCGACTCGACCGGCTTGCTCGCGCAAACGGAGGTGCCGCGCCGCCTCGTCGTACTCGGCGGCGGCATCATCGGCTGCGAGTTCGCCTCGATCTTCGAGCGCTTCGGGACCGAGGTGACGATGATCGAGATGCTCGACACACTCATCCCTCAGGAGGACTCGGACGCGACCAGCGAGCTGCGCAAGTCGTTCGCGCGGCGCGGCATCGTCGTCCACCTCGGCAAGCAGTGCACGCAGGTCGAGGACACAGGTGCAGGCCTCGTCGTCCATTTCGGCGAGGGCGAGACGGTCGAGTGCGACCTCATGCTCGTCTCCGTCGGCCGTGCGCCGGTCGTCGAGGGGATCGGGCTCGAGGCAGTTGGTGTGACGTACGACCGCAAGGGGATCGGCACTGACGCGCACCGTCGCACGTCCGTCCCGCACATCTACGCAGCCGGCGACGTCGCCGGCTACTGGCAGCTCGCCCATACCGCATTCCGCGAGGGCGAGGTCGCCGCCGAGAACGCAGCGGGACATGATGCGGCGATGCCGGAGTCGCCGGCGGTCCCGCGGCCGATCTACACCGATCCGGAGATCGCGGGCGTCGGGCTCACCGAGGCGGAGGCGATCGAGAGGCACGGCGCCGAGAACATCGCGGTCGGCCGGTTTCCGTGGGTCGCGAACGCACGCGCGGTGATGACTGGCGACACGGCCGGCTGGGTGAAGTCGATCCACGAGACGACCTACGGCGAGCTCGTCGGCATGGTCATCGTCGGACCGCACGCGACCGACCTGATCGAGGCCGCAGTCGTGGCGCTCGACTCGGAGGCGACGATCGAGACGATCGCGGACGGGATGGCGCCGCATCCGACGCTCTCGGAAGGCCTGAAGGAAGCTGGGCTCGTCGCGCTCGGACGACCGATCCACCTTCCGCCGCGGCGACGCTGACCGGCGTCCGCTACCCTCGGCCGATGAGCATCTACAACCGAAGGAATGCCGCGGTCGGGTATGTCACGATCAAGGCGCTGCGTCATGCGATGAAGCGCAAGCAGCGGCAGGAGCGCCGCCGGAAGATGAAGGTCGCCGCGTACGTCGGGCTCGGGCTCGTCTCTGCGGGGATCCTTGCCGGCGTGCTGGCCATAGCCCTGCGCCGCCGTGATGGAGACCACGCCGATGCGTACGCATTCGCCGACGACGAGATCGTCGGCGAGGTCGTGAACGCGCCGGAGCCCGTCCCCGCCACGTGAGCGACGCGACCGGCGGCGACGCGCGGTCGCCCGTTCGCCCTGCTCTCGCGGGGCTCGTCCCGTATGAGCCGGGAAAGCCGGTCGAGGAGGTGCAGCGCGAGCTCGGCCTCGAGCGCGTGATCAAGCTCGCGTCGAACGAAGGCCCGTACGGCCCTTTCCCTGAGGCGCAAGAGGCGATCGCGCGCTCGACGCTCGACTTCAACCGCTATCCCGACGGGGGCGCCTGGCGTCTGCGGACGGCTCTCGCCGAGCGGCACGACGTCCGCTTCGAGCAGGTGACCGTGTGTTCCGGTGCGGATGCCGTCGTCGGATATGTCTGTCAAGCGCTGCTCGACCCGGGCGACGAGGCAGTGACGGCCTGGCCGTCCTTTCCGAGTTACGTCATCGACCCGCTGAAGCTCGCCGCCTCGCCGGTCCGCGTGCCCTTGCGCGCCGACCGGATCGACGTCGACGCGATGCTCGAGGCCATCACGCCGCGGACGAAGCTCGTGTTCATCGCAGCTCCGAACAACCCGACCGGCACGACGAACCTCCGCCCCGAGCTCGATGCCTACTTCGACCGCGTTCCGCCGCACGTGCTCACGGTCCTCGACCAGGCGTACTTCGAGTACATCGAGGATCCCGCCTACCCCGAAGGGGTCTCGGAGTACCTGCACGCCGGTCACCGCGTCCTCGTCCTGCGCACGTTTTCGAAGATCTACGGCCTGGCCGGGCTCCGAGTCGGCTACGGCATCGGGCCGGACGAGGTGATCACAGCGATCGGCAAGGTTCGCCGCGCGTTCGACGTCACCTCGGCCGGGCAGGAGGCAGCGCTCGCGAGTCTTGACGCGCCGGAGGAGCTCGCCCGCCGTCGTGCGGTGAACCGCGAGGCGATGGGGCTGCTCGAGGCAGCGCTGGGGGAGAGCGGGTACGAGCCGGCCGGCCCGGCGGTGGCGAACTTCCTCTTCGTCCGCGTCGGTGACGCTGCTGCGCTCGATCAGGCACTGCTGCGGCGCGGGGTCATCGTGAGGCCACTGGGCTCGTTCGGTGCGCCCGACGCGCTGCGCATCACAGCCGGCACGCCTGAGGAGATCGGCCTCCTGCGCGAGGCTTTGCGCGCCGCCGTCGCGATCTCGGCCTAACTACCGGCGGAGGTTCGTACAAGCGCGGAGCCGGTTCCACTCCGCGAGTGCGCGCCCGCGCTCGCTACCGACGAGCGGATACGGAATGCCGCCGGAGATCCGCGCCGGACGCCAGCGGTAGGAGTCGATCCGCCGGCCGGTCACCGTAACCTCGAGCACGCCGGACGCAACCGTCGACTCACGGGAGGCGTAGAAGACGAAGTTGCCGAGCCCGTAGCCGACCAGCGCCTTGCCCAGGCGGCCTCCGCCGGAGAGGACGTGTGCGTGGGAGCCGACGACGATGTCCGCACCGGCGGCGACGAGCTTGGTCGCGAGCGATGTCTGCGAGGTCGTCGCGCAGCTCTCCAGCTCGAGCCCCCAGTGCAGGAAGACAATCAGCGTGTCGCTCGTCCTCCGCGCCTCGCGTACGGCACGCAGGAGACGCGGCTCGTCCTTCGCGGATGCCAGCCCGGCCTTCGAGCGGCCGGCCGTCCAGCTCGAGATGAGATGGTCGTCGAGCACCTGGGTCGCTCCGATGACGGCGATCCGCTGGCCGCGGATCGTCGCGCGGTGCGGCGCATAGGCCTCACGGTCGTTTCGCCCTCCTCCCACAACCGGCATGCGCGCACGGCGCCCGGCCGCGAGCGTGTCGCGCAGCCCGGTCGTCCCGAAGTCCATGCCGTGGTTGTTCGCGACGGACACGACGTCGATGCCGCCCGCGCGGAGTGCGTCGAATGCGCTGGTCGGAGCACGAAACGTGTACGCCTTGGGAGCGGCCGTTCCGCGATGGGTGATCGCGGTCTCGAGATTCGCGACCGCGAGGTCGGCCTTCTTCAGGACGGGCGCGATCGGGGCGAGGACGCTAGCCGGCGAGCTCGCGAGACGCTCACGGATCGGGCTTTCGAAATGGATGTCGCCGGCGAAGGCCAAGGTCACGGGTCTCCCGTTCCCGAGTCGCCCGCGCTCGGGCTGCGCGACGGGGGAGGGCACCGGCTTGGCGGTCGCGATGGGCTGCGGCGCCGACTCGCTCGCACGCCCGTCCGATGCGGCACGCGCTCCCAGCAGCGCTGCGAGCGCAGCGGCGAATGTGACCGCGGCGACCACAGTGAGCCGTCGGCGTCGAATCTGTCGCTTTCGGCTGGCGCGTCGTGTCGCGCGTTCTGAGTCGGTGAACAGTGGAGGGGCCATCGAAGGTCGCCGTGGCGCAGGCGGGAATTCAGCCGATCGTAGCTTCGGTTTCGCGCGCGAATCGCCTGCTCATCGACGGTAGCGTGCCGCGACCGTGCTCTTCCCGACTGCGACCTTCGCGATCTTCTTCATGCTCGTGCTCCCGCTCTCGTGGGCGCTCATGCGCTCGGGAGAGCGCTGGCGTGCGTTCATCGTCGCGGCGAGCTTCGTCTTCTATGCCGGCTGGGACTGGCGCTTCTGCTTCCTGCTCGCCTTCTCGATCGTCTTCAACCAGGCGCTCGCACACGCCATCCACGCGCGCTCGAACCCCGCGGTGCGGAAGCAGCTGCTCGTGGTCGCGCTCGTCGGGAACCTCGGTCTGCTCGGATACTTCAAGTACTACGACTTCTTCGTCACGTCGTCGTCGAACCTGTTCGCGGTCGTCGGAGTCGACATCCCGCTGGACGCGCGCGAGATCATCCTGCCCGTCGGGATTTCCTTCTTCACCTTCATGGCGATCAGCTACGTCGTGGACGTGTACCGGCGCGACTTCGCCCCCACGAGCATCGGGATGTTCGCGGCGTACCTGTCGTTCTTCCCGCATCTCGTCGCCGGGCCGATCGTACGTCCGGGCGAGCTCATCCCCCAGTTCGCAGCGCCACGCGACCCGCGCTACGTCGACACCTCACGTGCCTTCTTCCTCATCGCGACCGGGCTCTTCATGAAGGTCGTGGTCGCGAACGAGCTGGCGACGGGCATCGTCGATCAGGTCTTCGGCGCGCCGCAGCAGCACTCGTCGCTGGAGGTGCTCGTGGGCGTCTACGCGTATGCCGTACAGATCTATGCCGACTTCTTCGGCTACACGAACATCGCGATCGGGATCGCGCTCTTGCTCGGCTTCACGTTTCCGCAGAACTTCGACGCTCCATACGCGGCGACCTCGATCACGGACTTCTGGCGCCGTTGGCACATGACGCTCTCGCGTTGGCTGCGCGACTACCTCTACATACCGCTCGGCGGCAATCGCGGCGGGACGCTGCTCACGTATCGGAACCTCATGCTCACGATGCTCATCGGCGGGCTCTGGCATGGAGCGGGCTGGACCTTCGTCGTGTGGGGCGGGATCCACGGCGCCGCGCTCGTCGTGGAGCGGTGGTGGCGCTCCCGGCCCGGGTTCGTCGAGCGGCCGTGGACGCGCGGGCGCCGCGCCTGGCACCGCTTCGTCACCTTCCAGGTTGTGTGCTTCGCGTGGATCTTCTTCCGCTCCGAGTCCTTTGCCGACGCGTGGGAGCTCATCGAGCGTCTGTTCACGGCGTGGGGCGAGCCGTCGCCTCTCGTCACCTGGGGCGTCCTGGCGGCGATCGGCGTCGGCCTCGGGTCGCAGTACCTACCTCGCCGGCTGCCGCTCGCGCTCATGGCCCGCTTCTCGAGGCTGCCCGTGCCGGCGCAGGCGTGCGTCCTCGCCGGAGCGCTGCTGCTCGTCAGCGTGCTCGGGCCTGAGGGCGTGGCACCATTCATCTACTTCCAGTTCTGATGCCGTCGAACCCGCCCACATTGCCTCCCGTCGCCGACGGGCCACTGCGCACGCCCCGGACGCGGCGCGTCCGGGCGAAGCGCGAGGCCGACGGGCGCCGCCTCGGATCCGCGGGCGCGGCCGTGGTCGTATGCGCCCTTGGGCTGGCGATCGCCGCCGTTCTGAACGCGCCGGGGGCGCACAAGAAGGCGTACAACCTCGACGCCGGCTGGAAGCGCGATGTCGCCCTCGCCATCACGGGGCCGCTCGCGACTGTCAGCCATGCGCTCCTCCTCGATCGCCCGCGGGTCGGGCTGCAGGCGGTGGCGGGTCGCAGCGGCGCCGACGACATCGATACGCAGTTCGGATCGCCCACGCTCACGCCCCCCAAGGCTGCGCCGCCCAAGGCGGTGGTCCCCCAGAAGTACACGCCCAAGCGTCCACTGCGGCTCTGGATCGCCGGCGACTCACTCGCGATCGTGCCCGGCTATTCGATTCTGCAGGCGGCTGCCGCCAACCGCGCGGTGAAGCCCGTCGCCGGGGTCGACGGGCGGGTCGCCACCGGGCTGACCCGACCCGACGTATTCAACTGGTACGAGCACGTCCGGGAACAGCTGCGCGTCCAAAAGGCGCGTGCCGTCGTGTTGTCGTTCGGTGGGAACGACACGAACCCGTACATGACCGGAGTGCCGGAGAACCGCTCGGTCGGCGAGTTCGGCAGCGCGTCGTGGATCCTGGAGTATCGCCGCCGAATCGGCCTGATCTTCGATCTCGTGGCCCGCGCGGGCGGGCACACCGTGTGGATCGGCCTACCGCAGGTCCGCGACGACGACATGACGCTCAAGTTCGACGTACTGAACGCCGCCGTCTCCGCCGAGGCCAAGGAGCGCCCGCGTACCGTGACGTACATCGACACGTACCTCGACTTCGCCGGCGCGGACGGGCTCTACGCCCAGTACCTCGACCGCCCCGACGGGCGGAAGCTCAAGGCGCGCTCGGACGACGGTGTCCACTTCGAGCCGGCAGGGGGCGACATCATCGCGGCGAAAGTGATGAGCACCCTGGAACGTGTCTGGGACATCACGAGCTGGAGGGCGCAGAAGGCCGCACAAGCAGTCGCCACCCCCTGACGTTGCCGGAGCGTTAGCGCCCTTCGGGCGTCCAGGAGCCTTCCTGCCGCTGAGCTATCCTCCGCCGTCGGGCGCCCGTTCGACGGCGCTCGTTGTGCTCATCGGACTTCCTCCATGCGAACCACTTTGAAACGAGGACTCGGGCGCGGAGCGGCCCCGAACGGCGAGGCGAAGGCGGTGTTTCCTCCCGGAACGTCGTCGCCCGTCACCCTGTACCGCCAGTCGGAGACGACGGGGCTCTCTCGCGTCGGTCTCATCGGCCGGATTGCGATGTGGCTGGGGATCGCCTGTCTCGTGGTTGCGACGGGAACCGCCGGTGGCGCCTACCTCTATTTCCACGAGTCCGTCGCCGCTGTGGCGGCGAAGACGCCGGAGGTGCGCAAGGCCGCCAAGCAGCTCGACATTCCCCTTCCCGGGCAACCGGCGGTGGGCCTCGTCATCGGCTACGACGCGCGCAAGGGCGAGGGGACTTCCGGGCGCTCCGACACGCTCATGCTCGTCCGGGCCGATCCGGAGACCGACTCGATCACGCTCCTCTCGTTTCCGCGCGACATGCGCGTCGAGGTCCGCTGCCCGAATCGCACGCCGTTCTTCGACAAGATCAACGCCGCCTACGCGACGTGCGGACCGCAGGGGTCGCTCCAGACGGTCCGTGCGCTGACCGGCGTGCAGATCAACTACCTCATCACGGTGAACTTCCGCGGCTTCCGCCAGATCGTCGATCGGCTCGGCGGCGCGTGGATCGACGTCGACCGGCGGTACTTCAACGATCGCGGCGGGCCGACCGGGTACGCGACGATCAACCTGCGTCCGGGCTACCAGCAGCTCACCGGTCGCCAGACGCTCGACTACGTGCGCTTTCGGCATACGGACTCCGACCTGTATCGCGTCGCCCGCCAGCAGCAGTTCGTGAAGGCGTTCAAGAACCAGATTCAGGAGAACTTCGCCGCCACCGCGCTGCCCAAGGTCGTGAACGCCATCACCAACAACGTCGAGGTTGCGCAGGGAGGCGGTGTGGACGTGGACGGTCGCACGGTACTCTCGTATGCGCTCTTCGCGTACGGGCTCCCGCGTGGACGTGTCTTCCAGACGAGGATCGAAGGCCTCGAAGGCTTCGCCGACCTCACGACGGACTCGGAGAACATCACGCGGGCGGTGACGACGTTCACCCATCCCGATGTCGAGTCCTCGGAGAAAGCAACTGCGGTTGCGCTTGGGGAGAAGCCCAAGACCCGCGCCACCCCCGCGCCGGGCCAGACGACCGTCACCGTCCTCAACGGCAACGGTGTGAGCGGCTCGGCCTCGACTGCGGGTTATCTGCTCGGCCAGCGGTCGTACCAGGTGCTCACCCCGCCGAACGGCTTGCCGGCGAACGCGCCGAGCTTCGACTACTTCCGCACGCAGGTGTACTTCGACCGCGGGCAGAAGGGTGCGCGCGAGGCGGGGCGGAAGGTCGCCAACCTGTTCGCGTCGGCCGAGCTGAGGCCGCTCCCACGGCCGGTCGGGCAGCTCGCAAACGGCGCCATGCTCACGGTCGTCGTGGGACAGACCTTCCACGGCAGCCTCGCGTCCGCGCCGATCGACCAGACCCCGAAGCGCGAGCGCCCGGCGGTCGTCTACGGGCCGAATGCCGCGATCGACGAGCTGCGCGAGCGCCGCGATCGCGTGCCCTTCCCGCTCATGGCGCCGACGGTGATCGAGCGCAGCTCGTGGGTGGACTCGGAACTGCCCGCGCGGATGTACTGGATCGATCCGGACGAGAAGCACAAGGCCGTCAGGCTCGTCTACCGGATGGGCTCGAACGAGTACTGGGGTGTGCAGATGACCTCGTGGAAGGACGCGCCCGCACTCGCCGACAAGAGCCTCACACGACGCATCAAGGGTCGCGTGTACGACCTGTACTACAACGGCCCGAAGCTGCACATGGTCGTGCTGAAGACGCCGAAGGCCGACTACTGGGTGGTCAACACCCTCCTCGACAGGCTCTCGAACGAGACGATGCTCGCGATCGCGAAGGGCCTCAAGCCGCTCGGCTCCGTGAAGAAGAGCTGACGCGTGCGCGTTGCCGTCTTCGGAGCGGGGTACGTCGGCCTCGTCACCGGCGCGTGTCTTGCCGAGCTCGGCCATCGCGTCGTCGTACGCGACGTTGTCGAGGCGAAGGTTCACGCACTGCGCAGCGGCGTCGTACCGATCCATGAGCCGGGGCTCGACGAGCTGCTCGAACGAAGCGGCGACCGGATCACGTTCACGACGGACGTCGCCGAGGCGGTAGACGGCGCGGATGTCGTCTACATCGCCGTCGGGACGCCGCCCACGTACTCCGGTGACGCCGACCTGTCAGACGTGTGGACGGTCGTCGACGAGCTGCCGGCGGTCGACCGGCGAATCGTCCTTGCGATGAAGAGCACGGTCCCCGTCGGAACGGGCCGGGCTGTGCGACACCGGCTGGACGACCGCGGCCTCGCGAACGTGGGGTACGCGTCGAACCCGGAGTTCACGGCCGAGGGCACAGCCGTGCGGGACTTCATGGAGCCCGACCGCATCGTCATCGGCGCGTTCGAGGACGTCGACGCGGACGTGGTCGCCTCGCTGCACGAGGGGATCCAGGGTCGAATAGTTCGTACCGACGTCGCGTCGGCGGAGATGGTCAAGCTCGCGTCGAACGCGGCCCTGATGACGCGAGTGAGCTTCATCAACGAGATCGCCAACGTGTGCGAGGCGACCGGCGCCGATGTCATCGCTGTCGCGGAAGCGGTCGGGCTCGACCACCGCATCGGCTCGTCGTTCCTCCGCGCGGGCATCGGGTACGGCGGGAGCTGCTTCCCGAAGGACTCACTCGCGCTCAAGCAACTCGCGGCGAACTCGGGCTACAACTTCCAGCTCCTGAACGCCGTGATCGAGGTGAACGAGCTCCAGAAGCGGCGTGTGATCGGGAAGCTCGAGCGACGGCTCGGGCCGTTGCGGGGGAAGCGCATCGCGCTCCTCGGGCTTGCGTTCAAGCCTGGGACGGACGACATGCGCGAGGCACCGAGCCTCGTGCTCGCGGGACGCCTCCTCGCCGAAGGCGCCGAGGTCACGGCCTGGGATCCTGTCGCCGACGGCTCCTCCCAGCTGCACGGGGTCGAGATCGGCGAGAGCCCACTTGCCGCGCTCGACGGCGTCGACGGCGCCGTGATCGTCACCGAGTGGCCCGAGCTCCGCGAGCTCGACTGGGGCGCCGCAGCCGAGCGGATGCGCGGCAACGTGCTCATCGACGGCCGCAACTTTCTGGACCCCGACGCCATGCGTGCGCTCGGCTTCGCGTACGAGGGGATCGGACGCCCCGTCGTATGAGCCTTCCCGCGGTGATTCTCGTCGGCGGCCAGGGGACGCGGCTCCGACCGCTCACCGATGGAACGCGCAAGGACATGCTGCCGCTCGTCGACCGGCCGCTGCTCGCCTACACGTTCGAGCATCTTGCGCGGAACGGCGTCGAGCGCGCGATCGTGTCCTGCGGCTATCTCCCGGACCAGATCCAAGCAGGCTTCGGCGACCGGCACGACGATCTGGGGCTCGAGTACGCCGTCGAGGAGACGCCGCTCGGTACGGGCGGCGGCATCGCCTTCGCCGGCCGCGAGCTCGAGGGCAGCTTCTTTGCGCTGAACGGCGACTCTCTGCGTGAGGCGGATCTCGGGGAGCTGGTCGCGTTTCACCGCTCGACCGGCGCGAAGGCGACCATCCTCCTGACTCCAGTCGCGGACCCCAGCAGGTATGGCCTCGTCCGCACCGCCGCCGACGGCCGCGTCGAGGCCTTCCTCGAGAAGCCCCGTCCCGAGGAGATCGACACCGACCTCATCAACGCGGGGCTCTACGTCCTCGAGCCGGAGGTCCTCGGTCTCGTGCCGCCGGGGCGAGCGATGTCGATCGAGCGCGAGGTCTTCCCGACGCTCGCCGCGGAGGGCTCGGTGTTCGGCGTCGCGCTTCCCGGCTACTGGCTCGACGTCGGCACGCCGGAGTCGTATCTCCAGGCGCACCGCGACGTCCTCGAGCGCATCTTCCGCACCGAGGTGGGCGAGGCGATCGGTGCCGACTTCACGCTCGTCGAGCAGACTGCGGAGGTGCATCCCGACGCGAAGCTCGTGCCGCCCGTGTACGTCGGGCCGGGCGCCGTCGTTGAGGCGGGAGCCCGCCTGGGCAGCCTCGCGGTGCTCGGGGCCGGCGCGCGCCTCTCTGCGCGAGGCGTCGTCGAGAACGCCGTCGTCGGCGCCCGAACGCACGTCGGCGAGGGTGCGAGCGTGATCGGCTCGATCATCGGAGACGACGCGAGGCTCGGGGCAGGATGCGCGGCGCACAACCTCGCCGTGGTCGGACCGGGCGCGGACGTGGGGGAGGGCAACGAGCTCGACCATGGCCTCCGCATCGGCGCGGGCCAGCACATCCCGGACGGCGCGATCCGCTTCTCATGAGCGAGTACAGGGTCGAGCCTCGCAAGATCGAGAAGCCCTGGGGCTGGGAGCTGGTCTGGGCCGAGGCCGATGAGTACGTCGGCAAGGTCCTCTTCGTACGTGCCGGAGAGTCTCTCAGCCTCCAGTACCACGAGGTGAAGGACGAGTCCTGGCTCGTCCAAGAAGGCCGCGCGGCGCTCGAGCTTGGCAAGGTCGGCGCGACGCTCGAGACGATCGAGATCGGCCCCGGCGACGCATTTCACTACCGCCCGGGAACCGTGCATCGCGTCACGGCGAGCGAGGACACGCTCATCGTCGAGGTGTCCACGCCGCAGCTCGACGACGTCGTGCGGCTCGAAGATCGCTACGGGCGCGAGGGTACGAACGCGCCGTAATCTGCTTGTGACAAGTTGTCACGAGCGGCCTGGCGCGCTTGGATCAAGGCTGAGCGCTTGTGACAAGTTGTTGCAAGCGTCTAACGATCAACCTTGACACACCTCTGATAAGGTTGCGGCGTGCCTCCGTGGATGACGATCGGGGAGACGAGCAGGCGCTCGGGCTGGTCGCCGCGCATGCTCCGCTACCTCGAGGCCGAAGGGCTCGTCGTCCCGGGGCGCAGTGACGCGGGGTATCGCCGATATGGCATCCGCGAGCTCAACCAGCTGAACGCCCTCGCCGAGCTGCGTGAGCGCTTCGAAGTCGATCTCGCGGAGCTCGAGTTCGCTCTCCGCCTTCGTCGCGAGCCCGCGCTCCGCGCCGCTGTCGAGACGTGGCTCGCCGGGACGAACATCCCCGACGCCGAGCAGACCTTCCCCGCCTGGGTCGAGTGGGAGCAGCGAAAGCACGAACGGCTCCTCGTGACCGACGCGGCCTGACCGACCCGAGAAGAGAGGAACGATGGCAACAACCCATAAGCACGATGTGAAAGACCTGGCGCTCGCCCCCGAGGGTGTCCGCCGGATCGCCTGGGCCGACCGGCAGATGCCGGTGCTTGCAGCGATCCGCGAGCGCTTCGAGCGCGAACAGCCGCTCGCCGGACACCGCATCTCCGCGTGCCTCCACGTGACGACCGAGACCGCGAACCTGGCGCGCACGCTCGCCGCGGGCGGCGCGGACGTGGTCCTCTGCGCGTCCAACCCGCTCTCGACCCAGGACGACGTCGCCGCCGCCCTCGTCGACGAGTACGGCATCGGCGTCTTCGCGATCAAGGGCGAGGACAACGACACCTACTACCGGCACATCGAGGCTGCGGTCGACCATCGCCCCCACCTGACGATGGACGACGGCGCCGACGTGATCGGCGTCCTCCACTCGGCGCGCCGCGAGCAGCTCGGTGACGTGATCGCCGGCACGGAGGAGACGACGACGGGCGTCATCCGGCTCAAGGCGCTCGAGCGTGACGGCAAGCTCGGCTTCCCTGTCATCGCGGTGAACGAGGCGCGCACGAAGCACCTCTTCGACAACCGCTACGGCACCGGCCAGTCGACGATCGACGGGATCATCCGCGCGACGAACGTCCTTCTCGCCGGCAAGCGCTTCGTCGTCGCCGGCTACGGCTGGACCGGTCGCGGCGTCGCGATGCGCGCTCGCGGCATGGGCGCGCACGTCATCGTCACGGAGGTCGACCCGATGCGGGCGCTCGAGGCCTCGATGGACGGCTACGAGGTGCTTCCGATGGACGCAGCCGCCGCGATCGGCGACCTGTTCTGCACGGCGACGGGCGACAAGAACGTCATCACCCGCGCGCACATGGAGCGCATGAAGGACGGGGCGATCCTGTCGAACACGGGCCACTTCAACGTCGAGATCGAGATCGGCGCGCTGCGTGACCTCGCGGTCGAGACACGTGAGGCCCGTGCCTTCGTCGACGAGTTCACGATGCCGGACGGTCGGCGCATCTACCTCATCGGAGAGGGGCGGCTCGTGAATCTCGCAGCCGCCGAGGGCCATCCCGCGCTCGTGATGGACATGTCGTTCGCCAATCAGGCGCTCGCCTCGGAATGGGTCATTCAGAACGCGGCGACGCTCGAGCGGAGGGTGTACGACGTCCCGAAGGACATCGACGAGGAGATCGCCCGGCTCAAGCTCGCGACCATGGGAATCGTCATCGACGAACTCACGGAGGAGCAGGCGCGCTACCTCGCCTCGTGGGACGAAGGGACCTAAACCCGGAGAGAGTCGTTCGCCTCGAGGCGGATGCCGTGGTCGTACTCGACCAGCGGCGGCTGCCTGAGGAGGAGATCGAGTTGCGATGCGCGTCGGCGGCGGAGGTCGCCGACGCCATCCGCACGCTTGCGATTCGCGGCGCGCCCGCGATCGGTGTGGCGGCGGGTTACGGGCTTGCGCTCGCCGCTGCGAAGGGCGAGGACCTCGACGCCGCGTACGACGCGCTCGCCGGGTCGCGTCCGACTGCGGTGAATCTCCGGTGGGCGCTCGACGGGCTGCGCGACGACCCCTCGCCGGAGCGTGCTCGCGCGCTGCACGAGGCCGAGGTCGAGCGGTGCCGTCGCATGGGCGCGCATGCGGTCGAGATCCTCGGAGAAAGGGCGAGTCGGGCCTCGACCCTTCGGGTGTTGACCCACTGCAACACGGGTGCGTTGGCCACCGGCGGTTACGGCTCGGCGCTCGGCGCGATCCGCTCCGGCTGGAGCGCGGGTCTCGTACGCCACGTCTGGGTGGACGAGACGCGGCCGTTGTTGCAGGGCGCACGGCTCACTGCATGGGAGCTCGACGCACTGGGTATCCCCTTCTCCGTGATCGTGGACGGAGCTGCTTCTGCGCTGATGGCCGCGGGCCAGGTCGATGCGATTCTCGTCGGCGCCGATCGCATCGCCGCGAACGGTGACGTCGCGAACAAGGTCGGGACGTACGGCCTCGCCGTCTCGGCACGACACCATGCGCTGCCGTTCGTCGTGGTGGCGCCGACGTCGACGCTCGACGGTGCGACGCCCATGGGCGCGGACATCCCGATCGAGGAGCGTGCGGCCGTCGAAGTTTCGACGCGGTTCTCGGCCTATAACCCCGCGTTCGACGTCACGCCCGCGTCGCTCGTGAGCGCGATCGTCACGGAGAGCGGAGTGCACCGAGCGCCGTACGCGGAGTCGCTGCCGGTGCCGGTGGCCCTGGCATGACCGACGTCGACGCACAGACGGGCGCGATCCTCGACCGGTACGGCTTCGACGGCGACCTTTTCGAGGCCCTGCGTGCGCGGGTCGCCCGTGGCGACCTCTCGCCGGAGTCGAACGTGGTGCCTGGCGTCATCGACGCGCCCCGCGAAGACGATGTGACGCCACTGCCCGAGCCGGACGACGATGGGTACACCGAGACCCGCGAAGCAGGGCTCGCGGCTCTTCGTCGCGGTGAGGTCGCGCAGGTTGTCCTGGCGGGTGGGATGGCGACGCGCTTCGGCGGTGTCGTCAAGGCCGTTCTCGAGGCGGTGGACGGCAAGAGCTTCCTCGAGGCGAAGCTCGCCCAGACGGCAACGCTCGAGAGTGCCCTCGGGGTCACCGTTCCGGTTGCCCTCATGACGAGCTTCGCCACCGATACGGAGATCCGCGCCCATGTGGCCGAGCGTGGACTCGGCGATCCCTTCGTCTTCCACCAGTTCGTCTCGCTGCGGCTCGAGCCGTCGGGAGAGCTCTTCCGTGGTGGCGATGGGCGCCCGTCGCTGTACGCCCCTGGACACGGTGACCTCTACCAGGCAGTGCGCCGATCGGGGACGGTCGACGCGCTCCGTGCGCGCGGCGTCCGCGTCGTGACAGTCTCGAACGTGGACAATCTCGGCGCGAGAGTCGATCCCACCGTCGTTGGCGCACACTTGCTCGCCGGGCGACCGGTGACGTGCGAGGTCGCTCGGAAGGAAGGGGACATGGGCGGAGCGCCGGTCCGTGTCGACGGACGACTCCAGCTCGTCGAAGGGCCGCGGTTCCCGGCGGACTTCGACCAGGACCTGACCCCGGTGTTCAACACGAACACGGCCCTGTTCGACATCGACGCGCTCGACGTCGACTACGACCTCACGTGGCTCTACGTGGAGAAGTCCGTCGAGGGGCGCGACGCAGTCCAGCTCGAGCGCCTGTACCACGAGGTCTCCGCTCTCGTGCCTACGACCTACCTCGAAGTGCCTCGGCGAGGGTTGCGCGGACGCTTCTCGCCCATCAAGACACCCGCGGATCTGGAGCGAGCGCAGGACGACCTGCGCGCGCTCGTCTCGGCGCCGATCTGAGACGAAGGCGTGACGCCTTGCGCCGTACCGTCGGAGGATGCGCGTGCTCGACCTGCTGCTCCCCGATCGTTGTGCCGTGTGCGAGCTCCCCGGTCGCGCGTTGTGCGATCTGTGTAACGGCAGGCTTATCCGGCTGCTCCCACCGGTGTGCGAGCGCTGTGGCGCACCCGGCCCATGGCCTGTTGCACGCTGCGGCGAGTGCGCTGGTAGGCGCCTCGCCTTCGTCGAGGCCCGAGCGGCGATCGTGTACGACGACGGCGCGCGCGCCCTCGTAGGCGCCTGGAAGGAACGTGGTCGGCGCGGGCTCGCGCGGGTGGCGGCAGGACTCGTCGCCGAGATCGTCGCGGCGCCGGACGTCGAGTGCCTCGTCCCCGTTCCCGGCGACCCGGAACGAGCGTGGGAGCGCGGAGACACTCCGTCGCGCTCGCTCGCGCACGGGCTCGCACGCTGCTGGAACCTGCCTGTCCGGGACGGGTTGCGCCGAACGCGCTCGCTGCCGCGTCAGCGCGGGCTCTCGCTCGACGAGCGGCGCCGCAATGCGCGCGCGAGCGTCGTCGCGGACTCTGCGCTCCCCGCCTCGATCGCAGTCGTCGACGACGTCTATACGTCAGGCGCGACCGCGGATGCCTGCGCGGGTGCGTCCAGACGAGCCGGCGCACGCCGCGTCTCGGTGATCACGCTCGCGCGAGCCGTTCGTTAGATTGAGATCGACGCGACGCCACGTCCAGAAAGGAGCAGTCGTATGCAGCTCCAGGTCAAGGCCCAGAACGCCTCCGTCTCCGACACGGTTCACGGGTACGCGGAGAAGCGCCTCTCGAAGCTCTCGCGCCGCCTGTACGAAGGCACCCTCGTAGAGGTGACGCTTTCGCGCGAGCGCAACCCGTCGATTCGCGACGACCACGTGGCCGAGGCGGTCGTGTTCATGAAAGGACCGAACGTCGTCGCGCGCGAGTCTGCGCCGACGTACGAGGCCGCTCTCGATCGACTCGTCGACAAGCTCGAGCGCCAGATCGAGCGCTACCGCGACAAGCGGGTGCACGAGCCGCGCAGGGCCGCGCAGCGCAAGCGCGAGCCGGATTCCGGCGAGGAAGCGGCGTAGCCGGCGACTAGTGCGTGGCGCGTGCTGCGACGGCGTCGCGCAGGGCGGACGCGATCTCCGGGGGCCTCGCGCTCGAGCCGCCAGATCTCGCGGTTGAAGATCCTGACGAGCGTGAGCGGGCTCGTCGCGACGACCTGATGCGAGCGTCCACCACCCGACAGCACGGCGATCTCGCCGAAGAAGTCGCCCGGGCCAAGCGTGTTGACGCTCAGGCCGTCGTGTCTACCTCGGCGGTGCCGGACCGGATTGCAGAGACGGCGTGGCCGAAATCCCCCTCGCCAACGAGCACGGTCCCGGCCTCGACTGCCAGCCCCTCGCGCGCGCCTGCGAGGGGCATGCGCTGCTCGGCGGTCATGCCGTCGAAGAGCGGGATCGACTCGAGCGTCGTCGCATCCATCGTGGAGACGCTGGCGCCCCATCAGATTGTCCTCCGGTGAACGGGTGGTGACGATCTGGCACGCGTGTTCGTGAGGGTCGATACCCGAACCGAGCCGGTACCCTAGGCCCGTGGCGACCCAGTCGTTCGGAAAGTTCGAGCGCGTCCTGCGTATGGGTGAGGGGAGGCGCGTCAAGCGCCTCGCCGAGCAGGCGGCGTACATCGGCACCCTCGAGCCCGATTTCGAGCAACTCACCGACGACGAGCTTCGCGGCAAGACGGCGGAGTTCAAGCAGCGCCTCGAGAACGGCGAGACACTCGAAGACATCATCTTCGAGGCCTACGCCGCGGTGCGCGAGGCGTTCAAGCGCACGATCGGCGTCCGCCTCTTCGACGTCCAGCTCATGGGCGGGATCGTTCTCCACGAGGGAGACATCGCCGAGCAGAAGACGGGCGAGGGGAAGACTTTCACCGCCGTGCAGGCCCTCTACCTAAACGGCCTCACCGGTCGCGGCGTCCATCTCGTCACCGTCAACGACTACCTGGCGAAGCGCGACGCGGAGTGGACGCAGCCCGTGTACGAGGCGCTCGGCAGCTCCGTCGGCTTCATCCAGAATCAGATGCCGTTCACCCAGCGCCGGGAGGCGTACGAGTGCGACGTGACGTACGGGACGAACGCCGAGTTCGGCTTCGACTACCTGCGCGACAACATGGCCGTCTCGCTCGACAACGTCGTCCAGCGCAGCCACGCCTACGCGATCGTGGACGAGGTCGACTCGATCCTCGTCGACGAGGCCCGGACGCCGCTCATCATTTCGGGCGAGCCCGAGACCGCGGCCGAGACGTACTACCAGTTCGCCCGCGTCGCGAAGGACCTCGAAGGCGCGCCTGCGACGCGCAAGACCGCGAAGGGTCTCGACGAGACCGAGCTCTCGGGCGCCGACTTCCTCTACGACGAGAAGTTCAAGACCGTCTCACCCGCGCAAGCCACGATCGAGAAGGTCGAGCGCGCGCTCGGGATCGACAACCTCTACGACCCGCGCAACGTGATCCTCGTCAACCACCTCATGCAGGCGCTCAAGGCGCAGTCGCTCTACAAGCGCGACGTCGACTACGTCGTGCAGGAGGGCGAGGTGAAGATCGTCGACGAGTTCACCGGCCGCATCATGGAAGGGCGGCGCTGGAGCGAGGGTCTCCACCAGGCGATCGAGGCGAAGGAGGGCGTGCGGATCCGCGAGGAGAACGTCACGCTCGCGTCGATCACACTGCAGAACTACTTCCGCCTGTACGAGAAGCTCGCGGGGATGACGGGCACCGCGAAGACGGAAGAAAAGGAGTTCGTCGAGATCTACAACCTGCACGTCGTCGAGATCCCCACCAACCGGCCGGTCGCGCGCCTCGACGAGAACGACTTCATCTTCAAGACGCCCGAGGCGAAGTTCGCCGCCGTGCTCGAGGACATCGTCGAGCGCCACGAGGCCGGGCAGCCCGTCCTCGTCGGCACGATCGCGGTCGAGACCTCCGAGTTCCTGTCCCAGCTCCTCACGCGGCGCGGCATCGCACACAACGTCCTGAATGCCAAGGAGCACGAGCGCGAGGGCGAGATCATCATCGACGCCGGCCAACGCGGCGCCGTCACAATCGCGACGAACATGGCGGGCCGCGGCGTCGACATCAAGCTCGGCGAGGGCGTGCGCGAGCTCGGCGGTCTCTACGTCCTCGGCACGGAGCGCCACGAGGCACGCCGTATCGACAACCAGCTCCGCGGCCGCTCGGGCCGCCAGGGTGATCCGGGTGAGACGCGCTTCTACCTCTCCGGCCAGGACGATCTCGTCCGCCTGTTCGCCGGCGACCGGATCTACAACATCATGAATCGCTTCAAGATCCCGGACGACCAGGCCATGGAGGCAGGGATCCTCTCCAAGCAGATCGAGAACGCGCAGAAGAAGGTCGAGGAGCAGAACTTCGTCGCGCGCAAGAACGTCCTCAAGTACGACGACGTCATGAACACGCAGCGCATGGTCATCTACGAGCAGAGACGCCGCGTGCTCGAGGGCGAGGACCTCTCCGACGAGGTTCGCGAGTGGGTGGACGCGGTGGTCGAGGCAGGTGTTCGGCAGGCGACCGATGCCGAGTTCCCCGAGGACTGGGATCTCGACGGCCTCGTTGCCTCGATGCAGTCGCTCTACGGCACGGACATCACGGTCGAAGAGCTGCGCGAGGAGCTCGACGTGACGAGTCGCGAGGCGCTCGTCGAAGAGTTCGTCGACGACGCGCGCGAGACGTACGAGGAGCGTGAGCAGGCGCTCGGCCCGGAGCTTGCGCGAGAGGTCGAGCGGTACATCATCTTGCAGACGGTCGACCAGCGCTGGCGCGAGCACCTCGAGGCCATGGACTACCTCCGCGAGGGAGTCCACCTTCGTGCGTTCGCGCAGAAGGATCCGCTCGTCGAGTACCGCGGTGAGGGGCACGTGATGTTCGAGGAGCTCAGTCAGACGATTCGCGAGGAAGTCGTCTTCACGCTCTTCCACGTCGCGGTGCAGGTCGAGGAGCCCGCACTCGAGCCGATGCAGGCGCGCGAGGGATCGCTTTCCTACGAGCACGAGACCTCCGCTGGTGCGGAGGTCATCGCCGCAGCCGGTGCCGGTGCAGCGACCGCGGTGGCTGCTCCGCCCGCCACGTCCGGCGGCTCGTTCGCCCAGGCCCCGGTCGTGAACGAGCACAGGGA
>Ga0075343_1000071_pt1 | contig 19743 bp, 21 predicted proteins | sample RushOxbow_ThreeS_2_FD_120072 | JGI IMG/M metagenome (GOLD analysis project Ga0075343, IMG submission 120072) | Natural and restored wetland microbial communities from the San Francisco Bay, California, USA, that impact long-term carbon... | ecosystem: Environmental > Terrestrial > Soil >...
GCTCTCGTGTTCTGGAGCGGCGTGCTCGGCTTCGAGGTGCAGCAGCAGGGGAACGGAGCGGCGTTCCTGGCCGCAGGGCGAACTCATGGCTCGAGCCCCTTTGGGTGGCCGAGGCTGGAGAGTCCGGCGATGTCTCGGCGGAAGAAGAGCGAGGGTGTCCAATCGGTGACGACTCGGAGCTTGCGGCTGACGAGCGGCAGCGCGTAGAGGTGGTAAGTGCGGGCGACGAACCATGCAGGGAAGCCCGAGAGCTTGATGCCGAGCACATCCGCAATGCCCTTGTAGCGCCCGAGTGTGGCGACCTGCCCGAGCATTCGGTACCCGTACGGTCGCGGCTCCCCGACGAGGTTCTTTGCCAGCCGCCGAGCCTGCCGTAGCGCGTGCTGGCAAGTGGGAGGATCGGTCTGGCCGGTGTGTGCGTTGGGCACGGCGGCGCAGTCACCGAGCGCCCACGTGTCGTTCAGGCCGCCCACGCGGAGGGTCTCGTCGACGACGACTCGCCCCCGGTCGTCAAGTGGCAGCCCGAGCCGGGCGAGCAGTGGGTTCGCGCGCACGCCCGCCGTCCACACGAGCGTGCGGGCGGGTATCCGCACGCCGTTGGCGAGCACTGCCTCGCGCCCGTCGAACGACTCGAGCGTCGTGCCCACGTGGATCTCGACACCACGCTTCTCGAGCCGCCGGGACGCGTACTCACCGAGCCGTCGCGGAATCTCCGGGAGGATCTTCGGCGCGGCGTCCACCAGAACCCAACGCTGGGGGACGTCGCGGAGGCCGGAGTAGGACCGAAGCGCAGCATGCACCATGTCGTTGAGCTCGGCCAGCGCCTCGACCCCCGCGTAACCCGCACCGACGAAGACGAATCCGAGCTCGGACGGGTCGTCCGGGTGGAGCGTCGCGCGCTCGAGCTGCAGGAGAACGCGGTTGCGGAGCGCGATCGCGTCGGCGAGATCCTTGAAGCCGACGCCGTGCTCGACGAGACCGGGAACGGGCAGGACGCGGGTCGTCGCACCGAGCGCCACCACCAGCCGCTCGTATCCGATCTCGAGCTCGCCCGCGAGCGAGTCGACCGTCACGGTCTTGCCCTCGGCGTCGTGCGCGCGGATGTGTCCGAGGACAAGCTCGGCGTGGGGGCACATCTCGCGCAGGGGAACCACGACGTGCCGCGGCTCGAGCGTCCCGGACGCTGCCTCTGGCAGAAGCGGCGTGTAGAGCATGAAGTTCTCGAGCGAGACGACCGTAGCGCCGCGCCGCTTCAGCAGACGGGCGACGTAGCTCCCGGCGAATCCGCCGCCGAGGATGAGCGTCCCTCCCCGCGCCTCACGTCGTTCCACGGGTCATGCTTACCACGATGTCGGTGCAGGTCGCAGTGGTAGGGAGCGGGGCGCAGTGGGAGAGCATCGCCGAGGAGATCGGACGACTTCTCGCCGACCGCGGGTGCACCGTGGTGACCGGCGGCCTCGGCGAGGTGATGGCGGCCGCTCAGCGAGGTGCGAAAGCGGCGGGCGGTACGACCCTCGCGATTCTCCCGGGTGAGCATCGCTCTGCGGCGAATCCGTGGGCCGATCACGTCGTCGTCACCGGGATCGGTCATGCGCGGAACCTCGCGGTCGCCGCATCGGGAGACGCGGTCATCGCGGTCGGCGGCAGCTACGGGACGCTCGCCGAGATGGCGCTCGCGCTCAGACTGGGCAGGCGGGTCGTAGCGCTGGAGGGCGCACCCCAGATCGACGGTGCGGCCCGCGTGTCGACTCCGACCGAGGCGGTCGAGCTCGCGCTACGAGACCTCGACTAGACGACGCTCGAGAAACCTTCGCTCCGGCTCGCTGACTGCCAGCTGGAGTGCCCGGTCATACGATCTGGCAGCTTCCGGGTAACGGTCGAGACGGCGGAGCAGGTCCGCACGAGCTGCGTGGAGCAGGTGGTACTCGTCCAAGCTGTCGAGCGCGTCGATCAGCGCGAGACCTTCCTCCACCTTGCCCGTGAGCGCGATCGCGACGGCGTGATTCAGGCGGACCACGGGAGAAGGATCGAGCTCGGCGAGCCGCTCGTACAACGCGACGACGTCGAGAGGCGGCCGATCCTCCGCGCGCGCTGCCGCGATCGCCGCCTGCAGCTGGTAGGGGCCTGGCCGGCGGAGACCCACGGCGCGGTCGAGCATGCGGAGCCCCTCGTCGATCCGCGAGCGATCCCAGAGCGAGCGGTCCTGGTCTTCCAGCAGGACGAGCTCGCCGTCCGTGCCGACCCGAGCTGCTCGCCGCGAGTCCTGCATGAGCATCAGCGCGAGTAGTCCGAACACCTCGGGCTCGTCGGGCATGAGTACCGCCAAGAGCTTGCCGAGCCGGATCGCCTCCTCGCAGAGCTCGGCCCGCACGAGGTCGTCGCCGGCGGTCGTCGAGTACCCCTCGTTGAAAACGAGGTAGAGAACCGCGAGAACCGGGCGCAGGCGCTCCGGAAGCAGGTGGTCGGGAGGCACCCGGAACGGGATTCCGGCACCTCGGATCTTCCGCTTGGCGCGCACGAGCCGCTGCGCCATCGTCGGCTCCGCTACGAGGAAGGCGCGGGCGATCTCGGCGGTCGTGAGCCCCCCTACCTCGCGTAGCGTCAGCGCCACGCGGCTCTCGGAGGCGAGGGCAGGGTGGCAGCAGGTGAACACGAGGGCGAGCCGGTCGTCAGGGATCGTGCTCATGTCATCCGCCTCCGTGGGGACCTCCTGCAGCCGCCCGATGAGCTCCGCCTTCTGTTGGAACACCTTCTCGCGCCGGATCCGGTCGATCGCGCGGTTTCGCGCGGTCGTGACGATCCAGGCGCCCGGGGCGCGAGGCACTCCGTCCCGCGGCCAGCGCTCGAGCGCCGTGGCGAACGCGTCCTGCACGGCGTCCTCGGCAACCTCGAGGTCACCGAGGACGCGTGTAAGGATCGCGACGGCGCTGCTCCATTCATCCCGGAAGACGCGTTCGACGTCCGGCTGCATCCCGCCGTTATTGCAGAATCGGCCGGATCTCGATCGCTCCGGTGCCGGCGGCCGCGGGGATCAGCGCGGCGAGCCGGATCGCCTCGTCGAGATCTGGCAGATCCGTCAGGAAGATGCCTCCGAGAACCTCCTTCGTCTCCGCAAAAGGCCCGTCCGTCACGAGACGTTCACCTTCCCGGACACGCACGACCTTCGCGGTGTCGCGTCCGTCCAGCTCCTTCCCGGAGACGTTCGGATCCGCCTTGCCCAGCTCCTCGAAGAGTGCGGCCCACTTCGGCATCTCCGCCGCGCGAAGCGCGGCCCGCTCCTCGGCGGGGAGGTCGATCCATGCGGTGTCGTCGTCATAGATGAGCAGCGCGTACTTCACAACTGCGCCTCCTCGGGATCGACGTGGACGGGTCGGACTTCGACGGCCCCGTGCTCGGCGCCGGGAATGCGCGCCGCCCAGTCGACCGCCTCGTCGAGCGAGGCACACTCGAAGAGGAAGTACCCCCCAAGAGCCTCCTTCACTTCCGCATAGGGACCGTCGGTGACGAGGCTCTCGTCTCCTCGCACGCGCACGGTCGTTGCGTTCCGGGTCGGACCGAGCTCATGCCCACCCGCGAGTACGCCCGCGGCCTCGGCGTCTCGCACCAGCGCGCCATAGCGGCCGTACGCCGCCTCGCGGTCTTCGTCCGAGAGCCCGGCCCACCGCTCTTCGTCCGAGTAGATCAGTGCCATGTACTGCACATGTCCTCCTTGACGTCGCTTGCATCCGTTCGACGAACGGCGTGGCGCTGAATCGACACTACGCCGCGAGCATGCGCTCGAGCAGCGCGCGCGCACCGGCCTTGTCTAGCGGCTCGTTGAGGTTCCCGCACTTCGGGCTCTGGACGCACGAGGGGCAACCGGCCCGGCAGGGGCAGCGCTGGAGGAGGCGCGCCGTATCCTCGACCCAGTCCGGGAAGCGGTCGAACCCGCGCTCGGTGATCCCGACGCCGCCCGAGTGCCCGTCGTAGACGAAGATCGTCGGGCACCCGGTCTGGTAGTGGAGGTTGGTCGAGAGACCGCCGATGTCCCAGCGGTCGCACATCGCCCAGAGCGGAAGGAGGGCGATGAGCGTGTGCTCGGCTGCATGGAGTGAGCCGAGGAGCCGGGGCATGTCGTCCAGGCCTTCGAGTTGCGCGGCCTTCGGGCAGAACCAGACCGCCTCCGTCTCGAACGTCGTCTCCGGCAGGAGGAGAGGCACGACGTCGATCGTCGAGCCGTCACGAATCGCCTTGCGCGCATACGCGACGACCTGCTCGGTCACGGAGACCTGCCCGAAGTGGAGCTCGACGCCGAGCTTCTGCTCGGCGCGCCGGGACGCCTCGATCGTCGTCTCCGACTCCTTCTTCACCTGCGTGTACCAGTCGACGCCCGCGGAGCGCACGACGGCAACGCGCTCGTCGACGGACAGCGACTCGACCAGATACTGCTCGCCGAGGTGCAGGTAGACAGCTCCCTCGTGCACGGTCGAGTACGCGCGGTCGCGCTCGACGAGTCCCAACAGCGCCCCGGTGTCGCCGTCGACGACCGTGAACGCCTCGCCGTCGCCCGAGCGCAGCGAGACCCGGGCGGCGGGGTAGTCGCGGCCCTTCCACACGTAGCCCGCACTCGTTCGCTCGAGCTCCGGGAGTTGTGCAGCGCGCCGGAGCGCTTCGCTACCCAGCTCGCGGACGTCCGCTTCGCCGAGTGGAGCCTCGAAGGCCGCCGAGAGGACGTGGCCGTCCAGGATCCGCGGGTTGGCGTGGTCGAGGATCGCGGCTTCGACTTTGCGGGACAGCAGAGAGGCGGGCTCGTTCGCGAAGAACTGGTCGAGCGCGTCGTCGGAGCACACGAGAACGGCGAGCCCGAGTTCGCGGCGGCCCGCGCGACCCCACTGCTGACGCAGTGAGGCGACGGTCCCGGGGAAGCCGACGGAGATCGCGCAGTCCAGGAGGCCGATGTCGATCCCGAGCTCCAGCGCGTCGGTCGCGGTCACGCCGAGCAACTCCCCCTCGACGAGCCGCCGCTCGATGTCGCGGCGCTGCTCCGCTGTGTACCCGGCACGGTAGGGAGCGAGGCGGCGCGCCGTCGCGGAGTCGACGCGCTCCGCCGTGAACCGGTGGATCAGCTCGGCGGCCTTACGGCTCTTCGCGAAGCAGATCGTTCGGAGACCACGACTCGTCAGTGCCGAGAGCAGCTGCGCGGCGTCGCCGAGCGGGCTCGCGCGTAGCCCGAGCTCGGTGTCGAGAAGCGGCGGGTTCCAGATGACGACCTCGCGCTCGGCGCGGGTCGAGGTGTCGCGGTCGACGACGGTGGCACCTTCGCCTGTCAGCTCCTGCGCGAGCTCGCCCGGGTTCGCGATGGTTGCGGTCGCGAGGAGGAACCGCGGGTCGGCGCCGTAGATGCGAGCCAGCCGCCGCAGCCGCCGGAGCACGTTCGCGACGTGCGAGCCGAACACGCCGCGGTACACGTGCGCTTCGTCGACGACGACGTAGCGCAGATTGGCCATGACGTCCCCCCAGCGATCGTGGTGGGGGAGGACGCCGACGTGAAGCATGTCGGGGTTAGTGAGGATCAGATTCGAGCACTTGCGGATCTGCCAACGGCGCTCGCTCGGTGTGTCGCCGTCGTAGATCGCAGGGCGCAGGCCTCTCAGGCGGAGCCCCGCGAGGCTTCGCGCCTGATCTTGCGCGAGCGCCTTGGTCGGATAGAGATAGAGCGCGCGCGTCTTCGGCTCACGGGCGATCGCGTCGAGTACCGGAAGGTTGAAGGCGAGCGACTTACCCGATGCGGTTCCCGTGGTGACGACGACGTTCTCGCCGCGCTGTGCGGCCTCCCACGCCTCTGCCTGGTGGCGGTAGAGCGCGGTGACGCCGCTTGCGACGAGCGACGAGGCGACGCGCGGGTCGAGGTCGTCGGGCAGCGGCTCGAGCTTCGGCTCGCGCGACGGCTCGAGGTCGGAGTGCGCGACCTCCTCGCCTTCGAGCAGATCCGCCCAGCGCGCGACGGCCGTCGTCACAGGTGGGCTGCGAACTCGCGCTCGAAGCGCGCTCGCGGCTGCGCGCCGTACACCGTCGCCTTCGGCTCGCCGTGGGCGAAGAGGATCACTGTCGGCAGCGACAGCACTCCATAGCGCGATGCGACTCCGGGTTCCGTGTCGACGTTCACGCGCACGAGCCGCGCTCGCTCGCCCCACTCCTCCGCGAGCGCTGCCAGGTGCGGCTCGATCGCCTCGCACGGCTTGCACCACGGTGCCCAGAAGTCGACGACGACCGGCACGGGCGACTCCAGCACCTCGCCTGCGAAGTTCGCACTCGTGACCTCGGTCATTCGCTGAGCGTAGTCGTCGTGTCCTGAACGCTCACGAACGGCCGCGTTTCGTACCGCGTCCTAGAGGCGTCCGGACAGGGCTCGAAGGCGCAGGAGCGGGACACGCCAGATTGCCTCCGCGACGATCGAGCCCGTCATCTTCGACGCGCCCGCGCGCCGCTCGACGAACGTGATCGGCACCTCCTCGATTCGGAGGCCGGCCCGCTTCACGCGGTAGGTCGTCTCGATCTGAAAGGCGTAGCCGTGCGCCGAGAGCGCATCGAGGTCGATGGCCTCGAGCGTCTCGCGTCGGAAGCACTTGAAGCCCCCCGTCAGATCGCGGACACGCAGCCCGAGGACGATCTGGGCATAGAGGCAGCCGCCGCGCGAGATGACACGGCGCGCGAGACCCCAGTTCGCCGTGCCCCCACCGGGCGCGTAGCGGGAGCCGAGCACGAGGTCGGCGTCCTCGGCGGCGGCAATCAGCCGAGGGACGTCGGCCGGGTCGTGGGAGAAGTCGCAGTCCATCTCGAGCACGAGCTCGGCACCGTCGGCGAGCGCCTGCCGAAAGCCCGCGACATACGCGGGCCCGAGCCCCTGCTTCTCGAGGCGGTGGAGCACCGAGACCCAGGGGAGCTCCCGAGCGAGCCCGTCGGCGATCTCTCCCGTTCCGTCGGGCGACCCGTCGTCGATCACGAGAACGCGGTCGCGCGCAGTGTCCAGCACCGCTCCGAGCGCGCGGATCATCGCCTCGAGGTTCTCGCGCTCGTTGTAGGTGGGGAGGCACAGGACCGCGCGAGGCATCGCCGTATCATCGCGGGATGCCTCAGACGTTGCCCCGCAACGCGGAGCTCGCGGATCAGCTCGACCTCCTCGCCGACCTGTCCGAGATCCTCGAGGAAGAGTCCTTCAAGGTCATTGCCTATCGTCGTGCGGCCGGGCGGATCCGCGAGGCGGCGGTGCCGATCGCGGAGCTCGCGCTCGAGGGGAGGGCAAAGGAGCTACCCGGGATCGGAAAGACGATCGAAGCGAAGGTCGTGGAGGTTGTGGACGACGGGGAGATGCATGCCCTCACCAAGCGGCGCGGACTCGTCCCGGCCGGCGTGGTCGACTTCCTCCGGCTGCCCGGCGTCGGCCCGAAGACAGCTGCGCGGATCTGGACGCAGCTCGGCGTGACGTCATTGGAAAGTCTCAAGACCGCAGCTGAGGAAGGCCGCTTGCGCGATCTCTCGGGAATGGGGACGCGGAGCGAGGAGAAGATCCTGCGGGCACTCGCGGCCGGGGTCGGCGACCAGGCCGAGCCGAGACGCCTCCTCGGCCAGGGGCTTCCCGCCGTCAGGCGCGTCGTCGGCGAGCTCTCGGCACACCCTGCGGCGGTTGCGGTCTCGGAGGCGGGAAGCGTGCGCCGGCGTCGCGAGACGGTGCGCGACCTCGATCTCATCGCGACCTCGACGGATCCGTCCGCCCTGATCGAGGCGTTCTGCACCGGCGCGTGGGTGGCGGAGGTCGTCGCGCGCGGCGATACCAAGGCCACGGTGGTGGGTCACGACAGCCTGCGCTTCGATCTTCGTGTCGTGCCGCACGAGTGCTACGGGAACGTCCTTCAGCACTTCACGGGCTCGAAGGACCACAACATCGCGCTCCGCGAAGAGGCACAGCGGCGAGGGCTGTCGATCTCGGAGTACGGCGTGACAGCCGTCGAGAGCGGAGAAGTCGTGACCCACGCGAGCGAGGACGAGCTCTACGCCTTCCTCGGCTACGCGACACCGCCGCCCGAGTTGCGCGAGGGCACAGCCGAGATGGCAGCCGCTCGCGCAGGGACGTTCCCGGCGCTCGTCGAGGTCGACGATCTGCGCGGCGAGATGCACTGCCACTCCACGTGGTCCTCGGACGGAAAGAACTCCCTCGAGGAGATGGCGCTGCAGGCCAAGGCTCGCGGCTACTCCTTCATGTGCATCACCGACCACTCGCACTACCTCCGTGACGGCCGGCTCGAGGCGCAGTGGGCCGAGATCGAGGAGCTGAACGCGCGGCTCGGGCGCTTCACCGTGTATCGCGGAATCGAGGCGAACATCCGCGCCGACGGCTCGCTCGACGTGGACGACGAGACGCTCGCCGAGCTCGACTGGGTGGTTGCGTCCCTGCACACGTCGTTCGACAGGAACCCGACCGAGCGCATCGTCGGTGTGATGGAGAACCCGCATGTCGACTGCATCGGACATCTCACGGGGCGGCGGCTGCTGAAGCGCGACGGCGCGACGGTCGACGTCGAGCGAGTCGTCGAGCGGGCGGTCGCGACCGGAACCGCGCTCGAGATCAACTCGCAACCCGACCGTCTGGACATGCGCGACACGCACGCCCGGCTTGCAGGCGAAGCGGGCGTCCTCGTCCCGGTGACGACGGACGCTCACTCGATCACCGCACTCGACTACGCCGAGCTCGGGATCGCACAGGCCCGCCGCGCCTGGCTCACGAAGGAACAGGTGCTCAACACCCGCACGTGGCGCGAGATCACGAAGCTGACAAGGCGATGAGCGGCCGGTTCCGGGAGGACGGAGCGCTCGCGCTCGACTGGGTCGCGTCGTACCTCGAACACGTCGGCGAGCTCCCGGTGCTGTCCAGCGTCGAGCCCGGGGCGATCCGCGCGGCCCTGCCGGCCTCTCCTCCCGACGAGCCCGAGCCCTTCGCCGCAGTGCTCGACGACCTCGACAGGGTGCTCGTGCCCGGGATGACGCACTCCCAGCACCCGCGCTGGTTCGCGTACTTCGCGATCACGGGCTCGGAGCCGGGTGTCCTCGCCGAGCTGCTCATCGCGGGGCTCAACCAGCTCGGGATCCTCTGGCGTACGTCGCCTGCGCTCCAGGAGCTCGAGGAGCTCACCTGCGACTGGCTGCGGCAGCTCGTCGGGCTGCCGCCCGAGTTCGTCGGCCACATCGAGGACACCGCATCGACGGGCGTCCTCGCGACGGCGCTGGTCGCGCGACGCCTCCGGCCCGACCGCCGCGTCCTCGTGGTCTCCGAGCATGCCAACTCGGTAGGCGAGAAGGCGGCCCGGCTGCTGGATCTGGACCTGCGCAAGGTTCCGACCGACGACGAGTTCCGCATGCGGCCGGAGCTCGTCGGAGCGGACGACGCGTGCGCGGTGATCGCCACGATCGGGACGACGGGCATGGCCTCGGTCGACCCCGTGCCGGAGATCGCCGACGTCTGCGCGGCTGCGGGCACGTGGCTTCATGTCGATGCCGCCTACGCCGGCTCGGCGGCGATCCTTCCGGAGCTGAGCCAGGTGTTCGCGGGCTGGGAGCGAGCCGACTCGATCGGCGTCAACCCGCACAAGTGGCTCGGCGTCCCGCTGGACTGCTCCGTCCTCTGGACGCGGCGCGAGGACGCGTTCCGCGACGCGTTCAGCCTTGTCCCGGAATACCTCCGCTCACCTGACGACGTGCTCAATCTGAGCGAGGTGGCGGTTCCGCTCGGCCGCCGTTTCCGCGCACTGAAGCTCTGGGCGGTGTTGCGTTGCTACGGGCGAAATGGTCTGCAGGAGCGGTTGCGCGAGCATCTCCGGCTGGCCGAGCTGTTCGAGAGCTGGGTGCGCAACGAGCACGGCTGGGAGGTCACTGCGCCGCGGCTCTTCTCGCTCGTGTGCTTCCGTCGCCTGGGGTCGGACGACGAGAACGAGCGGCTGCTGGAGCGGGTCAACGGCACCGGCGAGGTGTTCCTCTCGCACACACGGTTCGCGGGCCGGTACCAGCTGCGCCTGGCGATAGGAAACTTCCGCACGACCGAGGACGATGTGCGGCTCGCCTGGGAGGTCCTCATGCGCGAGGCAGCCTTGCTCTGAGATCGAGAGGCCGCGGCCCGACTGGCCGTGTTCGTACGATAGGTCGGTGCGCCTCGTCGCCATCGGCCTCGCGGCGGGGGTCTTCTCCGCTTTCTTCGGGGTCGGGGGCGGAATCCTCGCCGTTCCGCTGCTCATCCTCGTCGCCGCAGTCCCCGAGCGAGCCGCGGCGGCCACATCCCTGCTCGCGATCGCGATCACCGCGTCGGCCGGCGTCGTCGTGTTCGGGCTCAGGGGTGAGGTCGACGTCGGCTACGCGCTGCTTGTGGGCCTGCCCGCGGCAGTCGGCGCCCTCGCCGGCACCGCCTGGCAGCAACGGATCCGCACGAGCACGCTGACCTATGGGTTCGCAGCGCTGCTCACGGCGATAGGCGTCTGGATGCTGGGCTCGTGAGCACGACGACCATCGCCCTCGCGATCGCCCTCGGCCTCGCGGCGGGCGTCGTCGCCGGCATGTTCGGCGTGGGAGGGGGGATCCTGTTCGTGCCGGCGCTCGTCGCACTGGGACTCGGGCAGATCGAGGCACAGGCCACCTCGCTCCTCGCGATCCTGCCAACGGTCCTCGCCGGTGCCTGGAACCAGCACCGGTACGGGAACCTGCGGGTTCGAACCGCACTGATCGTCGGGATCGCCTCGATCGTCGGCGTGGAGGTCGGCGCACGGGTCGCGACCGGAGTCGCGGAGGACACGCTGCGGCGGATGTTCGGGATCCTGCTGCTCGCGGTGGCCGCACAGCTCGTCTGGCGGACGAGGCGCCGTGCATCCTCCACGCTACCCTGAGTGGTCATGACCAGAGTCGCAGCAACCGCTCTGGGAGCCCTGGTCTCGCTGGTCGTCCTGGTTCTCGCCGCCACCGTGACGCTCGCGCCAGCCGCTCCCCCGCCGCGTACCGCCGAGACCGCTGCGAGCGCGTTCCTCGTGCGCATCACCATTCCGGGCCAGCCGACGGTCGCGCTCGGCGACCTCACGTGGCCGAACTCCACGACGGCAGACGTCCAGTCGTTCGCGTATCCGGCCGACGGGTCCGTGCTCAGCGTCGGGCGCTCGCGGGCCGCGATCTTCGCGTCGCCGAGCTCGGCGGCCGCGAGCCAGTCGTTCTCGGAGGTGATCGTCGTCTCGCTCTTCAACGGGGAGATCGCTGCGGGCAAGGTCACCGCGTCCGTCTCCGCCGGCGCGAGCGCACGCTCGGCAGGCGCGAAGGCGGAGGCGTCCGAAGTCCAGGGACTTCGCGTGCTCGGCCGGGATCTCCCGAGCGCCCCGGGCACGGTGTCGCTCGACGACTGGGGCTCGCTGACGGTCCTCTCGTCCGATACGGGCAGCCGGAAGGCCGGTCCGCCCGGAGCGCAGGCAGCGGTCACGGCGCTTCGCGTGCGGCTGACAGCCGACCACGGCGGGCTTCCCGCAGGCAGCGAGATCGTGATCGGGAGCGCCCGCGCGGTAGCGGTCGCCGATCTGTCCGAGCCGCCTCGTCCCGTGCGGCCCGGGGCGAGTCCCGAGCGGCCCACGACCTCCGACGGACGACCGGATCGGATCCCGCGTGCTCCCGAGCCGGATGTGGGTGGCGAGGTCGCGGGCGGCCCGGTCAAGGTTGCCCCCGAGGTGTCGGCGCGTCTCTCGACCGGCGGATACGTGTTCCCGATCTTCGGCACCGCGTCCTTCGGTGACAGCTTCGGCGGACCGCGTCCCAACATCCCTGGCGGCTGGCACCACGGCGAGGACATCTTCGCGGCCGAGGGCTCGCCGCTCCTCGCGGTCGCCGACGGGACGCTTCACACGATCGGCTTCACGAAGATCGGCGGCTACCGGATCTGGCTTCGGGACACGCGGGGCAACGAGTTCTACTACGCGCATCTCTCCGCGTACTCCCCACTCGCCGTCGAGGGCCGCAGCGTGCAGGCCGGCGACGTGATCGGGTTCGTCGGAGACACGGGCGACGCGGAGGGCGGCACGCCGCACCTCCACTTCGAGATCCACCCGGCCGCGATGGCGGGGCTCGGTTACGACGGCGTCGTGGCGCCGTACTCGATCCTGCTCGCGTGGCGGCGGGCCGACGACATCTCCTTCTCGGCCGGCCGGATCTACGTGCCGACCGGGCCGGGGAGGTCGACCACGCTGCCGCAGCCCGGGGCAGTGCTGCTCGAGGCCGCGGACATCGCAGCGACGAGCGGCCTCGTCCCCGGCGCGCTCGAGAAGGCTCTTCAGGACTGAGCCGAGAGGCCCGGCGCGGCGCCGGACCCCTCGGCCGAACCGCTACGCCGGCTCGCTGCCGTTGTCGCCCAGTGCGTCGGCTTGGGCGGAGAGCTCGGCTTCGAGCTCCTCGAGCCCTTCGCCGTCACCGCCGGCGATGCGCTCCATGATCCACTCGCGCGTCGGCTCGCCGGTCCACGGGTTGTAGAGGGCGCCGACCACGACGCCCGTCAGCAGCAACACGCGGTTCCGCATCTTGTGGCTCTTCTTCTTCGCCTTGCCCTGCAGCTTGTCGGACGCCTCCGAGAGGTCGTCGACGAGGCGCTGCAGATCCTTCTGGAAGTCCTTCTCGGAGACCTTCTCCGCCTTGCCCTTCACGCCACGGCCCTTCGCCATCTGGCCGTATAGACCTCGCGCGGCTACGAAGGCCGCGAGCAGGTCCTCGCGGAGCTCCGGGTCCGTCATCGCGCGCTGCACATACGGCTTGAGCGCATCGACTGAGGTCGGGCTCGTCTTCGTCTTCGCCATTCCGGTTCCCACCTTTCCTCGAATCTGGTTCCTCAGTATGTCGGCTACGATCGCCCGCGTGCGGGCGCTGCTGTACGTCGTTCTCCACCCCAAGCGCCTGCTCGCGCTGCTGGGCGCACTTCTGGGCGGCTTCCTCTATGTGTGGATCGCCGCAGTCCGGTCCGTACCCCGTGTGAAGGAACGGAAAACCGCCTGGCGCCGTGAGTGGCGCGAGCGCGCACGCGCGCGACCCTGAGTAGTCTGCTCGCGTGCAGCCGAAGGGCCTCATCTGTGCCGGCGGCGAGGCGACGCGACTCGGCGAGCTGACCCGCGTCGCGAACAAGCACCTGCTGCCGGTCGGCAGCTGGCCGATGATCTACTACCCGCTTCAGCTGCTCCAACTCGCAGGAATTCGCGAGGTCCTCCTCGTCACCGGCAAGGGCCATGCGGGCCAGATGATCGACCTGCTCGGCGATGGCCGGCTCGCTCCGCGCGGCGGCGGCGATCCGATTCTCGAGCTGGATCTGACCTACAAGGTGCAGACCGAGCCCGGAGGCATCGCGCAGGTCGTCGGGATGGCCGAGGACTTCGCGGGCGGCATGCCGCTCGTCGTGGTTCTGGGCGACAACATCTTCGAATACGCACAGACCACGAGCCTGGGCGAGTGGGCCGACGATCCGTCGCGCGCTCGGATCTTCGTCAAGGAGGTCGCCGACCCGCAGAACTTCGGGGTCGTCGTCTACGGCGAGGACGGTGCGGTGGTCGATCTCGTCGAGAAGGCCGGCGTGGTGGACACCCGTTACGACGCGCCACCCACGTCCCACGCGGTCGTCGGCCTCTACTGCTACCCGCCCGATGTCTTCGACGTCATCGAGACGCTCAATCCGTCCGCGCGGGGCGAGCTCGAGATCACCGATGTGAACCGTCACTACGCGCTCGCCGGGCGACTCGACGCGTCCGAGGTGGTCGGCTGGTGGGAGGACGCGGGCAAGCACTGGCAGCACCTCGCTGATATCGGACATCGCATCGACGCGACCGGCGCGAACAAGCTGGAGGCCGCATGATCGACGGCCTGCAGCGCATCCCGCTTCGCCGCTTCGAGGACGAGCGCGGCTGGTTCTGCGAACTGCGGCGCGACAGCGCACTGCCGAAGCCGATGCGGCAGACGAACCTGTCCTACTCGCGTGCCGGTGTGATTCGCGGTCTGCACTTCCACGAGCGCGGTCAGGACGATCTGTTCGCCTGCGTGCGCGGCACGGCGCGCGTCGTGGTCCTCGATCGGACGACCGGCGAGACCTTCACCGAGGACATCGGCGACGACAATCCTGTAGCGATCTACATCCCAGGGGTTCACGCCCACGGGTTCGAGGCGCTGACCGAGATCCTCTTCTGTTATCACGTCGCGGTCGAGTACGACCCGGCGGACCCGGACGAGCAGACGATCGCCTGGAACGACCCGCGTGTCGCCCACCTATGGAGCCAGAGCTCGCCGATCCTCTCAGCGCGGGACGCCGCCGTCGAGTCCTGATCACGGGCGCGGCTGGCCAGCTCGGCCACGCGCTCCAGCAGGCCTTCGCCGCGGACGACGTCCTCGCGCTCACGCATGCGGACTGGGACGTCGCAGAACCGCCTCGCGACCGTCTGCTGCAGGGAGGCTGGGATCTCGTCTTGCACGCCGCCGCCTGGACGGACGTCGACGGGGCAGAAGCCGATCCGCAGAGCGCCGCCGCGGTGAACGTCGGCGGGACCGCGAATGCGGCGTCACTCAAGGCTCCGCTCGTCGTCTACTCGACCGACTACGTCTTCGACGGGCGCAAGAGGTCGCCGTACGTCGAGTCCGACGGGCCCAATCCTGCGTCCGCCTACGGACGCACGAAGCTGCACGGGGAGGCCGCCGCCGGGACGAAGGCATGGGTCGTCCGCACGTCGTGGCTGTTCGGTGCGACCGGCCACAACTTCGTGCGGACGATGCTCAGGCTCGGCGAGGAGCGCGACGAGGTTGCTGTGGTCGACGACCAGCGCGGATGTCCCACGTACGTCGGGCATCTCGCGGAAGCGACGAGGGTGCTCGTCGACGGCGATCTCCCTCGCGGTCTGTGGCATCTCGCAGCCGACGGCGAGTGCACGTGGGCGGACTTCGCCGAGGCCATCTTCGAGGAGGCTGGGCTCGAGTGCGCGGTGCGCCGGATCACGACCGCCGAGCTCTCCCGCCCGGCGCCGCGGCCCGCCTACTCCGTGCTGCGCAGCGGGCGTCCAGGCGCGCCGCAGCTGCCGCACTGGCGCCAGGGGCTCCGCGCCTGCCTGGCCGAGATTCGTGGCTAGCCTTCCTCAGATGCGACTCCTCGTCACAGGCGGCGCCGGCTTCATCGGCTCCAACTTCGTCCACTACTGGCTCGAGCGCCATCCCTCCGACCAGATCGTCGTGTACGACCTGCTGACCTACGCGGGGAATCGCGAGAATCTCGCGCCTGTCGAGGACCGGATCGTCTTCGTCCAGGGCGACATCTGCGATCGCGCGCTCGCGGAGACGACGCTGCGCGAGAACAGGATCGACGTCGTCGTCAACTTCGCAGCCGAGTCGCACAACTCGCTTGCGGTCGTCGACCCGACGCGCTTCTTCCTGACGAATGTCCTCGGCACGCAGACGCTTCTCGACGCCTCGCGTGCCGCAGGGGTCGCGCGCTTCCACCACGTGTCGACGTGCGAGGTGTACGGCGACCTCGATCTCGAGACGGACGAGGTGTTCACCGAAGACTCCCCGTACAAGCCGCGCACGCCGTACAACGCCTCGAAGGCGGGTGCCGACCACGCCGTGCGCGCCTACTTCGAGACCTTCGGCCTGCCCGTGACGATCACCAACTGCTCGAACAACTATGGGCCGTTTCAGTTTCCGGAGAAGGTCATCCCGCTCTTCACGACGAACGCCCTCGACGACGAACAGCTCCCGATGTACGCGTCGACGCAGAACAAGCGCGAGTGGTTGCACGTGCTCGACCACTGCGAGGCGATCGATCTCGTCCTGCACGAGGGCCGGTCGGGCGAGACGTACAACGTCGGCTCGGGCGTCGAGGCGACGATCGAGGAGATCGCCGATCTCGTGCTGCATCTCACCGGCAAACCGCCGTCGCTGAAGAAGATCGTCCCGGACCGTCCCGGGCACGATCGCCGGTACCTGCTCGACGCGTCGAAGATCCACGACGAGCTGGGCTGGACGGCTTCCCGTGGCTGGGCCGAGGGGCTCGCCGAGACGGTGGCCTGGTACGAGGCGAGGCGCGACTGGTGGGAGCCGCTCAAGGAACGGGCTCCGGTCGAAGAAACCGCCTGGAAATAGCGCTTTCGCTCAAGTCGTGTCCGTTTCGGCCGAAGACACAAAGAGCTAACTCAACCGAGCTACTCTGGTCCCCCTCGTGCGTACGCCACTCGCTGTCTTCGCTCTCCTCCTGACCCTCGCCGTCTCGTCCGCGAGCGGTCAGCAGACCCCTGCTTCAGCCTACGGTGAGGCGGTGTTCGTCGTCTCCGGTCGCGGCTGGGGGCACGGCGTGGGGATGAGCCAGTACGGCGCCTACGGCCAGGCGGTAGCGGGTCGGACGTACGACCAGATTCTCGGGCACTACTACGCGGGAACCGAGATCGGACGAGCCGGGCGCAAGGAGGTCAGGGTGCTCCTCGCCGAAGGCCGGCGCGCGGTGAGCGTCTCCTCGACGGCACCGTTCGTCGCGACCGATGCCAGCGGCGCGACGTTCGAGCTGCCAAGAGGCGCTGTGACGATCGACAGTCGGCTCCGCCTGCCGGCCGCAGCGGGCTCGGGGTTGGCGCGCGCCGTCTCCCCGATAGTTCTCCGGCCGGCGAAGAAGGCCCAGCTCGCCCTCGATGGCCGGACCTACCGCGGGAAGCTCGAGCTGGCCGTCCAGGGAGCATTCCTGCGCGCCGTGAACGTCGTCCCGCTGGAGAGCTATCTGCTCGGCGTCGTCCCCGGTGAGGTCCCGTCCGCCTGGCCCGCCGAGTCACTCAAGGCACAGGCCGTCGCGGCTCGCTCGTACGCGCTTGCGAATCTCGTTAAGGGCAAACCGTTCGATCTCTATGCGGACGTTCGCAGCCAGGTCTACGGCGGTGTCGCAAGCGAGAAGCCGTCGACGAGCTCGGCCGTCCTCGCGACGGCAGGAGAGGTCGTGACCTACAACGGCAAGGTGGCGACGACGTTCTACTTCTCGACCTCCGGCGGGAAGACGGCCAGTGCGGCCGACGTGTTCGGACAGAAGATCCCCTATCTCGTCTCGCGGCCGGATCCGTGGGACAAGTCGTCTCCACACCACAGCTGGGGCCCCATCGTGCTCGGTGCGCGCACCGTGCAGGCGAAGCTCGGCATCGACGCGCGCGTCGTCGATGCGACCGGTGTGACGACGCCGTCGAGCCGGCTCCGGGCGCTGCTGCTCCAGACGACGTCCGGCTCCGAGAGCATCCCCGGATCGGTGGTGCGAACGGCGCTGGGCTTGCGCTCGACGTGGATCACCGTCGGCGTAATGCGACTCGATCGTGTCTCGGCCGGCATCGTGACGTTCGGAAGCGCCGCGCGGCTCACCGGGCTCGTGCGAGGTCTCAGGTCTCCGCGACTCGCGTCGTCCGGAGACGGTTCGTCGTGGTCCGGGGCCGGGCCGGTTCCGCTCGACGCCACCGGTGTCGTCTCGATCGACGTCGCGCCGCCACGTACCACGCGCTATCGGCTCGAGGCCGAGGGCGGTGCGTCGGCGGCGCTGCTCATCCAGGTGTCGCCGAAGGTTGCTCTCGCCCGCCCGACGGTTGCCGACCCGTTCACCCTGCGGGGAACCGTGCGCCCGAAGCTGCGCGGTGCTCTCGTGACGATAGAGCGACGACGTGGGACGACGTGGGCTCCCGTCGGCGAGGCGACGACCGATTCGGCCGGCGCCTTCGCAGTAGGCCTCGACGACGTCGTGCCTGTGGGTGCGTATCGCGCGCGCGTCCCGGCACTCGGCGGGTACGCCGCCGGAGCCTCGCCGGTACTGCAGGTGATCGGGTGAAGCGGCTCGTGCTTGTCGTCGGGGTCATCGCGGCCTGGCTGGCGCTGCCCGCGGGCGCCGAAGCCGCCCGAGTGGCGGTGGGCCTTGCTCCGGGTGCGAACGCGAGAGCCGTCGAAGCGGCCGTCGCGCGCCGGACGGGGACGCGGCCGGAGAGCTTGCGGCCGATCCCGGCCCTGGTCGTCGATGTCCCCGAAGGCGTTTCACTCAGAGGCATCGCCGGAATCCGGTACGTCGAGCCGCTCGTCGCTCGGCAGCTCTCCTACACACCGAACGATCCGCTCACGGCGAAGCAGTGGTATCTCTCCCACTCCGGCTTCTACTCGTCCTGGCTCACGCTGCCGTCGTTCGAGTCCGTCCCCGTCGCCGTGATCGACTCCGGGGTCGATGCGAGTCATCCCGATCTCGCCGGGAAGATCCTCGATGCGGAGAGCTTCGTCGGAGGCTCGGCGCGCGTCGACACTCTGGGCCACGGAACGTTCGTCGCGGGCCTCATCGGCGCCGGCGTGAACAACGGCATCGGCATCGCCGGGCTCGCTCCGTCGTCCCAGCTCCTCGTCGCGAAGGTGGTGACGAAGTCGCGGGCGATTCCGGTCGAGGCCGAGGCGAAGGCGATCCGGTGGGCCGTCGACAACGGCGCACGCGTGATCAACATGAGCCTCGGCGGCATCCGCGATCCGCTCGACCCCGATCGCGACACCTACTCACGGCTCGAGGCCGACGCCGTCGCCTACGCCGTCGCCAACGGGGTCGTCATCGTCGCGGCGGTCGGCAACTCGGATGCGGCTCCGTCCAGCCCTTGGCAGTACGCGAGCTACCCGGCCGCGCTCCCGCACGTACTCGGGGTGAGCGCGGTGACCGATACCGGGGCGGTTCCGTCCTTCTCGAATCGAGATGCCATCTACAACGACATCGCGGCGCCGGGTCTTCGCATCCTCTCGATCCTCCCCCGGCCGCTCACCGCCCGCTACCCGGCGTGTAGCGAGCAGGGCTATTCGAGCTGCGGTCCTGAGGACTACCGCGAGGCGCAGGGGACGTCGTTCGCCGCACCGCAGGTCAGCGCCGCTGCCGCCGTGTTGCTCAGCCTTCGCCCGACGCTGCGTCCCGAGCAGGTGACGAAGCTCCTCCAGGCGACGGCGGTCGACCTTGAGCCCGCCAGCGGCTGTTCGGCGTGCGTCGTCGGCCGCGACGCGTATTCGGGCTGGGGCAGGCTCGATGTCGGAGAGGCCATCGCAGCCCTCGGCCGCCGGCTCCCCGAGCGCGATTACTACGAGACGAACGACGATCTCGGGTCGCGCGCGTACGTCACCCACGGCTCGAACAGGCGGCTACACGCGACGGTCGACTTCTGGGACGACCAGGACGACGTATACGCCATTCGGCTCGGCCGCGGCCAGCCTGTGTACGTCGGTCTCACGGGTGAGGACACGACGGTCGATCTGAGTCTCGCGCTCTGGACCGGAAAGGCGAGATCGGTCGAGAACGTCGCCGACTTCCGCTACCGCGTGGCGACCTCGGCCCGCTCCGGATCGCGTCAGTACCTCTCGTTCAGACCCAAGGCGAGCGCCACGTTCTACGTTCAGGTCCGCATGGCGAGCCCCGGCACGACGCGGTACCGCCTGACGATCGTCAAGGGCTAGCGGTCGAGCAGCTCGTCCTCGGGGACAGCGCGCAGCACGCGAGCGGGTGAGCCGACGACGACCACGCGAGCGGGAACGTCCTTCGTGACGACCGAACCTGCGCCGACGAACGCCTCCTCGCCGATCTCAATGCCGGGACAGAGGATCGCGCCGCCCCCGACCCTGGCACCACGGCGGATGGTCGGGCCCTTCATCAGCTCGTGGCGACGTTCCGTGCGGCCCATGAAGTTGTCGTTCGTCGTCACGACGCAC
>Ga0075343_1000073_pt1 | contig 19482 bp, 20 predicted proteins | sample RushOxbow_ThreeS_2_FD_120072 | JGI IMG/M metagenome (GOLD analysis project Ga0075343, IMG submission 120072) | Natural and restored wetland microbial communities from the San Francisco Bay, California, USA, that impact long-term carbon... | ecosystem: Environmental > Terrestrial > Soil >...
GACCCCGAGCCCGAACCCGCCGTCGAGGAGGAGATCACCCCCACCCTCACCGCCGAGGCCGCGCAGGTTGTCACAGTCGCTCTCCGCGAGCGCGAGCCGGAGCCGGAGCCGGATGCCGTCGAGCTCGCGGCGCCCGAGCCCGCACCCGTGGCGGAAGCGCCGCCGCAGCTGAGCGTCGTCGAGCTCGAGGATGCGCCGGAGGAGGTCGCTTCGGTCGAAGACCTCGAGCCTGACCTGGAGCCGGCTAGCTCCGGACCGCTCCCGGAGTACTTCGTCGAGCCGGACGCCGTCGAGCCGGACGCCGAGCCCGCGGTCGTCGTGCGGCTCGAGCCGACGCCCGAGCCGGCGGATGAGGAGGAAGAGGAGGATCTCGGCCCGCTCCCTGACTACGTCATCGATCCGAACAATCCCGATGCCGTGCGCAAGCACGTTCCCCCGCCGCCTCCACCGGAGCCTGCTCCGATCCTCGCCCCTCGCAACAAGGGCCCGGACGAAGAGGCCGAACCGGTTCAGCCGACGCTCAACTTCCCCTCTACGGCGTCGTTCACGCTCCCCAGCGCGCGCGCCGGAGGCGACCAGCCGCGAGAGCCCCGCGCACCACGCCCCCGCGCCCAGGCCGAGCCCGGCAAAGCCAAGCGACCGGCCGAGCCGGCGGAGCCCGGCGACGAAGGGAACGAGGTCAGCTGGATGGCGGGTCTGTCGAACCGTCTGAGCGCCTACAGCCTGTCCGACGAGGAGACCCCCGCCACGGCGGAAGCTGCCGACGACGAGAGTTGAGCGCCCGCGTCGACTAGCCTCGCACCATGACGGATCAGGCTGCCGTGAGCCTCCTCCGCTGGCTGCGCCGCCAGCTTCGCCAACCTACGCCGCAGCGCGAGCACCTCGAGGCGGCCGTGCTCCACGACGATCCCGGCGAGGTACGCCGGCTCGTCGATCTGGCTCCGTTCACCGAGACCCAACGACGCCACGTCGAGGGCCTGATCGAGCGCTGGGAGCGAGGTCGTGTCCGCACCTGAGAACGCAGCGATCGTCCACCGGATCTTCGATGCATTCGCCCGCAAGGAAGGCCTCGCGCTTCGCGGCCTCTTCGCCGAGGAGGCGGTGTGGTCCGTGCCCGGCCGCGGCGTGATGGCGGGCGTCTACGAGGGGCGCGAGGCGATCTTCAGGTTCCTCGCCAAGCTCCCGAGGGAGACAGGCGGCACCTACGGCTCGCGGCTCATCGACGTCCTCGCGAGCGACGATCGCGCGGCAGCCCTCTACCGAGCCTACGGCGCGCGACATGGGCGCACGCTCGAGCTCGACCAGGTGCTCCTGTTCCGCATCGAGGACGGGTTGGTGCGGCAGGTTCTCGCACTCCCGAGCGATCCTGACGCGTTCGAGCAGTTCTGGGCTTAGGCTTCTCCGCCATGTCAGAGCTCCGCTTCGCGGACGGCCTGCGGTACCGGATCGAGATTCCCTCGGTCGAAGGCCCGCGCGTGCTCGAGGCCGTGCTCGAGGAGGCCGAACGACGTGCGGTCCCTGTTCGCCGTGTCTCGCAGGGAAGCGGCGTGATGATGCTGACCGACGCCGAGATTCGCGACCTGGCCGGGCTCGGAGCAGAGGCCGGGGTCGAGGTGTCACTCTTCCTCGGCCCGCGTGGCGCCTGGGACACGGGCGGGCAGTCCCTCGTCACGGCCGCGGCCGGCGGTGCCGCGCGTGGCGACACCGGAGTCGAGGACTCGATCGCCGAGGTGCGCCGGGGAGTTGCGCTCGGGATCCGCTCGTTTCTCGTCGCAGACCTCGGCGTCCTCGCGCGTCTCGGTGAGCTCAGACGAAGCGGTGAGCTCCCGGCGAACCTCGTGCTGAAGACCTCGGTCCTCCTGCCCTGCGCGAACTCGGTGACCGCCAGAACGCTCGAGAGCCTTGGTGCGACGACGATCAACGTCTCGACGGACCTCTCGGCGGCGGAGCTCGGCGAGCTACGCAGGGCATGCGCGGCGCCGCTCGACGTCTACGTCGAGGTGCCCGACGACCAGGGCGGCTTCGTGCGCTTCTACGACGTCCCCGAGATCGTCAGGCTCGCCGCGCCCGTCTACGTGAAGCTGGGGCTTCGCAATGCGCCGAACATCTACCCGTCGGGACTCCATCTCGAGGACCTGGCCGTAAAGCTCGGACGCGAGCGCGTTCGCCGCGCAGAACTCGTGCTGCGCCTGCTCGCGGAGCGCGCGTCCGAGCTCGTCGAGGGCCGCGGCGCCGACCGACCGCCCGACCTCGGGATTCCGGAGCCGTGAGAGACCGCTTCTCGGCCATCTACACCGCTGCGCTCGCGGACATCCTCGACGCACGGGGCCTCCACGAGCAGACGCTCCCGTCGTCGATTCGAGCCCTCGAGCCGGGCACGCGCGTCGCCGGGCCTGCGTACACCGTCAAGGGCGCCCCGGCAGCGAATGCGGATGAAGCCTCGTACGACGAGGCGATCCGGAAGGTGCTCGCGATGCTCGGCGACGTTCCTGCCGGTCACGTCGCCGTGTATGCCTGCAACCAGGATGTCTCGGCCCACCTCGGCGAGCTGTCCGTCACCTCCCTGAAGACGCGCGGCGTCGCGGGCTGCGTGCTCGACGGCGGCTGCCGCGACGTGCGCTTCATCCTCGACGAGGGTTTCCCCGTCTTCGCCCGCTTCGTCACCCCCGAGGACTCGACCTGGCGCTGGGAGCTCGAGGCGACGCAGGTGCCCGTCACGATCGGCCGTGTCGTGGTCGAGCCGGGGGACTGGGTCGTCGGCGACGAGGACGGTGTCGTCGTCGTCCCGTCGGCGATCGCGGCCGAGGTGCTCGCGGAGGCCGAGAGGAAAGCGGCGACCGAGAGCGAGATTCGCGATGCCGTGCGTGGAGGCATGCCGCCTCTCGAGGCGTACGAGCGCTACGGGACGTTCTGAGCTATTCGTCGGCGGACGGCGGACGCGGATTCCAGGCCGGTGACGAGTCGTTGTCGGCCTGGTCGGTGAGCCGCTCGACGTCGGGCTCGCCGCCGAGCTCGACGGTGAAGATCGCGCCGCCCTCCTGGTAGGCGATCCTCGACCCGTCCGGGGACCAGGACGGCTCGAAGTTGTCGCCCGCCGTGGGCGCGACGCGGCGCAGGCCCTTCCCGTCCGCGCCGACCGTGAAGAGCTCGTAGACGTCACCCTCCGCGTTCGTCGAGAAGACGACCCTGGCGCTGTCCGGCGACCACGCGGGCGTAAACGCGCGCCCATCCTGCTTGGCCAGCGCACGACGTCCGGAGCCATCGGGGCGCATGACCCACACGTTCTGGATCGCCGTGCCGGGCGTGCGCCGGACATACGCGATCAACTCGCCGTCCGGTGACCACGCCGGGTCGGACTCCTCGGCAAAAACATCCGAGATCCGCCGTGCGTCCGACCCGTCGGCACCCATGACCCAGATGTCGCCGTCGCGTGCGAATGCGATCGACGCACCGTCCGCCGACCAGGTTGGGCGTGTGTCGTTCTGCTCCGTGGATGTGAGGCTCGTCGATCCCGTGCCGTCGGCGTTCATGACGAAGACGTCCGACGAGCCATTGCGCCCGCTCGTGAAGGCAATTTTCGACGCGTCCGGCGACCAGGCTGGGTCGATCTGGAAGAACGGCGACGCGTCGGAGGGCTCGTCCCTCGCTTCCGTCAGCCGTCGCTGGCCATCTCCGTCAGCAGACATCGTGTAGATCGCGTACTGGCCGTCGCGGCTGGAGGTGAAGGCAATGTCGGGGTCGGCGTCCTCACCGCCGCAGCCTGTGAGCACCGCACCCGCGAGGAGCGCGAGCACGGTGAGGAGGGGGAATCGGCGAGCGAGCATCGGGAACGAGAGCCTAGTGAGCGAGCGGCTCGACGCCGAGGTATCGGCGCTGGAGGTCGGGGTCGTTCGCGAGCGCGATGGCTGTCGTCTCCGCCGCGATCGTGCCGCCGATCATGACCAGCTGGCGCTCTGCGAGTGCTGTCGCGACGCCGAGATTCTGCTCGATGAGCAGGATCGCGAGCCCCTCCTCCTCGAGGTGTCTGAAGGTCTCGACCAAACCCTCGATCACGGCGGGCGCGAGTCCCTCGGACGGTTCGTCCATGACGAGGATCGTCGGGTTCGTCACGAGGGCGCGACCGATTGCGAGCATCTGCTGCTCGCCACCGGACAGCTGCGCGCCGCCGTTCGACTTGCGCTCGGCCAGACGCGGGAAGAGCTCGTAGACCCGCTCCCGCGTCCACGAGCGGCCGCCGTTCGACGAGACGCCGCGCGCGGCGATCCTGAGATGTTGATCCACGGTGAGCGACGGGAAGAGACGGCGCCCCTGCGGGACGTAGCCGATGCCCATGCGTGCGATCTTGTGAGACACGACGCCCACGAGCTCCCGTCCCTCGAATCTGATCGATCCCTCGGAGCGCGGCGGCGAGATCCCCAGGATCGCGTTGCACAGCGTCGTCTTTCCCATGCCGTTGCGGCCGACGATCGCGATCGACTCCTGTCCCATCGAGAAGGTCACGCCGTCGAGAGCGCGCGCGCTGCCGTAGTACGCGTTCAGGTCCGAGATCTCGAGGAGCAGGTCCTTCTGCTCCACCGAGGTCGTCGGCGTGGTCGCCGGCTCACTCACTGCCGTGACCGCGACCGAGGTAGAGGTCGTGCACCGTCTCGTTCGCACGGATCTCCGCCGGCGTGCCTTCCACGATGACCCGACCGTCGTGCATCATCGTCACCTGCTCGGCCACGGTGAGCGCGATGTCCATGTCGTGCTCGATGAGTATCAGCGTGATGTCGCGATCGAGTCCGAGGAGCAATTCGGTCAGGAGCTGGCGCTCTCCGCGCGACAGACCGGAAGCCGGCTCGTCGAGCATGAGCGCTTTCGGCTCCGCGGCGAGCGCCATTGCGATCGCGATCTGGCGATGCTCGCCGTGGGACAGGTTCCCTACGAGCTCGCCGAGCTTGTTCTGAATCGCCACCCGGCCAGCGGCCTCGCGCGCGCGCTGGCGGATCGCCTTCTCACGGCCGGGCAGCAACACCGGCCGCAGGCGGCCGCCCTCGACGCCGACGATCGATAGGAAGATCGAATCCTCGACCGTGAGTCCGTTGAAAAGCCGCGCTTGCTGGTACGTCCTGGCGAGCCCGAGCTTGGCGCGATACCGCGCAGGCCGCTTCGTCACGTCTTCGCCGAACAGCTCCACCGTTCCGCTCGACGCGGCGACGTCACCGCAGATGACATTGAAGAGCGTCGTCTTGCCGGCCCCGTTCGGCCCGAGGATTGCACGACGCTCGCCGCGCTCGACAACGAGATCGACGCCGTCGCACGCGAACAGCCCGCCGAACCGCCGGCCGACCCCCCGCAAGCGGAGGGTCGGCGCGGCGTGCTCGACGGACGCTGCTGCTTCGGTCACCGACCTACTTGATGACCTGGTTCGTGATGACGCCGTTCTTGACGACCTTGACCTTGCCCTGCCATGGGAGCTTCTTCTTCACGCACGGCGGGAAGTTGCGACCCGGAGCGGGCTTGTTCGGCCCGAAGTAGCCGCCGAACGTCTGGTCGACGTTCGGGACGTACCCCGCGATCGTGGTCGTGACGCTCCCAGTACCGCTCGCCTTGGTGATCTGGAGCTGGTACTGGTCCTGAATCGCCTGGCGCCTGCTGTCGAGCCGCAGAACACCGTTGTTGGCCACCTGGAACCCAGGCTTGAGCGTGCGCGGGAGCCGTGTCTGCAGCGCAACCCCGACCTCGCCCTTGGACTTGTTCAGACCCTGGACCATCGCCCAGGCAGCGTTCCAGTAGTTGTAGAAGAACCCGTCGTTTACGTTCTGGCCCGTGAACCACTTGCTCGCGTTCTTCACGTAGGCCCTGGCCTGCGCCTTCTTCAGGCCGCCCGTCTGGAACGTTCCGAAGCCACCGACGTACGACCCAACGAGCCGCGGCGCGACGGTCGTGTTCGCACCCAGGAAGTACAGGAAGAGATTCCCCGAATGCTGGCTTGCCTTGAGCGGGCCGTATGCCTGCTCGAAGGCGGTGAGGGCGGTTGCGGTGTTCGCTCCTCCGACCAGCCAGAAGTACCCGTCGACCTGGTTCGGTCGCGGCAGCTGGCGGACGAACGGCGCGTAGTCGCCGCCTGCCGGCGGGGTCCAGACGCGCTTCGTGATCTTGCCGCCGATTCCGCAGAAGTCGGCGATGATGCCGGCGGCCGAGGTCCACGGGAAGCTGTAGTCGTCACCGATGAGCGCGGCTGTTCGCCAGCCGAGCTTCTTGTAGACGATCTCCCCGAGGCCCGCGTTCCACTGGGCTCCGTCGCCGTGGTAGCGGAACACGTTCTTCGGCGCGATCTGCATGGTCGGATCCTGCGAGCCCGCCGTGCCGATGATCACGGTCTTCGACCGGTTCTGCTTTGCCCAGTTCGCGATCGCGACTGCCTCGTCGCCCGAGAGCGGGCCGATCATGATGTCGGCACCTAGCTGAACCATCAGCCGCCTGGTCTCCTTGAGGGCGAGCGCGGGTGTCTCGTCGCCGCACCCGATGCCCACGAGGTTGAGGTTCTTCCCACCAGCCTTACCGCCGGTCATGCCTGCGGACGGCTTCTTCTTGTTCTTGGGCTTCGCTCCCGCGTACTGCGACAGCGCGGCGATGGTGCCTGCCGTATCGACCTCGTATCCGAACGCGAAGGCGCCCTTGCAGTCGGTCATGATCGCGAACTTCACCTCGCTGCTCTGCGCCGAGCTAGCGAGAGCACCCGATGTCGCGATCGTCGCGCCGACTGCCAGGAGCGCGAGCGGAAGCAGGAGCTTCCACCTACCTACCTTCATATGACCCTCCTTCTCAGTGCCTGCACCTTCTGCACGTCGTTCGACAGTGACGAGCCTACGTAAGTCACGTACCGGTTTCCACCTCCTGGTCATGAAGACACGATCGCGGGCTCGCTTCCCTCGGGCTCCGCATGCGTCGGCCCACCGCGGCGGCGGAGCATCTCCCACAGGCGATCCCAGATGCCCATGAGGCCGTCGGGCGAGACGATGACGATCGCCAGGAAGATGAATCCGATCACCGTGTTGAACGTCCCCCCGATCACCGGCAGGCCCGACGACGGGATGCGGTTCGTGACCTCGTTGTTGATGATCAGGAACGCGAGCGCCCCAAGCCATGCCCCCTCGATGCGGCGCAGCCCTCCGATCACCGCGATCACGAGTAGCTGGATCGTGGCGTCGAGTCCCATCGTCGTCGGCGAGAGCTGCCCGAACCACCACGCGTACAGGACTCCCGCGAGAGCCGCTATGAACGCGCCGATGCCGAACGCAAGCGTCCGGTGGAGGGCAACGTTGTACCCGAGCGACGCCATCCGCAGGGGCTCGTCCCGAATGCCCTGAAACGAGATCCCGAACGGCGTTCGGACGAGGTAGCGGACGAGGACGTACACGGAGACAGCCGTGATCAGCGTGATGTAGTACAGACGCTCGCGGTCGCCCGCGATGTCGCCGATGAAGCCCGGCGTGTAGCGATCGACGCCCGCCACGGGCGAGAACCCGCCGATGAGCGTGACCGACCCCACGAATAGGTAGGCGATCACTGTGTACGTGAGGGTCAGCATCAGGAAGTAGATGCCGAAGCTCCGCGACGCGACGGCGCCGAACGCGAGGCCGATGGCCACCGTCAACAGGATCGCTGCAATCAGGGCGAGCGTTGGATCCCAGCCGAGCAGGAGACCCTTGGTCTCGCCTCCGGGAACCCGCTGCGTGACCATGTTCGCCAGGGCGTAGCCGGCGATCCCCATCAGACCCGTCTGCGCGAGGGAGATCATCCCGCCGTACGCGGAGAGGAAGATCAGGCTCATCGCGGCAATGCCGAGAATGAGCGCCTGCGTGAGGATCGAGTTCAGCCAGAAACCGCTAACGAGCGCCGGCGCGACAACCGCGAGAACGAGCGCAGCGACGCCGATGACGCGTTCGGTGAGGACCTTCGTCGTGTCGATGCTCATGGCGCGACCGTAGTTGCACGGGGAGCGCCGAGGAGCGCGAGGAAACGTGTCGTGCTCACGCAGCCCTCCCGAACAGCCCCTGTGGGCGGAAGGCAAGGACGAGCGCCATGAGCGCGAACGTGAGGACGACCGAGTACTGCTGGCAGCAGTCGTTCCCGGCGAGCGGAAGGTACGCGACGGCGAACGCGAAGACGAGGCCGTAGAGCACCGAGCCGACTGCAGCGCCCGCGAGTGAACCCATCCCGCCGATGATCACGACGACGAGCGAGAACAGGAGCCACTCACCGTCTCGCCCTTGCGCGATGGACGCCTGCGAGCCGCCGACAGTGGCGCCAAACGCCGCCAGTGCGGAACCGACCAGGAAGGCGATTGCGAACGTCGTCTGGATGTTGATCCCGATCGCCGAGGCCATCTGCCGATCGTCGACCCCCGCCCGGATCACCAAGCCCGTCTTCGTCCGATGGAGCCAGAGATATAGGGCGAGCCCGACCGCGATGCCCAGACCGAGCATTGTGAAGCGCGACAGCGAGTAGCTGACGCCGCCGATGTGCAGGTCGACCAGCCGGTTCGTCCAGCCGGGCCAGGTGATCGTGACGGCGTTGCCGCCGAACTGCTGGGTGCCCACCGGAACGGTGCGCGGGAAGTGTGCGATCACCTGGTCGGCGACGATCACAGACACCGCGATGGTGATGAGCGCCTGACGCAGATCCTGGCCCTGGTTCCAGCGCAGGAGAAGCTGCTGCACGCCGAGACCGAACACGCCTATACACACCATCGCAACGAGCCACGGAACCACCCACTCGAGGGTCGAGACCTCGTTCGGCTGCAAGCCGAAGCCCGATCCGGTCATCCGCTGCTGAACCTCGTATGCGATGTAGCCGCCCAGGAGGTAGAAGGCCCCGTGCGCCATGTTCACGACGCGCATCAGGCCGAAGATCAGCGAGAAGCCGCTCGCCACGATGAAGAGCAACCCGGCGAAGGTCAGGCCGTCGAGGACTGTCGTCAGAAATGAGCTCGGGTCGTCGAGGGCCGATCCGCTGTTCGTGGTCCGCCAGTTGCCGGCGCCGAACTCGTCAGGCGGGTCGGCGATCACCAGGACGTAGAGGATCGCGAACAGGACGAGGGCAGCCGCGGCGGCGCGCGCCACGGTCCCTCCGACTCCCCACGCGCGAATTCGCTCGGCCACCGGCAGCGCGAACGTACCAACGTCGCTGGAGGCTTTCAATGGGAACCGTCGGCTTGACTGTCGACCCACCGCACGCCTAGCCTGGCCGAAGGACCCCCCGCGCGAGCCCGAGATCGAGGAGGATACGATGTCCGACACGTACACCGCGACGATCCCCTACGAGTCGCTCGACCCGCTCACGATCGGCGCATCGGGTGATGACGACAAGGTCTCGCGCGACACGCTCACGCTCGAGATCCCCGACGGCAACCTCCTCGCTGCGATCTACCCCGACGAGCCTGCTCCGGTCGCGAACGCGACCGAGACGGCGCGCGCGGCGCTCGAGGCGCCCGTCTCCGGGCCGCGCTTCTCGGAGCTGCTGGCGTCCGCGACCAAGGTGGCGGTGATCATCGACAACCAGTTCCGGCCGACACCACAGTCGAAGCTCCTCCCACCCGTGCTCGACGCGCTCGAGACTGCCGGCAAGCCGGCGGTCGTGGTCTGCGCGAACGGGAAGGTCTTCCCGATGTCCGACTCCGACATCGACCAGAAGATCGGCAAGGAGAACCTCGCTCGGATGGAGCGGCTCGGCATCGAGTTCCATCAGAACGACCCGCGCAACACCGACAACTACGAGTACGTCGGCGTCTCGTCGCGCGGCACCCCCGTGTGGCTGCACAAGGAGGTCGCCGCCTGCGACGTCAAGATCACCATCGGCCAGGCGCAGTCGAACCACTGGGGTGCCGGTGGCGGCGGCAAGCTCATCCTCCCCGGCGTCGTCTCGGACGAGACGATCGAGTCGAACCACTGCGCCTTCGTCCCGTCGCCGCAGACGCACTACGGCGCGTATGCGGGCCCGATGCGCTCGGACATCGACGAGGTGGCGACGATGTGCGGCCTGTCGGCGACGATGAACGTCGTCCTGGACACGCACGGCCGCGTGATCGAGTGCATGTTCGGATCGCATCCCGACGCACACCGCAAGGCGATCGAGCGCTTCAACGAGATCTACGCCTACGAGCATCCGGGAGGGCAGGCGGACATCGCTATCTGCGGCGTCTTCGCACCGACCGACCACCTCTTCTTCCACACGGGCTGGGGCTGCATGTCCGCGGACTTCGTCGTGCGCGACGGGGGCTCGATCATCTACTGCTCGCCGTCTCCGGGCGTCTCCACCGCGATCGGCGACTTTCCGGGCCTCGCGCTCATGGATCTCATGAAGCCGTACATGCCGGCGACGCCCGAGAGCTACCAGACCGTGCTCAAGGACATCCACGCCCGCGCGATCCAGATGTGGGCCGGGTGCATCTGGGTGCCCATCTACGAGGTCATGACGCGAAAGCACCTCTCGCTCGTCACGCTCGAAGAGAACCTGGAGATGGCCGCCGACATCGGGATCGACGCGACGACCTCGCTCGACGAGGCATTCGCCGCGGCGCTCGAGCGGCACGGACCCGACGCGAAGGTCATCGTGCTTCCGTACGCGCGGTATCAGCTCCCCGCGAACATGGTGCGCATGGACGCCTCCCCGATGCGGTACCCGGAGGAGGCGCTGGCGCACTGACGCAGCGCGCGGTTCCGGGTCTCGACGCACGCGGAACGTCCGCGGAGCAGCCGGGGTCGCGTGAGATCAGGGGCTCGACGACCATCGTCGAGCTCCTGCGCATGTTTCCCGACGGCGATGCCGCGCGGCTGCTCGCGCGACTCCAGCTGCCCTGCGCACACTGCGGAGGGGCATTCCACGAGCCGCTGACGATGGCCGCCAAGCGCCATCGTCGCGACCCTCGCTCGGTCATCGAGACCTTCCGGGCGCTCGACGCGGGCGGCCCGGACGACGAGCAAGTCGCCTCGGCGCTCGCGCGTGTCGTCTAGCCGGCGACGACGAGCCGCCGCGTGAACGCGGCGTTCAGCGAGCCGGAGCGAAACGGCTCGTCGGCCACCTCGACCTCCGAGTAGCCGGTCTCCCGCACGGCAGCGACGATGCTCGCCCGCGCCTCGGAGGTGAGGGCAGCTAGCTCGGGCGCGTCGAGCTCGACCCGGGCGCGTGCGCCGTAGTGCCTGACGCGCAGCACACGATGACCCAGCTCCTTGAGGGCGAGCTCCGCCCGGTCGATCCGCGCGAGGACCGCTGGGTCGACGGGTGTGCCGTACGGAATGCGGGAGGCGAGACACGGTGATGCCGGCTTTTCGGCACTCGGCACTCCGAGCTCGCGCGCGAGCCGCCGCACCTCCTCCTTGCCGATCCCCGCTTCGAGCAGTGGATGGATCACGCGGTGCTCCGCCGCCGCCGCCAACCCGGGGCGCCAGTCTCCGGCATCGTCCGCGTTCGCGCCCGACAGGACGGCCGCCACGCCGCGTCGCCCCGCGAGCTCCGACAGCCGGTCGTACAGCTCGCTCTTGCAGTGGTAGCAGCGGTCGCGGTCGTTCGCCCGGTACCCCGCGCGCTCCAGCTCCGCGGTCGTGATCGTCTCGTGGCGGATCCCGATCGTCACGGCAACGTGGCGCGCGCCGTCGAGTTCACCCGTCGCGAGCGCCGGCGAGATCGCCGTCACCGCGACAGCACGGGCGCCGAGGGCTCGCGCTGCCAGCGCCGCGACGAGCGACGAGTCGACGCCGCCCGAGAACGCGACGATGCAGCTCTCCAGAGAGCCGATCCGGGCCTCGAGCTGTTCGACTCCTGTCATGGCGTCTGGGCGCGGGCGAGGGCCTCGGCCCAGACCGACTTTACGGAGCGCCCGGTCGACCTGGCAAGTGCCGCACAGTCATCGTGCTCCGGGGCCAGGTTGACGACGCGCCCGTCGAGCAGGCCGACCTTGATCCGGACGCTGCCGCCCGCCAGGTCGACGCTCCGCTCCTCCCGCTCGAGCTCGTAACGTTCGAGACGGGACACGCGGACGCCGAGAGCGCTCGTCTCGTCGAGCAGAACGCGCGCAAGCACGCCTTGCTTCTCCGGCCGCGCGAGCACCGAGAGAACGAACCCCGGCCTGCCCTTCTTCATCTGCACGGGGGCTGTCCACACGTCGAGCGCTCCTGCGTCGAAGCAACTCTCGACCGCATCCGGCACGAGTTCGGGTGGGAAGTCGTCGAGATTGGTCTCCAGGAGTACGACCCGACCCGTCGGCCGCTCAGCCTCGGCGCCGAGTACAACCCGCACGACGTTCGGCCGATCCTCGAAGTCCTTCGTCCCCGCTCCGTAGCCGACGGCCTCGAGCGTGAGCGGCGGCAGCGCGCCCCAGACGTCGGCCACCGTCGCGACGATCGCGGCGCCGGTCGGAGTCACCAGCTCCGCCTCCGTGTCGACGCCGACGAGAGACGCCCCGCGTAGAAGTCCGAGGGTCGCCGGCGCCGGAAGCGGGAGGACCCCGTGCGCCGCGCTCACGAAGCCACGGGCGAACGGCAGCGGAGAGCAGACGACGCGCTCTACGCCGAGCTCGTCGAGCAGCACGAATGCGCCGCAGACGTCGACGAGTGTGTCGAGTGACCCGAGCTCGTGGAAGTGCACGTCGTCGGGCGGAACCCCGTGGATGCCTCCCTCCACCTCGGCGAGCCGTGCGAACGCGTCGAGCGAGCGCGTGCGTGCGCTCTCCGGGAGATCTGCCCTCGCGACCAGGTTGCGGATCTCGGCGTAGTGCCGATGGTCGTGGTCGTGCGGCGCGTCGATGGCGAGGTGCAACGCGCCGATCCCCTGGCGCTCGACCCGCTCGACGCCGATCTCCACGCCGTCGATGCCGAGCGCGGCCGGGACCGACCGGAGCGTGTCCAGTTCCGCGCCGGCGTCCAGGAGTGCGGCGAGCAGCATGTCGCCGGCGAGGCCGCCCACGCAATCCAGGTAGACGACGCGGCTCACTCCCGGCCCCGCGCGATCCGAGCCGCGATCGTCCCCGCGCCCAACCCGTCGTCGATCCCGACCACCGCGAGCCCAGCCGCACACGACGTGAGCATGGCGTTGAGCGCCGTCCTTCCGCCATGCGCCGACCCGTAGCCGACGCTCGTCGGCACACCGATCACCGGCCCGGGCGCCAGGCCGCCGACGAGACTCGCGAGCGCGCCGTCCATCCCTGCGACGACCACAACACAGTCCGCGCGCTCGATATCCGGCAGGGCGGTCGCGAGCCGGTGGACACCGGCGACACCGACGTCCTCGTGGATCGCGACCGTCGTGCCGAGCAGCTCTGCGCGGATCCGCACCTCTCGCACGACCGGACCGTCGGAGGTTCCGGCGGACAGGATCGCCACGAGCCCTCGCGGCGCGGGGACGGCGCTGGCAACCCAGATGCACCGCGCGAGAGCGTCCTCCTCCGCCTCCGGGATGACTGCGCGCACGGCCGAGCGCGCGGCGGCGTCGGCGCGGGTCGCGAGAACGCTGCCTGCACCACCCTCGAGCAGCGCGACGAAGATCGCCGAGACCTGCTCGGGTGTCTTGCCCTCCGCGAGGATGGCCTCGGGCGCACCCTGACGCAGCTCGCGATGGACGTCGACACGAGCGAACCCGAGATCGAGATACGGGAGCTCCGAGAGCCGCGCGAGCGCGTCGTCGGGCTCCACGGCGCCGGAGCGGACGCCCTCGAGCAGCTCGCGGAGATCGTCGCGGAGACCGGCCACAGGGCGATAGTAGGGTAGGCGCGTGGGAGCCAAGGCCGCTTCGGAGCCGTTCGTCGGCCGCCCGCTTGCACGGCTCGAGGACGAAGCTCTGCTCCGCGGCAAGGGCCGCTTCATCGACGATCTCGACCCCGTCGCCAACGCGCAGCACGCGGCCGTGCTGCGCTCACCGTACGCGCATGCGCGCATCACCCGGCTCGATCCGGCACGCGCCGTCGCGGCGCCCGGGGTGGTCGGGGTTCTGACGGGCGCGGACGTCGCCCTGCTCTCCCGGCCCTTCCCGGCGGGCATCGACTCCCCGGTGCCGCACTACGCGGCGGCAGTCGAGGTCACGCGGTACGTCGGCGAGCCAGTCGCCGTGGTCGTCGCTCGCAACCGATACCTGGCAGAGGACGCGCTCGAGCTCGTCGAGGTCGAGTACGAGCCCCTGCAACCCGTCCTCGACGCGACGGGCGCGGCGGAGACCGGGGCCTGCGTCTCGGATCGGTCGTTCTCGTACGGGGAGGTCGACGCCGCACTCGCAACGGCAGACCTCGTCGTGCGGGAGCGATTCCGCTTCGGACGCTGGAGCTGCACGCCGGTCGAGTGCTACGGCGTCGTCGCCGACTGGAACGCCGCCGAGGGCTCGCTGACGGCCTGGGCGAACTTCCAGGGGCCGTTCACGCTCCACGCCGTCGCGGCGGGGGCACTCGGCCTTGCGGGCTCGAAGCTCCGCCTGATCACGCCGCCCGACTCGGGCGGCTCGTTCGGGATCAAGTCGGCCGTGTTCGCCTACGTCGTCCTCACGGGCCTTGCCTCGCGAAAGCTCGGCGTTCCCGTGCGGTGGATCGAGGACCGGCTGGAGCACCTCGCCGCGAGCTCGTGCTCGAGCGGACGGGTCACCGAGGTCGAGGCAGGGTTCACGTCGGAGGGTGAGCTCGTCGCGCTCCGCTACGACGCGATCGAGGACGTCGGCGCGTACGTGCGCGCTCCCGAGCCGGCGACGCTCTATCGGATGCACGGCTCGCTTGCAGGCGCCTATCGGGTCGAGAACGTCGCCGCACGGAACCGCGTCGTCCTCACGAACACCATGCCGAGCGGGCTCAACCGCGGCTTCGGCGGGCCGCAGCTGTACCTGGCCCTCGAGCGGACGATGACGATCGCGGCGAACCGGCTCGGGCTCGATCCGGCGGAGCTCCGGCGGCGTAACCTGATCAGGCGCGACGAATTCCCGTATCGAACACCGTCGGGCGCGCTGTACGACTCCGGCGACTACGAGGGCTGCCTCGACGATGCGCTCGCACTCGCCCGCTACCCCGAGCGACGCGCCGAGGCGAGCGCGGCACGCGTGGACGGGCGCCTCGTCGGCGTCGGGATCGCTTGCGTCGTCGAGCCGTCGATTTCGAACATGGGCTACATCACGCTGGCCGAGCCCGCCGAGAGCCGCGGCCTGCCGAAGTCTGGCAACGCCGAGGGCTGCTCCATCTCGATCTCCGCGCTCGGAGGCATCACGGTACGCAGCGCGACGACGCCACAAGGTCAGGGCCATCGCACCGTCATCGCCCAGGTGGTGGCCGACCGCCTGGGGGTCGAGCCGGGGGACGTCGACGTCCTCACCGACGTGGACACCTCGACGTCACCGTGGACGATCGGTTCGGGGAACTACTCTTCGCGCTTCTCCGGCGTCGGCGTCGGAGCCGTCGCAGCTGCAGCCGAGCGCCTGGCCGAGAAGGTCGAGACGATCCGCGCACACCTCGGCGACGCGAACGCGTCGCTTCGCAGGATCGCAGGCACCGTGCACTGGAATCCGGAGTCGCTCCCCGCTGGCATCGAAGGCGGCCTTGCCGTGACCGCGTACTACGCCGCGCCGAACCTCCTGCCTCCCGACGGCGAGGATCGCGTCGCCTCGTCCGCCGCCCACGGCTTCGTCGCCGACGTCGCGGTCGTCGAGATCGACGCGACGACGGGCGAGGTCGAGGTGCTCGACTACGTGACCGTGCACGATGCGGGCCGCCTGCTCAACCCGCTGCTCGCCGAGGGCCAGGTCCGAGGCGGGCTCGCTCATGGCGCCGCCGCGGCGCTGTTCGAGCGCCACGTCTGGGACGAGGACGGCAACCTCCTCACCGGCTCGTTCATGGACTACCTCGCACCGACGGCGCCGGATCTGCCGACGCCGCGCATGGCCCATCGCGAGTCACCGTCGCCGTTCCTCCCGCTCGGCGCGAAGGGCCTCGGTGAGGGGACGACGATGAGCGTTCCCGCTGCCGTCGCCAACGCGATCGCCGACGCTCTCGGGCGCGACGACGTCGAGCCGCCCTTCACGCCGGGTCGCGTCTGGGAGCTGTTGCAGCGATGAAGCCGGCGCCGTTCGAGTACGTCCGGCCCGAGTCTCTCGACGAGGCGCTCGCGGCTCTCGCCCAGCACGACGACGCGAAGGTGCTCGCAGGCGGACAGAGCCTCGTCCCGGCGCTGAACATGCGCGTGCTACGCCCCGGGCTGCTCGTCGACGTCAATCGCATCGCCGAGCTGGATGGCGTGACCCAGAACGGAGCACTTCGCGTCGGCGCGACCGTGCGCCAGGCCGACGCACGCCTGCACGCACATCCGGTGCTTGCTGCGGTGCTCCCACACGTCGGTCACACGGTCACGCGCAACCGCGGCACCGTCTGCGGGTCGATCGCCCATGCGGATGCCGCGGCCGAGCTGCCGCTCGCGCTTCTGCTCTGCGGAGGGTCGGCGGTCGTCGGCTCCGCCCACGGTCGTCGCGAGATCAGCGCCGACGAGCTCTTCCTCGGTCCGTACACGACGGCGCTCACGCCGGACGAGCTCCTCGTCGAGACGATCTGGCCGCCGCTCGCCAAGGGTGAGGGATTCGCATTCGAGGAGCTCGCACAGCGCGGCGGCGACTACGCACTCTGCATGGCCGCTGCCCGCGTACGTGGCGACGAGTTGCGGGTGATCGTCGGTTCGGTCACGCCGACCCCGACCGCGCTCGAGGTCGACCCCGAGCGGCCGGGGGAGTCAGCCGCCGCGCAGGTCGAGCCGTGGGGGTCGATCCACGCCTCGCCCGAATACCTCCGCCACCTCGTGCGCGTCCTCGTCGATCGGGTCGTCGCGCGGGCGAAGGAGCGGGCGGGATGATCGCCGTCGACGTCGTGGTGAACGGCCGTCGGCACCTCGAGGAGGTCGAGCCGCGGCTCTTGCTCTCCGACTTCCTCCGGCACCGGCTCGGACTCACGGGAACACATGTCGGCTGCGAGCACGGCGTCTGCGGCGCGTGCACGGTTCGGCTCGACGGCGTCCCCGTCCGCTCGTGTCTCCTGCTCGCCGCCCAGGTCGACGGCTCCGAGCTCGTCACGGTCGAAGGTCTAGCCGGCGCGGACGGGCTGACTCCGCTGCAGGACGCGTTTCGCCGCCACCACGCACTCCAGTGCGGCTTCTGCACGCCGGGGATCCTCATCGCGGCCGAGGATCTGCTCTCCCGAGAGCGCATGCCGACGCGTGACGAGATCGTCGACACGCTCTCGGGCCACCTGTGCCGGTGCACCGGGTACACGCCGATCGTCGACGCCATCGCCGAGCTCGCCGGCGCGTGAACCTCGCGCTCAGCCTCCTCGTCGCTGCCGAGCGGACGCCCGGGTCGGAGGCCCTCGTGGCCGAGTCGAGCAGGCTGACGTACGCGCAGCTACGCGAGCGTGCGGCACGCATCGCCGCAGGCCTGGGCCAGCGCGGCGTCGTCGCAGGAGACCGCGTCGCGTGTGTCCTCGCAAACGAGCCAGAGACCGCCGAGCTGTACTGGGGCTGCCAGTGGCTCGGCGCCGTCTTCGTACCGCTCTCGCACCGCATCTCCGACACCGACCTCGACTACTGCATCGACGACTGCGGAGCCGAAGTCGTCGTGCGCGCGCCCGGCGAGGTGGGCGAACTCGTCGCGAACTCGCAACACGCCGGCGCGCTCGACCTCGACGATCGCGAGCCGTCGATCCAGCTCTACACCTCCGGTACCACCGGGCGGCCGAAGGGCGTCCCGCGCTCGCACCGTGCGGAGCGCGCCGGGGGGATCTCGCAAGTCGTCCACCATGGTCTCCGGTACGGCCACCGGACGCTCGGAGTCATGCCGCTTTATCACACGATGGGCATCCACTCCCTCCTCGCCGCCTCCGTCGTGGGCGGCTGCTTCGTGGCTCAGCCGAACTGGGATCCCGAGCAGGCGCTCGAGTTGATCGAGCGCGAGCGTGTCGACACGACGTACCTCGCCCCCACGCTCTTCTACGACCTCGTCCACTATCCGCGGTTCTCGGACTTCGACACCTCGTCCGTTCGGGCCGTCGCGTACGCCGGATCGCCGATGACGAGCGCTCTGGTCGAGCGAGTTGCCGCAGCATTCGATCCCGAGGTCTTCGTGAACCACTACGGCTCGACCGAGATCTATACGTTCTCCGTTCAGCGGGCGCAGCGAGCCAAGCCCGGCTGCGCCGGCCGCGCGGCCCTGAATGCCCGACTGCAGCTCGAACCGCCTGGCGAGGGCGAGATCCTCTGCCACATGAGCTCGGACGAGGCCTTCACCGGCTACTGGAACCGCCCGGACGCAGATGCGAAGGCGATTCGCGACGGCTGGTATCACACGGGCGACGTGGGCCGGCTGGATGCGGACGGGGACCTCTGGGTCGTCGGTCGCGTCGACGACATGATCATCTCGGGTGGCGAGAACATCCATCCCGTCGAGGTCGAGGACGTGCTCTCGCATGCGCCCGGTGTGGGCGAGGTGGCCGTCGTCGCGACCCCAGACGACCGGTGGGGACAGCGCGTCGTCGCCTACGTCGTCGCGGACGGCGACGTGACCGCGGACGAGCTCGACGCGTTCTGCCTTGGGTCGGATGCGCTCGCGCGCTTCAAGCGCCCGCGCGAGTACCGCTTCGTCAGCGAGCTTCCAAAGAGCCCGTCTGGGAAGATCCTCCGGCGCATGCTGCGAGACGAGTCTTGAGCGAGCACGACGGCTTCCGGGTGGCGAACGACGCCGAACGCGGCGTCGCGACGATCACGCTCGACGTGCCCGGCAAGTTCAACCGTGTGTCGATGAACGCGCGCGACGAGCTTCGCGTGGTGTTCGAGGCGCTCGACCGCGACGACGCCGTCAGGTTCGTCGTGCTGACCGGCGCGGGCGGAACGTTCACCGCAGGGGGCGACATTCCGGGATTCCTCGAGCGCTCGACCTGGGACGTCTCACGACTCGCCGACAACGTCGCGGCGCCTGAGCGCTGCACGAAGCCGGTGATCGCTGCGCTGCGCGGCTACTGCTTCGGCGTCGGCCTCGAGCTGGCGCTGGCCTGCGACTTCCGCGTCGCCGCCGACGACCTCGAGCTCGCCTTCCCCGAGGTGACGATCGGGATGATCCCCGGATCCGGTGGAACTCAACGGCTTGCCCGGCTCGTCGGGCTCGGCCGCGCCAAGGACATCGTCATGCGCGGTCGGCGCGTCGGCGCCGAGGAGGCGCTCGCGCTCGGCCTGGTCACGGAGCTGGTAGCGCCCGAGGCGCTCGACGACGCCGTGGCGCGACTCATCGGCGAGCTGTCGCGGCACTCGCGCCTCGCACTCGCGATGGCGAAGCGCGTCCTGAACCAGGCCTACGAGGGCCCGCTCGCGCAGGGGCTCGAGCTCGAGGGGCTCGCGTACGGGCTCCTCCAGCAGACGCACGACTTCCGCGAGGGCGTCGAGGCGTTCGTCGAGAAGCGGCGGCCCGAGTTCACCGGGGAGTGAGCGCGTGGACGACGCCGATCTC